>Ga0214481_100157_pt1 | contig 33898 bp, 24 predicted proteins | sample M1_20Mar14CPVII9_4_FD_165057 | JGI IMG/M metagenome (GOLD analysis project Ga0214481, IMG submission 165057) | Marine eukaryotic communities from Monterey Bay, California, United States - M1_20Mar14CPVII9sort6BwellG10 | ecosystem: Environmental > Aquatic > Marine > Unclassified | place: USA...
CGTTTAAGAACTTCAACATTCGTGTTCCTCGCCGCGCACTCATCGTGGATAATGACGTCGTAACCGTTTGCCCAGTTAACATTGTCATAAACTGTTAACGGCGGATTTGTTGATTTGTCATCGGTCCACCAAACATCAACTCTAATATTTGCTCGCGATTGGATGCCGTCGGACAGAACTTTATGTTGCTCTGTATAGTCATGGCAGCAGCCACCGCAAATTAACAAAGCTCTTAATGGCTTTTCTAATATGGTGTTTTCACCGTTTGATTTGACTTGAGAAAACAGCATCTGCGGAAACAACATCGCGGTCGCGAGAATCGTAATAAACTTAAGCATGCGTAAGTCCGTTGAAGAATTGGGTAATCCCCCATTGTGCTTGTTTTTACGATGAAAAGCCAGCCGATTTGAATTTTGCATTTAAAAATCGATAACTTTTACTACGAAGCAATAGAGCCCCCCATCAAGGTATCGAAGAGGGTAGGATATATGAGTCATAATAAATAAATTTGGTTGGCGTGAAATGAGTTCGACGAAATTCAAAAATCCTTTAAGAATCAAATTAGCAATACTTTTTTTGTTTTTGATTGCGGAATCAATAGTAGCGGATGAGGTCTCCTATTCACGCGAGGTTCGGCCGATTCTGGCCGCTAAATGTTTTAATTGCCACGGTTTTGACGCGGGCAGTCGCCAAGGTGATTTGAGGTTGGACAAGCGTGAATCGGCTCAGCATGTGCTTTCACTGTTAGACGGCTCAAACCTACTATTGGATCGAATCACCGCCGACGATCCTGATGTTCAAATGCCTCCCCCTGAAAGCAAACTGAGTCTTTCGAAGGAAGAGATCAATGTCCTCAGCCAGTGGCTAGACCAAGGTGCGGAGTACGAAAGGCATTGGGCGTTCGAGAAACCCACCCGCCCGGAAGTTCCAGTTGTCGACTCCTCCAATCTTCGTAACCCAATCGACAACTTTATTCGCTCGCGATTGTTGGCCGAGGGTTTAAGCAATTCTGAAGAAGCTGATCCGACAACGTTGATACGGCGTCTGTCACAAGATCTACACGGGCTTCCCCCGGCGGAAGATTTGGTGAAAGATTTCTGCGAAGATCCAAGCGATGAACTGTATGCGGAATTGATTGACCAGTTAATGGCGTCACCCAGATACGGCGAGCACATGGCAGTTCCCTGGTTGGATGCCGCCCGTTACGCCGACACCGATGGTTATCAAAACGATCGATATCGATACATGCACGTATGGCGTGATTGGGTAATTCATTCCCTCAATGAGAACTTACCTTACGACCAATTTATTTTAGAGCAGGTTGCGGGCGATATGATCCCGGACGCCACCCTAAAGCAACAAATTGCAACAGGTTTTTGTCGCAACCATCGAATCAACTCTGAAGACGGTTCAATTCCTGAAGAGTGGCATGTTGAAAATGTTGTAGACCGCATTGATACGATTGGAACAGCGATTCTTGGATTGACAGTCGGATGCGCGCGTTGTCACGATCATAAATTTGATCCAATTTCCGCCAAGGAGTACTACCGGCTATTTGCGTTTTTCAACAATGTTCCGGAGTGGGGAGTAGGCCCTAATAATGGCAACAGTCCACCCTTTATCGACGTTCCAGAGTCATGGCCTCACCTGTCACCGCAGGAAAACGTCGCGGTTGTGCCCGATCCCGTCAAATTACGTGGGGCAAGAGAAGGTCAATTGGGGAACGGTCTAAAAAGACCACAGGCTGGCAATAATAAAACGGTGATGGTGATGCATGAGATGAAAGTCCCGCGAAAGACCTATTTACTCAATCGAGGCGAGTTCGATAATCCTGACAAGTCGGAAGCTCTTGTTCCAAGCGTACCCAAGGCCTTATATACAACGAGCGATCCGCAACCGCGAACTCGTTTGGAATTCGCTCATTGGCTCGTCAACGACGAAAATCCGCTGACAGCAAGAGTTGCGGTGAATCGGGTTTGGCAACAGATTTTCGGCCTTGGTTTAGTCAAGACTAGCGAGAATTTTGGGACGCAAGGTGAATTGCCAAGCCACCCAGAATTACTTGATTGGTTGGCCATCGAACTAATTGAAAGTGGTTGGGACATTCGCCACATTCAAAAATTAATTCTTGCGAGTTCAACCTATCGGCAGAAATCAGATATCTCACCCGAGTTAGCTCAGAAAGACCCCCAAAATAAGTTTCTCGCGCGGTCGCCGCGGTATCGATTGCACGCTTTCGCCTTACGCGACTCGTTATTAGCCAGCAGCGGACTCTTGGTGAACAAAATTGGTGGAGTGCCAGCGAAGCCGTACATGCCGCCCAAAATTTGGCGTTCGATTTCGAATAACTCTTACAAGCAGGGGACGGGAGACGACCTATATCGCCGGAGTGTTTATACCTTTTGGCGTCGAACCATTCCGCCGCCAATGATGGTGAACTTTAACTCTGCAGATCGAGAAGTTTGCAATGTCCGCAAAGATCGCACTAACACGCCTCTGCAGGCGTTAACGCAAATGAATAACATCGCCTTCGTTGAAGCGGCTCGATTCTTAGCAGAAAGAATGTTGTCTCACTCAGACAATCCCCGCCTCGCTATTGAATTCGGCTTTATGGAACTGATGACTCGAAACCCCAATGAAGTCGAATTGGATCTGTTATTAGCCGCACATCGTGAATTTAACGGTAATTACCGATCAAAACCAAACGCAGCGAAGGAGTTGCTGGCAGTGGGGCAAAAAAAGAGAGACGGCACATTAGATGTTGCGGAGCATGCAGCGATGACCATGGTTGCTTCATTGCTAATGAATTTAGATGAGGCGGTCACACGGGAATGAAATCAAACGAAATAGCTGGGCTGGAACATAGTCGATCACTAATCAATCGAAGATTCTTCTTAGGGCGTGCTGGAGTTGGCCTGGCCGCTCTCAATGGCTTAATTGGAAATCAGCGTGAGGCCTCGGCAGATGATCACCCAACGTTACATTCCGGGCCGGGAACCGCCCATTTTCTTCCAAAAGCGAAGCGAGTTATTTATCTTTTTCAATCAGGTGGCCCGTCGCAACTGGATTTATTTGATCCAAAACCGGGACTCATGAAACGATTTGGAGAAGAAGTCCCCAAGTCGATTTATCCGGATGAGCGGAAAACGACGATGAGCAATGCGCAAAGTAAATTTGGAACTGCACCAAGCGCGTTCAAATTCAACAGATGTGGACGGTCGGGTTTAGAGCTCAGCGAGCTCCTGCCAAATATCAGCCAAATGGCAGACGACATGTGTGTGATTCGCTCTATGCATACACAGGCGATTAACCACGACCCTGCGATCACATTAATGCAGTCAGGGTCGCAAATCCCTGGAAGGCCAAGCATGGGTGCTTGGCTTAGCTACGGCTTAGGGTCTGAAACCGAAAACCTTCCCACGTTCGTCGCGATGAGCTCTCGAGGCTCCGGCAAAGGTGGTCAACCCATTTATGATCGGCTTTGGGGAAGTGGTTTCCTTCCTTCCATCCACCAAGGCGTAAAATTTCGAAATCAAGGTTCGCCGGTGTTGGACATTTATGATCCTGCCGGTGTAAATTCAAAAGTCCGCCGCACGATGTTAGATTATCTAGGAAAGCTGAATGAACTGAAATTTCAAAGCTCCGGCGATGCAGAAATTCAAACCCGAATCGCTCAATATGAACTCGCGGGCAAGATGCAGGCATCCGTTCCAGAATTACTTGATTTTTCTCAGGAAACCAAGTCTTCCCTGGCGATGTACGGCAAAGACGTGCGGCGTCAGGGCTCCTATGCGTTCAATTGTTTAGTTGCTCGTCGACTTGCTGAACGCGGAGTTCGGTTTATCCAGCTATTCCATCAAGGATGGGATCAGCATGGAAATTTACCGAAGCAAATTCGCAAACAGTGCATCGACACCGATCAACCAACCGCGGCGTTGATCCGTGATTTGAAGTTACGGGGAATGTTTGAAGATACTTTGATTGTTTGGGCTGGTGAGTTCGGCCGAACGGTTTATTCCCAAGGGGCACTCACTCATCAGAATTATGGTCGAGACCACCATGGAAACTGTTTTTCAGTTTGGCTGGCTGGAGCCGGAATCAGAGGCGGCATGAGCTACGGTGCAACCGATGACTACAGTGTGAATGTTGTCGAAAACAAACTCGAGCCCCATGATTTGAATGCAACGATCCTGCACCAAATGGGCATTGATCACACCCGACTCACCTATCCATTTCAGGGCCGGGACTATCGTTTGACCGATGTGCACGGGACTGTGGTTCGCGACATTTTAAGCTAAGGCGGAGGTCAGCGTCGGTTTAGCCGTTGACGCCACTAGCTCGCACGTTTGAAATAAACATCGTCCGCTTGTGCTGAATCGTGGGAATAATAGCTCAAGCTCTCAAGTTGGTTGGGTCTGAGCTTTCGCATAAAAAGCCAACCCGTCAACAAAATAAACAGAGCGGCAGAGACTGCGCCAATGACTAGCGTCTGTTTCGCTTCGTTCATTGCCAAAATCAGAAGTTCCTCACCATAGAGAGCAGCTTCATCGGTCCGCTTTTTCGATAACTGATCGACAGCGGTAAGAGCCTCCTCAGTCCGTTTCTTTGATAAACCATCCACGGCAAGGAGAGCTGTGTCGAGTTGTTTTTTAAGATCTTCTGTGGCGATAGCTCTCTCTTGGTTAACGGCAGCCAGAACGATCTTACGTTCCTGTTGCAGTTGATCGATCGTTTCCACCCGCATCGATTCAATTTGATTGACAGTCGTTTCCCGCTGATCATTAATGGCGATCTCGACAGATTTTCGCTCGTGGTCAATCAACGCGGGTATTTGTGAGACAGTTTGAGAAATTGCCTGCGCTGCCAAAGTGGCTTGGTCGATGTTTGCAAGAGAGTCGGTTAAGGGTTCCAACTCGATTATATCGAGTGATAAAAGCTCCGCTTGCCATCGAGCCTGTTTTGGCAAAAACTCTGCGTATAAACGGACAAGACCCTGAAGTTCATCGATGTTACCTTCTAAGCGACCAAGGACTTCCATTGTCTCATGGGATTTCTCTCGAATTGCATCCAGATAGTGGGAAGTTGCCGATTCCCGATCAAATTGCAAATTATCGATAGGATACTTGGTTGCAAAATTGCTTGCGAAGCCTTCGCCCAATTCCGTACCGTTCGCGAGTTTAGGAAGCTCCTTACCGATCGATTTTTGAATGCGTAGCAGACGATTATTAAATTCGTCGTGTCCCGAAAGCAACGCCAGCGGAAATGCACCGAAAAGCTCTGTGCTTTCCCTTTCGAAAAGGTCATCAGTCTGTTTGACAAGAATCCAGAGATCCAAAAACGCACCCATTGGATCTTTGCGCCCAGACGCCCTCAGCGTGGCGTTTATGCCATTGATCTTCCAAAGAAGTGCATTTCGACGGACACGAGTTGATGGAGCCTGGGCTAATATCTGATCGCTAGTTTGCTCAATGTGGCTCGCATAACGCAATGTAAAATCGTCGATAAGAAACCGCAACTTGTTTGACGAAAGCAGATCCTCTCCGCCAGAGTCCTCGAGGAATCCACGTTCCTGTACTGCTAAATGACAACCACTTTGAGATAAAGCGATCCCAATGAAAAAGGTTGCTAGCAGTGTTTTTAAGTTCGAGGAAATCATGTTCGGTAACTACCAAAACCAGGTACCTCTTACAAGGTCAATCAAATCGCCGTTAAGAAGCTAAGGTCAATCAATTTGGGATATCGCGGTAGACGTTGTGATTTTGTATTGAAGCGAGTGGTAACCAAGCTGAGGCGATCTATTGGAAATCAATCTGGGATACACTCAAATTTTGGTTTCGAAAATTTAGTTGCAAAACCGAATTGCAATCTGAATCGCCATGGAGAGGGCGAGCCTTGAGAAGGAAAGGCTCAGAATGAAAAATTTGAATCATAATGAGACGAATCAGGGTTCCGAGCTGGGGTACGAAATCAAGTTAGGGTAATTTTTTTCATCGGTGTAGGTTTTTATTTTTTAAAAAAAGTAACGAAACCCAATAGAAATCAAATTCTCATCATTTATTTTTAGCCTTTTGATTTTGCAGACTACTTTTGGCTCGCCATATGCAAATAGAGATTGGTAAAGCACGCATTGCATTGTCGTTAATTGTCTTGGGGAAGAACTGACGCTGCAAGCGAACTTTCAAATGGTTCAAAACGATCGCGTGAAGGTTAGTACAGATCTAAGCCCTATTGCTATGGAAAGTGATTATGACGATGAAGAAGATTTCTCAAAGAGACCCGTTACTGACATGCCGAACCGCCCTGTGCTTTGGTCTTGCGTGCTGTTTCCTGTTTTTAGGATCTCCAACGAATTCTCTTGGCGACGATCATCACTCAAAAAAGAAGTCACTTGATAGGCGTTTGATTCAGAAATTGCGACGCAATGATGTTCACGCCATCGACCTTGGCCCGACCGCTTCGACTGAAATGGTCGAGTTAGGGCAAGCACTATTCTTTGATCCAATTTTGAGTGGCAATCGAGACACGGCGTGCAGTACCTGTCATTTCCCATCTGCTGGCACAGGTGACCAATTATCCCTGGGCGTTGGTACGGGGACTACCACTCCAAGCGAGGTGAGTTTCTTTCGAGAGAAGGGAGAAGGGCGGAGTTTCATTCCACGGAATGCTCCTGAATTGTTCAACAAAGGTTCGGTGTTTTGGGAATCTCAGTTTTGGGACAGTCGAGTCGCTACGGCCTATGGCTCCATTTCCTCGCCTGCTGGTGAAGATCTGCCTGCCGGATTAGCTACTCCTCTGGCTGTTCAAGCCATGTTCCCTGTTACCAGTGGCGATGAGATGCGGGGATCCACGGCTGACTTTCTCGATCCACACAAAGATAATGAAATCGCTGACCCCGCGCTCGATGGCGACCTACCGGGAATCTGGAATGCCCTGATGAATCGACTGGAACAAATTGAAGGTTATGCACATCCCGTTGATGGCTTATTTGTAAAAGCTTATGGAGAGGTGCCTGCTAATCTTGGTTTTGAAAGTGCAGCGACGGCGCTTGCAGCATTTGAATCAACCGCCTACAGCTACGACGACAGTCCGTTTGACGAATACTTGAAAGGGAACCGTGATGCGATGACAGAAGCTCAAAAGCGTGGAGCACTGTTATTCTATGGGAAATTACAATGCTCAAGCTGCCATTCAGGTACTTTGTTGACGGATCAAAATCATTACAACTTGGCGATCCCCCAATTTGGCGAAGGAAAAGATGAATCGGGGTTGGATCTTGGGAGATACTTAGTAACTGGCAATGAAGAAGATCGTTTTAAATTTCGTGTGCCCGGCTTACGAAATGTTACGCACACCGCACCCTATATGCACAATGGTGCCTACTTTAATTTAGCGGACGCGATTGCTCATCACCTTGACCCAGCTCGAAGCCTAATGAATTACGACGCAGACGAGCAGTTAATTCAGGGCGCGGAGCTTGCGGATACCATCATCAAAGAGCGCTCCGTCTTGCGAGATTTAATTAAGACGGCAGATGTCAAGCGGAAGAAAATTAAGCGTGCGGAAATGTCAGATCTTTTGGAGTTCATGCAAGCTCTCACTGCACCCAATATTGAAATCCGACTGGAGTCAACGATTCCATCGAGCGTCCCGAGCGGATTGCCGATCGATCATTTTGGGGAATAGCCCGACCTATTAGTTCCTCGTCAAAAGCTGGAAGCGTAGGGTAACCGACTGGATTCAGCCAATCTGCCAACTCTTTTTGACGTCTGATTTAATAACGGCTACAGATAATAACCGCAATCGTAAAGACTCTGATGTTCGCATAGTTTCGGACACGGAGTCTTTTTTGATCCCTTTCGAACTGCGAATTAATTGGCAACTGGGTTACAATAAGGGATAGTCCGCTGCCAACTGTTCGATGAAAGTCTGTAATGAGTAAAAAGCTCCAAATGTCCAATATCGTTTTTGTATTTTTGTTGCCAGGTTTTTTGATGTTTTTTTTACAAATGGAAACGGTCGCCCAGGAAGCGGCTGGAGTTAATTCATTAGAACCGGTGCGTGTTTTCATTCTCGCTGGTCAGTCCAACATGGAAGGCGCTGGCATTATTGGCGGCGGAGCTAATCAACGGAATGATGGGAAGGGTACTCTCGATTTTCTCGTAAAGAAGAGTGCCACACGGCAAAACTATCAGCACACTATGGATTCCGCCGGTAATTGGCGAGTTCGGAGTGATGTTTGGATTTGGTATCTCGGCCGTAAAGGTGGGCTTACCGTTGGATATGGGGCGAAGAAGGATCGTATCGGTCCTGAGTTTCAATTTGGACACTCCGTTGGGACTGCCTTCGATGAGCCAATTTTGCTAATCAAAGTTGCGTGGGGCGGAAAAAGTCTTGCTAAAGATTTTCGCCCACCCAGCAGCGGCGGAGAGGTTGGCAGCTATTATCTCGAAATGTTGAAGCATATCGAATCAGTTTTAAATAACCTTTCAAGTGATTTTCCAGAACTCGCAAACCGCAAGTGTGTCTTAAGTGGTTTTGGTTGGCACCAAGGGTGGAACGACGGTTGTAGCAAAGATCAGACTGCTGAGTATGAGGCGAATCTCGTCAATTTTATCAAAGACGTGCGCCATGATTTGAATGCTCCAAAACTGCCATTTGTGATTGCGAATAGCGGCTTTGCCGGTTGGGATCAAAAAGTCGACCGAAGATTAGGTATTATGAAGGCTCAAGCCAATGCTGCGAAGCGTCCCGAATTTAGCGGCAACGTAAAATGTATTGAGACTCGCGATTTTTACCGTGCCGAAGATGTCTCTCCATCACGCCAACGTTATCACTGGAATGGCAATGCTGAAACTTACTGCCTAATTGGTGAGTCAATGGCGACAGCCATGATCCAATTGATAAAATAGATCAAACCACTGAGTCAGTTTGCTGATCCGGTCACGGAACTTATCGTTTGTTTATTCTAAGTTACTCGTGGCAAGCAACTAGAAACTAAATTGCGACCGTCCTATTTAATCGCCTATTGGAGTGCCGTCTTGTCCAACGATCAACATCGAAAATTTTGTTTGGTCGTTAACCCTTTCGGAGGCAAGCAGCAGGGGCTAGCCATTCTTGAAAGTGTCAAACCGATTTTTGATGCTGCCTCAATTGATCTTGAGGTAATTCGCACGACGCGTCCCCGCCATGCCTATGACGTTGCAAACACTAAGTCGTTTTCAGATCTTGAGGGAATGATTGTGATTGGCGGTGATGGAACAATCCATGAAGTCATCAATGGAATGCTGGATCGATCGGACAATAAAAGGTTTCCACTTGGTCTGATCCCCGGCGGATCTGGGAATTCATTTCTCACCGACCTAGAGGTTCTCGACCCAAGAAAAGCAACCGAAGCAATTGTCAGCGGACGGCGTCGCCTAATTGACGTTGCTAAAGTTAGCCTTAGTGATCAAATCCTGTATGCATTTAACATAATTGGCTGGGGACTGGTTGCAGATGTAAATGTTCGTGCCGAGAAATACCGCTGGATGGGTCCCATCCGTTATACGGTGGCTAGTCTCGTTGAATTAATTCGAGCCAAAACTAGAGCCGGAACACTTAGGTTTGATGATCGCGAAATAAAAGGCGAGTTTTGTTTTGTTTTGGCGTGCAACACCATACATACCGGAAAACAAATGAAAATGGCCCCACGGGCAACGCTGGATGACGGCTTAATTGACTTGGTTGTAGTAAAACACGGCCCGGGGCTATTTAAGATGTTGTCTTTGTTTTCAAAATTATACGACGGCAATTACATTAACGATCCTGCGGTCGAGTATCACCAGGTTAAAAGTTTCGTTCTGAATCCAGAGATCGCCGGACCACTAAACGTCGACGGCGAATTGCTTGGCACCACACCCGCAGAAGTGGTCGTGAAACCAGCGGCATTTGAAGTGTATTGTAATACAGGCGCACAATAAATCACCTCGACCAACTAAAGAACTGACGCACTTGAGAGTTTTGCGAGAACGAATCACAGCGCAAGCTGTATTTTTAATTGCGCAAACTAGAACTCAATTTCCAGCAGTCGCCCGCACAGTTTGTTAATTAGCTAAATCAGGAAAACATAACGTGGCTTCTCTCGGCAACAATCAGGGCACACACACAATCACTTGTCCGTAGCAATTAAACCAATTCACCGGCACTCTAACAGTCTCCGTGGTGGCTCTAAGAATTTCCAACGAACCCAGTAAAATTACCCAAATAGCAATGCCCATGAGAGGATGCGTTATATTCAAAGCTCACAACTTTTAAAAGTGAACCTACTTCCAATGGATTTTCGAGAACACGATCCTTTTTCAGCGTGGTTAATCAAGATCCAATTTCCTGCAGCGGCCACTCGCGACTGGGAGCTTAATTCGCATCGCGGCTTACTGAGGGAATCATTTCAGAAAACAGTTTTGGACACAAATCTGCAGAACAGAATCAAAACAGATCAGCTTCAAAATGCTTGGATTACAATTGGTACGAAATTTCAATCCAACGCCGACATGTCAAAATCCAATCATTGCGTCCGCAAAGACGCAGGTTTGAATCCCGAGGATTCAATCCATGGCGGACACCTTGTGGCCTTAGCCTTCTCTCAACTGAAACCAATTAAAATGATGGTCTCAGTCATTGCTTTAAAAACCACTCCATCGCGGAGTTTTGTTCTTCCAATCAACCTGCTTTCAAGTCAAGTAAAATCAATAACAGTCACTTTCCCATCAACCAGAGGGATTTACACGCAGAATTCCCTGTATAGTCGACAGATAATCTTGACTTAGCTACCCTCGCAGTTTCAAATTTAAACCCTAAAGACTTCACCGATGCAAATCGCCGGCGAGAGGCCGCTCGGCTTAAGCACTGCGACTTAGCGTTGGTTTTGATTTAAAGCAGTAAATCACACTCAAATAACAACAAGACGTTTCCTATGAAAAGCACGCTCTGCCTCCTTATCGTTCTCTTGTTTGCAAATCCCAACTCACCATCTGAAAAGGGGGTTGATTTACTTGCCAACGGATTAAAGGGCTGGAACGTCGCGAAATCCGGAGCTTGGAAAGTTGACGACGGAGTTCTCCATCCATCCGATAAGCCGGGCGGTTACATTTGGACTGAGAAATCCTACGAAAATTTTGAGCTTACTCTCGACTACAAAACGTCAGAGAAATGCAACAGCGGTGTGTTCTTCCGCACAGATCCCAAAAACCCAGTTCAGGGGGGATTTGAAATTCAAGTCGCTTCACACGGTCTTTACAGCGGTAAACATATTGTTGGCTCTCTGTACGACGCAAAATCACCAACGGAGTCTGCTGGGAAACCAGATGGCGAATGGAACCAAATGAAAATTACCTGCGAGGGTCCAATGATTCACGTTGTGCTCAACGGTAAAAAAGTTCTGAATGCTGACCTTGATAAATGGACCACGCCCAAGTTGAACCCTGACGGTACCAAAAACAAATTTAAAACCGCACTGAAAAAGTTACCGCGATCGGGCAACATCGGATTTCAATACCACGGCCATCCCGTCTGGTTCAGAAATGTTGTGATCAAGAAGAAGTAAGTCCAATAGTTTCGCACACTAAGTGACTGAATTCCTTTCGGCAAAAAGCAATATGCCATCGCTACAGGAACACGAGACCGTGCAAAATTCCTTTGGCGGTGCGACATCCGCTTCCACGATGAAAACGCAAAGTTAGATTTCGAAAAAAACGACATTGTTTTCTTCGCTTCACTCGAGACTGTCGGATCGTGGCAACGTTCCCCGCTTCAACAGCTCCGATAAGCCAGCCACTTTGGGGCAGAGCAGGGCACAACACGTCACGGCTGATCAGCCGAGTCAACAACTAAGAAGTAGCGTCAGTCTCTACTCGATTGCGTCCCAGTTCCTTCGCTCGGTACAGCGACACATCTGCTCTTTTAAGCACCTGCTGAATCGACTCATCGGTTCGGAAACTAGCGACACCAAAACTAGCTGAAATTCTCACATCTATTGAAAATTCTACGCTTTCAATTGCAAGGCGTAATTTTTCAGCAAAAACAACCGCACCAGTGTTACTCGTTTGAGGAGCAATTATCAAAAACTCTTCTCCACCCCATCTACCAGGTGTATCAGACATTCTGGATAACACTTTCGCAATTTTGCCAACACCCGCAATTACCTCATCTCCCACTTGGTGCCCCCGAGTGTCGTTCACCGCTTTAAAATGATCGATATCAAACAGAATTAAGGAAAGCTCGCCGCCGTAGCGACTCGCTCTCTCAAATTCATTTTCTAACACCTCATCGAGCCGCCTTCGATTAGCTAATTCGGTCAACGGATCGATCGACGCCAAATATTCCAGTTTTTCGTTCGCAATCCTTAGCTCAAGGGTTCGCTCCTCTACTCTCTCTTCCAATTCAGCTGTGTATTTGTTAACGAGATCGGATTTCTCAATCAATGCAAGTTTCGAAGCCATCAGCTTGGAAATCGTTTCGAATATTTTTCTATCCTCCTCATCATACCCATCGATGACTTTTGATTCGCTATCGAGAACGCCATAGATTCGGTCTCCAAACATAATTGGAACGCATAGCTCAGAAAGACAGGGCTCCACATCTAAAACGTAGTTGCCGAAAAGGCTTAGATCCGAGATCAGAATCGACTGTTTCGTTAAGGCGACCCGTCCCGTTACCCCATCCCCAACTTCGATTGTCAGAGGATTAAGAATTTGCTTCTCTACAGGATTTTTGATGCCAGTCGCTGCGACCTGTTCGAGGAAACCCATGGTTTCATCAAAAAAGTAAATAACACAGTCTTCGTATCCAAGGCTGCCAACAATCTCGCGGCTGACGAACCACGCCAAATCCTTGGCGTTAATGACCGATACCATCTTAATCGCAAATTCATTGATCAGATCAGAACGCGAAAGATCTTTAGTTTTGAAGTCTGAAAGCACGTCAACGATAAATATTTAGAAAGAGCGATTGCAAGATTGCCGCGCCGAAAAATACGCAAGCCATTGCGAAAGGTTAGTTCAAAAAAGTTTTCGACGCCCAAACTTTTCCGAGTAAATCACTGATTTTTCCCAAAACGTTAACTGCTATTTGCAGGAAAACTCAAGCTGGAAAATGAAGAAAAGTTCACATTAAACTAATGCCTCGCAAATGGTTGCCCTCTCTAAAAAAAGAAGCAGTCAACCAAAACGAATTGAACAACACGTTCCAGTTAAACAACACTCCCTTTTCACGCAAAAAGTTAACCGAATTCACTAGGTTCGTTGATTGGCCTCCAACTAGGAACCCAAAGTGCGTCTTTTTCGCTGGCCTGCTGGAGATCCCCTTTGACAGGTAGGCTCAGACTGCAAGCACTGGGGCCTAAAGCGATTTGAAACGCGTAGTGGACAAAAGAGGAAATCATCGGTGCCTAACAGGTATTTCTGAGTCAGTCACCGCTTCTTCAGCATCGTTATTGCGAGGTCACCCGCTGCCGTGCCCGACGTTACACAAGGGGCAATTCCCCCGCCCATTGAATCCGACCCGCAAAACAACAACCCGTCGATGGGCGACCGAGTCCCCCACCGTCCTGATCCAATTTGGCTGGGAATATGATCCATCCCGTATATGCTTCCATCGGGTGTGTTAGCAAAGGATGAGTTCGTCAGTGGTGATGAAATCTCAATAACCTCAGCCCTGGCCTCCAGCCCTGGAAGGTATTTTTCCGCCGCACGCAGCAGACGCTGCCCAACCTCATTTTTAAGCTTCATGTAGTCGGCATCCCGTTTTAGAACTGGCTGACTATCCCATGGTTCAAATGCTTTCCAAGGCGCAAACGTGATAAGCTCAACCGTATGCTTGCCTTGCGGCGCGTGGTTAGCGTGAGGGTCTTTGAGTGTCGGTACCGTTAGAAAGAAAGCCATGTCTTCCATTTGCCGGCCTTCTAAGACTGGTCGATAGAGAGAATCAATATCGTAAGACGGATAGTTCCAAATATTCGCATCATCCAAACCAAACTCATTAGGTTGCTGACTCGTGCCCACAAAAACACAAACTGAACCAATCGAATATCGACTACGCTTCATTTTCTCAACCGGCCTCTTCGGCAGCTTTGAGTAGCCAACCATATCCCGTAAGGTATGCAACGCACTAGCGTTTGAAATTACTACTGGGGCCTGATAGTTTTCGCCAGTTTTCGTTCGTACGCCAGTTGCCTTTCCATCCTTTAAAGCAATAAATTCGACTGGGCTCCTCCGTTTTAACGTCGCCCCATTCTTCTCAAGATGTTCAACATATGTATCGCGAACTTTTTTCGAACCACCGATTGGATAATAAGCCCCGCGTGAAAAGTGAGCGATAATTCCAATCATGACTAAGGCAGCGGCGCTTCCCGGCGGAAGACCAATATCTCCTCCGGGGCCGGAAAGCGCTGCCTTCAATCGCGGGTCTACAAAGTATTGATCAAGCAATTGCTTATAAGTGTAGCCTTTGTATCGAAGCAACAATGGTATTTTCGGCAGCAGACTTATCGTCGCCCATAACCCTTTTCGTTTCTGCAAATCTCTTAAGCTTCGATCGATCTCTTTAAATCGCTTAAAAAATTTATTCAACGCGTTTTGCTCTGACGGGAAATCCCTCGATAGCTGATGGTGAAAATCATCAAGAGAATTACCAAGCCGAATTTCATAATCAGGGAAAACATAACGATCAAATCCCTGAGGATTCAACTCCCGGAACTCTAAATCATCCAGCAAACCTAGGTTTTCAAATTGCCGATAAAGCGATCTCCCCTCGCCCATCTCTCCCACGTAATGGATTCCAGTGTCGAACCAAAATTTCTTCCTGGCAAACGGATTAATAAATCCTCCGAATTGTCGCTCTGCCTCTAACACGAGCACACTTTTCCCTGCACGTGCGACGGTTAGTGCTGCACTTAAGCCACCAATCCCCGAGCCGATGACGATCACGTCATATTGAGACATAGATTCCTTCCAAAGGTGATGTTTACCACATCCGAATCGCAAATATTAATTGAAAATCTTAAAGCTTCAGATTGTAAGCGGCATTAAAATTTAATCGTTACGGAGATCAGGCAACTTGTGAATTTATTATTCAGCAACGCCTGCAAAGAACCATCCAGAATCCGGCAGCACACCTTTTTGCCGACCTGATGCGTGCCCCCTCAGGGAAATGCCTCAACCTATTTGGGTCTCTTCTCCGGTGTTAATCGAACATAAGCCTCCAACTGTTTGCTCAGCTCAACAACCATTCCTTCGTATTCGGCTTTGTCAGCAAGGTTGTCAATTTCTTCAGGATCCTTTGCGTGGTCATAAAGTTCACGACCAGCCTTTCCTTGAAGCCACTCGGTGTAGCGAAAGCGTTCGTTACGCAAAGAGTAACCCCAAGCCTTGCGGTTGTGCCAGATTTGAGTAACTGCAGGTTTATCCCAGCTCTGATCTTTTGGATTGACCAGCAGTGGCCTGAGCGAACTACCTTCTAATACACTAGGAGCCTTTAATCCGCATAAATCTGCAAGCGTGGGATAGAGGTCCAGTAACTCAACAGGCTTTTGCGACGCTACGCTCTTACTTAACCCGGGCGCCGCAATAATCATGGGCATCCTAGCGGATCTTTCAAAGGCTTTCCGCTTATACCACAATCCTTTCTCTCCGAGAAAGTAACCGTGATCCGACCAAAAGACGATGATCGTCCTTTCCATTAAATCCGCTTCTTCTAGCGCGTCGAGCAATCGCCCCACCTGAGCGTCTACGAATGAAATGGTAGCGTAATAGGCTTGCTTACACTTGCGTGCCTCCTCCACCGTTACATCCTTAAAGTAATACGGCCAATTCCTTTTATCACGCATCACTGCCATCGGAGGAACATCCTCTAAATCCTTTTTAGCAGACTCAAGATCCGGCATCTCAATGGATTCCAGAGGATATAGGTCGAAGTATTTTTTAGGGGCCACATAAGGACAGTGCGGATTAAAAAATCCCGCCGCGAGAAAAAACGGCTCCCCGTTTTTTTCCTTAATTAGTTCGACTATCTTTGAAGCCACCATCCCGTCTGTATGCTCTTCGTCGAGACTTTCCGGATCCCACCATGCCATACTGATCCCAAGATTTTTATCCTTCTCTCGGCCAGCACCGTAACGTGTAATCTTTTCCTGCTGCGACCGATCAATGCCAACAGGATTGTACCGTTGGTCCCACGTCTGGGGATCGTCGTTTCCGTCAGTCCCAATCATACTCGGATTACCATAGTGATAGATCTTTCCAGCCCGAGCTGAAAAATAACCTTGGTTCCGAAACATCTGGCCAAGCGTCACCACGTCGGGATTTTTATCCCTTAACTCATGCTTGAGCGTATGCATATCAAGCGTATCTGGCCGTAAGCCCGTCATCAAACTGGCTCGGCTAGGACCGCATAGAGGTTGTTGACAATAAGCATTGTCGAATCTCACACCCATCTGCGCCAGTCGTTGAAGATTGGGCGTTTTGACCTGAGGATTCCCATAAATGCTGAGATCGCAATTCATGTCGTCGGCGGAAATAAAAAGCACGTTCAGCTTTTCCTTCTCATCGCCATCCGCAAGATCGCCGAGCAAGGGAATTACAAAACAAACCAACAAACAACGGAAAATAGTCTTCACAAATCCATACCATAAAAAAATAGTCCCAGTAACTTCTGACTTGGAGAAACGTAACCTCGTTGCTCTAGTCGACCCCAAAATATAACGAATTGAGCAATGGCTTTCAATTTTCAACCCCAACCAACAACCAGCGGACATGCTCGCCGCCTAAGTGCATTTGGTAACCACCGAAAATTTACTCACACGTTAATTATTGGTTCCTAAGAAATTCTGCAACCTGCTCGAAAAAGTCAACTAACGCTTCTTTTTTCGGCGTATGCCATTCAAGTTCGTCCATTGCCTGGTTCATTAATGACAGCCAACGATCTCGCTCCGGAACACCAATAGCGAACGGAGCATGCCGCATTCCTAACCGAGGATGCCCTCGACGTTGAATATATTGGTCTGATCCACCGAACCTGTAAATCAGAAAATCTCTAAGCCGCAGCTCGGCCCCTTCCCAATCGTCGTGAGGATACATGGGACTGAGTAAATCATCTTGCTTGACACGGGAGTAAAACTCGGACACCAGTAAGGCAATCTCCGAATCCGAAAACTCTAAATCGGCAAATGGATCATTCATAAAATTTGTCTATAGGAGGCGGATACAGTCTAAAATCAGGCGTTATCGCCACCACGAGGCCCGAGAGGCAACTCGCCAAAGATTTCGTCGATTGACTCACCAACCGGAAGCGTACTTTTCTTGTTTGGCTGCCGTTCAATGAGCACACGTTCAGGCGTCTCAACCGCAACGACTAAAAAATCCTTGGAGGCAAAGAAGATGGCAACCGCAGTAAGGATGACTGCTTGAATTACGAAACAAACAACAAAAATAATGGGCGAATGAGATAGTGGATCGAAAGTCTTGGAGTACCAATTGAACGAAATGGCTATATCAGATAGTAAATAATTGGAAAAGAAAAAATCCTCCATCAAAAATGCCGTAATTGACATCAACAAGACAATGGCTGCTCCAAGAAACAAACTAACCACCGGACCGTACCCCGGTTCAATTTTCCGAATCATTCGAGCCCAGAGATAACGATTGCACAAAAATACTAGCGATAAGAACCATGTGACAAAACCAATGCAAATAACCATCTGGATAATTTCCTCATCCCACGCTAACTGATTCCCCGTAAAGCGGCCACGTCGTTGATCACTTAAAGCTGGCCAATCAAACAAACCGTTTTCGAATACCAACAAACAAAATACAAACAGAAACGCCGCCCAGATATTGGACAGAGCAAACAAAAAGCCTCGTCCAGAACCCGGCATTAACAATGACAAAAACAGACGCCCAAAAAGTGACTCAGGTAACGCGCGACGAACCCTCCGAGATAGATCTGAAGATTCACCGCACATCAAAAAACCCATCAAGAGCCAATAGTGACCGACCACCATCAGTAATATCGTCGGCCCATCCGTGAACAACGGCTGGAGGGAAATGAGTTGACAGATCCAAGCGAAAAAAAGCGTCTGTTGGACCAGCATCATTATTCGAATCAAAGTCGAACGGTTGTCGGAAAAAAACGAAATCTGGGCGATAACTGACGCCAACAATATAAGTGCAGTTGAGCCGACCGAAAATATAAAACCCGTTGCAACAATATATTCGTCCGACCCAAAGCCGCCCATGCGACCCTCCGACATTTCAACGCAAAATGCTATCCAAAGAAAATAAACGAAGCCAAGCGCAATTGAAAATACAACAGATACCCCGACGCCAAGCGCACGAGACCGGAAAGAACCAGCTAAAAACAGCCCAAATATAGTAAGGAAAACTGAACCGCCAACGCTAATCGAAAGGCCAAGCAAGATCGTTCCAATACTTACTCCCGGAAGCAAATAAGTAAAACAAATGCAAGGCGCTAAAACTGCCAGGTACATTACCAACTGAATTAACGCACTGCCGAGCTTGCCCAGCACTATCTGCCTCGGTTTCATCGTGGTAATCGAGATTAATCGAATCGTACCATCTTCGAACTCTCGAGCTAACGAACGGTAACCACTAAACGGAATAATTACAGCAAGTGGGAATCCCAAAATGATGAAATAACCAGCGAGTAATCCAATGCCAAGATCGCTATCGAGCCAAGCGAAGCCCATCGCGGTCCAAACGGCAACCAGAACCAACTGAAACACATAGGTCCAAACAAATTGCCGACTCTTTACGGCTTGTCTGGCCTCTTTTATTAAGATGGAACTGAACCAATCACTCAATGGATCGAGAATGTTATCCAGTTTCGAAACTTGAAATTCTAATGACGACGTCGAATCAGCGAGGTCGCCGGATAATCGGATTTTTTCAATTGCAGATTTTTGCTCGCTCATTGGACTTCTCCTCGCGTCACTGAAAGGAAAACATCCTCTAACGAAGTTTGTTTTTCGCTAAATTCATAAACTTCAATCTTAGAATCAATTAGCTCGGCTAGAAATTTACTTTGTCTTCTGTGACAGGCAGCATAATTGAAGAGTATCGAATCTGTTGTTGAAGAAACAACTTCTACGTCATCGCGGGAGTTAAACCACTGAATCGCGCCGGACGGTTCTGACATGAACTTCACCTCCAACTGCGCAAGCTCAGCACCGTCCGAATGTCCCATTTCCTTTTGCAACAAACCTTCGACCGAGCCAATCGCCAACAATTTCCCTTTTTCGATAATGGCTACTCGATCACAGACCTCTGCCAGTTCGCTCAAAATATGGCTGCTGATCAGGAGGGATTTCCCTTCATTAGCAAGTTCAAGTATCATCTCCCTTAGTTCGATGCGAGCTCGTGGATCAAGACCGGCAGCAGGTTCATCAAGAATTAACACCTTTGGATTATGAATCAATGCCCTTCCCAAACAGAGCCGTTGTTTCATACCCTTGGAAAGGCCGGAGATGGGCTTTTTAGAGAGTTGGTTTAGCTGGGTAAAACCCATTACATTTCTGATGGCACGGTTTCGATTTTTGCCCCGTAATCCATACGATCTCGCGAAAAAATCAAGATACTCTTCACAGTTGATATTCGGATAGGTTCCGAACCCATCAGGCATCCATCCCATCCGCTTGCGAACTCGGTCAGGGTCATCAATGACAGACAAACCGTCCACCCAGGCTTCACCGGAGGTCGGTGTATCCAGCGTGGAAAGTATTCGCATACTTGTCGTCTTTCCCGCTCCATTGGGACCGATAAATCCCAAAACCTCTCCGGCATCCACATGAAAAGAAACATCGTCAACGGCGAGAGTATTCCCAAACGCCCGAGTAACACCGTCTAATTGGATCATGGCTTGCGACATATTACCATCTCCCCAGTACGACATGGTTTTGCTTTTTGTAATCCACTGCCTCAAATTCATCAGTGACGAATGGCAGTTCCTCTAAAAACGCAACATAAGATCTTCGACTTGAAAGTAGAGCGGACAGTCTCGCCTCTTTAAGCACCACCTCGTTATCTCCGAAACCGAGTAAATGCTCCGGAACGTTCAGATAGATATTTTGTAAAAAACCGGAAGGGAAATTTTTACGTTTGCCTTCTTCGATTCGTCCGCCTGCGTAATGTGTTAATCTATCATCGCCCTTTACTTGAATTTTTTCCAAACTTTTGACAGCGCCTGGTTCTGAATCTTTAAGCAAATAATAATCGTCGTTTTCATCTCGAAAAATCGCGAAGACAACTTTTCCTCCAAGGTTATTTGTAGCTTTTGGAAGAGAACCTTCGGCAACATCACCTCGCTCAAAAACCATTTCTTCAGAAATAGACCGTACGCCAAACGTCGTCAACTCATGGAGCGTGCGCGCCATAAGTGCTTTCCCCGAAACCCGTGTTTGAGAAGCCGACTGATCTAGCCTTACCAACGCAGTATTTAACCCATCCGTCAGACCAACTAACGTATCAGGTGAAAATTTGTACGGCAGTGATGTAAAATTGGAAAAATAAGCTGCCCTGCAATTAATCACCGCAAGATTAGTTCTTTGGTCAAGCGCAGTTGCCGATTGAATACTCGCTGTTTTGGTTAAACCATCGGCTAACAACACATACAAAATAAGTGCACAAGAAACACAGATAGATAAAAGTGGGATCAGTACGAGTAACAGTTGGGGTTTGCCGAGTTTTGAAAAGGCGAACAGAGCAATTGGCCCGGCGACAACTAAAAAAATTGTTAGCAATACCTTAAAAAGCAAAACTGGCGGTTCACCGACACCGGGAATGGTAAGCACTGGCAAGACCCCAGAACCACATCCAATTCGATCAGCAAGGGAAGACCCATTGAGTGCCACGGAGTTATCAAGCCTGCGGTAATCCCCTCTCGTCCAACTCGACATATCATCGTCAACCGAGATAATGCACCCATTCAAGTACGACAGAATTCCAAACTTTTCAGGGTCGATTAAACCAGGGTTGTCTACAGCTTTTACGGACAGAAACGTCTCGAATGGGCGAACCACTCTTTCCTTTCCAGTATTCTGAATAGAATAGCCTACTGAACGCCCCGCACACCATACGTCGGTCGTTGTTGACACATTCATGGGAACACACCAACGGTAATCACCAGCCACTAATTGAGATGCACGAGCTTCTCCGATTAACAGACTCAGAATTGGCCCTGTTTCTCGATAATCTTGCCCGCATGAATAAATGATCAGCGCTCCACCAGCGGCAACCCATTTTTCTAAATTCTCACGCTGGATTTCATTGACCTTTGAAAGATCTCTGAACTCATTGCTGGAAATAAATATCTGATCAAAACCAGACAAACCAATCCAATTTTCAGGTAGATTCTCCGCTCTAATCGTCGAATACGAGACCTTGTTTCTTAGGATTTTTTTTAACGATACGGCGGGGCCAGCATAAGTTGCCGGCGGCTGCGTGAATGAAACTTCCTGAGTTACAAACTTGCCATTACTTAAAAATATTTGTCGATTGTCTATCTGTTCGTTGTTCCCAAATTCCGGAGTATTAATTTTCCCGATCAGTAATTTGTTTTGGGAGTTGCGTCCCGTAGGCATGCCAAGGTTTTCAATTTCTAAATTTTGATAAAAGATACTGGTGTTATTACCACCATTAACATTTGAAGGTTTCTGAATCTCAAACTGCACCCATTGAATGTCGCCCGACGCGGGCAACATTAGGTCGACCGTGCCTGAGGTTTTTCCGGCAAGTATCTTTATGATTCCTATCGTTTCAACCGAAAGTCGACGTTGATAGCTGGTTGTCACTTTAGCGACGAACTCTTGATCGTTAACTGCCGGCTTGGCGGGCACCAGGTCTACGGTAACTCTTAACGGATGAATTCCTTGTGAGTGGTTCACCCCAAATTGCGAGGTCGTCACCTTATATTTCGCCTTGGGAACGGCGTTTTGCGCCCGAATCTCGTCAGGCCAAAATAATAGCGTGAAAATTGCGAAACTAGAAACGAGGATTAATCGCATTATTCAATGCCCTCTGAACCGTTCTCAGAATATTCTTGATTGGTCACCTCAGCACGCTGTGAAACTTTGTCACTCATTCCCCCCGCAATATCGCCAGATTGGATTATTACTTCGGAAGACTCTTTAAATCGAACTGATTTAAGTTGGGATAAGAAAATAGCCAACCCGCTCACGAATGCCATACAAAAAATTGACAAGACTAATCCCACACTTCCCAGCACAAGACCGTAGGCCGCCGGATCACCGGTATAGGCTGCAGCAGTTAAGAAGGAAAATAATGCAAGAAAAAACATCGCCAACATCATTTGCCGAATTGAAAACTTCCCCCGCGACTGTCCATCCAACATTTAATACCTCGGTGAAGATTGCTTAATTCAAACCCGATTTTATAAGAATGCGGTCGCCAGACAACTAGCATCCAAAGAACAACGCCTATCTGGAATTCAATAAAGAATTTTTTTATTGACAGGAAACCTCAATTAGGCAACTAACGTTTTCCAAAATCAGCCCATGGGCTGGCTGATAATTTGATTATCCTACAAAAAATATTTCCTCTTCAAATGTGAAGCAATGATCATAGAACCTAATGCAAATAATTTCCTTATTCGCCGCTCCAGGATGAATCTTAGATAAAAATCTGTAAATGTTTGTCCCTGCCGCGTTTATTTATTTGAATACTCCCTTATTCCTCTGAAAATTGATACGGAATGAAAACAAATATGCGTTCCTTCACTTAACCTCAATCACCAGATAATTAACGCGCCTAATTAACGCACTACCGCAATCTATATCTAAAAGGTTGTCCATCTAGAAAGCCAAGTTAAGGGGACGCGAATTCCAATGAACGGTATAGCGCATTTTGGTTTCCGCTCTGATTGCCTCAAAACTTCGTATGATAGTGCCGGGCGGACCAAATAATCTTATAACGCGTTCCAAGAAACGGTGTCCGGAACCAATCCTGAGTTAGCTAAAAATATCAATTCCGCCAGTCCATTGCCTTTCCTAGCATATCACGATGATCTAGCTAAAAGTAAAAAACTTCGCCCCGTCGATAAAACTCTGATTCAAACCGGTTTGCTGCGATCTTTGTCTATACTGCACCTGCATCTTTCCTAAACTTGTCGGTCGTGGTTACCCAAAGGCGCCTTCGGAAAATCACAAGATAATATTCCAGGATTCGATTTAATAACCCCACATTAATTTTGTTTTCACAACGTCTATGCCTGCTACAATGAGCGTCGATTCTTCTTATTTAAATCACCATTGACACTAGTATTAGCTTGGCCAAAGAACGCTTTCCCGTAAACGCATATTTCCAAACTGCCATTTGGTGCCTGCGTCTTACCATTGCTGCTCAGTGCGTTGGAATTTCAGGTCGTTACCTGTTTGGCAGTTTTGAAACAGAAAGTTCAATCTATGGTCTGCTGTTTTTTGAATATGGGTTTCCAGAAATAACAGCCCAATATATCGATGACTTCGGTGTGTATGGATGCCTGATTGCTGGGTTAACGATTCTCGTTAATGGGGTACTCGCTGATCTTTCAAAATTATCACAAAGTGATAAGGCAGCGAAGTTGATTTTCGTAATTGATTTTATCGCACTTGCCTTTGTCGCTGCCTGGACACTGAGTATGGGAATTGCGCATACCATACGCGGTGATTTATTCGCACAGTTCACTCTCCTGGAAGAGGCGGTTCGCATTGCCACGCCTGGCGTATTGGTTATTCTCCTATTGAGCAAAAAAATGGCCACCGGCAGTCTCTGTCATGTTGTCGGAACAATTATCCTGTTGGTCGCCACCTCAACCACATTCGCGCTCCATGGCTATAAAGCAATCGAGCTCTATGCCCCATTTTTAGATTACCTTTTGCTTTCCCAGCCATTTGGTCTCACATTAGTCACCGAACAGCAAACCGCCGAACGGCTTCTTGGCGTGATTGGATGGCTCGACGTTGGATTGGCTATCCTCCTCCTTGTATTTAGATGGCAGTGGATCGCACTCTATATGGCAGCCTGGGGCTTGTTGACAGCTTTTAGCCGAATTACGGCTGGCGGAATGGAAGCGTGGCCCGAAGTATTTATTCGTGCTGCCAACGCAGGGGCACCACTTACTCTGTTTTTTCTATTTCGAGTGAATCTTCGTTCGGGAAATACGATAAAATGTCGCTCAGATCAATTCATTTAAACCTCAACAATGACAGCTGCATGATTCATTTACTCTCTCGACTGTTCCTTATTTCCATAACCATTTGGTTTATCCCCGTCGCCGACTCTGTCGCCAATTCAACGGAATATCAAAATCCGTTCGTTCCTAAACACTTGCGTCTCAGTTGGACATCCAACCCGGCAACCGCGGCCATTATCTCGTGGTCCACATTAAAGCCGACCGACAAGTCCTTTGTGCGATTTCGCGTCAAAGATTCCAATGCCAATTTTTCAATCACTCCAGCAGTTCAAGGCCGTTTTCTATCTGAAAAAACTGAACTGCATTATCACCATGGGTACATCGTTGGTTTAGCTCCCGACACTGCTTATGAATTTCAAATCACACAAGATGATAAGACATCCGGGACCTATTATTTCATCACCGCTTCAGCAATCGACCGTCCGTTCAGCCTTTTGCATGGAGGAGACTCCCGCTCCGATCAAACCACTCGTCAAAAGATGAATTTGATGATTGCCGGGTTGGTGAAAACTTCGTTCGAGGATAAAAATTTAGCAAATGACATTATCGCTCTGGCACACGGAGGTGATTATGTTGCCGACGGTTCAAATTTATCGCAATGGTCAAAATGGATGGATGATCATGAATTGACCATCGGACAGGACGGGCGAATGCTCCCTCTCATTCCCGCTCGCGGTAATCATGACAAAAGCGAAATATTCAACCAGGTATTTGGGTTCAAAGAAAAAGACAAGAATTATTATGCGCTCAATCTCAATCCCACTGTGCGGTTCGTCACCCTTAACACCGAAATAAGTACAGCTGGCGACCAGGCTAAATGGTTAAACCAAGAGCTAAAAAAGTCCCGTCCCAAAAATCGCTGGCTGCTTTCACAGTATCATCGCCCGGCTTATCCAGCAGTGAAGGCACCGGGATCTGCACTTCAGAGTTGGGTACCGGCGTTTGAGAAATATAATGTCGACTTAGTTTGCGAGGCAGACGGACACAATATCAAGCGAACACTTCCTATTCGAGGAAATGTCCAAGATTCAACGGGTGTCGTCTATATCGGTGAAGGTGGATTAGGGGTTGGGCAACGGACACCCAAGGTAGATCGCTGGTATCTCCAACCTCCCGGCATGTCCGATTCCGCCAGTCATGTATTTAAGCTTACGTTTGAGCCTGAACTTCTTACTGGGGAATGCATTCGTTTAGATCAAACCGTCGCCGATGAATTTACTCTGAAGCCCCGCAATATCCAGAAAACTCAAGCGTTTCTTGTCACCGGTGACCCGCAATACCTTGCAGAAAAATCTGATAATCCGACAAAGCTGGATCCCTACTCGGAGGAAGCGAATTCTAGGTTTGTTGAGCTGATAAAAAAATTACCCGGGCAAACAATTCCCAAGAAAATAGGTGGTGGCAAGGTCAGCAGTAATTTACGTGGAATTCTCGTCACAGGAGACTTAATTGACAGCGCTGATAAGTCGGGTGGCAATTACCCTGCCATGCAAAAATTTGAGTGGCTGCAATACCAAAAAGATTATGGTTTGAGCGGTAAAGACGGAAAAATTCCGCTTCCAGTCTATGAAGTTCATGGGAATCACGATGGACCTCAGGGCGACACCTTTATCGTAGAAGACATTGTCAAACGAAATCGAACGCGGCCAGGCGTTACTAACCTTTCCAAAAACGGATTGCATTACAGTTGGGACTGGGGACCGCTTCATCTTGTAAATTTAGGCATGTTCGTTGGAGAGGGAGACCGTCGGCGCGATCAATTTCACTATGCACCCATGGGCAGCCTTGAATTCCTGATTTCCGATTTAAAAGAACAGGTGGGCGACTCTGGCCGCCCCATCATATTGAGCTTTCACCTTCACCCCAACGGCCCAGCGTACGATTGGCCGCCTCAAGATCTAAAACTTTTTTGGGAAACGATCCAAGATTACAACGTGATTGCGTTATTTCACGGCCATACCCATGGCTCGCCTCCGAGCCGGATCCAGTGGAATAAAACAGATTTCGGCCAATCAGTTGAGGACGGAATCGACGTCTTCAATCCCGACGATTCAGGTGCCGCGAAAACCAACCCCCGTGATGCAGATAATCCGATCGGCTTGCGTCATGGATTCCTTTACGTTGAATTAATTGATCGTCCCGGTACAAAGCGGGACGAATTCATTGTTCGCTCTAAATTTACGAAAGATAACTGGGCAACACACCAGTGGGGACAGAGCTGGTCCAAACCTGTTTTGCTATCCAAATGAACATCCAATTACCCACCCGTTAATTAACTTAACGGGCCAATGTGGAACGTTTTGAAACTAACCAGAATAATCAAATGAACAAGCCGCTCGGACAGCCCGCCCAGAACGCCAAATCGATTACGATCTTTAGTTATCAGGTTTAAGACGCAACCGATTTCAGCCCGCTGACCGCTAGATTCCAATTCCGCCGACGGAGAGAAACATAAATGCGGCAATTCCGAGGATAAACAACAAAATCGAAGCGATTGAAATCGAATTAAGGACGATCGCCAAGGTTCTATATTCCGAATTTGCGTTCAGTGAAACAATCAACCCGACTATGCCTAACACCATCCCAAACAATGGAAACAAACAACAGAAGAAACTGCCGAAAAAAGTCAGGGCAACGCTGGTGATTCCAAAGATCAGGCCCGCCTGAGAAGGGCCTCCCCGAGGGGCCGTTGGCTGATTGTAAGGATTCGCGGGTACGGCGCGATATGGATTTTCGGCCTCATTCTCTTCTATCGAATCAAAAACACCATTTGCATGGCCTACCGATAAATCATCAGATATCGCGCCAGAACCTAAGCCACCCTCCACATCAAAACCGTCATCGGCACTCGGGATTAAATTTAAACACTTACACTGCGGGCATCGCGCCTTCAAGCCAGCGTGGACGGAATCTACTTTTAGGACGCTTTTACAATCTTTGCAGGTTAATTCAATCATTAAAGTTTCCGATTGCGAACCAATTGAATCAGCTACGGGACGGCCATCAAAACGGATGTACTTTAAAATAACGGACGCTAGAAAGTTTTAATCACCGGTAAGTGATCACCATTGCAATACGAACCGCGCGCACCCAAGCTGATAATAAGTGATTCGTTAATTACCCCAAAAACTTGAAGAAAAAATATTAAATCAACGTAATTCAAGAATTTCGCATTCATTCGTCACCACCGATTTAGAGTTCGTGACGACGTTGACTCTACACGAGCCAAAGCCTAATCCAACAAAATTAAAAATTGATACGTCTTGGCAGCGATCACTCCATCTTCTTGATGGTCTTCCCGCCAATCGCCAGCAAAACCAAAAAAAACTGGAACTCGTTTAAGGCTAATTCGTCGGGAGAGGGTAGGGCGGAGCCTTAAATTTGGTGCGCAACCGCTCAAGTTCAAACTTCATTTCCTTTAGTTTTGAATCATAGCCAGGATCCGCGTGAAGACTTTTCATCTCGTTCGGATCGCTTTCCAAGTCAAATAAATTCCACTCAGAGCTAATCGGAAAATATATCAATTTATGCCGATCCGTACGGACACCAAAATGCTGTGGCACCGCGTGTTCACCGAGTTCATAATAAGCATAGTAAAGAGACTTTCGCCAATCACTCTCTCCCGAGAATAAGGGCACAAGCGATTTTCCATGCAAACTCTTGGGGGGAGTTAAACCGGCCATTTCTAAAAACGTCGGAGCATAATCGATATTTTGAATCAATTCTTCCGCTTGCGATCCAGCCGAAATCTTGCCCGGCCAACGAATGACGAAAGGCATGCGAAACGACTCCTCAAACATCCAACGCTTGTCATACCATCCATGCTCGCCGAGATAAAATCCTTGATCCGACGAATAGATCACAACTGTGTTATCGGCAAGATTGTTTTGCTCTAGATAATCAAGAACCCGCCCTACATTTTCATCTACCGCTTTTACTGTGCTCAGATAATTTCGCATGTAACGCCGGTATTTCCAACGCACAAGCTCCTTCCCTTGTATCTTTCCCGCTGCGTATTCTGACAGAAACTCTTTATTGAGTGGTCCGTAATACTCATCCCATTCTTTTCGCTGACTGGCACTCATTCGATTATATTCTGGAGTCCCGTAGCGGTCTGGCGCGGGGAGTTTCACATCACCGCGTTCATCCTTCCGAACCTTTGCATCGTACGCCCAATCAAAGTGGCGATCGATCTCCATCTCATTACCGGCTAAAGTTCGGCTACGGTTTTGATAATCGTCAAACAGCGTATCCGGCTCTGGAATAGTGATGTCATCAAAAGAGCCAAGATGACGCAGCGCAGGTGAAAAGGTCCGATGAGGCGCTTTGTGTTGACACATCAACATAAACGGTTTTGTCTTATCGCGGCCATCAAGCCATTCAATAGCTTTCTCCGTTGTAATATCTGTGACGTAGCCATCCACTTTTTTCTTTGAGCCATCCATCTGTAGAAAAACTGGATTGTAGTAATTGCCCTGACCAGGGAGTACTTCCCAGTAATCAAAACCGACCGGATTTGAACTGAGATGCCACTTCCCAATCACAGCCGTCGCATAACCACTCGCTTGCAGTTGCTTTGCAAAGGTCCACTGGTTCGGATCAAACTTATTCCCGTTTCGCATAAACCCATTGGCGTGACTGTGTTTTCCGGAAAGAATCGTTGCCCTCGACGGACCACAGATAGAGTTCGCGCAAAAAGAATTCAAAAACACCGCACCTTGTCGAGCAATGCGGTCAATATTCGGAGTCGGAGCAACATCTTTCAAAGGCCCGCCATAAGCCGAAATTGCATTAAGAGCGTGGTCGTCGGAAAATAGAAAAACAATGTTTGGGCGCTGAACAGAGTCACGCTCCTCCGCCGCAATGCGATTACCGTCATTCCCAACCATCTCAATTGAGAAGCATAAAAACACAACTAAACAAAAAAGCACGCGATACATGGACAAATTTCTCATATCTTAGACTGACGATTTCCGTTGTGTTTAAACATCAGTGAATTGGTTTCAACTAGAAATGATGACAACCGATTCACAGCGACCGAACTCAATTATAGCAGATTTTAATCTGCGTGAAGTGCGACCAGCAGCAACTACCTCCTTTGCAAGTGCATTCGCACTGGTCGACAGACGTTATCAAGCAAAGACGAGAACAAACCTGAGGACATCATTATGAAAATCAGACAGCCAACGTTAGTTCGAAAATCCTACCCACTCCAGTAACGAACCCTGCGAAAACAGCCCTGGTGTGATAATCGTGTTTAGCTAGATTCCCGTGCCGTGTGTGACCGAAAACCTATTTTCCCGATTTGATTACTTTCATTCGAGCGTCAGATAATTCTGGAAGCTTCGGCTCTATTTCAAATAGATACGCATCGACCCCTCGCTTAGCTTCCGCAATCTTTCTCTTAAGCGATCGATAATGATCGTCAGTTTTCAACTGGTCTTGAGCCAGCTTTCGCTGATCTACAAGAACATCAATGTCTTGGAAGGCCGCAGGGAATGATTCGTGGAAAGTATTTTCTAAATTTAAGGACTTACTAGTGTGCTTGAGAAAAATTGGGTCGCCTGCAAGCTTCACCAGACACTCCTCGTACTTCCAATAGTACGTCTGCTTTGGAAGATCATCAAGCTCTGGAAACAGGGAGTGAACGTAATCCCTTATGACTTTTCGCGACTGATTAAGCTCATGTTCCAGTTTCTTAAAACGCGGATTAGTTTTCTTCAATTCCTTTTTTGTTACCGACACACTCTTACTCAATTCTTTGTGCGATTGGTTTGCATCTGAAAACTCACTCTTCATCTTTTTCTCAAGCTCAGCAACTTGGTTGACCAGTTGGCGATACTTTGAATCATTGCGTTGAAGACGATCTTTGAGATTCAAATAGATCAAATCGTATTCCTCTTTGGCATTTCGAGTGAACGCAGGGCCTCTGCTGTTTTGCTCAGCTAGGCATTTTGCGCGCCTTGCAAGCCAGTTTGGTTTAGCCTTAGCCTTCCGGAGTGAAAAATTATCAAACGAAGCCATCCCACCTGAAACCTGAAATGCAAGATAGGTTCGTTCCGTATCAACTATTGGATGCTGACCTAAAACGAAGTGCTCACCGTCTACATGTGCAACCACCTCATCACCCACAAATTCGATCGTCATGGTATACCATTGGCCCTTTTTAAACCTAAACCCGCACTCGCCCTGGCACGACGGATTGAACACCTCTTTTCGTTTTGCCGTGTTCACCTGAAAATAGTTGGGAAATATTTGCGTAACCGTGTTGTATCCGCCACCGCCTCCAGTCATGAGTCGAATTTCCGCAGCACCCTCAAACCGGAAATCAAACTGAATAATTGCGTCGCGGTAAACTACGTCTTTCAAAAATGATCGCGCTGCTTCCCCCGCTTTAAACGGAGTTCGCGTTAAAGCCCCATTTCCAACTGAATAAAAGGCCCTAAAACCCCAGCGCTCGGCGACCGTGTTATTTTCGAAATCGTCAGAAGACAGAATCTCGGTCGGCATACTCATCAACAGAAGTTCTGGCTGCGGTGCTTGAGCTAAGGTTAGAGAACAAAAGCTCGGCACAAACACAAATGCCAATAGAAGTTGCCTGATTACCCGATGCTGCATTTGTGTCACCTTGAATTCTTACCACTGATTAGCGAATGAAATCAACTTTTAGCCGATGCCAAACCTAAAAGCTGAAACACAACAAGTCAAACCAGTTTGTCGAAATCGCTCCGTAGGTAACCAACTTCACCAACCGACGTTCAGGTTAGTCAACACATCTCACCACCACCCGAATTAGATAGCCGAAGCAAGATTCAGTCAGAGCAATTTACAACGGATTCTAGAAAAGCTTTAAACACAAACGTAATACTTCAACTTTGTTTGATAAACTCTGTTTTCAAGTCAACAATCTTCTTACGTAAACTCCTTTGATTCTCACGAAGTGATTTCTGTTTTGTTCTTTTAAACAAAATTAGAAACTGTGCGGACAAATTCGGCAAACCTTTCGCCACGAATGGCCAGAAGTTAAGGGCAAACACCCCTAAACAGGGCAGGACCACGAGAGCTGCCGCACCAAAGGGCCAAAGCGAATTAGTCCACCACAACAACGAAAGGCAGGCAACATACCACGCTAAGTAAACCGGCATTCCCACAAGCAAACGGTAGAGTGAAATGGCGGTGCGTCCAGGTGGCGTAACAAGAGACGCGATGAACCGCACAAGAAAAAATGGAACCAGATGAAACACTGCCCCCACCAATGCAGGTAGCAACCCAAGTAATCCACCACCAATCCGCAACACGGCTCGCACAAACATGCCCCACCCCTGCGACTGGAGAACCAAGGAATCCAACGTTAAGTTACAATCTGCAATCTCAATTTTGTGTGACTGAATTGCCTCCGCAACCGCCTCAGCCCGAGGCCGGTCCTTTGAGGCGAAATAGTTCATTGCGTCCGCTATTTGTTTACGTATCACCATGGAACAATCTTGCGAATCAAATTCCATTAGCAATACGAAATCTTCGAGCAGAGGCTCCCACTCCGGTTCCTTTAAATGGACAATCACAGACTTCAAGCGTTTCGCTACTTCATTTGTTAGCGCCCGAATTGCTTTTCGCCCCTCCTCTTCACTGTTTTCTAACCAATCTTTGACCTTGATTGGTTCGCCCACGTGTACGGCCACCGCACTACGGAACCGCTCTTTATGTGCGTAGTTAAGACCAACCGGTACGACGATCAAGTTAGCAGCACCTTGTTCCACCGCTTGCACCGATATTCTTGCCACTCCTGACCGCACCATCTCTAATTGAGCAGCGTCGTGTGATTTACCTTCTGGGAAAATTCCAACCGCATCACCATCAATCAGGAACTGAATGCTACTATCGAGACTCTCTAAGTTGCGACGCACCTGTTTGGCGTCATCGCTGCCTCGGTACGTAGGAATCATTCCTAACGCAGACATGATTGAGCCCAACAAAGGAGTTTTAAAAAGTGGAGCCTTCGCCATAAACCTCACAGGACGTCCCGCAGTGATGCCCAACAGGATGGGATCGACTAAAGAATTCGGATGATTGCCACATACGAGGACTGGCCCTCCTTTGGGAAGCAACTCTCTGCCCTGGAATTTTATATCGGGGTAATAAACCCGCACGATCAAACGCCCCGTCCGTCTTACCGCTATGCCCAAAAGTTCTGCAAATTTGCCCATTCCACATTCCCATCCAGTATTAAAACCCAGAAAAAACAAATCACATAAACAACCAAAACCACCCTACGCGTTCTTTGTACTGCCTATAGTAACTAATGCGAGTTGTGACTCGACATTGAGACAAGAAAATTTACCAAAATTGCGGTTTAACGAAATTAAATTGAAATTGCATATGGGGACAACAACTCAAATCCCCACCTTGAGCTTCACCCTAAACCCAAATACAGTCACCCATTCAATCGATTCGACGCCTAATGCGCAGCTGATTTTTTGCAAAACAAAACAAAGATCTCGATCAGTTGAACGAACAATTCAACGTTCACAAAATCAAATTAGGAGAGATGAAATTTGAAAAGACTAAGTTCGTTATTAGTACTGGTATCATTAATTGTATTAACCTTCAGCTTCGCTTTTGCCATCGTTAGCAAGATCCAATTCGAGCAAAACTGCAAAGGGTTTTTAAAACGAGCTGCGGACGCAAGTACAATTAATCTTGCCGAACAAGAACTTGGCCGGGCACTTGTCTACCTCGAAGATAACAACCTAACATCTGGCAGTACTCATGCTGTTTATGAAACGCCAAGCTGCGATCTCGATTTTTGGTATGTCAATTTAAAAACGGCTCATGACGAGTTAGTAAATTTCCCGAGCGATTCCGATCAACTAACGGTATCTAATCACTTGATGAAGCTTCGCGAAACAATCCTAGACCAAGGCGAAAAGATCAAAGTTACCGCACCTCGCGGAGTTCATCTTTATCCTTATCAACTACCCGAACTAACGGCAATATTATCTGGGTTAGCAGGGCTTATGGTAGGCTTCCTAGGCCTGTGCGGACACGCACCACCTGCCACCGAAAATCCTTGCAGCTTGGGAAATCAATCGAAGCGTTAGATTTCATAACGAAGACCATCCGTTGTCAAATTAGTCGCTTGGTAAAGAGAATGAAAGCTTGCGAGATATACGCTAAAGAAGTGTTTATAAGGTGCGTCTCATCAGATTTCGACATAAAACGAAATTTTTACTATTTCCAGAATTTGATTTGGATTTTTAATCGGTTTCAACAAGGAAGAAGATGCGGTTAACCGGTCTGACTACCGGGGTGCCATCGCATTCTCTTCAGTAGAACTAAAATCGGAACGGACAAACAAGAGAATTCTTGTGCAAATCAATTCAGCGACGCGATAATGAATCCGACCAACGACTTAAAACTGCAGGATCTCCTTCCAGTCCAACCCCGTTCAACCGCGACCAAAGACCTTTGGCTGGCTGGCTGGTCTCTGACTTCTTTAGGGATATTTCATATCCTTGTTTGGTTGGTTCTCGGGGGAGTCTGGGAAGGACCACTCTCATGGAGAAAACCAATTCTTTTCGGAATTTCTACCGGAGTCACCTTAATCTCGGTGGCATCCATTTTCGATCGATTGCGTCCGGCTAGATTTGATTCATTGATAATTAGA
>Ga0214481_100158_pt1 | contig 33789 bp, 28 predicted proteins | sample M1_20Mar14CPVII9_4_FD_165057 | JGI IMG/M metagenome (GOLD analysis project Ga0214481, IMG submission 165057) | Marine eukaryotic communities from Monterey Bay, California, United States - M1_20Mar14CPVII9sort6BwellG10 | ecosystem: Environmental > Aquatic > Marine > Unclassified | place: USA...
TATCGAGTGTGGATGTGTATTGCAAATTGCAAAGGTGTTAAGATTTATTGGATAAGGTATAGATAGTATTGCAATGTCTGTATATACATATTACTTACTGAGAGAGTAGATTAATGCCCGACATGTTTCTACCGCACATAGAGCATTGAAATACTCATGATCGGAGTATGACACTATATTATTGAGAGAATTACAGTAGAAAAAAGTATGAGTATGGTATAGTCTCTCCAAGTACAAGTAACATGTACATAACATAAAATTTACAGTATTTAATCTTACCGTCAGCATCACCGTTTCTATCAACCGTATTAAGAAACTGTACAATACATCTTGGAAGGACGTATACTGGCAATTCCTCTACCGTAATCATATCATTGTCCATTGTCTTCACCATTCGGTATTGACCTTTTTTAGTACGAACGCGTGGAATATTTTTTGAGCAAAAAGTCATCGCTCCACTTTTTTGAGATTTTTCGTCCTTTCACCTCTACCCGAGCATTATGTCCCTACTCTCCTACAACGCGTAGTATCATTAATATTAAGCTTGGTATAATACCAACAATGTTTCTAAGGCAGTTTTTAACGCTCTTTCACATGGGGAGGTCGAAACTTTAATGGCTGGTATGGTTTTTAACTTATTGCACATCTAGTGAAAGTGTTCAAAATGTGCACCACATTATCTTTATTATTGCAGATGATACATTACTAGTACCACCTTTACCTTATATCAATATTATTAATACCTATGGCGGCACATATTGACAATAGTGATAATGAGCCTGGCAGGAAGGAGCGTATTGCTACGAAGTATATCCCTGGAATGTTTGAGAATGTGCAATCTATACAAGACTTTGCCACGTGCATCTCAGTACCAGTAAAGGCCATAGCACTTGTCCAGCCCACCGGTGAAACCTGTAAATCTCGTGCAACTGCCAATGGATGTTCATTTCCTGCTATTAATAGAAACAGAGGATATTGCTGTGTTCATTCCAAAGTGTTCTATCCATTATTGAATGATAAAGGGAGTGCGCTGATGGGCCTACAATACCTACGCCCACCTGATGATATAAATCATAGGGGATGTGATTGTGATTATAAATTATGCAAACAAATGGGTTACTTTCCATCCAAGCAGGGTGCAATTAAGGTGCCTGTTTCCGCACGAGATGTTGTTCTCAGATCACCTAATCTATTTTCACCAACCAAAAAACTCAATCTACAATATAATAACAAGCAGATTTTCCTATATCCATGGCACTTCTACAAGGAAGATCTTAAGTGTAGTGATGAAGGTACATATGATGGTAAATGGTCATTAGATTATGATAAGAAAGAGGATAAGAAATACTATGATGGTGATAAGTTTTCATACGAATCCCCTCCACCTCGTCAATCTCCTAGAAATTTCATCAATGAAGAGTTTTCATCCTTCGTACGGCCACAGGATAAGTCATGGAGGGAACGGGATAGTGATGGTATGCCAGAATGGATGTGGGAAATGTTAAGAATTGATGATAATAATGCAGGTAATACACATCGTACTCCCAAAAAGTTAAATCATACTCAACTATTGAGACAAGAGCGGATGTGGAGAGCTCGAGCTCATCACTTGGAGAGTAAGATTTCAACAACAGAGCAAGCACATAACACGGAGATGATTGGTCAAAAGAGAAAGTATGAAGCTATTATTGCAAAGAAGGATGAGTTAATTAAAGAACAGAAAGAGAAGATTGATGAGCTAGAAGAAGACGTCAAGCAACTACGGAAGGAGTTAGAGAAGACTCAAGAAGAGTTGAAGAAGGCAAGAGAGAAGAAGGGTCGACCACTCCGTTACAGTGATTTGTTTGGTGATGGTATCTTATCAAAGGAGGTCGGATCATTTACATTCTTCAACACTGCTGAATTGAACGATTCCTTCCTTAATATCATCAACTTTGCAGATGGTAGTGAAGGCTCATTACCTGAAGGAGATGGTATGTGTGAAAACATGCGTCGATATAGTTTAGTAACAGCGGAGGAAAGAGATGGTACAGTACCTCCTCCTTCTATGGATCCTGACTCAGACGAATATAGGAAAAAAATAGAAGCAGTGAAGGAACGACGTGGAAGAGAAGATGGTATTACATGGAAGGATGAATATCTTGCCTTTTGTATTTATGTACGTGCTGGGACCACTCAAAAGTTTGCGGCAACATTGTGTGGTATATCAACAACACTAATGAGCAATATATACCACGCGTGGGGCAACTTATTATGTGATTCACTTGTGGAAATGTTTCCTCGTCCTACACGGAATGAGATGTTGAGAGCGTATCCATCTAGATTCTATGAGTCAAACGGTGATGCCAAAATTGAGGTACTATTAGATGCATTTGAAGTTTTTACTCAATCATCCTCCAACAAGAATGTTGCCGCCAGTACACATTCTGATTATAAGAAGCACTGTACTGCAAAGTTTCTAGGGGCGTGCGATACAATTCTCGTAATGACTGTAAGAACCCGTCCACTCTCCCTTTTGCAAAGCGTCCTGGGAGACGCTTCTGTTTTTTAGAACTCCAATGAACTTCGTATTGCCCGGACCTACCCTCTGTACAATCTCTCTCTGCTTTCCGTTTCATCTTGGCAGCTTGTCCTTCCAAAGTCTTTTCAAACTTTACCGTCTGTTGGGCACTAAGTGGTTGCCTGATATCGCAGCATAATGCTTTACCACCGGGTGCCCAAGCACAAGCATCAATAGTTGTAGGCCTATCTACTCCGAGTCTCTCGTCAGTCCAGTGATGATGTTGGTACCACAATGTTTGAGTAAGATGCCGGCAGTCTCCGTTGCCGCCAATACACGCAGCACAATAGGTTCTACCCATCCGGGAAAATATGCCTAGATCGTGTTTATCATTTGTGTTATTAGTCGGCGTGTAGAAGATTTCCATCATAACGAAATATTCCATCTTCTTTGGCAGACTGTCGTCGGTCTTACCCTTGGCCTTGGCATCGGTTTTCATAGATGCTTGACATTTTGATATTATATATACTTTATTTTGTTCAGGTACCATTGCAATACTATGATACATTAATTTGTTGGTAAGGAAGCATCTTGTCAGCGCATCACCTATATTCTTCTCCGATATACTCATCCCGATATGTCCAAAGCTCTTGTAGATGAATTCGGGTTTTAGCTCGGGAGCAATACGGGATATGTTTTCATAACTATCCTCAAACGTACCACATCTGTGTAATGCCGCAATATCTTGAATAAGACTCTGTGTGGTTTCACCAAATTTATCAATCTTAATTTCAAGCTCTTTCAAAATGTCTGTAACTGGGATGGTACCGCTTGTACTAATATCAACAAACAAACTACGATCAGGATAACGATCTACATAATTCAAACCAGTAGCTTGTTCCTCGAAAAACTTATATGCATTTGCCGTAGCTAATAATTCTGCACGTGAACCTCCCATTGTACCGCTGCGGCAACCGATGTAATCACGTAACTCTTGTACAATACAATCTTCTAGAGTTTCCTTGCCCTCGGGTAACCTCACTCCTCGAATGTTAGACGCATTGGCAAGATTAGTCTCGTGAATGCAATCACTCCAGTTAGTTGAATCAAGTAATGTTTGCAATTCCATACTATGTGGTTCTCTTGTTTGAGAGTTAGTCATCCCCGCCATATGTTCGATTGATATTTTGTTTGTTTCAACTTTCATGGTACCTGTCATATCTCGTATGTTTCCCTCCTTGTCATACACTTCTCCCTTAGCATAGACGTCAACTATTCGCTGTAGATGCATCTCCACTGATGATTGTGTGTTGAATCCAGCTTTGACTATTGTAGTTTGATGTTGTGTCCAAAGTTCGGCGGCTAATGTATTGGCATTTAAGTTCTCTCCCACTTTAGTTGCTGCATTAATAAATGATTCGTATCCAATACCAACTAAACCACTCTCTGCTTCAGTAAAGTCACACCCAGATACACCAGCATATAATCGAAATACTATCACACCGTGCTTCTTGTATAGGTCTATGAGTGGGTATTCTCCTTCCCGCACGTCTGCATTTAAATCAATGATTCGGTATACTTGCGCACTAAAGCTCCTAACAATAACTATTGATTGTGCCCCATATGCCAATAAATCAGTGTCTCCCGTAACTGGAACCAATTGTTCATTAATGCACACGTATGAAACTTGTGGATCTGCTTCATATGCCGATACAGTAAACTTAATATCCAATAACTTGCATATCTCACACGCTTTCGCAATATACTCTGGTGTATTTCGTATCTGCCCCCGTAGATTGTTTGTGTTGATGGCATTATCACGTCTGATTTGTCTCCTTTCTTTTGCAGGTTCTTTAGCTTTATTCTCCATGCCATCAAAGTAGATCATTAAGTTCCAGTAGCAGGTACTTCGGAGATGTACGAGCCATCTTGCAAATAAAATAAGAGATGGTTTATGATTATTTTTTAGGAAGTCAGCCGCATGGAAGGACGCAAATTGGTACATAGCACCTGCTGCATCAATAGGAACTTTCTTGCCCTTCCATCCTAAATCCATAAATCCGTATTTATAATGCTTTCCACCCGGTAGATGACGTAATAACTCTCTAATACCCATGATGTGTGTAGTAAATGATATGTGAGTGTATATGATATGATACTCTTTTCCAACAATAAGTGATAAGCTGTCATTAAATGAGTGAATATAATGAGTTATTGGCGAGTATATCCTGCAATATAGAGGTGTGATATGCAGTAGGAGAGATGTTATTGATGGTGCTAGAATGTTATAATTTGTATGAGCTCGGCCCTTCAAAAGAAAAAAAGGCAAAAAAGTGGAGCGATGACTTTTTTATTCCACGTGTTTGTTGACCACGCTGACTTCATTTCTACTCAAAAATCTTTTGCAAAGATACCGCCCAATACTCGTAAAGAAGAATTTATAATACAATACACTGGCAAGAATGATTGAGTATATCTATACCATAAATCGATAATAAGACGATAATCGAATACCGCTAGTACTAAACGCATCCAGTGTTATCAATTGGATTGTTACTTTGGTGGTGGTCCCGAGCATTTTAGTTTTGTGAGTTTTGAGTTGATTGTAGAGAGGGTTTGGATAGCATACATAAAGGAGAAGAGGATCAATAGATCTATCATCTAGTGGTATATAATGTGGCGGCCAACATGCAGTATCGTCACGACTCTTGTTGTAATACTAATTAATGTGCACATCATATGCTCAAAAATTCACAACACATCACCGCTTGCTTTTTGCAATAATGTACCTATCGGTGCACATGATATATCGATTAGAAAAAGGACAGTATTTCATAGTAGTATCAAAAATGATGGTGATGACGAAGGAGGAGATATCAGTAGTAGAGTTAAAGCAAGGGTAAAAGATCTTGTTAGTGAGAATGAGAATACGGTTGCATCAAGTAAAAGTAAAAGAGGCAGCAGTAAAACAATTGCAAACCCCAACAAAGCACGTCTTGCTCGGGCAACAGCTGCATTATTAGCCAAAAGGAAGGAAGAAACTGCATCCACCGATGATTTAAGCCTAGAATATCATTCTGATAATAGAGATGAAGTAGAAGAAGAAGGCAATCGTAATAACATTATAGATCTCACAAAAAAGATTGATCAAAAGATATTAGCAAATAATTGGAGAACTACAGGACAACGTCGTAGATTGAATGATCCATCGACTGGTACTGTTGATGCTACCGACTCGATGCAATCACTACTAGGTTATAATCATTTCGAGGGAGAATGGTCTGATAGGAATTCAACAACGTATCATGTTGCCATTGTATTTGGCAAGCCTCTAATTAAAGATCAGGTAACTATTGAATATGCAACACGATTACGTACATTAGCAAAGATGTTAAAAGATGAACCATCCTTTAAACCATCGTTAATCTGTTTTACAGGCGGGAGATCGACCGACACATCTGCTATATCGGATGCCTCGGCTGGATATGTTTACTTTCGACATTTATGTGCAGTTCAGAATATAACAATTGATGATACACATACTAAGATATGGGTAGATGATAATAAGAGTGATAGAGGTGAAGATGAACGTGGTGCATTGGGACGAATATCATCTGAATTATGGAAGAGCTATATCAAACAATGGTTGAAAGATAGGCCTTTAACCGAGAGACTTAATCAACATTACGGAGTAGGCTGGACGATATTGGAACGGAAGGCAGATATACATTTTACATTATTCTCAACAGAATATCATTTATGTAATTTGAATGATGTACATCATCGATCACCTGGTAAATCGTTTCTACAGCCCTTGGTATCATTAAGAGGACTTGTCGGATCCGATCGTTGGCAGAATAATGACCTTGAAGTGTTGGACCCTAATTATAGTTCCTCAGTTCATGTGAGCCAAGGCAGTAATGAAGTACAAACATCCCCAAATCAATTTGGAGGTATAGAGAACTCTGTTGATACATCTTGGTCCTTTCAGTATGGAACGTATCCATTTTTGCACGATGAAGAAGATGCAGTTGTTTTCCTTGGTCAATGTTTCCTTTTAGGGGAAGAGCTTACGCCTTTGCTTGTCAACATGAGAGGTGTTGTAGAACAGACAGAGTTCTTCCAACGGGATAACTATCTTCTATTAAGCTCAATTCGCAGGAGTTTAGTTTCACTTGTCGAGGCACTTTATTCTGACAAGGGGCAAGAGATTAGGGCAGGTGTTATTAGTTACTTTGAGAAAAGTCGTGGAATAAATCAATTCACCCAAGAAGATGTGAAGATTATTGTAGTACTGGAATCAGCGCTGCTCAACTTGGGTCGATGCATAGATCTTGTAAAGCCAGGTAAGATGTTTGTGTCTTTTTAATACTCACCTGACAATAGACTGAATCTCATGTATATCCATACTTTTCCTCCTCCTACCTCTCTTAGCTGGGTTGCTGGTATCATCTGTACCGGCTGCTACCTGGAAGAAAGCACTATCCAATTTAGAAGAGAGCATGAGCAGAATTAAGACAGTATGTGATCCGGATCAACCATTAGATAGCAGCGAGTGGGGCAAGTTATACTAGAAGTATGAGACAACGATGATCAAGTCGGAAGTGTTATAACATATCTACAAGTCTATATAATCTCTGGTATCACTCCATATCACGAACATGATACTTGCTCAATCAAACTGTCCTGCAAGCTATCTAGACTATCAAAATCTGTCACATCAAATACCTTCCCATCACTAGATAATCGTCTCATGAATGAAAGTGCATTGAAATCATTATATGGCGAAATGAAGACTGGGATGATGACCGTACCTTGGGACTTTGCCGAGGAAGCAGCTGCTTCAGCCGCTCCTTCTGGATCAAACTCTGGTTCCGACGGCACGCCATCTGTGACAAGCATGATGAAGTTCTTCCTACCACTGCTGCCTCTAGATGGGAATGTTTGTTGACAAGTTTGAATGGCACTGGCATGATTCGTAAATCCTCCGGTATAATCCAATCGCTCAATAACTTGGTCGGTTTGCTCTGCAGATGATAGATTACTAACCAACTGAGCATTAGTAGCGAACTGTACCACACTGAAGTCCTTCTCGGAATTGAAACCATCAAGCAAGTTAACCATTATCGACGAAAAGTCCTTCACATTAGCAAAGTTATTACAACATGTATCCTCGCTGACGAACGAGTCTCGACAATCTGGCAGGAAGAATATGTTCAGACCAAAGAATGTTGGTGGGCTACACTCTTCACAATCTGATCCATCTCCATCATTACAGACCGAGCCAGACATGTCAACTGCAAGGCATAGATTGAAATCTTGCTCTGTTGAACAAGTTGTGGCGGGTGTGGGGCGATTGGAAGGCAGGGTCGACGGAAATGGCGTGAGAAGTGCAGAGACTTCAGAGGGTTTGGGGCTTGGGGATTCTGTGGTGGGTGAGACGTTTGGTGAGGTTGATGGTTCAGCGGATGTAGGCTAAAGACATATAGAAGGAAGATGTTAGTTGAATGCAATTGATTACAAGAACAGTTAATATTCATGCTATGATACTTCTCACCTTGATGCTTGGTGTCTCCGTTGGTCTAACCGAAGGAGAAGAGGATGGCTATGTACACAAAACAAATACAATTTGTGAGAGGTTAGAGCAGTAATAAAAAGTTCATTCGGCTTCTCAACATACACTTACCGCTGACGTCGGAGCCAATGTTGTTGGACTGAGAGTAGGTTCTCGACTTCCCTTGCAAGCACCAACAACTACCCACCCTTTAATATATAACGATTCAGACGTTGAACACTTCTTCTCTCTGATACATTCATAAACTATACCATTCGATTCAACTGTATCTCCATTCTTGTACGGCAAAAACGGCACAAAGGTCTGAGGACAAGCTCCAATGAAAACAACTGGACTAATAGTTGGTTCTTCATCTGTTGGTGGAAATGATGGTGCATTGCTTGGTCTATGACTTGTCATTTGAGAGGGCAATAATGATACTGAAGTTGTAGGAGATACACTGGGTGTCTCTTGCCTTGGCAATGTAGGTGCTTGTATTATCGAAGGCTTAATTGTAGAAGGTGCTTGTATTGTAGGCATAGAAAGATAGCTTGGGGACGATGATGGCAAATCAGTCTCATTAACGGTAGCAACAATTACCACTGGTGGTACAGCAACGGCACCATCCACATTAACTGCAGACGCAGCAGATCTACCATTATCATTATTATTCTTCCCCAATAATACACCTAATATAACAACCAATAGTAGTAACGACATTACTAATGTATACAACATCCATCTTTTATACTTCTTCCTTCTCGAACCTTCGTCTACTTTGATCATCACAGTTGTTTGTTCTGCCATTATGTGGTTGGATAATTCATTTGTGCTTTGGTTATCATCATTATCAGTTCCATTTGCACTTTGGTTAACATCAGTTTCATTTGTAGAGGCATCCACTTCATCGTTATTGTTGTTATTGACATTGAGAAACAGAGCCCCTTTATACACATCATCTACTGCTGCAGTTTCCTCTGACTCTACACGAACCTCATCATGAATCCTACATCCAACATCTACTTGATAAATTTCCTCATCTGTCTTACCTTCACTGTAAAACTTTAATTTGCCTGGTTCAACCTTCTCTTTCTCTGGTTTATATAATGATATATCGGGTGGTTTATATTTAGCGCCCAATTCGTCGCTGGATTGACCCTTGATGTAGCTTCCTGCAAATGATGATGCATATCCATTTGATTTTTTAGCTTCATTAACGAAGCGCCAACGTGGCGGAGCTGGTGTGGTGGACTTCTTCTCGGATAGCTGGTTGTCTGTAGTTGATACTACCTCTTTCGGGGTCGCTTTTTCATCTGCAGCTGAATTATTAACATGTCTATTGCCATTGTTTGATTCGCCGCTACCAATAATCTCATCGTTCTTCTGCCCTTCATTTTCAATGATATTATTTCTTTGATTGTCTGTGGCGGAGGCCAGCTGCAACTCCTCATTTTGAGCTGTATTCTCTACACCGTCAGCAGCCATGCTATTTAGAATTGAAAAGCACTATATAACACTCCTATCCACGGCCATTCTTATCAAAGGAGAGACTATCGTGGATCGTTGTTGCAAAGAAATAAGGACGCGGCAACAGAATCGAAAAAAAGTATGAAAGGATTTGGCGATGAACGGTAATTAAAGATAATTGCAGTTATGTATGGCGGCGCCGGCTGGCCCCAAGGCGAAGAGTATATTGGGTCTAGTACAATTAACGTTATATTATATTATATATACTACTCTAAATTTCCTTCAACATATTTTTAGTGTCATACTTATCTTCTCATGGGCTAGAGAGAGGACACTCTACAATTTACACAGGATCCATCAACTATTCAAATTCCAGTAATGATTGCATATTATATACCTCATACTGGTGTCAATTATACTACATTATATAGTTTGAAATTCGTCACTGGTATATACGAATGTGAAAGTAAAATAATATAAACAATGGGAAGATGGATAGGGGTGTGTACAATATATATGACAATTGCAGCAACAGTGTACAACGCTTTGCAAGTGGGAACACACAAGATATGTGATACTTTTGATTAGCATGCCCGAAGTATCTTGACCCCCAATTGATATACTATATATCTGTAGCTGATGTACTCTAAGGCACATAAAGATTGAACAAAACAAAGTGTAATAGCAACCACAAGTCAGAAACAATATAACAAGCTACAAACTATTCGAGAGCATACAATTCCTTCGTCGATATCTCACCTGAATTGGAGTAGAACTCAACTCGAAAATGAACAAGTCAAGAAGCTCCGACAAGTATTGACATATGCCAAGTTAAACTCACCCTTCTATGCTCGGCGTTTGGCCGGTATCGACATAGACACCTTCGAGTTGAAAGATTTACACAAAATCAAACCAGTTACAAAACAAGACGTTATGGAAAACTGGGATGATATCGTGACTGATTCATCTTTAACATTGGCAAAGGCTAACAAGCATTTAGAAGCACTTCGTGACCATCACAGCAACAATTACTATTATGAAGGAACAGAGGAGCACTACTATCTCTCAGCCACCGGTGGTACTTCAGGGAAGCGTGGTCTTTATGTTTGGGATGAAGATCTATTTGAAACGACTTCTGCAATTGCATATCGATTGGAAGCAGCAGAGGATATGCTTTATCCTACTACTCCTCATACAGCTTCCAATTCGAATACCAAGCGTACTGCTGTAATCTGTGCTGAATCATACCTACCATATGTTATTTCCACAGTCACCAGATCCACAGCGTCAAGTAAAGGTTTTCCCGGCGTGTATGCCTTTGAATCAGCTTGTAAGTCAGCTGAATGAGTTCCAACCAGACCGACTTGTTAGTTATTCAAGTGCAATTGCTGAGCTATGCAATGAGGCGTTGGCTGGTAGACTCGATGTTCAATTGAACAGGATCATGAGTAACTCTGAACCATTATCTTCAGATACACGTCAAAAGGCTCTTGCTATCTGGGGGATAAACATTCATAATAGTTGGGGCTCGGTTGAATTGGGGGTGGCTGGCATGGAGGGCCAAGATTTCGATGGTATTATACTAGGAGAGGACTTTCATATCATCGAAGCAGTGGACTCATCAGGGAACATTATTGAGAGTGGAGAAGCTGACCATATGCTAGTAACTCGTTTATTCGGTACTACAATGCCTCTCATAAGATACAAGATGACCGACTCACCGACAATCGAATGGAAGCTTGATGCATCAGAAGCCCCTGCCTATCGACGTATTACTCAACTTCATGGCAGATCTGATGTTTGGTTCTATTATAGTATTCCCTGTGTACAGAATCAGAATGAGCAAGTGAAGATTCATCCGATGGCTTTCCGACAAGTCTTAGGCCAATATTCGGAGATTCACGAATATCAAGTACGACAGACAGTCAATGGAGCTGATATTGATCTACTCATCAACGATGATGCAGATCTTGATCCAATTACTATCCATCAGATTGAGGAGAAACTTAGTGACAAACTGGTTAAGCTTGGACTACGAGAATCGACTGCTAATGTTCAAGTTGCAGTTGTTGAGAAGTTGAACCGTCATCCATAGTCAAACAAGCTGACTAGGTTTGTAAAGCTCGCTGCAAAGGATATGGATAGTCCTATCAAGGAGGCGTCCCTTAGTCAAGACGAGCCAGTTGTAGCTCTTCCACAATAAATACGATAAGATAGCTTAAATCATAAGATGATTTATTGCAAATGATTCTCAACCTGTTCATTTTGTGAGCTAAACTTAAACAAAGAGAAATGCACACGATGTGTCATCCATTTTAGAGTGTCGCAGCAAAAGCACAGAAGAGGCCTACAGAGAAGTGCATACATGATGTGCTCAATCTATGTTAAAGTAACAATATAGAATTAGCTATAACTATTTCTTATGCTTTAGTATGCTTATACACCCTCTATGATAGACTGACAAATAATAATAGATCCCCATGCTACTTGCCGATTAGTTGTTGTCGTAGTCTTCTTCCTCCTCAAAGTCAAAGGCAAAATCTTATTCATCAACGCCAAGGAAGTCATTCATTACATCGCCTTGACTACAGTGGCTCCATTGGCATTCTCCATGCCACCAACAGCAACCGTTATAGTAGTTTCGGTTGTTGTGATAATACTTCTTACCGTTATAGTAAGGTCCATTGTAGTTTCTATTCGGATTATAATTTCCATTATCTCGAGCACGGCGTTCACGTCCTCGTTTATCCTCCCTCTTGGCAGCACTTGTCTTCTTCCAGCCACTTGGGTTGCTGTTAGAATGCCTATACCTCGGTTGGCCTTTGTCTGTGTATTCTCGACCAGGTGCACGATACCCATTGTTGTAACCACCATAATCTCGCCTAATTCTCTCTTCAGACTCATCTAATCATGACTTGATTAGACGGGAGGCTAGAGTCTGAGTAACCACGTAGCTCATGAGCACCTGAGACGCTGGCTGTAGTACCGATTAGGACTAAGGTTAGTAACTTGATAATTACACACTTCATGTTGATGTTTGATTCGTTTGTTATTCTGTTATGTTGTTGTAAATGAACTTTGAGATTTATGAGAAGAGAGACTTGAGATTGTGAGTAGCAAGCAAGAACTTGCCCATGCAAGAACTTCCAGAGTAGTCAAGATTATATACATTGCATGAAGATTGGCGTAACACTCAAAGCATGACAAAGAGAGGAGATAGTTTGTATGAAGCTTGTTTGTCTTGTGACCTAATAACAGCCAAGTTGATTCCCTACCAATACACCTACGGTATCTATACTAAGGAAAGTGTGACTGGCTCAATAACAAGACACTTCAAACACTATGCACTCATCTAACTTGCCATTATATTCCTCTTTACTACTGATATCTATCATACAATAATAACAACGATGAAGGGTGATCTAGATGAACAAACAACTCGAGTCAGAATCAAAGATTCAATTGAATGTGTAAAAGATAAGCTATTACGATCAAGGAAGAATAGAGTTTCCATTGAGAAGGAGCAGCAACAAACACCTGGGAAGGCCACAATTAACAACTATGACATAGACATGTACCGAACTGTACCTAGCTGGTTAATACACGGTAATTTCAACTACTAAACCCAGTTACAAAATCAGTGTAGAGTAACATTTGTAAGATAATTGTTGACTAATATGCGAGTATTACCTATTGCTCAGTTTCATCTAAAGAAAGTCAAAGACAATCAATTCCTGAAACATATTTCAACCACATCATTCAAATAGCCAATAACCCCAATCATAGTAATTCAATCTAACGACGACTACGCCCCTTGGTACTCTGAGAGGCCGTTCCCCAAGCTCCACCAGTCCCAAAAGAACTGCTGGGTTCATCATCATCGGAGTCACTGTCCAAGTACTGAACGTTCCTCCTGCCACGTCCTGATGCAGCAGGTTTACGTGTCGAAGTAAAACCAGAGGCGGCCGACGTCATGGTAGACTGAGTTTGACTAGGAGCTCTTGCCTTGGTCGTCGCCACCGAACCAGCAGCCTTCTTCTTGCCACGTGCTTTTGGTGCTGGAGTCTCTTCTTCCTCACTATCATTGATTTCCTCCACATCACTATCATCATAATTGTACTTGGGCTTCTTGGTAGTAGCACGAGCAGTACGAGAACGAGAAGGCTTGACCGATGTTGCCTGAGATTGGCCCATGAACTCAATGTCGGAATCATCATCAGAGTCATCACGACGAGACGCTTTCTTCTTGGCAGGAGCCTTCTTCTTGGTTGCACGCTTCTTTGGTGGCGGTTCTTCTTCAGATTCAAAGTCCATATCATCCGAATCATCATCATACTTCTTAGACTTTGTCTTCTTCTTCTTGACAGCTGTTGTTGTCCTGGCCTTCTTCTTGGTGGGAGGAGCCTCCTCCTCTGAGTCTTCCATGGAATCATCACCACCCTTGGAATTGGCTCTCTTCTTTCCCGACTTCTTTTTCTTCTCTTCTTGCTCCTCTTCTCTCTCCATCTCAAAATCAGCACGTTTCTGACCAGTAATTCCGGCTAGGACTTCACGTACAGCAGTTGGATTATCCATGGCAGCATCATCATCTCCACCTCCCCGAGAACGTTTCATTAGGATCTTTTGATTCTGCATAAGAACTTTCTCCGTCCTGTCTTTGATGGCCTTGGCATCTTTCTTCTCAACGTATAGTTCCAAGGCTGAATGTGGGGGTGTGAAACGTATTGAGATCTTGATTTGACAAGAGATTAGAAGGTCGACACAAAAGAAAACTCACCTTCACCCATACTCTTCTCATCCAGTAATTCCAACTTCTTTTCATTATTCACCAAGTTCTCGGTCACCAAGTCCTCAATATTCACCTATTTGGGAAGAGAAATGTGAGATGAAATGCCATTAACAAATGCACAAAGAAGTAAGCACATCTTAATAAGACAACTCACATCAGCCAAATCTTCTGGCTCAGTCGGAACGTTCAGACCTGCAGCTCCACGTTTCTTCCTAGTGGCCTTTCCGCCCTTGGCACTCTCCGCCTGACGACGCTTGTGGAAAAGAAGAATATCACCTGGGTTGGCCTATAAATTTAAGCATAAGGGTATGTGTGTGAGAGGTATTGGTGTGTGTAGACAGTAAAAGGGGATTAGTGACAACAAATAAATAACAACGTACCACTTCTCCAACAAACTGAGAACCAAAACGTTGGTTGTTCAAGGTAGAAAACCCACTATGTTCTACCTTAAGCCGCACAAGTACCTTCTCAGGTTGCTTGATGCTATACTTCCGTTCGGGTTTATCAGAGTCGTCAAACTCATCTTCCAATGAACGTAACTGAGCAGCCTTTTCCTCAGCAGCTTTGACCAAGTCATCGGCTTCCTCTCGAGCTCTTTTGATCTGTGTTAGAAGTTAAGACAAAGGAGAGAGTGTGAGTGGACAATAAAAGAAAGTCCTATGCTGCATATTAATCATACATGAACTTACCAAAGTGTCCACCTCGGAAGCTAGAACTTCAGACATTCGTTCCTCCACCTTGGGATCTTCGATATCAAGGACACCTCCCTGTTCTCTAGCCTTCTCACCAAGGTTAACTTCACCAACTGCAAAACTACGTACACAACTCAATGGAATACCCTGTAGACGGAAGTTTTGTCCCTTGATTTCAAGTAATCCAACTTGCTTCCGTTTTGATTCACCTGCAGTGAGAGAAGTGGCAACACTAGACCCTGGCTGGGAAATACGAAACGTTCCTACCAAACTCTCTTGGGGATCAATGTTACATTCATGTTCATGACCCCAAACAACTAAATCCATCCATTCCGGGATCATAGACTCATGGACACAATTCTTAGACCCTCGTCCCAAATCACGATTCTGGTGCAAAGTAAAGATATTGAACCACTCCTTTTGTTCATCTTCATCGGTACTTCCATGTTCGGGACGTAAGAATTTCACCTTCTTACCCTGCCACATTCGATTTAGACGTTCATCACGCATAGATCCCATACCATACAGTGCCACCTTAGTGTCACCCTTCTGGAGTAGAACGGGCGAGACCTTGATATTGTCAACCTCATCTTGACGTCCGAAGTAGTTGACAAGGTTGGATACGGATAGAAGATCAACTGCCGAAAGTAAATCCGGTCCACCATCACGTGTAGGGTCATCATGATTTCCATGAATGGTAAAGATTGGAAGATCCACCTGTGGTTACATTGAAATTATTAGACAAGAAAGATGAGCAATATCATGAAACATAAATGCTAATTTCAATCCCCAACTCAATACCGCAATAGACATAAACTAACCATTGCAGCTCCTATATAAAATACCATCAACTATATCCATTCACAACGAACAATAGACAACTAACTCACCGAATAAAACTCATCCTCATAATTGGCACGTCCACTAACAACACTCCTAAGACATTCCTTCTGATCACTAACAATTTGAAATTTGACAGCATCCGAACCCAAACAATATCTACGTAGAATTTCCATAGTCTTTATATATCATTACGTGAATGGAGAAAAGGGGTATGAGGAGTGTATTTTAGTGTCAAGGTGCATATGATTAAAAAATGACACATCTTATGCACCATTAAAAAATGATCACATCTTGTGCACAAAACACTCATCCACATCACCACAACCCCTAACACACCACTAAACACACATATAAACCAACTCCTAACGATAAACACGCATAAAACGTACCGTATGCAAAGTCTTCCTACTTGGTTTATTATCATGAAATAAATCACCACTCAACAATACCAAATCAACCTTATTCTGCCGAGCTAGACTTAATACCTCCTCCAATGCCGCGAATGAATCCATACCACGGATAGGATCACGTTCATTATATCCTAAATGATTATCGGTTGATAGTAATACCTTTAGGACTGAATCTTCTTCGGAGGTTGGTGTTGGTTCACCATCCTCATCACTATTTTGGTTTGTATTATTGTTGTTGTTGGTAGCACGTGCTGCAGGTGTACGACGTCCTCGACGGTTGGTGGGTGGTGATTCTGGTTCATCATCTTCATCTTCTTCCATACCATCATTTTGCATACTTTCATCTGCAGCATTACTGGTATCATTTTGTTGTGGTTCAGGTTCAGCAGCTGGTTCCTCTTGTGGTGCCTCTTCTTCCTCTTGTGGAGGCGGCGTGGCTGCCTTTCTTGCTGGAGCCTTTCTACGTCCGCGCGGCATGGCTAGTATAGATAGTTTGTAGGGTGTTGGATATAGGAGGGGTGGATATGGTGCCTATTTGAGCGCCACTATCGTATTGTACCAATAACTTTGTGAGGAGTATTTAAAGATTTCGTCTTTGGGGAGGTTAGTTCGCCTATTTTATCATATGTCTACGTATCGACCTCACAGTAATCGCCAAAACTATTAAACTATCTTCCACCGTCCCATAATAATCGATCCCTATGCTATACTATTCATCATCTAATATCTTCTACATCCGACGAACATACGACTTTTATAAAACATACAGTTTTTACTGCAATTTCCAAACAAAACACCAAAATTATACAGATACATAGTGTATATTGTTTAATAAGTAATAATGCCTACTGCAAGTAAAGTTCTTGTTAGAAAGGGTGAATCTGCCTTGGACCGTCTAGCTACCGCCGCTGCCATATCTTCTGCAACGGTGAAGGCCGAAGGTGCACCTATAATGCTGAACAAGTTATTCAATCCCAATGGAAATGGAGGTACACGTAAAACTGCTCATGGTGATGAGGTTGACCAAGGTGCGTCTGGTGATGACTGTAAAAGTCATTCGATAGTACTGCCTACCCAAACAAGATCCGGTAGAACCATCAAAAGGAAGTCCCCAGTTGATCTATCTTCAACAAATTTCAAGAGGCCAAAGGAAGGTGTGAAGGTTGAACATGAACAGGATAATGTATTTGGTGATGTGATAATATTTAGGGAACCAACCTCCCTAAGACATGAAATTCAGCAACTCAGAGTATTTTATGAAAAACATGGTAGATCTCCAACCCCCAGTGAAAATCATAGGCTCAATGAATTATGTACCAGATTAAGACAAGTAAGAAGGAATCCAACAAAGTCGCATTTTCACATTGGGAATAGAAAACCGGGAGAGAAGTTGAGCGAAGAAATAATCTCGATGCTAGATTCATTCAACTTTGAATGGGAGCCTGTTGCCAAACCTAAACAATATCCTAATACACTACAAGGTCGTATTGAGGAACTAAAAGATGTCCGGGAAAAATATGGCCCTTTATTAAATGGCACCAATAGGAATGGAATTCCATTGTTGGGGAAGAAGCGGAAGAAAGTCATTAGTAAGTTTTGTAGTGATCTTCGGCAGTCAAGGAAGAACCCAGACAACCCAAAGTATCAATTAAGTGAGAGTGACATATCTGAATTGACTTCTTTCGGCTTTGAATGGGATAAGGCACCGGTACTACCAAAGAAGACCAAGGCCAAGGTCAGAATATTAAGTTCTACCATCGAGAAGTTGGCTGGTCCTCCTGCAGATGGCGAGAGGTATACACAAATGGAGGTCATTGAGCTTTCACTTATACACGGCAAGCGATTTGTTATCAAGGCCATCGACAAGTCAAGATTTTCACAGGACTCCAAACAACTGTATCAGTACTTTCCAAGAGCTAATCAACTCTTTACGGATGATATTGTGCGAGAACTATTAAGCAAGCATCTTGTTGGTAGTGACGAATGGCATAAAAAAGTTGGCATGATAGTTGAATCAAAACATGGCCAAAACGAAGCTCATATCTACAAACTATTTGATTATACCAAGGAGTAAATGGTCTGTATGATGTCGGATCAATTCAAGGGGGTGTCAAACGGGATAAGAATTGTGATAGTGCATATTATTATAAGTTAATCCTATGAATAGAACCACTCTCATCCTACAACATAATATAGCCTACTAGGCAACTTCTTGGGTATATGATTCTCTCACTTTTTTACACACGGTAGCTTTTTAAGACAGCTACTCTCCTGATTTACTTGTTACTAATGCCAAATCACCCTCTTCTTCATCCATCTTGCCATCTTCACTTTCATCAGTATTACTTTTGTTCGGTATGATAGTCCGTAGCAGCAATTGTACAGCTCCTAACGCAACGCCAATACCATTTGGTACAATGATCAAGTAGTCCATAATACCAAACCCAAACAAACAAAAGAAGAGACTACATGCCGTATTCATTATCATTGTTCGAAAGTGAATCGATGCCGAGTCTCTTTCTTTTAATACCGAATATATAATTGAGAGTGGTGCACCGTAGAAGAAGCTAAGGTTTATATTCACGGCTATACCGATGATTAGTTCTCTTTGTCGTATATCAAACTTGATGAATGATATGAGTGTAATAAGTGTTAACCATATTGCTATTATAACTACTACGACCTTCTCATGAGGTGCCGGTGCCTCACTCCTTTGTATTGTTATGTCATATGCCAACTTTGTAAAATGGTTGAGTGTTGTCTCGGCATCTGGAACTTGTTGCTTTTGTAATTGTGGTCGTCGATCTTGCGGTATATCTTCTTCTGCTTCTTTATCATTATTGTTGTTGAAATCTGATGCACCAAGAGACACACTACCTTCATCAATCTCTCTTATAGATGCCATTAAATTGCGTTGACTACTTTCAATTAACTTCTTTTGACTCTTCGCAAGGTATGAAACAACAGATGATCTCATATCATGTGATAATCTATCACAATATTGAAGCTTTGCAGCAGCCATGTTTAGCCAGATACTCATGATAAGTCCAGGTGCATTAGCCCAGAATATGAACCAATTCTAAGATAGATGAAAGAGAGGAGATATTAACTTCTGTTAGTGCATGTTGTTTGCAAGTCAGTCAAATAAGGCAAAGAAAGATGAAACATTACTAACCTGTATAAGATAGGAGTATACAATCCATCCGATGCAATTGCCAGTCATAACTGCCCAAGGCGTTGGATTCAATGGCCCAAGAGTCCCTTCCGTTACTGCACTTTGTACATCTTTAATTGGTGCTGTTGTGATATGAAAAAAGCAATATTGTACAAAATGTATGCATAAGTAAGAAGTCGTATCAGTTGAGAATCGATTGCAATTTGTGCACACATGTCAGTTTACAATGTGATATATGCATCTCTTCTTCATACATGAACAGCTTGCTCAATGATTTAGAGGTATATACATTGTACTATACTATGACTATAGATAAACTTGCATGCAACAACACGACATGAGATGAGAGTTGCAATACAACATATGTATTTTCTTACCTGAAAACATTAGATTTGCAACGATCATCCCCACAGCGGGACATATATATTCGAAGATGATTACTCTGGCTGATACCATGATAATGAATTCTGCTCCTGAGATATACAAGCACGTACCTACTATAATTTATACTCAGTAGGCCACTGCACACTGAACAAAAATGGCGTGGGCCAATTAGTAATCCGTACTCAATAGTATGGAGTACGACCGTATTGTTGAGTTATTAGTTATTTGAGGAGAGCGTTATGGTGGTGTGGTGATTGGCTGTCGAATAATATGTACAATTAGCCATTGGGGGGCTTTAGTAGTAATTGATAAATCATGTAGTGCATGGGCTCATTGATACGATACTTCAAACACCCGTTTTACCACTCTTTGTCTTTGTGATTTGAGTTGAATTTCTTATGATATGGAGTACAAAAGTAAGAAGAAGCTCTTCAAACAAAGAGTACAGCTATTACTCGCCGCTATTACAATATGGATGACTATTCATTTGTACTTTCTCCTATATAATGTAAGCATTGCATTAGATAATCAACATCCAGCACTACTAAGACCACCGACTACTACAAACTCATCTCTACATAATCAGTTAGATGGCAGTAGCAGAGGCAGAAGTTGGGCCCAGCGTCATTTCCAAGAGGTTGGAATAAGTCTTGATAATGATACTTTAACTGATTTACCTACCAATTATGAGATTATAGAATTATTTGGTAAAGAACCATTGGTTGTCATGGGTAGTAACAACAATAACAATAATCGACATCATAATTCTTCAGTACAATGCAACAACTTTCATAGACGAGTACCGAATCCAAAAGATCGTTGGATAGGCGTTGCGGGGTTCTTCAATACTGGTACTAATTTATTATATCAATTACTCAAAGCAAATTGTGTCATGCCGAACAATAATACAGTCTATTGTAAGTGTGTATTACTTGATATTTGGATCTCACAACCTTTTCTAAACTTGATATTGTTTGACTTTGATTCTGATATATTAGGGCAAGTCCCTTGGGGTAAACACGCATTCGCTACTCTCTCGCGTAACCAAACGGCCAAAGGCAAAGGAAATGTAACAAAAGACAATGGACTAGCAATAGTAGCAACGCGCAATCCATATGCATGGTCACACAGGAAAGTCCGCGTTTGTATATCTTTATGATATGAATTCATATGTTCAGTACAAAGTCTCGACGGCCTGACTGCTTTATTTGGCCTTGGTTTGCCTTTATTGATTGCCCTTGTATATCAAATGTCTAACATATGTTATAATAACCTCTCTTACATCTTCATAAACTGTGATAACGCGCATCTTCCAGCATGTGCAAACATCCATATATAATCAAATGGGAACATACTAAACATTGTCCAAGTGCATACTCAAAAGTGCTAAGTTGGGGTGGTCATAGTAACTTATATACATTTTACAACAGTTATTACTCAAAGTATTGGAAAGATTTTCATTATCCTAACATATTTGTTAGATTAGAAGATATGACATTACGTCCACAGTCAACCATATCAAAAGTTTGTAATTGTGCTGGAGGGCAAATGACTGCCAAGGGGACATAGAAGCACGACAGACATGACAAAGGCATGGAAAAGTGTAGTCGCCTCCAGCAATGAAATTAATGGTGGATTATTACATATAGAAGAATATACAATTGCAAAGCAGGCATTGGATGATGGTGGTCTTATGGGACTTTTTGGCTATAAACATCCTCCTTCTTCGTCTTCGTCTCGACCTTACCGAACGAGTAACTTGTACTTCATAGCAGCACTGAGCGTATATGTGCCTCTGAAGCTACTTTAAAGTAAACTGGAAATGGAAACGTCTTCCTCTTAATCTATTTATAACAGCTCCCCCTACTGTGTGTCCCAACAGAAGTCCACCCAGATCTCAGACTAATTAATCATGTCATTATGTTTGTATGAAGATTCAAACTTCAGACTATCTCCTCTTTCTCGTGCAGTGTTGTAATTCTTCATTTTGGAAACGGTTTATTTCCACCCCAAGATTGTAAGTCTTTCTGCAGCTGCCACTGATGGATATTCCTCTCTCAACCTTTGACGGAAGGCTTCACTTTCAAAAACATCAGAACAGCGATTGTATTCCGTAATATTCTTGCCTTTACCCGAGGCATGTCGTCCTCCACTAAGCTCCGCCGGTAAACTTTGGGTCATGTTCATGTAAGATAGTCCCATCTCTATCATGTCATAAAAAGATTCTGTTTCATTCAATAATCCAACTACAGAGAAGGAATTTCTCAAATTGTCTTCTGCTTGGTTGGTCATTTCTTCCAATGTTATTGTTTCTGTTTGATAACGACTGAGACAGTCTTCTCCACACAAATAATATATGTATAGCCTTGCACGGGAATCGGCCCAATTTTTGGCACACTTGATGTCATCACATGCGCATTTGAGATACTCCTTATGCCAATAAAATTTTGATTTAAGCCAAGAAATAGGCTCTCGAAGCATGACAACACGATGTAGTGGTAAAGATGCATACAATGGGGAATAATTATTTGGTTTATTCCCAAGCAATTTCCAATACGCTTCAATCTCTGCATCAGCCTTAAGAGCAGCAATTCTGCTACATTCCATTAGCACTGGATTCTCTCTATCTATTGTGTAATTTGTATTCCTGGAGTATATCTGATATGGACGAGATATGTTATTCTTTGTACACCATTGAGGATATTGTTGGTTTGGCATTATGGAATGAAATCCTTGGTATATTCTATCAAAATAATCATCTTGGGAGATGTTATAAGAGGATGATGAATTATCATTTCTACTGTACCAGTACTGATGCCACCAGCGTGACAAATACTTTGGTGGAAGCCAATGCATTTCATTCCCTAACATGTTATGACCGACATAAATCACATCGCATATTGTTGAGTTTGCTACTCCGTTCATGTTGCATCCCTGGCATCGTTTTTGTTGGTACTGTCCGGGACATCCAATAGCATGACCTAAAGGTGTAGTTGCATTACAGGGCTTGGACCCTTCAAAGCTTTTAGATACTGTATTCCCTCCTTTGTTTGGTATGTAAAAATTTTGATATCCACTGTTGCAAAATTTTCCATGGCGTATACTACCATTGGCATCATTATCATCATCCTGATCGGATATTATTGGGTAATAATGATCATCTTTGCCTGAATTCCGCCAATCACCTCCTCGGTTATAGTCTATTGCTGCAGCGGCAATCTTTCTTCGAATTTCACCCCCTCCTGCCTTTCCAATGTGAATAAAAATAAATGGTGTTTCTTTCCGATCACAGCCCCAACGTCGGATGTTGTTGTTGTTGTTGTTGCTGTTGCTGTTTGTGGTACTGACGAGAGTAGGATTGACAATTGCAATTACGAAATCATTATTCAATTTACTCAACTCAACCATCATGAGAGCAGTGAGTGCAATAGTAATAAGCCCAACTACCAATTGTATTCTACGCCAACAATTCATGGTTTCTGTTTGAATATGTCTGCTAAAATAATAAAATGCAAAAGCATATTAGGAACTTGGAGTATCAAGAAGAAGTGACACATATCAGTTCACAATGAGATATGTACACAATAAGCATGGATAGCTTGCTAATTAAGAGTATATCGTATAGTATATTACAACAACACGAGAGCAATGCAACATGTGTGAATTTTCTTACCTGAAAACATGAAACGACTTTGTATGAGCCCCTTGGGATACATAGAATTATGTAATGTATAACATAACGAACACACCCAATAGAAGGGCAGACATACTCGAGTATTATCACACTTGCCGACAACATCTTACTACAGCTAATAATGACGACGCGAATGATATGACTATTGTTAATTGGGTTTTCATATTTGAAAACTGCTTTTTATTGCCTTACATGCACACCACCACGATCATACCCACATCGGGGCATATATATTCGGAGATGATTACTCTGGCTGATACCATAATATTGAATTGATTCGGCTAGAGACAAATAGCACTTAACGTTACCGCATGCACCAGACTGCTGTGCAGACTGCAAACTGCACAACTCTCACAACTATTAGGCGTGGGCCAAAACAATGTACTCATAATATATGATGTACGATATTATCGATTAATACGGTTGCTTATAACCGTACTCCCAAAAGTCATAGCTGCTATCTAGAGCGCCTATGTATAGCTATTGCTACATATTGATAATGTCTTGCAAGGCTATCCCATATCAAAAGCTGCTCATAATGATATCATATACCCTTATGTGGCGGTCGAGACCGATACTCTTCCTACTGCTACTCATATCAATAAATCTATCAACTGTTACATCCGCAAGACGAAATTTCTTTCATAATAAACCAGCCCAACAACAGCAACAGCAACTAGATCCATATAAAGTACTTGGATTAAAACATACAGCTAGTAATGATGATATACAAAAGGCATATCGTAAGAAGGCTAGGGAGACTCATCGTAAGTTATATTTAGATTTGTTGTTAGTATATATTTTTGAGACATTGATATGCTCCTCATCTATCGATACTCATATACATACATCATTTGCCCATATACACCAAACAAATTAGCTGATAAGAATCCATCACCAAATGCAACAAATGAATTCCGTCAAGTAACAGATGCATACGATATACTCGGCACACCATCCTCACGTAAAAAGTACGATACTAAACGTCGTGCCGATGAACAACGTAAACAACGTCAAGAACAACAGAAACAACAAGCAGAACTTCGGAAACAACAACAATATATGAGAGAACAACAAATCAAACAACGGAAACATAATGATTTATTACATAAGAGTAAAGTAACTCAAGGTAGAATGATTAAATTGTCATCTCTTGATGAATTTACTACTCGATTTACAATAGTAGACTCCAAGAATAAGAAGAGAAGAGTATATAATACAAACATCTTACTATTATTCGTTGGTAATAAACATATTGAAAAGAAGGCAATTGAGGAATATTACTTTCCATATCCCTTCACTGGTGAAATTACAGTTGGTAAAGCGCTTAATCAATATGAAGATATATTAAAGGTAGTAAAAGTACGATATAATACAGAGACTGAATTAACTAGATTATTTCACATTCCAAGTAGTAGTAAGAATAATAATAATCCATATATACTATTTGTTAAAAAGGGTGATACAATAGGTCGATATCAAAAGTTTATACCACCACGTCACCGAACTCAACAACAGCAACAATCTATAGATATACACAATGAATATATAAAATGGGTGAAGTCACAATTAACAATCCAAATATCAATCGGTAATCGATATTCATTACCAGTTTACATATTCATTATACGTAACAACAATCAAATTATACATGATAATGATATATTGAATTCAAATTATCAACGTACAGTAACTAATATACAGGTGGGTGATCATATCTATGCTTTTGATACACGATTAGATTTATATCAAGGTAATAACAACAATAATAGACAACAACGTACATCTGTATCAAATTATATACTTGCCAAAACTAAAAGTGTATTACTATTAGATGAGATTGTTACTAGTAGTAAAACTGAATATACAATATCATCAAATCGTAAATGTTATGATTTATCTACACAATGTTATGACTTGACACATACAACAAATGGACAAACAAATAAACAATGTACTATAAATTCAGAATTCTATCATAACATATGTCCCTACACATGTGGCATATGTACTCCAACCAATACCAATAACAATATCTATCAAGATGTAATGTATTTGATATATCATAAACCAATACATACAATCCAACCAAGAATACTACAAAAATTAGTTATGTTAGTGAGAGAAGTAAGTATTGATTTCGAGAATATAATAAGATTACGTAAGAATAGTGCTGTTACCTTCTTTGGTATTGGTTTGTTACTTGCTTTTAATGTACTCTTGTACAAGAGTAGTGGTAGTAGTACTGCAAATAGTAGTAGTCGTGAAAGTGGATTAAGAGATGATAGTAGTCCCGACAACAACAACAAAACACATAACAACAACAACAACAACAACAACATATACAGCACCTTATACGAAATAACACTAATCTTATTATCACTAAATATATCAATAGCATTCTATTGGTTCACACAAACAAATCGAATAGGACTACCCTTCATAGTATTACAAAATTTTCATCGTAATTTATCTTCCATAATAACAAATCGATATAATATACTCAAGTTGATACTTGGTTCAGGTATAGTAAGTGGTACATATGCACGATATTTATTATGTTGGTTTGGTACCGGATCATTATTGGATGATATACTAATGATAATACTATTAGTTATACTAATGTGTATACGGATTACTATAATGCATTATATGAAAAGATATAATAAGTATTTTGGTATACAGTATAATCAAATATGGATGTATAATAAGAATGTAGTTGTGGTAGTATTTATTGTTGGTTGTGTTATTGGTATTGGAATCATTTCTTTATGGAGGGTAGTAAGCAATAGTAGTATACGAAAGAAGATATCATTACCATTGGTTCTGTCAAATGTGATTGTTGTATCAATAGTCGGGAGTTTAGCATTAATGGATACACACTTTACGAATGATTTACTACATGTATTGGAATTGAGAAAGAATGCAGCTTTTGGATTTACATTGTTGGGGATATTAAGTGGTATGGTTGTTGTTGAGGTAGTGAACTTTATTACATGGACACCTGTTGATGATATTATGAGAGTGAATGCCAGTGGTTTTATACCGACTGAACTACCTCCGCCGCATCCGTCAAATGGGTCTCTGTCGAATGGATACAAAGTGAATGAGGAACAGTATGAAGAAGAAGAAGAACACGAATATGAAGAACAAGAGGAACATTTGTATGGAGAGAAAGAGAAGTATGAGTAAGAAAGAGAAGGTAAGTTCTTTCTGCTCTTACTACTTAATATGATTCAAATCTAGTATAAGTATCTCAATACCAATCTTCACCTCTCCCAGGTTTTCACAACACCAATACAAGCACAGTCATGAATACCAATTTGATGAAATGCTTGTGGACGAGATACGTCACGATCCCGAAGCTTGCAGTTACGAGGAAATGAGGACTCAATAACTCATGTATGATATCCAGCCCGATACTGATGGATACAAGAAGACAAGTGTGTGAGGCAATGTATATGAGTCAAGGATACATGAAAGTCAAGACTTGCCGTGCATATCGGTTCTGAACATGATTAGTCTTTGATTTCAATCCGCTGCGGATGAAACCAATACAAAGCACGGAGAAGTAATAGAGGTACTTCAAGACCTGTATTACTCTAATACTGACGGATATTTTGGTTGGCAGCCGAGTTATAATTCTAATACCTACTCCAGTTGCAACATTAAATAGAGTCCATACGACGGAGAAGACGAGGAAGCTTAACACTTGTTTCGTATAATACCAAACTGTAATATTATGATGTCTATGACAGTTTTCCCCCCGGCGGGATGGCGGATCAAAAGAGCGGGCTTTTTGTTGTTTTTTCGAGATTAAATCGACGAAATCATGAGCCTTAGGGCTCACAACGCTGAGAGGAGATGGTGTTACCTGTGGATTGGTATCGGTGTTTGTTGTAGTCATGACTTAAGAATACCTACGGGTGGAAGAGAAGGAAAGGCGCAAGGTGAGGAAAAAACGTGATGGATTTCGACCTAAAAAAAACGAAAATCAGGCCGAGAAGTGGTTATAGAAACTGAGCATCCAATCAATAAACTGTTACTTATTGGTAGTGGATAAACAACATGAATCAACTACAGCTGCTCTCTCCAACTACTCGTCTTCGAAAGGAGCTTAGGCGTCGTAGACGAGAGAAGAAGATGGGCATTAGTAGAACCACCACAAAGAAGGCACCTCCAAGCCCAATCGTCACGCCCAAGATACACACTAGGAGAGCATACACAACTACAAAGAAACAGAAGAAGAAGCCACCTATTGACAGGAGTAAGACACCACTACTTACTTGTTGGAGCAGCGATGAAGACTCCGAGTCCGATTGGGAAAGGGTGAAACGTCGTATTCGGAATAGGAATGCACAACGAAAGAATAATCAACCTCTCAATGGAGACAATTTTGATTGGGGGTGTATTAGTAGTTCAGACGAAGAAAGCTTTACTGCTATAATTGAAAGGAGAAAGTTGGTTATGTCGACAAGGAAAGGTACACGTCGGGCTTTGGAACAATCAAATGAATGTAACATCGAGTCAACTTTTAGCAACCTTGGATTTGTTGATACTCATAAGCATGAGAAAGGGAGGAAACATACTACACGATCGCATACTAATACTCTCTACCAGGAGAACTTACCTCAAGAGGTTGGTGAACTAGATAAGTATGAAGCTCAAGTATACAACAGTATGAAGCTTTGTCTTCGAGGTAATACGTATGATTCTAATCGGACACTATGTGAACTCATTAGACTGAGGAGAAATGATGTTAGCTTTGCCTCACGTCGGGCAAACAAAGAGGATGTGGCCCTTGAAGAACTCCAAACTGTATGGGGAGTAGGACCATACCGTACAGAGAGATTTGGTAGTGAGATCTTGGACAGCCTTGATTCTAAAAAGAATACAAAGTTGTTGAAACTATCACGAAAGAAGGGAATGGTGAGATTCGGAATGAGAATTGATAAGGCTATGAAACGGTTGGAGGAGAAAGAGAATGGTTCTAAAAACATTAGGGTGTCAAGGACTCAACCAAAGCTCAAAGCAGACGATGATGATGATGATGACGATTGCAGCCTTCCACTTCCTAAGTATGTTGCCTACAGTAAGAAGTACAAAGCATGATAACAGCTTTGTATTAATATAAAATTAGCAGATAGTATTGGGCAAGAACAGTCAGAGTTTCTGTTTAGCTAGTCCAGATGCAGACTCTTCTTCAGAACGACGCTCAACTGTGTTACCAGTAAACTTCTAAGCAACAAGTCGAAATAAAAACCAAGGGACGAACCGAGGACGGACCATGACAACAATGCGAAGATAAATATGGCGAGTAAGTAGTACCCATACAATAGGTTCAGGTCAATCATCTTGTCCTCTTATTAACGAAGTAGAGTCGAAGTAGAGTGAGTTGAGAAAGTGAATGAGATGGTACTTCTCTTAGGTACATTCTATTAATCCTACTGCTACTACCTGCCAGTGCCTTGGCTAATGTCATTGTCCATGATTTATACCACAGATTCGATAGGAACGCGATAAGATCGTACATCTACCAAAAAGTAACCGCAATCAAAGATCGTTATCGTCGTATCAGAAATCGTACCGTCACGGAGGAAGAGGCACGTCAACGACGACTTGAATCAGCTACGAAACGAATGAATTCCAATTGTAGTACTATTAATGACGACGAAGTAAATGATGAAGAAAATGCACTGTTGCCAGTATCATCGTTGATTGCAACACAAACGGAAGAGATCCATCAACAGGAGACACATCAACAGGAGATCCATCCAAATACCATTGCAGTATCATTACCCACTGATCCAATCGACATGACGAGAGACGGAGTTAGGAATAGAACAGCAAATGCCATCTGTAAACATTTACCACAGGATAGACTTCATCGTCTAGAAGAATCAGGACAGCTTGATTTGTTGATGAAGAATGTATAAGATGGTTGGCACTGCCGACAATCCTGCATCTTGGGCATGTTTGACGATAGCATTGAAGATTCTTCGTCAGTACATGATCTTAGAATTGTTTAGAGGGTTGGGGTGTGTATAGATATTGATGGATAGTTTGTGGGTGTGTTTGGAGAAGTTTTAATGTAAATTTAACATTGCCTTCATCAATCAACAATAAATGTTTGTTTTCTGTCTACCATATCCTAAGATTGTGCTTCCCTTTCTAATATAATGTGTAGGGGCAGTTAAGACCTTTTCTAATGCAAGGTCAACAATCAAAACTCTTGGGGTTGTATCTCCTCTTCCTCTAACAACTGTTGCAATGAGTGCAATCTTTCGTGCTGTATTCATTGATCTAACAAACCCCATCATATCATATGCTGTTGGTATTGGAAACTGACTCCCTTCATTATTATTGTTCACGTTTGAGCTGTAGATACGAAGACCAGCAAAGGAATGTCGTTCGTCACGCTTTCCATCGTATAGTAAGAAGTCACATCCGAATGCTGCCCCGCATGATATATGTAACTCGGAGTGTTGATGTAAATGCCGGAATATAATGGATGCATCAATATCATAGGATGGCGATGAATTGCGTATTATGGCGAGAGACGTGGCTGCTGATGAAGAAGACAAAGTAGGCCGCTTTTCGCCATCTTCCTTCTCTAAACTACAACTCATCTTAACACAATCTTCTTCTTCTTCTTCGGAATCTGCATCCGTCCATAATGAATCAGGACAAAGTCTCTTCCAAACTTCTGGAACTAATCTATATGCCATTGGTCTCATCTCCTCCTTTCCCCGTGATGTTTCTGCTGGTATCATACTCTGTTGCAATTGTGTTGCCCATTGAGCTGATAGTATTGGATCCATTATAGTTTGACTACATTGGTATGATGATGATAATGCTTCTCCCCCTTGCACTGATGGTAAGATACCCATATCTCGGGCTACACATGTTGCTGCTGGAGTTAACATAACTGGGGGTATATCCTTCTTCTCCACAGTAGGAACTTCTATTCCATCATGATTAGTATATTCATCTGATATTTGGTTAACACTTGATAGTTCAACATTGCAATTCCCTTTCTCGCCATGTATTTTTTCTTCATCCTCTTCCTCTTGCTCATGATTAGTTTGTAAATTATTATTCATCCGACCTAATCGTTTCATCTGTCTACGTTCCATCTTACCCATCTTGGCATCTAAATTATGTTGTTCATGCTTCCTTTGTTTCTCATCCTTCTTTAGTTTATGTTTCGATTGTTTTAATTGATATTTCAGTTGTTTCTTCTCTTGTGTTGTCATACGACGTTTTGTGCCGTCTGGATTTGTAACTTTGTAAATGACTTCTTCTTCTTCTTTAGATATGTTGCTTGATTGTTGATCATTAGTTGTGTTATTAGATTTGCAACTACTACTATTACTACTGTTGGTTACATTATAATTTGGTACCCAATCGTCATCATCTTTATTATAAATATCAGAAGAGTGTTTCCTCTTCTTCACATTAGGATATTTGTCATTATTATCATCTACTTTAGATATACCACTTCCTACCGCTACTAATAACTTGGGACGGATGCGACGTACACCAATATATGTAGATGGTAATCGAAGTGATTGATTGTTTTCAAGTTGATGTATAAGATCACTGGAATAGATGATTGCAGATTTAGAAATAGAAGTATGATGTGTATATGTGGATGACATAATTTATGTGTGTTCTAGATTGATGTGTATAGAGGTTTGTTGTATTGTCCGACAACCGAACGAGCACAACGCTACTCCCTATCGGCTGCATAAAAATGTATCACTGGTTCTAGAGCAGCAGCAACAGTAATCCCTCGCAGCAGCAACAGTTCTATTGTTCATCCTCTCGAATCAACTTACTTCACTGAGGTAGGAACATACATAAAGATACCAACTCTAAGATCCCTACTATGTTTTCACCCTCACGCGAAGAGGGAATCTATCTAATTGTTAAAGACCCAAATTGAGTTTTACCCTGGGGCATGCGCTCGCGGTACTCATTGTGCTAATTTAGCTCAACAGCACGCATCAAAGATTTGATACAAACATCATCTTCCACTCATTGCTCTGCTCATAAATTATCATAAACAACCATCATACCATCAATACCAATGAAGCTTTCACTTGCCATCGCTCTCTCTGCCGCCTCCCTCGCTGAGGGATCATTCGAAAAGATCGCAGGATACAAGCCCGGATCCCAGGTGTGTTATCATTTTTGTTCTTTGCAATGATTATATGATACGATGCTGTTGTATATGACCTTTGCAATCATAGCTCATATTGAATCATGTTCTTTGCAATCTCTATCCCTGCACACTATCATAGGTTACAGATCACTGCGCCGTCGACTTAGATCAATTAGCAATTGAAACTCAATTAGCCAAACAAACAGATGAATCATTCGAGGCAGCCCGGAAAATTTACAATGAGGGTGGTAATTCCAAATCATATGCACAAGTTAGTTTAACCACGCCATTATCATTGCAAATTACCAAGGGTGATAGTATCATGGGACGGAATACCGATGGTGGAGAAGTATCAGGAAAAGCATTTGCCGACTATCCATCGGGCACACAGACTATTAATATATTGTATGAAACTAGTGACGTACAAGATAATTATATGGAATGTCAAGTTGGTGGATTAACGGTGCCTAATCTCAAAGGATGTTTCGAGCAGGATGGTACCTTGAACATTGGTGGACAAGAGTATCCATACACATACACTCCCGAGAGTGATAATAAGAATGATCGTACTATGTAAGTCTTTGTGTGTTTTGTTCAATATGCCTCTATTCCGTGGTATCCTTTATGCTCACATCTTACATATGTTGTTTCTCTGCAGTGCAAAGTTCTCAAAAGGTGCCGAAGATAAGATGCTCAAAGGATGTCCTGGATGTCCGTACACTGACTTTAAGTACTTCAATGATTACTATGGCACACCAGATTATGCTCATCAGTGGGTTGAGGCGGCCTTTGCAGGTGAATCTACCAAGTTCTCACGAGGTAATGCAGACTTCTCCAAATATGGTTTTGATGGACGTGAACAGGCTATCAAGAAAGGTTCAGCTTATATGAACGTTTTCATGTACGTCATCAGGGAATTTGAAGATGCTCTTGATGACTGCAAGAGGGGAATTCTTGAGGATAATTACAACTCTGTACATGCTTGGGATGAGGGTGTATGTTTCTACACGGGAAGTATCGAAGGGCAGGACGGTGTTACCGATGACGGGAAGCTATTACATCAGCTAGCCGATAAGCGTTGTGAAAACTTTATGACATGCGGTCCAGATGGAGTCGACGAGGATGGTATGTCCAAGGTTAACTATGACCTACTTGACCTATTTGCTCAAGGTAACGCTGAGGTAGACTCTGGAAATTGCCAAGCTGCTCGCCAAACTACCAAGAAGATCACCGCCAAGATGTATGTGCCCATGATTCAAGGTACATTGAGGTATGCCTACAAGGTTGACAAGTTGTCAGGTGGTGAAACTGAGAAGGCAGAAGGAGCTATCTTCGCAGCCTCTGTACTCCCAAGAGTCCATGCTGCCAATCCTCAAGCAGCTCAGATTATTTACGATAATATGAAGGTCGGTGCAACATCTACGAACTCTGCAGCTGTTAAGAATGCATTCGAAAGTGTCTACTCTGAGATGGGCATTGATTGTGCTGATGTTGGTGGACTTTGGAATGAAGCGACCAAGGACTACTATCCAGGATATGGACCATGTGCAAGTAGTTTGAGCTCAACAATGTCCTCAAGTGCTACTCTCAAGATGAGCAGTGCCATGGCAATGGCATTGGGTGTAGTAGGTTCACTCCTCATTGCCCTGTAAGATCAGTGTATCAACGTCAGGGTGTATAATTTGCTATAGATTTATGTGTGATGTATGTTTGTTTCGATATCGAGTAACTACTTAAAGACTACTTGTACAAATTGGTATCTCTCGAGCATCTCGTTTCAAATAGCAATATCAGTATTTTACTTTAACCATACAAAACACTAGAAGCTACCCTCATGAAAAGTTTTCTAATTCCAGTTCGAGCACTTCCCTACAAATCAGGGCCTATATTCAGTCCACCCAACTCTAACAACATTTGACTCACAGGATGATCCTCTCCGTTCTCTTTAATGCTCCAATACAATGCAGTCTCACCCTTACCCTCTCTAGTACGTTCGTTGATATTAGCACCTCGATCAACTAATAGTTTGACTACCTCCTCATGTCCAGCTCTAGCACCCTCGTGAAGTGGAGTCCAGCCGTTGCCATCCTTGGCATTCAAGAGGTGTCCTAACT
>Ga0214481_100159_pt1 | contig 33702 bp, 28 predicted proteins | sample M1_20Mar14CPVII9_4_FD_165057 | JGI IMG/M metagenome (GOLD analysis project Ga0214481, IMG submission 165057) | Marine eukaryotic communities from Monterey Bay, California, United States - M1_20Mar14CPVII9sort6BwellG10 | ecosystem: Environmental > Aquatic > Marine > Unclassified | place: USA...
TGAAAGCAAGGGCTGAATTGTGTCAAAAGGTGATTAAATACATATTATAGGATGGCAGGGTGATATATAAGCACTCACTGACCTTCTGGCATGGTCACTGCACCTGATAAGTTGCCATGAAGTCGGCCGGCCGAGATTTGTGGCTACTGGCCGAGATCTCGGCCGGCAAACTTGACATCTCATATGGTCATCATCCTAAGATGAAAGCAAGGGCTGAATTGTGTCAAAAGGTGATTAAATACATATTATAGGATGGCAGGGTGATATATAAGCACTCACTGACCTTCTGGCATGGTCACTGCACCTGATAAGTTGCCATGAAGTCGGCTGGCCGAGATTTGTGGCTGCTGGATGGCTGGCTGATATCTCGGCCGGCAAACTTGACATCTCATATGGTCATCATCCTAAGATGAAAGCAAGGGCTGAATTGTGTCAAAAGGTGATTAAATACATATTATAGGATGGCAGGGTGATATATCAGCACTCACTGACCTTCTGGCATGGTCACTGCACCTGATAAGTTGCCATGAAGTCGGCCGGCCGAGATTTGTGGCTGGCTGATATCTCGGCCGGCAAACTTGACATCTCATATGGTCATCGTCCTAAGATGAAAGCAAGGGCTGAATTGTGTCAAAAGGTGATTAAATACATATTATAGGATGGCAGGGTGATATATAAGCACTCACTGACCTTCTGGCATGGTCACTGCACCTGATAAGTTGCCATGAAGTCGGCTGGCCGAGATTTGTGGCTGCTGGATGGCTGGCTGATATCTCGGCCGGCAAACTTGACATCTCATATGGTCATCATCCTAAGATGAAAGCAAGGGCTGAATTGTGTCAAAAGGTGATTAAATACATATTATAGGATGGCAGGGTGATATATCAGCACTCACTGACCTTCTGGCATGGTCACTGCACCTGATAAGTTGCCATGAAGTCGGCCGGCCGAGATTTGTGGCTGGCTGATATCTCGGCCGGCAAACTTGACATCTCATATGGTCATCGTCCTAAGATGAAAGCAAGGGCTGAATTGTGTCAAAAGGTGATTAAATACATATTATAGGATGGCAGGGTGATATATAAGCACTCACTGACCTTCTGGCATGGTCACTGCACCTGATAAGTTGAACGGCCTTCAAGTCGGCAAATCTTGGCCGCTTGGCGTTCTGCTTGATGAGCACTCACAGCACACTTGTAGAGATGAAGGCTGCACTTTTAACAGCCATGTGTTTGCAGAAGGCAATCAGGTTGAAAGTCTGAAATCAAGCCAACTTCACAGCAACACATGGCCATCAAGTGGTGTTGTAGTGCCAGCCTACATCAAAAGAGTGATCACCTATCATTGTTTGGGCACATAACATGGTGATGAGTACTCACAGCACACTTGTAGAGATGAAGGCTGCACTTTTACAGCCATGTGTTTGCAGCAGGCTTTTTGCCTCAGATCAGGTCAAAAGTCCAGCCAAAATCAATCAGCCAACTTCACAGCAACACATGGCCATCAAGTGTTGGTTGAGTACCGTCTAATGTGTGGGAAAGAAAGCCTCAGCCGCAATAGATGCATGTGTTAGACAACTAATAAACCTAAAGCTCACTGTTTCGCCCAACAGCAACTGATTGATACTGGTAGTATTAGTAGGCACAACATGCAGCACGCAAGTCTTGGGAAGAAAGGATACCGGATCGCTTGTGGCATGAAGTTTAGAAAAAACATGTGCATATCGAGAAAGTTAGCCGTTAAAGTGAGATCGAAATAGCAACGTTGTGCTAATGCAACTCTTTATTGGCTCTCTCACAATATTATCGTTGAACACTCCAATATTGACAATAGTAATAATAAATAAAAAACAAATTTAATATCGTATAAACATGAGTAGTCCTCTATACGTCGACGGCGGCGATGTAGAGTGTAGTAGACAAGAAGTTAGTGAAATTAGACAAACAACAACAAAGCCATCCTTTCTACGAAAATGGGGCCCTGCTCTGGTTGCAATTGCTGGTGTACTTGCTGTGAATGCTCTCCTTCTTGGACCTACTGGATCTAAAATTCCCTCATTAAATTCACGACAACTATCTGCTCAAAATGTAAGAGAAGAGCGCACACAGGCCGTACTTGATATGGAATGGGATCATGAGGCTGACTTGAAACGAGGGTTATCCAACATGCGTAACAGTCGTACTTTAAGTGAAAGTGACGGAGGTGTTATGGAGTACACACGTAGGCGTCATCGTTACCTTGGAGAATACGTCCATGTGGATGTTTCAGATCAATTCTCATTATTTGGTAAACTTTCCATCTCATTAATTTACTTTGCATTCTGGGTCTTCCTTATGTTTCCAAACTGGTTCTTACCCATTGGACGTCCTGGTATTGCCCTTGGTGGTGGATTGTGTATGGTGGTATTCCGTTATATCCTACTACTTACGGGACAGGGACCTGCGTTTGATGCCGCCAAGGTTATCATCCTCGAACCTCTCTTCCTATTATTTGGATTGATGTTGACGACTATTTATTTAGAAAAGATGGAACGGGGTGGTTTATTTGACAAGCTACGTGATAGTCTTGATGATCCCGTTAATTGGAAGAGGTCTGCTAAGATCATGGCCATGAGTACTATCGGATCTGCCGCCGTTATGAATGATTCCGTTGTCCTTATCTTCTCCGGTGTTGTGGTCGATTTATGTGTTCGTCATAAGGTTGCCAACTCCCTACCATACCTATTATCACTTGCCACCACCGCCAACACTGGATCAGCATTAACCATGACGGGAAACCCCCAAAATATCCTCATTGTTTCATTGGCATATGATGATATTTCATGGACTGAATTCTTATCCAACATGGTCCTACCCGTAACAGCGGCTAGTATTATCAATGCAGTTATGCTTTTCTGTTACTACAGTGGAGAGTTATTCCCAGGATCATCAGGTTTGTTAGAGTGCTTTGGAATTGTATTCTCCGGAAACCGTACCCCCGAAATGTTGGCACAGGAACATGCCTACCATGCTCGCAATGTAACCAGTCAGGATGATGTCGTCGACTCCTCGGGATGGACTGTTTGGTCGAAGATTCAAATTGTAATTGTTGCCATCTTCTTGGTTTGCTTTGCTGTTGGATTAGATGTTTGTGTTACCTCCATCTGTGCAGGTGCCGTTCTTATGGTTTTGGCCGCATGGAAGAGACAGCATTATGATCCCAAGCCCGAGCTTGTTGAGTATGATGCCGAGGGCAATGCCTTACCCCCCAAGAAGATGTACGATATGGATGGAAATGAAATCGAGCCCGAGGAAGAAGAACTTGTTACCGAGAGTGAAACTACTCTCACTGAGGTTGATTACGGTCTTCTCATGCTTTTCATTGGCCAATTCATCCTAATTGGCTCATTCGATGATACCGGTGTCCCTCAAGCATTTTTCAGTGCCGCCATGGGTGGATGTGCCGAACAAATGACATCCGTTCCATGTGTTTACTGGTTCGTACTTGTTATTACCATCCTTTCAAACGTCGCCTCCAATGTTCCCGTGGTACAAATGCTTGCTGCCACCTTCCCCTACGCCACACCTTACGATTGGATGCAAGTTTCATTCTCGGCAACCATTGCTGGTAACTTGACTATGCTTGGATCTGCCGCCAACATGATTGTTGCCTTCCAGGCTGCCAAGGTTGGCGACCGTACCTTCACGTCTGAACGTCATGCACCCTTTGGTATTCCATCAACTATCTTATCATTATATGCTGGCACCTTCTTGTTGAGTATGGTGCACTTCTCACCTGAATGTAGTGTGAAGCTTGGAGAATGCGATGAATAAATTGAAAAGTATTGCTTAAACTCGCCAGAATAGAGATGTTATATTTAGATAACTTGTACAAGATGCTGCATCTCTGGAAGAAGAAGAACGAACGATAGAGATAGAAAGAAAGAAGAAAGTGTGAACGAAGTTTACGATTATATGTTTAAAAATAAATCAATGTTTAGTAATGCTAAAGATACCACATAGCACTGGAATCCTTTATTCTTTACATATATATTTATTGCTGTATAGCATTGACTTGTACATGCCCATCGCATCATCTCCTTTGCCCTCTGCAATGATAAATCATAACGTAACATCAATCTATCTAAGATTTGTAGAGATATACGGATATTTTGCACTTGCAGCCTTGATAAATTCATTGTTCGCAACATTCACTTCTTCAATATTGTCTTGAGTCTCTCTCTTCAATTCATTAATTTCTTCGGAATAAGTCTTAACCTCGTTCTGCATTTCCATAATTTCAGTAATACCACTTTGCATACGATGCTTTGTTTCCTTGAGTTGCATCTCAAGGTCAGCGACCCTTTTCTCATCCTCATCGACTTGATTCTTCTTGGCCTCAAACCTAAGCATCAATGCTTTGAGATGTCCCTCTTTAGATTGTAACTCTTCAGTAAGACCTGCATTCTTAGTTTCTAGTTCTTGATTGAACCCTTTCATCCTGAGAGCAACTATCTCATTCGATTCTCGAACCAGCTTTAGATGATACATCAAACCTATCTTTTCAAGATCACTCATGGTCTGTTCATTGAGGTGTTGACGCTTTGCTTCAGGGGTTGCTGAAAAGTTACATATCTTATGTCAGTAAATGACATAGGAACATACAAAATGTGAAATCATATGATATGTACACATTCACATCTTACCTTCCTCATCTTCTGAACGGTCACGCTTATCTGACTGCTGCAGCTCTTCCGTGCCTACTGTTTCCTCTCCCTTATTGTCAGGTGAGATTTCATTCACATTCAATGAGGGTGCACCATCTTGTGAAGTTGAGTATTTCATTGGAGTTTTCTTACTTGATACTCCACCGTCGACATTGGTGGTATAATCTGCCGTCATCGACCCTTCTTCGTTTGTATTTGTTGTTGTTGTGACCGTCATATTTGATATTAGTTGTATGTTTGGATATCGTTTAGCTGCAATGAATAATAGATAATAGTTTGATGACTCTCTCTAGTCTCTCTAGAGATAGGTAACATTAACATCAAGAGCACCGCATTAAGTTTATTCCTAACACTCTATGCTTCCATGAGCTACAATACGCCAGCACAAGCAATAGTAATAGAGTACAAGGTGATGGATAGTAGCAACAGATAACAGAGTGGCCAGCAACATATTTAATTTGCGTGGTGATGGTCTTGCGACGTTCATTAGGGACATATGACATAATGTCGTACTGGCTATTATCATCTCCTGTCCTCCTATCAACCATGCTTCTTAATCAATTACTAACGCCCTTGGGGAAGCGTGTTGGTGGAGTGACATCCATCTGCGCCACTTTGTTGCTAGCAACATCACCACAATCTGCATTATCATTTTCTACAGTCTCTACAACTTTTCACTTAACATCACCATCATCAGATACTATACTTCAATCGACAACCTTTGCAACAACATTAAGAAGAAGACAATCTATTAGCCTTCATTCAATAGAAAAGAATGGTAAAAAGTATGATATTGATCTGACAAAAGAAGATGATAGCGAACCACCGCCTATTACTAAAAGTAGTAGTACCGCTAGTGATAAGACTTCTCTCAAACAAGATTTTAAGAGTATAATTCCACTAGTTGGAGCACAATCATTATTAATTCCAATCAGTATTGGAGTTGCAAACGTTTTAAGTATACCAAATCGAGGTTTAGGTTCTGGATTTGCTCTTACTACCCCTGCAGTAATACAAGGATTGCAATACACCATACCCCTCTTTGCTATTGCTGGTATCATGCGTTTGATCGAACCATACTCAAAAGCATTACAGGAAGTAACCAAAGCAACCCAGAGGAGTGTGCTAACTATAATGGGAAAGAAGAGAAGACCAGTTTATGCTATTGTAGTATCAGTTATATTCGGCGTGATAGCTGGGTTAGGAGAAGAATGGTTGTTTAGAGGAGTGTTCCAGACAGCTTTAGCCAACAAATTTGCCAGTGAAACGATTGCATTATTTATCTCTGGAGCAATATTTAGTCTTCTTCATGCCGTTACTCCTTTATATGCATTGCTTGCAACACTTGCTAGCTTCTTCTTTGGTTACTTGTACAATATTAGCGGCAATTTGGCTGTACCAATGGTGTCTCATGCAGTCTACGATATAGGCGCTCTTGTATGGAGTCACTATCAGGTAAGTTTGGAGACGGTTTGTTGATATCATAAGTAGTGTGCATATGATATGCACAAAATTAAGTTATGTCTCTCTATACTCTTGCATTCATATCGTTAATACACAAGGTAACAAATCTTACTCCAAAGGAACAAAATGAAGTGCTGAACTCGATTGGGGCTCCAATAATGGGTGCTGGACCATTGAATAAAGCTAATTAATACTCAATAGAGTAGGTACAGTATTTAAGAAGCAAGTTAGCGTAATCTTTGTTGGTAAAAAGTATATATATGTACATCAAAATTGCCAGCTACTATTTTCAACCATTTCAACCCCCAATTAAAGTCATGGGACGATTGTCGGCAGCCACAGCAATGTTTTCAGCGCTACCATGTCCACCCAGAGCAAATGTCTTCTTTTGAACAGCGGCATGAATGACTTTACCCAATTCCTTCTCTTGTAGTGCAATATCTTCATGTTGATTCTTCCTCATGATGTCCCTCAAACTCACCTCCTTTTCATTTGAACCAAAGAGACATACTTTGATCTTACCATCAGCAGTTATTCGTAGTCGGTTGCAGGAAGAACAAAAATGTTCACTCATGGACGTTATGAATCCAATACGAGCAGCACTTCTCTCTTCTTCATTTAGTTGTGAATTGCTCACTCTCCACCATTTTGTCGTATCATTTGGCCCATCTCCGATACGTTCTAACGGCATGCCATTATCTTGAGATATCTTGTCAATCATATCTTTATAGCTAACGAATCTAGACTTGTTCCATCCATTATCATTGAATGGCATCCACTCAATAAATCGTATATCAACATCACCTCCAAATTTATCATCAGCCAACCGAACAAAATCTACCAATTCGTCATCATTAAAGTCTTTCATTACTACGCAGTTGATTTTAACTCGAGATCCACCTGTGCCATTCACTCTGACATGCCCATACTTCTCTCGAAAGGCATGTCTACAATCTTCGATAGCTCGCATCACCTTATCAAGACCATTCCGTCTTGTAATCTCCAAGAATCGGTTAGCTTGTAGTGTGTCCAAACTTATATTCACACCTGTTAGTCCAGCATCAACCAGGTCATGAATCTGACGCGATAGAGATATACCATTGGTAGTGATCCCCACTAGACTACTTTCTTTGTTAGTGTTGTCTACACTGTTTTGCAATGTATCTGAAATGCTTTGTATCAATGATGCTAAGTTTGGTCGAAGAAGCGGCTCTCCACCCGTCAATCGAACTTTATCCACTCCATTTTTTGCAAACAATCTTACTAGATGCATGATTTCATCATCAGTAAGTAGATTAGACGATGGACTTAATGGTACGCCCTCTGGTGGCATGCAATATTGACATCGTAGATTGCATCTTTCCGACAGGGATATTCTAAGATAGTTGTGATGTCTTCCATGTGTATCAGTAAGAATACTCTCATTAGGATTCATTGTAACCGGTACACCGCTGTCTTCTTTTAATACCATTGGTTGTGCTATATTATTGTTCTGTACAATTTGTGGTTCATTATTGATGTTAAGATCTTGATGTTTAATGATACTATACTCCTGATTTTTCTCAATCCTTAGCCTTTCCCGCAGGGCATGGAGTCGAGGCATCTCATACTTACTCTTTTCTATATATCCATGAGCTATTCCTTTATTATCATTATATTTTACTCTACCATTGTTGTCACTATCACCATCATCATCACTTGAATATTCTACTGCAACTGCAGTAGACAAGTACTTCTTTCTATCGTATTGAAATCTATAGTATGAGCATTCTATTGTATCCACTCGATTAAGTATTGATGGCAATAATGAGTATTTGCTTATAGAAGAAACCAGTGATGATGTTATCTTCCTTTTTTGCAAATTAGATGATGATGGAAAACATCGGATGATTGAGTTGGAAGAAACTGAACGATACATGACGATAATGTTATCATATATTCCTTTAGTAGTATCATGCACTCAGTAATTTATGACATATAGTATGAACAATAAGGTTAAATCAACACATACATCACTTCCTGAAGTTTATGGTGGAGAGTGGCAAAGAAGCAGCTACATACTGAGAAAAGAGGGGAAGATACACCCAAAGGATACCTCGCCTTGGGCTGATTGTCATTTTTTTTCGAATCACAAAAACCTCTCCAGAGTATCCGATACGATTGATATCGATGTTTGTAGTTACGCCGATATTCAACAATAATATCAGTAATAAGGTGGTATGATGCTACATATGCCTTGAAAACAACACGATGATAAGTCCGCCACCACTGTATTGTCAATTCATAAAAGAAGATAAGCAAAACAGTGTTGACCCACCTCAAAAAACAGATCCTTTGCCTCGTTGTGGTACAGACGATAATAGGAGGAGGATGAATGCACAACGGAGTAACCGCAACAGTAATAATAGTCGTCGGGATAGATACAAAACCCAATTACAGTAAGTTAATGTTGATATTGCAATGTGTTCATATGTTGATGATATATAGTTGACATAAAATCATATCTTATGCACATGTATCATATTATCATTTTTTTTCAATATCTCCGAATCATACATAAACATATCATATCTAGAGTATTGGAAGAGAATAGTTATGAAGGCACCAAAAGTAGGGCATCAAAGAACTCTTTAGAGCTCAATCCAAACAGACGAGTTATTCCAAAGAGGAGAGTAGATAATCCCAAAGATAAAGATCAACAATATCCTCTACCAAAGAAGAAGCACGAAAAACAAAAGATACTCACAAGTAGGAATAATGAGGGACATCAAAAGAAGAGTCAAACTGATCCTCCTACGAGTAAAAGAAGACCTGACGAACGAAAGAAACAACTTGGAGGTGGTCAAGATCCACCAGAAGAGAAGAGTAGTAAAAGGAATAAACAGAGGGAGGAATCCAGAAGCAGTAAAAGCAAGACATCTGTAGTGGAAGTGGTGACAAACGAAGGAGCAGCTATAGTAAGTCAAGGAAGAGGAGCAGTTCCAAATCGAGAACAAGTCGGCATAAGGATATTAAGAAGGAGGGATCACAAGTCAAACCAAAGCCGATTCAGAGTATCCTGAAGAAAAAAGAAGTACCGCCACCTGCTTACTTTGGAGGAGGAGCTCAGTCAGTAGCTTCCTCTTCAAATAGCGCCAATAATGATGACGATAAGCCTCCACCCAACTCTTCAGACGATGCCTCGATTAGTATGGCGAGCACGAAGAGTGCCAGTGAGAGTACGATGCATAGTGCAATCAGAAGGGGCAGATATGCAGCACAGACTTCGCCATCTGCCAACATCAATACTATCTCTGATGATGATTCAAGTACCATTATCAGTGTCATAAGCGCTGGAAGTGACTACTCATCGACATCGGATGATGAACCAGATAGCTTTCAGTTTGATAGAAACAAATGCCACTTCATACGTACTTCAGACCTCGGCTTGACTCAGGACACGATATTTGCTGAACAATTCTTAGACAATCCTACATCCACCATTGAAGCACACTACCACCATCCAACACCGGCCCCGCCGGACGACGATAAAAAGTCTGTAATTCGATCTGAGATGTTGTTGAGTGATAATCATCATTCGCCGCCTACACGAGAGTAGCAAGGGAAGTACGAGAAATACTGTAGCAGTTAGTGACTCAGTCGCTCCAAGTCACATTAAGAGTCCACTAATACCAAAAGTCTTATCTAAACAAGTAGGACTCAGTGCAGCAAAGAGTTTCTTCATGGATATAAGAGGATGTAAATAAAGTAGTGTAGTGTTAAGTAATAATTAATTACTTAATATGATTAGTCCTGCCATGTCGACGATACAATTAGAGTAGATAATCAATGTTTTACTCTGAGTAGGGCATCTCATATTGTATAAGCATTGAACCTTAGAGTCCCTTCGACTTTTACTCTCACTCATTCAACTTCTTATTATGAAGGTGGTTTTGGAAATGAGCCAGGTGGTGGCGGTGGTGGGAAGTTTGGCGCACCAGGAGCCGTTGGATGAGGGGGCGGTGGTGCGAAGTGGAGTGGTGGAGCACCTGGCACCCCCGGTGGTCTGCACAAGAGAGAGTTTAGATAACATCAATATTAGAATTTAATGGTACGAGAGAGTACAATTTATACTTATACATTCACACAATAACATTGACTCACGGTGGCTGTATTGGAGGTGGTGGTCCCGTCATTGGTGGTGGTTGTCCCGTCATTGGTGGTGGTTGTCCAAATTGCCCAGGAGGAGCCTGCTGCTGAAATGGTGGAGGAGGGCCTGTATGATACATGAGATTGTGAGAGAAATGATATGAGGTTCATAATACATCAAATGAGCAAAGGAATATAGATATATTATCAATAAACTTACCACCCATTCCAGGAGCTGGAGGACGAAAATTTGGTCTAACCCATGTTCCTTAATAGAAAGAAAGAAAAGTAAAAGAGCATTAGTAAAAGAAGTACCTAAATAGTTGCAATTTTTGAAATTGCAACATTTGCAGCTTCTTTCATGCAATCATGTAACAACAAAACCTCTCTGCTTGATAAAAAATACCACTACCACTCACGTTCACCAGTATCATTATTAGAATAAAAGTAAACCCCAGTTGCTCCATCCAATTCTTCTTCCCATCCCTGAGGTAAAGGAGGTATAGTAATATCAACAATTTCACCAGTTGCAGGATTACGACGTGTTCTTAGATATGCCTGTTGTGCCGATGCTAAACCCATTGGTCCTGCACGCCAATCGTCTAAATTCTTTCCATAATGTAACTATTATTGAAGTATTATTATTGTTGTTTTAGTTAGATAAATTGTGTAAGTGTATGTGATGTGAATTGCAAATACATGCAATCAATGAATATGAAGCAAAAATATAGAATACAATGCAATTAACACACCTTGAAATTTTCTCTAAACTTCCAACCTCGACGTTGCTGTTTCCTACCTGCAGCACTATCATGTGTTAGATATGTATTGCTATAATCGTCAAAAAATCTTGGCATGTTGGCTTTCAATTCCTTTGGTGTGGATGATAGGATGAACTAAGATGGAGCAATTTGTCTATGATATTTATTAGATAATATACTGAATGAACCACCGATATACTACTCTACTACTAATCTAGAGAGGAGGTATTTATGATGTTGGTTGGTTGTTGTTTTAGTTGTAGCCTGTAACCTGTAGGGTCATAGCTTCTCGAGATTGATTCGAGAGGTATCGTAGATATGTAGGATACCACAATTATTCAATTATAATTTACAATAGCTCTTGGGAGTCTTTACGTATTATGAAACATTTTTTAATTAAAAACCTTTGATCTCTTTGATCTCTACAGTTACCATTTATATATATCAACATAGAGCTTATTAGATCGTTCTTTGTTGGTTGGTTATTTCTTTGGCGTGTTTGGCCTTATTATTGAGCTCGGGAGTACATAAAAAACACAACACAAAATACAACACAAAAAAGTTGAACATACCTACATCACAACACAACACAACGACAAATCAATTTCAATAGTATATCTACACAAAATGGATGATATATCAGCCACACGTAAATTAACATCACCGGAAACAACTAAACTCCGGTCACTACTGAAATCGAAACTCAATCTCGCCAACGCTGATGATAAGCAACAAGCTGAGGAGGATGCATCTGACTTATTAGATTATACATTTGCTATGATTGCCAATGGGAAGAATGTTAAGTATGTTACTGACGAACTAAAGGTATGTACAGTTTGTTCTATGTGTATCTTCTTCACACTTTTATAATCTCAACCTTTTACTTTCTTTCTCTTATCACCATAATTTTAGAGTATGGAAATGGATGTTTGTGATGATGCACACTCAGATATGCTAGGGAGATGTTTGGCTAAATTTCTAAATGATTTGAGTGGCGGTGGTAGTACCACGAATAAGAATAATGATTCGGGAAATGCCTTGTCTAGTTCTGGTCCGTTGGGTTCGTCTCGTCAAGGTGGTGGAAGAGACAATAATAATAGAGGACACAATCAACATAACAATAACAACTTCAGTCCAGGGCAAAGAGGAGGACGCAATGGTAGAGGGAATTTTGATAACAGAGGAGGCGGGAGAGGCCATAACAATAACCAGGGTCGTGGTGGTGGTAGAGGAAACAATAGATCACTTCATGGTGCAGCGTTTGATAGATTAAACAGAGGAAGACCACAAGATTTTGATAGGAATAACAATAATCGTGGACAGAATTTCGATAGAGGTGGTCGGAATGGTGGTAGAATGGGTAGATCAGGAGGAAGAGGGTTTGGTGGAAGAGATAATAGGGGTAGATCAGGAAATAATAACTTTCAACAAAACCATCATCATCAACAAAACTCTGACAATAATAATAACAAGCGAAAGGGAAGAGAGGAAAAGGAAGAAGAAAATTTTGTATCTACTGCGCTTGAAAAGGGATTAGGTGCCGGAAGAGATAGTACTCAGCAATCTAATAAGCGACAGCGCTATGATGATAATACTGCGAATGATAATGATTACATGGAAGAAAGTTCAGGACGTGGTAGAGGCGGTAGATTTGGCGGGAGGTTTGGAAGAGGAGTAAGTAAATCAAAATCAATATCCTATTGTGCACATGATGCATTTTTATACCTACTAACATGTCATTATTGTCCTTGTGATTTATCACACTGATCGCTTATTGGGTTGGAATCTCTCCAGAGGGGTGGGCGCGGTCGCTTTTCTAATAGCTATTCTGCCACTGAACAGGCTGCATTCGTGTCCGAGAGTCCACTGGTTTCAGATTCCTTTGGCAGGAAAGTCCGCGTTAGTATTGTTTTGTCATATGAATCTGTATATTCAATATGAAGTTGGTGATTTGAACACTCTCCTTGGTCTTAGTTTGCCTTCATTTAATTTTGCCTTTGCAAACCTATGCTCTAACACATGTTACAATCATCTCTCTTCGTCTTCATCAATCGATATACGCTCATCTTCCAGAGGTAGAGGCCGTGGCCGCGGCAGAGGAAGGGGTCGAGGCAGAGGACGTGGAAGAGCCGGAAGAGCAGAGGTTGCTGAATCAATGAAGGCAAAGACATGGGTTAGGCCTAGGACTATGGCGGAAGGTTTGGCTACAGAGAGGTAAAGAAGAGAAGTATTATGTTTAGTGTTGAAATGAGAGAACTTTAAACATTAATTAGTCAATCTAAATGTTCTGTATCATTGAGAGTAGTCCATCAACTAGGTAGGTTAAACTTCATCACCCAACAAGTCAACAAGTAACAAGTCCTTTATCCTTACATTGATTGATTGTTTGCTTGTACGGTACAAGAAACTCTCATAGGATACCGCACAGTAGCAAAGTATCCTTATACAATATGTCATTTTTTTATATAGGTACAATAGTTTTTATCGATCGAGATGATCACCCCTAATAGCGCCACCAAACCAAAGAGAGGAGCTTTTATCCTCCTCGAAGGCGTAGATAGATGTGGTAAAACTACGCAAGTTGGTCTGCTTGTCAAACATTTACTATCTCTATCGCTAGCGACGGGTAAGTGTTGGTACACAAAAAAGATGGTGCATGTGATTGTTATTTATAAACTATTGCATATACACTGATTGTGTGTTGTTATCCTCTCCTTTTAAAATCAAAACATTACAGTTGCATATCGATTTCCAGATCGTACTACACAAGTTGGTGGACTAATTAATGAATACCTTCAATCTTCAGTACAAACAGATGATCGTGCTATTCATTTACTTTTCAGTGCCAACAGATGGGAGGCTGCTCCAAACCTCGTTGATACATTGGCAAAGGGAACTAATATCGTATGCGATCGATATGCGTATAGTGGCGTGGCATTTACTAGTGCCAAGTCTGCCGAGGATAGATCGTCAATGTCAGGTGGAGAGTTAACACTTGAGTGGTGCATGTCTCCAGACGTTGGGTGAGTTTTTGTTGTATGTAGTAGTGTATATGTTATTTATTTTAAGTTAGGAGATTTGTATAAAAGGGTTTGGAGAAAGAGGGATTTGCGATTATGTTGTTAGGTTATGTACATTTATTTTCTCACATGTTATACATCTTCTCTCTTCATCTGATGTAGTTTACCTGCACCGGATTGTGTTATTTTTTTAGACTTGGATCAAGATGAGGCAGAGAAAAGAGGAGGGTGAGTTAGATTTGCTATTTAGTTGTTATCTGTGTAAAACATGGAGAGGAATAAGTGATTTGTTCTTGAGCATTTTCCAATGGAATGAACAAACCTTGAGAATATGCCTTTACTGTAGTGATGTGCATTTGTTGGCATCACTATAATATTCTCTCCAATAAGAAGCCGAGCCTTTCTTTTGCCTGGTCCAATCAAGCTAATTTCGATCAAGACAGTTACGGGGCTTACAATGACAAACTGTGTTATATGCAGAAGGAGTTGCCTTTTCATTACAATGTTAACTTACTTTTATTTCATTTCAATATCCTTTAAATTTTGTGAAGATATGGAGGAGAACGATATGAAAAGAGAGATCTACAAATGTGTGTGAGGAAACGATTTGCTGAACTTCAAAGTATTGATGAAAAGCATGAGCGAGTGCCCTGGCATGTAGTTGATGCTTCACAATCGATCGAAGAAGTGAAGGAAAAGCTTGCAGGAAAGTCCGCGTTTGTATTGTTTTGTATTATGAAATTCATGTGTTCAACAAGCCACACATACTAAGCCACACATACTAACAAAAGTTACAATCCTCTCTCTTTCATTATCATCACTTGTGCTAACGCGCATCTTCCAGGCATTGTTACTGATACCATTGAACGTGTACAAAGTGGCGAATCAGGTGCTCCATTGAGAAGAATGTTTGCAGAGGGCGATTATGATATGACAACAGCAACAGCAAAGGAAGGAGAGGATACAAAAACGTGAAGCTGATATTATTTGTAAGCATATCGGAGGATCTAATACTTTAAAACTGTAATGACCTATTTCTACTTTATATTATGTAAATATCAAATCAAATCCCCGCTATATTCGACTCTATTGCGGTACAATTCTCTAGACTATCATTGTCAGGATCTTCAACTTGAGTGTCTTCTACTTCTTCATTCAGTTCATCATTGGACTTCTTTTCTTTCAAAGCAAATGATACTAACTTTTCACTATTAGAGCTACTCAGTTTTTCTTTGTCTTCTGAGCTTGATGTATCCTCTTCTTCTAACAACTTTCTGTTTCGACTTGTTGGCAATACAAACAACAACCTTATCGCCTTTAGCAACCAAGCATAATAGAATCCACTTAAACTCAGCATGAGGTTGAGATTAAAGAATGGATGTACAGGCAGTGGCCATCCAGCAGACATACCCAGTGTTGTATAATGATCACTCAAGAAAGTAGATATCGCCGAGGAAGACTTTGATTTTGATAACTTTGATCGACTAATTGCATCTTTCTTGTCATCATCAATGCTGTCAACTTCTTTTGTTCCAATGTGCTTTGCTGAAGACGGATCATTCTTCTTACCCAGAATAGCACCCAGAGTTCTGAGTATACTTTCTATTCTCCTTTTTCCATCTTCTGATAGTTGTCCCCAATAGAGGGGTGTTGGTAAACAGCTGTAGAAGAAATTACATCGATATTCATATCCTCTTTCTTGACTTATTCTCCAAGACAGATGTATTCCTATACGTTCTTGTACAGTAGTCGAGTACTCTATGTTGGTTGTTCGATGAAATGTCGGTATTTCATTTCCCGAGATAGTGAGATGTTTCTTCTTTCGAAATGGTGAAACTTGTGTAGATGTAGATGCTCCACCACGAGGAGGTGTATCTGCAACAGATGTGGCTGCTGAAACAGCTGCCAATTCTCCATCGTTGTTGTACTCTGTAGAGTTGTTGCTGATCTCAATATGTGTCTCAATTGTAACATTTGTTCCTTCAATTATATTTGTAGTTGTACTTTCACCATCAGAAGCATCTTCTCTATTCGTTGTCGCGACAGTATCACCTTGCGTTTTACTTCTACCCGGCAAAAGTCTCATCATTCGCAAAGTTATTGCTCTCCAAAGTCTCAATGGCCACAATATGATCCATATTATAGTCTCGACAGTACATCGTATCAGTGCTGACATAACTGCAAAGGTCCATTGTATCTTCCAAACAATACCACCAACTGTCCATTTTATCGCCTCTAGTGGTAAACTTGCACTCAAGAATTGTACAATCATCCATGGATAGCCAAAGTAGGTACTCGCTGATATATACGGAGCTGCTAAATATTGATCATATGAATCAAAGTTGGCTGACAACGGTATTCTGAAGGCTGCACCTACTGCTCGTGTAAAGACTAATGATTTATAGAATGACCAACCAAATCCTTTGAAATTGTATTGTTCTCGTAGTGCACTTAGTGGTTGATAGGATGATGTTGAAACTTTTGTAGATGCTTTTTTATTACTTGTTGATGTTGTAGCTTTCTTCTTGCTCTTCTTCTTCTCTTGTTTGCTACTTGATATACTACTACTGCCACTGCTACTGCTACTACTACTAACACGTATCAAAGAACGTACCCATCGTCGTCTTCTTCTACCCAAACCATCATACTTACCAACATAATATTCCCAACCAAATCCATCTGTACTCCTTGCCATATCAATCTTCCATTCACCAGCGAAGACATAATTTCGTGGCGGATTGCAGTCTTGTGGATTTAATGACGTCGAATCACGTCCACCGCCCCCTGTTATTGGTGATTGTGTAAATCGTCTCGATGTCCATGTATTTGTTTTTGGATTGTGTATTTCATGTTCATATAATTCATAGAGAAAAGTTACTGATGATGATTGTTGCAATGATGAAGTTGAAGATGTTGGAGGTGGCGGCGGAGGTATCACTTTTGAATCTTTACCATCATCTACCACAGTAGATGATAATATATCACTCTTTCTTATATCAGGAGTAGTATCAGACGACTTTAATGGTAAGACGGATGACTGTGGTGATATCGATGGTGGCTGATTACTATTTTGTGGTGAAGATGAATCGTAGGAAATCACAAAGTTGATCCTTGCAATTGCAAAGTATACTACCGCGAGGATAATACTATGGCTGTTTAACTGCGCCATATGTCTACTACTATTGATATAGATTACATTTACTGGATAGAGGTGTTCATGTCGTCCATGATCATCGCGCGCGGAGTGGATTATGAGAGTATAAATGTGGCTGTTCAATCGCTAAAAGAGCTTGTGATCTCATACTTGTGGCCCGCCACGCCCGCCAATCATTCATTGGATGTTAGTGCGGCTTAACCTATTCCTATTAGAAACGATATCAGCTACTGCATAATGACATCATCTAGACAACAGGCAGCCAATGATTTGTCGGTTCATCATATCGATGGACCAATGCTTGGGCATTTAAATCACTTTACAACAAAAAAGAAGTCTTCCTCAACATCAACAAAATCTAACAACAACATCACCAATCGTTTACCAGTTGCAACTACATCTCTCGTGCCAATCCTTACTCCGCCAATATCATCTATATACAATCATCAGCATAGTAGTGATAGTGACGAAGATGATGTTATTAATGGTGTAGATTTGAATAATAAGAATCAATACTTGATTGTGCCAAATGAACAAAGGATAAATGTTCGTAGTGCACATTCTGGGAAGAGTATTACTCAGCTAACTATTCCATCAACAAAATCTGATACTACTTACACTTCATCTACGGCGGATGCCAACGTTACTATCCGTGCAGTTACATTAACATGGCTACCAATCATTAAGGATACCGACAATGATGATGAAATGTCAACCTCTTCTACTTCTGATAATAATACCGGAGAATGGGTAATTCTAGCCGGTTGTAATAATGGGATGATATATGAATGGTCAGTATCTGATCCATCTTCTACTAGTTATAGCGAGAAGGAAGGAGGAGAACCCCGTAGAAGTTTTCAACTAACCTCTTCCTACAACAAGGAAGAAGGATTGGATTTGATTCATTTAACATCACCAGCAAACCCTGCAGATGAAGCAACATCCAAATACTTATCATTAGGGAATGACGGAAAAGCTGTATTATATGGATTAGTAGTTATCAAAGGAGAGAATAGGACTGAGTTGATGAAGTGTGAAATATCTCCATATAACAACAAGGACACCACAACCAAACAAGATATTGAATTACAAACATTATCAACTGTGATAACTTCATCATCCAAATTGTACAATGAACAAGTTATACAGAATAAACATATATGTTTAAAGAAGAAGGATGAAATATTTGGTTTACTTGCTGTTTATCGTCCAACATCATCAAAGAGTTCAAATAATAATAATGACTTGGAATACATGTTGGATAATACCAACTCAGATACGAAATTATCTGGTGATGTTTTTGTAGTAATGTGTTCATCGAATGGTATAATCATCTATCGTGATGATTATGATTCCAACAACGACAATGATGATGATTTATCAACAAAGCTAGTACATTTTACAAAGTTAGTAAAATTACCACACTATACTAAAGAACAATTATACTTATCATCAATATCAATATCACCAAATGTTAAAGATATTGTAATTGGGCGTATTAATGGACATGTTGATTTACTTGATAATGTATTTGAGAATGTAATTAATTATCTCAACAATCATCACCAAAAAGAAGTAGTTGAGCATCCAGAAGTTATTACTGTACTTCGTACTATGCATTGGCATGCTCATCCTGTTCGTTCATTGGCATTTGTTACTGCCCAAGGTCGGCAGCATAATACTGTTGGGGTATCAGCAAGTAACTTTGCAAATCCAATGAGTCTTTTGTCAGGAGGAGAAGAGAGTGTACTTGTTACTTGGTAAGTGTATTTACTTCCTTTATATACCGCTTTAGGCTTGTATCAATATCACGTTTGCTCACAATACTTTGCTTCTCATACTCATATGACATACTCAGGCAACTTGATCGTAACAATCACAAGCCATCCAACTTTATAGCACGTGTTGGACAGGGAGGTATAATCCACACAACATACTGTCAATATACCTCAAGGATTATTGTGTTCTGTTCAGATAACTCCATCCAATGTTACAATGGTAGTAATTATGACCGTGTATGGATGGAACAGGGATTGGCATCAATGTCATTACAGGAAGAGTATGAAGAAGATGAAATGTCTCGCCGTCACAATAAGACAGATCAAGTTGATTTCAGTCGTCGCTTACCAAAGAGAGGTCCAATTATCATGGTGAAGGATCCTATCACGAGTTATCCAATGTTAACTAATCTACCTGGCTCGCCGGGTATGGTACATTGGTATGACACCAAGTCGTCAAGTGTGGTTGGTACTCTTGAGGTAAGTCTATGAGTACTGTGTGCGAGTACTTTTGTTTATCATGTTAGCTGACCTTCTGTTCTACATATGAATATCTCTAGGTGGCACCCTACAACCGTGTGAGTAGGAGAGATCCAACGTCGGATCCTCATATTCCTGCACCAACTGTAACTCACCTAGCCGTTGGTCTGAATGGTGAAGATATGGTCACTGTTGATACTGTTTGGACAGAGAATACAAGTGTCGGCGCGTCGTTTGACCTTGTTGGTCCTCAAGGAGATGTAACACCCATGAATGCGTGTACGAGCATCAAATTCTGGACACACGTTGACTCAAAGAATACGAATTCATCCGATTTACGAAAGCGTAGGAATGGAGACGTCCCAATGAACTATGAGCTAGTGTCATCAATGGCTGCTCCTCATGGAAGGGAAGGGGAGGTTAATGCCTTGGCTGTTACACCCAATGGTCATGTTGCTTGTACTTTGAGTCAACATGAAGATGCATTTCGTGTCTGGAAAAAGAGTATTGACGCCACATCTAACACTGTTTATTGGAAGTGCCTTTACAAGGTCAAGACACCATCTGGTTACTCCAATCAATTGTCTAAGTCATCTGTTGATGGTCAGCAGTTGGTTACATTCTCATCCGACGGTACTGTACTTTCTGTAACATATGGATCATATGTTACTCTTTGGGATCATGCTAGTGCAACTTTATTAACATCTGTATCACTTGATAACAAGACGAGATGTGCAAGTCAATCAAGCAGCGACGATGATGATATCAAGACTGTCGCTTTCATGACCAAGAACGACGATTCAATGCTACTAACTACTACAAATCAATTTGGTATCAAATCACCGTTTGGAGGCATCAAGGGGTGTTATTTCGGAGGAGATGAATGGTCATTCGATGCTGGATCATTCCTAGGCAAAGACGCAGCTGTGTCAGACGTTGTTCTCCTACCAGACTTTGGCAATAGTGCAACAAATGGATTGAATGGAGGACATTTTGCAGTAGCCATTTCATTGAACAATGGATTGAAAACGATTGTTTCTATCATAAGTAGAGATGCTGGGAGTGTAGCATGTGCTGAAGGAACGGAAACACCAATTCAATGGACAATCGAAGGTGAAGTACAATCGTTGAGTTTGGAGAACAATGTTGATTCATTTGTTCAGTTGATTGCAATCACAAAGGATTGTCAAATGCTTTTATTGAGTTGTGGATCAGAAGAGGAAGGACATGCAATATCAAGTAGTACGGAGTTTTTATCCACTAGAGATGTCCTTCATGCACAAGCACCGGTCCTCAAGATTGGAGCAACAACTGAAACTAATGAACCTGCTGTCAAAAAGCGAAAGGTTTCCATTGGCATGTCTAGGTTAGGTGGAGGAGGTACATCTGGTTTTGAATTCCCTGCACTAAGTGGAAAGTTTACTTCATCCTTTATTGCTCAGAGCTTAAGTAAATAGGAATGAGTGACCGATTAAAGTTAGATATAAACTGCACCCCCATCTAAACTGATCCTTCTTTTAGTTTGATCAATATTGTTCTTTTGTTGTATGTTAGGTATGCTTCTTTCATCAAAATCAATCCAATCCACACTCAAATAAACATATTGCTCATCAAGATGAGGGCTCTGCCACACATTTGCAGTCTTTACATGTATAGTGATACCTAATAAACATGATATTAGATACCACACGAATATACAAGCATGATATGATGAACAAAGTTTACATACCAACTAAGGCCCATTTCATAAGAGCATTTGGATCCTATACATCCTTTTCTATCTTGCCATTTGCACATGCACTCTATATGAAGAAGAGAAATTAATACATAAAAGTAAGAGGTATGCATATAAGATGCCCGATGTAAGAGAAATGTTTAAGAGGATCCAATTCAACCCATTAAAAGTTGCCCGGTATACATTTTGATGAAGTCTACCTTACCTCCAGTTGTTTCTGTTACATCTCCTGTCTTAGGATCACAGAATCCTTCCGGCCTGTATACATGTACATCAAAAATTATGTGTCACCATTGCAATACGTACAATTTCGGCGCATCCTTCGGAGCATATCCACCACAAGCGCTAGCAAACAGTGATAAAAGAAGTATTAACGAGGAGAATGACAGCATATTGATATAACACGTTAACAACATAACAGTTGGCATCTCGCTATATTTCCGTCACAGGACCAATAATTGACATAAAGAGTTTATATAATATCGTAAATTAATAGTAGCCCATAAACCCCTTTTGGTTTATTTAGACCGCGACGATTGAAATACAATTCGATTATCATTAGCGCAGTATAGCATCGACATATTACCTATAATATAAACATGTCAAATAATAAACCACAACAATGTTCAACAATCACCCCAATTACACTGCCTGCAGATGATACCGATCGTATGCATTCTATGCATGCAGCTTTATCATCTCTTGACGCAATGGCATCCTCATTTGATACATCAATGGACTCTATATTACAAACAACATCAAATCACCGTCAGAGAGTGAAAGATTTGGAATCTAGAATAGCAGAGTTCCGAGAATTATTAAGTCGGCTAGATGATCTTGCCAAGTCGAAAATGAATGAAGGAGAATCAGTAGATGATAAGATATGCATGGTATTCTCGCCTAATTCATATGAGAGTGCACTGGAGGGAATGGAAAGCGAGTTGGCAATGATAAGAGATGAGATCTCAACTTCTACATTATGTCGTTCAGCTGCCAATGATGCTGTTATGAAATCTATACAAAAAGATATTGATAATGATGATGGACAAGCACTGCCTTCTGATTCGTGGTTAGATCAAATGGATAATGGAGTTGTGGAGGCATTGAAACAAAGTAATGATCAACGAAGTATACCTATGCTTTCAGGAGATGATAGTGTCAGGAAAGGAGAAGAAGAATATCAATATGTACTTGACAAACTACTTAACTCTTCCGATAAATCTACAGCTAGTCGTCTTGGTAGTGGTGCTATTCAAAAAGGGGATGATGAAAGTATATCCTCTGTAACATCACAATTGTCAGCGATATCTGTTACATCAAATAGTACGAGAATGACTGCAGGACAAAGGAAGCGTCACAAACAGCAAATGCAGCAAATGCAAAACACAACAAAATCATCTACAACACAAATGAGTATGCAACCAACATTATCACCACATTTAGAAGAAGAACAAACTTCTACTACTATTGCAGGAAGACAACAGGCAATTGCAGGGAGCAGTCCATATCTTTGTGACAACTTACACGACTCTTATGGAATAGGAACAGAGCCATCAAAAGGTCTTATAGACTGCTCTGGCTTCTCAGCTAGAGGTACCAAAGAAGGAGGCACGTCGTTTTATCCTCCTTCAAGCCATGTCAGTGATTTGTATGTATTCAACACAACCAAAAAGAGTTATGGTGTAACCAAGAAAAGTAGTACATAAGTTCAGTCGAACGACGAGTTAATGATTGAGTAGTTAATCTTAATTACGGGTATTCTGCTACTAATTGATTCATCTTGCGTCTGTACATTAATCATGCCTCTGCCTTTGCAGCCTGAGCAGCTTGTGTCATTTCAACAATAACATTCTTTACATCTTTCCTTTCAGTAACTCTTCTGGGGAATGGGAGTCTGATTTTGAATTGCCTCGGTTGATCGGATGCTCTAGGAGTTCTGGTACACTTGACGTACATGCCTAAACTGTCAACTGAAGTGATGACTGCTTCTGAAACATCCAAACCTGGAATGTCTTTTGCTACCATGGCAATAGTACTGTCCATGTGATCATCGTTCATATGTGCGGCGATATGACCTCCGAACCCCGAGATTGGATCTGGTGATGCCGCTTTGTACTCTTCAGGTGTGATACTACCAGCTCGTGCAAATCCTCCTACAAACCTGATATCTGTAATCTCATCCATTCTAAACCAGCTGAAATCTCCAAAGTCAACCCAGAATGCTCCAGGATGCTTTGCTAAATACACTTCCTTCATAGCATCACGTTCCTCACTTTTGACTAATGTGACCTTTCCCATTAAGTTAACTCTCCCGTCAGCAGCACCTTTAAACTCTTTACTCGCAATAGTAACACTGCATCTAGGATCTGCCAACAAATCTTGTGTATGCGAAGACATACCACTGAAAATAAAAACAGGGCGACCTTCTTCATCGGGAGCAAAGCCAACAACACTGCCACCAGGAAAGCCTGGACTGTATAAAGAGATGGATAAATGAGTTAGACGCACAAGTGGTATACCCCAGTATCTTCTTCTTCTTCTTTTCAAGACTTACTTTGCTTTAGAGTTGGTACTCATAACTGCAAATCCGTGATTGTATTGTACTAAACTCCTAACATCGACATCGAATCCCAACTTGGGAGCATTTTGTTGATGTTCAGCCAAAGCTTCTTGGATCTTTACTGTTCATCATTATGCATATCCAGGGGTTCATATCAAAAATACATAATATGTGCAGAAATGAAAAGTATGAGTACACAGTCGGAAGACCGAGAACGATATCACAGCAATATTGCAAATAAACACTTACACTCCTCAGGATCTATTTCCACTGGAGCAGCTGATCTAACATCATGCCCTGCTTTCACATCATGTTTGGGCGCATTCATATTGAGAGAGGAAAGATGTGCATTTTTTGTAACGATAGGAGAAAAGGCAGCCGTAGAGCCAACTAGGGCAATGAGGGTTGTGACAAGGACTCTCATGATATTGAATTAGGAGAATAATAATAATACAATGTTATCAGTATTATGTACTGATGATTATAGTATGCAATTGTTGTTGCCAAGTCAGAGTCAGCACCTTTATGGCAAAACTTGAACTATCTCGTACTCAGTTATTTTCTACAAAATACGGCACATTAAGCTTACGATATACCGTACATATTGTTGATTGGTGCGGTGAGTGGTGTGTTTGCACGTAGAGTAGTTATTAGGGTGAACTAATAAATACCAGGCTAAAGGAGCTGTTGTTGCAATAAGAGGGTGCATAATTATATATTTAATTAGTAGCGAAATATTCGGCCTCTTAGGTTTCGAGTTAGTTACAGGTAGAAACAAGAAGATAGTGAGCAATCAAATTAAAAAAGTATATCTAACATTTGGTGGTCTTCCTGCTGGCCTCAAACAAACATAATACTATCATAATATGAGTGGACTGCCCGGTAATATAGCACCTGCAGATATCTCTGCATCAGAGGTACCAGATGGATTCTCACTAGGTCCAGGAGCTGGCGGCGGTGGTGGCGGTGTATCTGATCAAGCAGCTCAAAAAGCAGCACAGAGAGAATCTATACTACAGCAAGCAATGACAGCAGATGCTTTGGCGCGATTGCGTAGAGTAAAGGTATGTTGGTTTCATATAGTGGATTTGTAATTAGTATTTGTGTGCTGTGTTTATGGAGATATGTGTTAGATCTAATCATACCACACTTTTTACTTCAATAATTGCTAAATACAATACATCACAAATCCATCATTATTGAATACAATACATACAAAATAGTTGGTAAAGAAAGAAAGAGCTTCAGCTGTTGAAGCACTGATATGTAATATGGCAATGCAAGGAAAGATGGATAGTAAAATTAGTGAAGGTAAATTGATTGAAATGCTAGAGAATATTGTCGGTGCTTCACAAACAAAGCAAGGGAATAGTTCAAAGATGACATTTGCTAGGAAAAAGAATGCTTTTGATTCAGATTCTGATGATAATGATGATGATTTATTATAGAAGAAAGTTACTATAAGTATGATATCAATATCGGTAAACAATTCTTCAAACGACCAAGTTACACTATTATATGTGAATGTGGGAGAACAGAAACATGGAAAGCGACTTCTCTTCTCCAAGTGCATGCTGTTGGCTGTGGATGTGTGGATGGATGATACATGGAGAAGTCCAAACTCAACAATTCATCAACTAACGATATACCACAATTATTGGGGAACTGCAACTGTATGGATGCTAAATAAGGAATCTCTCCACACCATAACAGTGAACAATCATAGTCACGTTGATAATCTCTTTTTTCGTTGCTTATTCTTCTCGGCAGAATTCACATTCTCTAAGGTCTTCTGTTGTTCTTTTTGTACAACCTTCCAATATCTTTCAAAGTTAATTTCACCACCTTGATGTCCAACTTCTTTTATTGGAGCGCCATCATCTCCTCCAAATAACTTTGTAATTGTTGTTTCCATCTGTTCCCGACCAACTCGTGCATATAACATATTCATAGTTTCATCTATGCTCACCATACCATTACTATCATGATCATAAATGAGAAATTGGACCATGTGGTAGAAATTAGCAGGTTCAAGTCCTGAACTATCACGTATATTCCTCTCAAAGTTCAAATGGAATTCATCCCAATCAATGACACCGTCCAACTTCTCATCAACCTCCCACATCATGTTTTGCACCTCTCGCTTCGTAGCTCGTTTGCCCAAGGATTTTAATGCAGCTGCAGTGTCTTGAGGACGGATATGTTGGACTGGTCGATTCCGAATATCTGTCAACTTCTTTTCTAATTCAGTCTGTTCTTTTTGCAGTGCTTGCATTTTGCTCTCTTGATCTGACTCGCTAACAACAGAATTTCGATGATGAGACGAGGATGTAGAGAGGAAGAAATCTCGTTGTCGCATGGAATTTGTTATTGGTCGATGATATTCTGCCAATGTATCACGAATAACAGTCAATCTTTCCATTGCTTGAGATTTTTCTGCAAAGAAACATAATTGCTCATAAACTCGTTTAAGTTCCTTCATCTCCTTATTAGGAGTTGTGCTACTAGGGCTATTAGCTGGTGATTTCATATTGTTACTTATTAGTTGATATTGAGATTAAGGAGGGAAGGAAAGACTTGCATGTTGTTCTCAACCAAAGATCTCGAATAGATCTTGTAAGCTCAACATCTATCGATTGGAGATTTCGTAAGAGTCAATTTTTGCTTTCTAATAATCGCTTCCGCCGTCATCTCAAGCCAGCTGTGTCATCGATAAGTACTCAGCCGTCAACTCGGTATATACCACTTACCAGTCGCTTGTGTTACACGTTCATTACCAAATCGCGGGATCACTCTGTATGTTTCGCGATTCAAGTAGACCCTTGTGTTTATAACGTGTAATTTGACTTGATATACCTTCTAGTCCTAATGAAATGTGTCGTGAGTAGGTAAGTATAATGAGATATGTGCACATCATATGCACAAAATGTAGTAAAGCTACTACTCACCGCCTGAGTGTACATACATGATCTGTCTCCCAGCTATAGGACAGTCTACGTCTTTTGATTTCCAATGTTGAAGTAATAAGCTCATTGCTGGTGCACCATAGAGCAAGTCTAGACATAGACCTTCTTCATTCAACTCATCAAAGGTATCTAAGATCGCCTTAGCTGGCTCTCCAAATGTGAAATATCCATTAGACCTTCGTCTTCGAACTGATCCATATTCAATATTCTCTCTTGGCTTTAGTATGTACGGCAAGTCTTTACCGTTTCCACCAGTACTTTTATCTAATGATATCATTTGTCTTTTTGCATATTGATCATCTCCTACACAAGGTATTACAATCGTACGTATGTCTAGCTCTTCCTTCTTTTCTAATGATCGTCTTTCTAGTATTCTATTGATTGACTGATGTAGAAGTAAAGCAGTGGTACATGTACCTCCAGGTAAACATACTGCCAATGGCATGTTCTTTCCATTGTTTGCCCAATAATCAACAATTTCTTTAGCCAATACATTGCTTCCTGGTTCTGCGATTCTGCAAGCTCCGCCTTGCGGTATCCATAGAGATTGACCTTCTACTGGCGGATCGAGATCGGCTGGTGCCATTATACTACCACCATGCAAACCACCAAACAAGTTGTTGTATTCTTCATGTGATACTGTTCGAATCTCCATTCCTAAAGACATTGCTCTTAGTAAGTTACCATTTGGGTTCTTCCGAAGATATCGTGGTAGAGTCTTTGTATAGTATATGAAACGTTTCTTTGGTATTGTTGCTATGTCGTCATCGTCGTCTATTGTTTCATCAGATGAAGATATATCTTCACTTTGAATGTTAGAGTCAGTTGCTTCTTCTTCTGATTCAACATCTAATTGCGAAAACAAATCATCTCCTTCTTCTACCAAGTGATCTATTATATCATGATCTTGTTCCTCATCTGCATTCTTAGACGAAACAATAGCTGCAAGTGCCACCATTGCATTAGACTGTGGTCCACCATATGATACAATCACATCTGGAAAATCTCGTGCTGGAATATTGTTCAGTGATTGGAACTTTCTTGCTTTATTACCACTGATATTTGACGATGGTAAGTGAAGAACGTCATCTCGTTTAACATGCATCAATCGATCACGTATTAATATGCATTCAACTGGTGACTTTGATGGAAATTGTATCTTTGTATCTCCACCATGAATTGTTTTGCATGTATCATCAACATCATCATTACTATTATCACTTATTTGGATTGACTGATCTTGAAAGTTAAGTGTATCAGTTCTAATCCAACCAGTGGTTGTTTGTTGTAATGATAATATACTTGATATTGTACTACCAGATGTATGAAGAAATTGACGTGGTCTAATATTATAATATGCATGTTGAAATGCGATTGTTGCCAATCTCTTACTCGAGCCCATCAACATTGCAAAGAAGATGATAGAAGTGATACTGCTGAAGACGGCTCTTCGGCGGCGTACCAATATACGACGGTTTTGTTGTATCATTGCTTCTTTAACATTAGAAGTTCAATATACCAATATTAATTGTATTATGGCTTCCACGCCGACAAGTACTTAGGTACGATTATTTTCATTATCATTTTAGGAGGCGCAGGGGCGGGGCACGCACAGCGGCAGGGGGTATCTTTCACTTTGTGTTGGCCCTTTGACATGCTCTCTTTCGCGACGTACGCGCTTTTCGTCATCGTCCTTTTTATTGTAGCTACAACTCTTTGTTGTCTAGTTTGATTAATCAGTAGGAGGGATATAATGACTTCTATAGTAGAGGTGAGTTGATTGCATATCGTTATCGAATACATATGTTATACTTTTGTAATCATGAGCACAAAACTAACTACTTCAATTCTCAACTTTCTCCTTTTACTAACGATAATATTTACCTATACATAATATATTTATATATTATATATTACAGCTGTTCCCAAAGAGTAGAAAGTTGGCATATGATTCTCGTCAATCTTTATCTCAGGTACAGAATGGTATAAAATGTCCATCAGAGTTGTTTCTATCTCTTGATGAACTCTCAAGGTACGTATGTTATGTGTCTATTGTACCTACTGTCTAATATTGTAATATATATATATATATATATATATATATATCATTCAACTCACTCTGTTTATAATCCTTTACTCAAACATACAGACAATTAGATTTAATGGAAAATCTAGCACAAAGAGAAACACCAGCACAAAGGTAAGCCAAAGTTGTATCACTTTCTATGCCCACAACATACATATACATATCATACTGAAACCTACCTTCAATTGAATAACACGAACAGAGAAATGTGGAAACGAAAGATATTAGAATTACGAGAGGATGCCCAATCGATACGAAGACAGGGTGAACATTATGATAGAATGGTTAGTGCAGGTATACGACAAAGACGTGAACGCGACGAGTTACTATCTCGACGACGGAGAAATCGTACCAATAACAATGGAGGAGAAGATCAAATGCAACAACTATCACAAGAGTCAACATCATTAGATAATAGTCATTCCATGATGAATGAATTATTAGCATCAGGTCAGGCTAGTTTAACTGGATTAGTTGGACAACGATCTAGAATGAGATGGGTGAATAGGAAAATGTTAGATATTGGCAACAAAATTGGACTTAGCAATTCTACGATGCGAATGATTGAAAGAAGAGATGCTACTGATGCATATTTAGTCTTTGGTGGGATGGTTGTTACTCTGCTGGTGATATACTTTCTTTACTTTTAAAATAGTAAGGTATATTTTGAACACAGTATTGATAAATACTATATCACCCATATAATACTATAATCGATAGCATGATATGGTAGTAGTTGTCTCTGTTTCATCACTACTAGCATCAAAAACAGCCAGGCCACAAACTTCCTTTCCATCATCAGTGAAAGAAAGAGGCGTGAATAGGCTAGGGTCAGGTCCTAATGTCACAACTACTTTCCAATCGTCGTCCTCCTTCTCATCAAAACGGTGTATAGAACATGATTTCAATTCAATTGAACACATGATTACTAGTCTTCCCTCATTAGAAAGTTTTAAACACTGACCGTACAAGTCATTTCCATTTTGTTTCCATCTATCTTCTTCGGTATTGTAGCTGTAGACACGTGCTCGTTTGGAGCCATCACTGCCAAACAACGAGAATGCTACGGTAAGTCCATCTAGGGACAAATGGACATATGTACCAAACTGCGCTCCAGACGTTTCTCCATAAATGCTATCTCCAACTTGTATCCATTGTTTCTCTAATTCATCAAAATGGAATACCCTCGTAGATCCAGCATTCTTAGCAAATGTGTCATCATACTGTGCGCCCACGACAACAAAAGTTCCATCGGCATTAAGATCTACATATGACAAATAGCTTGTGTCTCCCTCCCCTACAATATCAGATCCCATTTGAACCCACTCATCGATAGTTTCATTGAATCGATGCACTTGTGCATATCCTCTTGTGTTAGCACCGCGTGGAGAGGTAAAAGCAACTGTGCTACCATCGGCGGATAGTGAGACTATGGTACCCAGCCAATCGTTTGCGTTTCCATGGAAATCTGATCCAAGTGGAGTCCACTTATCTTTCAATGACATTTGTGAATAGACTCTAGCAGTGCCAGCAAAAGGGATACCTTCTGGGGCGTCTCGTGGCATTGCTACAACCATGATTGAACCATCATGTGAGAGATCTACCGCCGCTCCAAATCTGTTCCCTAATTTGTCCATATCATTTACCAACTCCTCATTCAGAAATATCCATTCTTCAGACTCTATATCATATTGTATTGTTCTGACCCATTCAACTTCATTTGCATACAGAAGTGGCGTTGCAACAATGGAGCAATTCCCAGAGAGAGCAATCGGCATTAAGATGCCCTTCAACATGCCATCATGCGAGACAGAAAGAGCTCTAGAAATCTGTGTTGGTATTGGTGGCTTGCTCAAGCCCATCTCCAAGAGTGTGGCGTTTGTGGTGCTATTGATGCTCTCTTCTTCTTCACTATCTTTTGACAATCCCAATCCCAAACCTAATCCAAGCCCTAACCCCAGCATTAATAGCATACATAACCGAAATGCTAATCTCTGCCAGTAATAATTTCTAATATTATCATGCAAATCTTTAGCAATTAGATTTGGATGACGTTCTAGTTGAACAGGATCAGGTATCTCAAGGATAGGTTCTGCATCTAGGACAACCGCCTGGAAGGAATTACGCCTGGAGCTTGTTGCACCAGTATCAGACATTCCTTCAATATCACGCATTCTAATTCCATATGTCATCGCTTCATCATTTTGAACTGGCTCAGCTATTATCCCCGTATCTTGGACATAATCAACGCTTGCATTTACAATCGTGTCATTATTATTGTCATCATCATCATCATCAACATTATGGGCACTTGCTGATATCAAACTATTATTATCGTCATCATGTATGTTGTTATTACTGATAATATTAGTATGGGGTGTCATGCTACTGCTAACACCCAGAGCCGATCGTAAAACTGCACTATCACCGACTCTTTGTTGCTCTACTGATGTTGTGTATCCCGGAGTAGGCCTGACTACATCATCCAACTCTGATAGATCTACATACTGCGAGGAATCTGAATCATCACTAAGTACATATAGGTAGATAAGAGGACAGAGGAAGACGAGGTAATCTATTACACATCTTATGCACACATGTTGCAACTTACACTGATTCACTGGAGAGCGGGACAGCATTATCATCTGACATGATTTTATGAAGCCAGTATTTGGATATGATTGGATGGATGGTAGATAGGGGTTGCCAGTAAAGTCATGTGTCGCATGAATTATTTCTTATGTCTTCTCTTTTGAGATTGCATAATATCCTACTTAGGTAGCCAATCCTACAATACCCGATTATAAACCTCTCCTTTAAGTTAACGGTTCATAATATACCTAAAACCCCTACACAACGAGCCAGTCATTCTTTGAACCATATCTATCACCTCAAAGAGAGTTGGCCTGTTTTCCGACAACATGCATCGCCAATACAGTACAGTCATCAGGCATACCACCACTCCACATAATATCATTCTCTTTTGCCAACAAAGCAAAGGGTGAATCGATAGTGTTATCTAAACTATTCTCACGTGCCTTTTGACATAAAATGTCCGCCAGCTTTGGAATTGATTGAGCAGAAACGTCTGTTAATGACCCGCCAGATGCCCATCGTTTATCACGTCCGACAATTCCACCAATATCAATCATTCCATTCTGTTGTTCCCACTCGAAGGCAATTTTTGTTATATCATCAATATCTACATTGTCAAAGAGACCATCCGTTGCCATGATGATGATATCTCCTCTCAAGATATGAACTGAGGATGTACATGAATCTGATGCCTGTTTGAATGAGGAATTCTTCTCAACAATCTCTTCTCCTGTCCAACCCATTTGATATGGATGATTGAATGCCTTCAGTTGCTGTTGAGATACAAAGGCAATGCGTAAATCGGACTTTCGTTCCAATCTAGGAGTACCTCGATTACGCTGCAACGTACTAGCAACATCTGAATCTATATGTCTCAATACAATAATACCCGAGTCTCCAATATTACTGAAATGTAGCTGATGATGTACGCTATCAAATAATCCAACACAGGCAGTAGATGATCCAATTATATTCGCTTCTTTGACTCTTTCATAAGATTGAGCCAACAGTTCTGCAGGTGATACTATAAAGAGGAGAAATAGTAGTTATTAAGTGTGAGTTCTTGTGTATATCATATAGTCAACAAGTCAAGCAACAAAGATAAGTTCTCCCTCTTACTTACTCATACTGCAATTATTCTCACCACCAACTGCACCACATTGAGATGACGCCTCCTGCAGTATGTTTTCACATTCTCCCATTAATTTGTGTGAGAAAGCTCGGGGATCGACTCCATACTCTCTCCAACTTCCAACACCGTCTCCAACTCCCATATATAATAACTTTTGTAATGCCGTGCCAGATTCACCGAGCAATTCCACTTCTTTCACAAAGTGTGCATCTTCTGATAGTTCTGGATCGGTTGCAAGATCCTGTGGACCATAGTTTCGTCTACTACTACCAATCCCTCCATCTTCGGCCTTGAATGGATGGGGATACTCTGCTGCTCCAACATTCATATATAACGGAGCATGTTTCAATGCAAGATGTTGTCTAACAAATACAGGAGGTTCGGCCATACTCGTATTAGACGTCAATCCAATCCGTTCGGATACATCACGTAGATAATTCTTCTTCCCACCCAAATCTTCAGCATCAAAGTAAAAATCGGAAAAGTCACGTCCAGTTAATATCCCTTCTACTCTTCCATCTGATAATATTGGTAGGCATTTAATACCTAACTTGGCCATAATAGCTCTACATTGACCGATAGTTTCATCAGGTCGTCCATATATAACCTGGTTAATTGGTGTCATTTGTGTTGCAATCTTTTCATTCAATATATCATCCGACTCTTTCCCATCTTTGATACCCGAGGCTATAATGCGTAATATATCTCGATTAGTTATCAATCCTACACATTTTTGTTTCAATTCGGTCGTTGTTTGTCTTTGTATTGAATCAGATTTATCGACTACCATCATACCATTTAACTTACGGTCGATGCATACTGTTATTGCCTCACGAACTGTAGCTGTTGCAGATATTACCGGCTCAACCCATCGTAATGTATGTTTACGCTTGAGTACGTCTGATATTTTAACTGAAGATATCTTTTGCCGTTTCTTCTCTTCTTGTTGGTTTCTATTATTACCATTTTTGGTACTCGAAGAGATTGTTGTAGATGTTGTCTCTGCATCCTCATTAGAAGCAGCAACAACTTCTTTGTCTTTTTCTGTATCTGTAGTGCTATCCTCTACTTCTTGTTGTGCCGCAGTAGAAAACTGATTACTACTATCATTGCAACTTTGTATTATATAAGGGAGTTG
>Ga0214481_100160_pt1 | contig 33626 bp, 28 predicted proteins | sample M1_20Mar14CPVII9_4_FD_165057 | JGI IMG/M metagenome (GOLD analysis project Ga0214481, IMG submission 165057) | Marine eukaryotic communities from Monterey Bay, California, United States - M1_20Mar14CPVII9sort6BwellG10 | ecosystem: Environmental > Aquatic > Marine > Unclassified | place: USA...
TACAAAGCCACATACTTGCCCATTGAGCTCCAGTTCCGTGACACTCACTCTCCAAGGTAACTGGCCCGAGTAGTCGCTGAACTGATCTTGATCTAGCTCCAAAAGGTATCCCTTCAATTAATATACCCCCCCGGATTCACACTTCACTTCACTCCACTACCAATACTACCTGAACCAACACTACTAATATGAACCGACCAACTAAACTTCCAATCTGCTTCCACCACTACCAACGTAATATTCCCAACACTGACTACTTACACTTGACGAAAAAGAGCTCATGTTATTCACTATATTGCTTTTGAGTAAGCCTTCATTGTAGGGTACATGACACGGACGGTTGAGTATGTTTGATGCATATTAAGACTGGCTGTTGTTCCCTTGGCTTGTTCCTTCTTCCGCCATCGGTTGATCAATAGTACTACGCTGTCTTCCACCTTTCCTGTAGTGGCAAGTATCGCCCCTCGTCTCATAGACCTCCGTAGGGAGAACATCTCCATCATCGTTCCTGCTGAAAACAAACCTGGCCGTAAACTCCTCAATGTGTTCATGTATGAGCAGAACATCGCATCGTAATCAGATATCTTGGCTCGAGCTCCTTGGCCCCCTCTTAACAGCCACTTGTTTCCTCCGTTTTCTCCAACCCTCCTCCTCAACAACCGTCTTATCCACGTCCTGTAAGGAATTCCACTATTGTTAATATCCGCAATGGGGAGGCAGTGCCATCTATCTCCAGTCTCTGCCTTGAATCTTCCCCTCAAGGTGATCATGATGTAAGGATCAGGGTCGTTTTCTGTCTCTTCCCAGAATGCAGAGAGACCATTCCATGCTGTGAGTGGTACTTCCTCTCCACGCAAACCAGCACCTAAACCTATCAAGACATAACACATAAGGCTCTCCAATTTCTCCTTCTTGTTATCTTCTATCTCTACAGACCATTCCTCAGTAATCAGTTCATGGAGAGCTAATGCCATATCACTCGTAAAAGGCTCGTTCTGATACCTCACTTCTCCCATCCTCAACCTCATCCCACGCTTGAATCTAGACAACCACGTTCTGTTTCGACTACTAGCCCCTCCTCTTCCGAAATAGTTTGTGCCTTCTTCCGTTGATGAGTATCTTCCACTTGCGCCATCCAAATTCGTAAGCCAACTTGAGGTGATTCTAGTTGTCTCATACTGTACATTCGATGTATATTTCCCCTTTCTCAATGATGCTGCCAAGTAAAACAGCGCCTCTCCCATACCCACAGTGTCTTCTAGAACTGGACTTCCGAATCTGGGTAGCTGATCTTCCATCGTAAATAAAGTCATGGCATCTCGATGATCAGCCCTAAGACGGTTCAGATTTCCCCTCACAGTACCAGGCTCCCTAGCCCAAAGAGCATCTAACGAGGCTCGACGAATGGCTCCTAGCGTCCGCAACTCCTTTGCATTTGATAAGTCAGGATTCCTGTGATTCAAGTTTCTAAAATGACAGAGGTCACACGAAAAAGGTACACCCATTAGATGGTCTCCATTCCTACCACACCTATATCTCTCATCATCACCTTCCTCAACTATCAATTCCTTAGTCTCTCCCTCCTCGCCTTCCAAATCCTGCCTCCGAGGATACGGATCCCCTTCTTGCTCCCGATAGCATTCACCGCAATAAACAACTTGACACGGGGGAAACTTCCTCGCCCAATTGAGAAATTCCCGCAAAACAAACCTACCCCGTTCCTCCGGATGTTCCCACATATCACGCACGGTCCTGTCCAACTTAAGAACGGAGTCGAGATGTGGCCGACGCTTGGATTTGAAGCCTGCATTGAGTTCGGCGGCCCATTCCAACGTCTCTGGTGTGGATCTAGCCAACCAGGGTCCGCTATAATCAGGAGTGTATGAGAAAGGGAGAACAATGGCAAAAATTAGAGGTTCATGCTGGGAAGGCCCCCAAAAATTGACATTTGATTCGACAGTAAACATCAAGTCTGCATCCTTCCCCAAATTCTTTCGCCATAAGTGCGTCATTAGTCGAGGGATAACAAATACATGGGGGTTGTGAGGGTGGGCTATTCGATCTTCATTAAAAACTTCCATCACCACTTCCATGGCTGCGGGAGCAGGCATCCACAACCTCGGTCCTTCCACATCACGAAGTTCGAACCACATCTGTGGAGTCATCTCTGTCAGCGGGGTAGGCCATACATTCCACCATTGTGATATCCACCTCTTAACGTCACTGTTGGATCTCTCGTTGGCCCCTTTGTTAAGAGGTATAAAGCTCAACGGATCCTTTCCTGCCATCATACCATCCAACAAATCACCTCTAGATAAGCCGTCCACTCCCCACTCCTTCATTCGTGTACCCGCGATATGAACTACATGCAGAATCAAGTTCCCCTCCCGCTGTAGTTTATGTAATCTAAGAGCAATATCCGACAACTTCCTTGACTGTGAATACCCTTTGTAGTACGTTGACTCAAACACCAAGTTATCAGTGAACAGGAATACCTCTCTACCTTGCATATCTCCTTCTCGGACCTCTTTCTCTAGCCGTATAACCAGATTCTCCGCCTCCCTGAAATTTGAAGACTCCTCAGCATATTCTTTGGTCCACATACCCGACTCGTATAATATGCCACGCTCCTTCATCACCAGAGCGGTACCAAATCCACTACCACTTGCATCCCCTGGACAATACCATGCTGTTAGATTTGCCCCTCCCCGATAGTCTACCTTGGGTGGTTCAATCGTAGCAGTCAATTCAGTTAGAGCCTTCACATCTTGCTTCAAACGATCTACTGGGGCCACTAAGTCCGGCTCCTGTGTTGTTGTTGGCTTGAGGTCTAACTCCTTCTCCAATCGATCATCCGACTCTCGTCTCCCCAACATAGTGTCTTCCAGCTGCCTTGCTAGTTTCTCTTGCAGCTGCTTTGGGGTCATCTTCCAACCCCCCTCATCTCTATTCTCCCTCCAGCCATCTATAGTGTTGTGGAGGCCCTTCAGATAGGGATTCATCCATCCATACGTTCGCACTATGTAGTTCAAGTAGCCACGTATCTCCAATAACCTCTGCCTAGAGATTGTCTTACCACCCTCAGTTGCCAACGATACATCTAACATCTCTTTTAATTCCAACACTAGTTTCCTTGTCTTTTCCCACTTCAACTCCGACACCAAGCCCGTCACTCTACCGTCTACAGTAAAACACATAGTCCCCGCCCAAGGGCCAGGCGAAGTTATAGGCCCCGTTCTCTTTCTGCCTGCATCTTGGACTCCTCTCTCTGTGCATAAGGAGGCCATCTTCCTAGCTGCAGCCCAACAAATCTCACGACAAAAACCAGTGATACGTCCATCATCAACATATACAAACACCTCGCATGCCAAATGGCCATCAAATCTAACTTTCATAACCCACGGTAGATCAGGACCATCTTCAATCGTATGAGCTGTTGAATAGAACGATAAGGCGAGTCTCTTAACCCCATCCAGTTTCTACACCATCGTTCGTATACCGCCGGACGAGTACGTTCCCAGTCTTCATCATTAACATCATCCGACCTAGCAAATTTCAGATCCACCCCCGATAGAGCCCTTAAGTCATCATGGAGCATAAAATTCAAAAACATCTCTCCTATATCTATATCACACTGAAGGTACCCCGGCATTAGACTCCGCACCGTCTGCCTCACACAGGGCAATCCAAAATGTGGAGCCCATAAAGTATCATTCAAACCACAGCTAGTGCCATTGTATACCATCCTAATGTCGTTCTGCCCCTTCGGCACATAAAAATAATGAATCAAACTCAACACCTCTCCCATCTCTATGTATCCTTTCTTCCTAACGCCAGTGACCTTCTTTCTAATCAAAGGTCCATCCTTCTCATCCTTCGGGCCTCTCTGTCGTTTATTGAAATGATGGAACTTCCCCAGCATAAAGTGTTTCTGCCCATCCCTAATCTCTGACTGGTAACGTTCGGGCCAATTCCAGAAAAAAGGAGCCGAGCCGCTTACCCACTCCCACCAGGTTGAAAGATATAAGTCATGGTCTCTTGTATATGGGCCCGCTGCTCGAGAAATAGCGTCCAGAGCGACCTTCACTGTGGCTCTGCCCTCGACTGTGTTCCGAACTGAAGCATGATCCTTGGAGTAAAATGACTTGCCCTTCTTGGACCAGCAATACACGTAACCTACCCCTTCTTTCCAGGTCTTAGTTAACAGATGAGTTCTCCCCTGCGATGACGGGGCATAAATTTCTCGCTTGTCCGAACCAAAAGGGAGAGGATGATGAGATCTCCTCCATTTTAAGTACGTGCGGAGTAGCTGTCTCCTCCACCACCGAATTCCAAACCTTCGGAAACCATTCATACTCTCTTGCCAACCCTCAGGTAACGGCCGACCCACCTTGGATTCAAAAGTTTCCTTCAAGGAGTTCGACCATAGATGCTCAGGTACCGCAGCACTATCCGCCTTCTGTTCGTCTTGTTTGGCAGTGTGAGATAGAAACAAATGTGTATCATCAATCACAGGCTGAGGAAGTTTCGGAGGCTCATCCTCGTGCTGGTTAAGTTCATCAAATTCCTTCAAGTCTTGGGGTGACTGCAACCATCGGGATGGTAATTTAACATGTTTGTCCACCGTTGCAGGTGGGGAAGTAGTTGGATGTTTGTCCACCGTTGCAGGTGGGGAAGTAGTTGGATGTTTCTCCTCAAATGAAATCTCGCCAAACGAGCCTCCATCTTCCAACCTCTTTCGTTTCTGAGGCATGATTTCACTCGCCTCACTAACCCTAGACCTTTTCTTTGTCTTCCTTATCTTCTTATTTTCACTTTCCTCCATGAGCCTCCTCCTCTTCTTTTTCTTCCTTATCTTCGTCTTTTCTACAGCAGTAATGGATACATCCCCTTCCATAACCCTCGACCTCTTCTTACTCTTCTTCACCTCTCTATAACCCCCCCGGAAAACTGCAGAGAGCAACGCGTCTGCCCCCAATTCTAGAAACTTGGCAGGTGGTGTAACAAATAGAGCCTCAACAATAGGCACAAAGTCGTCACGTTTACCTGCTTCATCCACCATTCTAATAGGCACATCCCATAAAGCCGCCTTCTCCTGCCAAGTTAATGGTCGCAAAACGAAACCTGTATCACTTTTATCATCAGGAGCTACCACCTTAACAGCCAAGTTATCATGAGGAAACAAACCCTCACTGGTGACTCCGCCCGTAGCATCATCAAACTGAACTTGAGGCTGATCAACCTGCCGTGTCACCGACGGTGGTGCTGTGACATCACCTCCTATCATTCGGTTAAGGCGGGAGTGCAGTGGCAGCCAGGGTTGAGGAGGTAAATTATAAGGCACGCACGGCGGGAAAGAAGGTGGCAATAAGGCTACCAACCCCCAATTGGCTGTGGTGCTTCCACCCAGGTGTGAGTGTGTAAACATCAAATCTAAATACGACCACTCTGGCGGAGGCTGTAACGGCATCAACTTGGGTTCAACAAACAACACATGAGGTACTTGCCAATGTGGGTTGGTCCAATACGACACAAGGGAACGACTGTAATCAGGAAGAGCCTTATAATCTGCAAACACAACTTGGACTTCTCCCAGCCGGTCTTCTAAGTTCTGGCGACGCATTACACCCTGGGATACACCTTGGGGAACACTCTTTTCAGGAGCTTGATCCATACACTCCAATAAGTTTATAAAACCGTCGCAATTTACATTGACACCCCGTACTGTAAAACCTAAGGCAGGAGCAGCACACGCCCACATAGTAGGTCCCGAGCAATGTATCCAAGCCCGTCCTCGTGGCTCCCGATCATTTGGAATAAAACCATTTATGACCCCATGTAAAGCATATTTCTCAGCTCGGGGCAACCTCCGACCAGTATACAAACCACCTTCGGCAGGACCATCAATCTGCAATTTCGAACTAACAACCTCCATGTCTGCACTTCTCACATCTTCCCCACCGCTTGGCAGCCTCCGACCAGCATTCAAACCAACTTGAGCAGGACCATCGATCTTTAACTTTGAACTATCAACTTCTACATCTATACTAATCACATCTACAAAGGGCGGAGCAGCAGAGTTGGTAACTCCAGCTTTATATTTAGAGTTACCTACATCTACTACTCGTATTCCCTATTCCCGACGGTTGTTGACCCTAGTAACCAACTGGTCATGTGACCTTTTCAAGGCTGTGTACTTCGTTCCAAGATCCACAACATCTCTAATCTCACTACGAGGAGTATAATTATCGAATACATGAGTCATCTTAATCAACTGGATGCTTGGATGCCCATCAAAACCCTTCGATTGGAACTCCCTCATCACTTTCAATTCCTGCAGTGTGGCATACAAGAACCGACCCACTACATGAAGGGGATTAGGGGATATCTCGGCAGACACACCAGGCTGCCTCGCCTTACGGAGCTCCTCGAACAACTTCACAATCGACAAGGTGACAACCTTCCACGTCGATGCCTTGATTTCCTTGGAGGGATTGGCGGTATTAGGGGCGGCATTAGCCAACAGCTTGTGGTAAAAATCAGTGATCATAGATGAGAGCCAAGTCCACCACGTATTGACTTCTTGAAGGATGGTAACGGAGAGCTGCCGAGCCGTAGGATGTTGTGCCAGAACTGTTTCGATGTGTTGAGTCAGGTTCTGAACGGTCCTTGCAACCCTCTCGTTAAGCATGGCACGGATGCCCTCGGTTGGTGCCGACCACTTTTCAAAGGTGGAGATCTTGGTAAAGGCACCATCCTTGACTTGGAACCACGTGGGGTTATCCAGCTTGTAGGAACCCAGGTGGGTAGACTGTTGGCTGCTCCGATTCAATCTGTTGGAGTGAATCTCCCTCACCTCCATCTGATTCTGGGTCTCGACGTCATCAGTGGAATGATGTAACAGAGTGGTGAACCCCACGAGACATTCATACGCTAATTGAGGGAAGTTGTCGATAGCATGCTGAAGGCAAAACTCGAGATCCGGAAAGCGAATTCCGGCAACTGACACTTCGTCCCCATTCACCTTTTGACTCAGCACTCGGAGCCGCCCATCAACGTCTGCCCTGTAAGTAGCAAACTCCGTACTAGTAACACCACCATTCTGACCTCCACCCGAAACCAAACTACTCCCAGGGTTTAAGGTCGAAGCACCACCTGATTGAGCATTCATCGCCAATCTAAGAGCCTGTTGAGCAACTTCCCTGAGGAGCTTGTTATCCTCCTGCATCACCTGCATCTGCCCTACCAACTGATTAATCACCTGTGGTTGAAAAAGAGACTGCAATTGTGCAATAGAATCCTTGGCCTCTTTACCAACTGTTGCTGCCGTCGTTGCCAATCCACCTACCCGAGTAACCTCCAATTTCACACCCTTAATCTCTTCAGCATTGAGCTTAATCTCTTCAGTATTGTGTTCAACTGTACTCCACACATTCGCATACTCCGACGACGGCTTAGTACCCATACCCATCTCTAACTGTAACAACCTACCATCGGTGCCTTTAAGGACCTCCTTAACAATCGGATTCACCTCATCCTCAGAACCCAACCTTGGTCTCTTCGATGGCGAGACCGCCTCCGCATTAAGAACCTCCGCCACCGCCTCGACTGCGGCCGCTTCATCGGCATCATCCGTCGAACCGAAGTTCTCCACCAGATAAATAAGTTTGTCAGTGGTAAACACCCCTTCTTGGATGGATTTAAGTTCTCGAGGATGTAGTTCCGCCTCACTCATAGAGATGAAGGGGGCAGGTAGTAATTGATTGGGATGATTTGATGGTTGGACGTAATAACCCGGTGCCAGATTAATCTTAACGGCATGTGCAAAAATACAATCCGCAACTGGTTCGAAGCAAACTCTAATACCAGTTTTCGAATGTTTCTTACCCATGCACCGATTTGAAGTAGCAACTTCCACTAGGACAAGCACGGCTGCCTGCGGAAGCGCGGGCGTAGTTGTAGTACCCAAAGTTCGTGTAGCGGTTGGAGTATTATAAATATTTATGTTTGCCGCAGTCGACGCTAACCTCGCAACCCCACTCAACAACCCCCCCGGAGATAACAAAGAAGAAGAAGAAGACTCACCTGATTGCAACGCTCCCGATGCGGTATTTGCACCCTGCTGCGTTTGTGATTGCGCAAGTAGTTCACGAAGATTAGAATTATTGTTTGGAGCAGCCATGATGGTATGAGGCAAATACAAAAAATTGGCAATACAAGAGGAACGTTATCAATCAGGTTGGAAAACTTTGTGACGAATAACTGCAATGACCTCAGACGGTGTGTACGGCACCCTCTCGACGTCGACGTAATTGATTGACGGTATATCCCTCAGTCTTCTCCAAAGAGCTTAATCTACTTCTATTGTTGATATCCACAAGGAAGTGAGTTTAACGCTCTCTCTTCTCTACGTGTTTTTCTTAGGGTGTTCACACGTAGATGTTGAACGTGCTTCAGAGTCTCTGACGCACGTTACCATCTCTCCACACGGGTGGGCGTCTCACCTCTAGCACAGTATCTCAACCATTTGTGGCCTTAGGGGCCCATGTAGTTACTTAATAAAGTGGTGATGGTCAGGTGACACTTTCTCATTGCGGTGGGTGAGAGACGCCAGATAGAGGGAGCTTTAGCTCTATATGAGGGGGAAGATGAGCCACTAAATATGCAACTCTAGGCTATTACTATTTGGTTCAGTTTGCTACTTACTGCTGTTTCAGTTCCGGCCAGATAGAGAAATCTAACAATGTGATACCCATAATGTTGCAAACTTGGTAGTGTAGGAGGTGGTGTTAGGTAGTGTTTTGTCGTATCGTATCAATATGTGTGAGTGAACGCTGAGAACAATATTTCATAACTCATGAGCCTCTATATATAGATAGTTACTAGCAAGCCCGATCTTTATAATATAATATATACATATCGATATGGTGGCAATTAAACTACGACAATTGCTAAGTTTGAGAGGCACATCAACATCCATCATTGACGGGGGCAGTATCGATCATTATGATGATGATGATAACAATAGTATAATACAAGATGCTCAAGATGATCTAGCTGCATCAATTGCAAATCGAGAGTTGCTACTAACAGCTGCTGCAATGAAACATACCAATAACAATAATAATAATAATAATAATAATAATAGTGATGATTCGATACGTGTACTAAGTAATGAGATTCATATACTACGAGATGAAATGAGAGAAAGATTTGTTGTGTTAGAAAAGAAGTTTACAATCAATTGTGAAGATAATAGTGTTGATGTTTCTATGGATAGTAAATCGGTTTATAAAGATAAGATCGATGATATGTTAGAGGAAGAGACGACAAAATTAGTTAGTCCGGTTGCAAAGGATAAGTTAGAGGCCGAGGATGGGACAGAGATTACATCTAATCAAAATAAGGATAAAGTTATGGATGATATGGCCACTGGAGTTGTTAAGGATGACAAAAGTATAGATTCTGTGAATAAGTCATTAGAAGAAGATACCGCGGGGGAAGATATTGTGGGGGAAGAAGAGGAGGAGTTAAATGTTGACATTATTAATGATAAGAAGCATGAAGAGAGGTTAGTTACACCACCTTCCCATCGAGTATCAAAGAGGGGCAAGAGGAACAAACTGAAGAAGCAACAGGCCAAGGGGAAACGCCGCCAGAACATCAAGAACGAGAACAAATCTCCTTCTTCTGTACCTGTATCTACTACCAGTGGATATGGCATATTAACAATCCTTGTTACATTGATTAAGGCAATTCCATCACTATTATTAATGAGGGGTGGGAAGAGATTGTACATGTTACTTGCATTCATTGCAACATCATATTTGTTCAAGGGAGAAATGAATAGTTTTAGCAGTGTCCCCAGCAAGGCGAGTGTCAGTGATGATATAAGAACAAGTGGTGGTAGTTGGTTAAGTATAGGTAGTAGTTTCATCCAAGGTGTTAGAGCTCTAGAAGATTGTCCAGAACAATACGTCGTTGACAATATTGACACATACGAAATTGGATCAAAAGTTAAAATTGAAGAGAAGGTATACGAATGTACTGAAACTCCGTGTGGTTGGAAGATTATTGGTACTTGTGTGGGGGATATGTTCTTGCCATCCTCTGCCTCGGCACAACCAACTATTCAGACTTTGGGAGTACCCGTCCACTTTCCTTCCATGATGCCATCTGCTTTGGTCAATAGTGGTGAAGAATCAAATCAAGTTGAAATAGGCTCGGTCGTTAAGACCGAAGATAATGATCCTACAAGCAACCTTCCAACTCCTTTATTAGTCAGAGTTAGAACTCATTCACCAATGTCGTTGGGTACACACTTTCCTGTCGCGGCCTCATCTCCTACTGATGATAATGATGATAAGTCTCCTTCATCTAGCACCGCCATCGCTACTCCTCAAACCAACCCTCCATCAGTTGGTGGAGAAACATCCGATCAAGATTCCACATCAAATTGTGAGGGTAGCGAATTATGCGGTTGCGCAAGTGTTAATCAAGCCGATTATCGTGGAACAATCAGCACTTCAGCGAACGGCAAGGAGTGTATGCGATGGGACGAAACATATCATTACAAGCCAGAATACTGGCCCGATGCTGGTCTAGAAGATAACAATTACTGCCGAAATCCTGAGCCTGAGCGGGAAGAGCGTGCATTTTGTATCACTACCAGTGAAAATGGATATAATCAACAGGTGGAATGTGATGTACCAATCTGTGAAGACTCTCTTCCATCTGCATATCCATCATCATCCCTCCACCCAACAACAACTCCAAAACCTACCACTTTATCTCCTACACCAGGACCTAAATGTGAGGGTAGTAATTCAGACGAATGTGGATGTGTCAGCGTGAAGCAGGAGGACTATCGGGGAACAATCAGTACAACAGCAAGTGGTAAGGAATGTATTAGATGGGACGAAGCCGGTTACACACCAGAGTACTATCCAGATGCCGGCTTAGAAGACAATAACTATTGCCGTAATCCTGAACCTGATTACAAAGGTCGGGCATGGTGTTTCACAGAAGATGGTGATGAGGAATGTGATGTACCTTATTGCTTTCCACCAAAATCAAGTTGTCCCTCAACATTAGATGTCAGTACTAATACTAGTAGCATGAGTGAGGAATTGCAAGCTGCCTGTCCCTACCACCAATGTGTTGCTGGTTCTTGGGGGGGATACGAACTAGATGATTATCAGACGTTGACACGAGCAGAAGTTAAACCTGATTGTGCATGTGCGTTTGAAATTTGGGACTGTGCATTTGGTAGTTCAGATTGCTCCGCAGCTGGTATGTTTATAACTTCAGAAAGCCAAGATCTGAAGACTGCCAATGACTGCTGTGTCAGTAAATTGGCTGATTTGTCAACATCTGAAGCTAGTTGTGAATGTATTATCGAGCCTAAATGTGAAGCTGGTGATAGTACAAAATGTTTCGACTTTGCCGCGTATTGCTGTGCCGACGAACAGTGCTATTGTGAATATCTAACCAAGGCATGTCGTTTAGCCTTGGAAAGTGATTCTGAAGAAGTACTGACAATGGCAGGAGAATACTGTGGTGATAGTCGGAATGGCGGTGGGGCTCAAGATTTTTGCTGTGGAGAAGATAATGATGATATAGGTTTATGTAATTGTGACTTTTGGGAGCCGCTATGTACTGACTTTTCAAATGCGGAAATAGGTGATATAATGAATGAAGATGCCACTACGTGTGATCATGCCTCTACAGCTTGCTGTGATGGTAATCATTGTAAATGTGATTTGCTCACTCATGCAACAGAAACACTAGGTTACGAAAGTGAAAGTGGTTCTTTAGAACAAGCCTGTGCCGAGGCAAGCAACATTGCACCTGATAATGAAGTTGAATTACAATCTTTACAAAGCATATACAATGAAACAGGAGGTGATTATTGGTACAACAATACTGGCTGGATGTCTGAAGAAGATCGGTGTAATTGGTTTGGTATTACATGCGACGAGGAAGGCTATGTTATTGAAATCAATCTACCAAACAATAATCTTACAGGAACGTTCCCTGCTGACTCATTATCAAGCTTATACAAACTCCAGAGACTACTTCTTAACAATAATGCATTACATGGAATAATGGCTAGGATTTTTGATAAAAATGCAGATTACGATGATGATACAAATTACGAAGAGTGGGTAACTGACGCATCGCTCTTCTTCAACCTCCGAGATCTGACATATGTGGATCTATCCCAAAACAATCTGAGTGGAGAAGTTGATGTCCTCTTTGCACCGGCTTTGCAATATACAAACTTTAGTCACAACAACTTTACATCCATCAATAGTTTCAAAAAGTTTAAGCGGTCACAGCAGACTTTAACCGTTTGTGATGTAAGCCATAACTTCATCAATACAAGTGCAACTGATCTCATGAAGCATGTACCTACCAACATTGAGCAGTTTATTATGTCAAGCAATCTAATCCATGGTTCTCTTTTAACGTCTTCTTTGGAAGAGTTGGCTAGCCTGAGACGATTTGACATGAGTATGAACAGCTTGTCTGGAGAGTTGCCAGACTTTTCTAACGTCTATCCAAATCTTCAAGTGTCGGATTTGTCAGATCAAGGTGGTAGTACCGGCTTGGTCGGCAACATACCGGAGAGTTTGGCCAATCTACCGTTTCTTTCGACTCTGATCCTTGGTGGCAATTTACTTTCTGGGGTTGTTCCTCCCGTCCTTGGCAATATGGGGCAGCTCAGAGTATTCAATGTATCAAGCAACAAGCTAAGTCAAACGATTCCCAAAGAGTTGGGAAAGTTAGGTGAGTTAGCTCATATCATATATGCATTTTTTCGTGTTATGAATTTGATCTTACTTACCTGCTATTTTACGACCATACCATATCCTAGCCGATCTTGAGTTGTTCGACCTCTCAGACAACGAATTGTCAGGTCGAATCCCATTCGAGTTAGATAATCTTCTTGCCGCTTCGATTCATTTGAGTGGTAACTTGGATATGTAAGTATGAGTAAAGTAGAGCTGTGTATATTAGTGCGTATGTCCATTCTAACATCTTCTCATTTGTTCAACAACACAAAGGATGAATCCTGCACCTTTAGAGCTCTGCTTCCATCCTAACTTCTTTGACCTTAAGAATGATACAAGTAAGTGTCCAGTAGAACGAAATGCTTTGAAGGACTTCTATGACTCTTCCAAGGGTGGTGAGTGGACTGAAAGTACCAACTGGGCTGATTCGTACATGAGCCATTGCTATTGGTATGGTATTGAGTGCAGCGAGGCTACCAACAACACTATCCGTATAGAGCTACCAACTAATGGATTGTCAGGTACTCTAAGTAAGAGCATTTCAAATCTAAGTATGCTTGAGGTACTCGACTTGAGTGATAATGACATCAAAGTGAGTGGTGTTTGTGCAGCAGATAAGAGATCTATCTATTTTATTCGCCATACTGACAAGCCTTCTCTTATCTCCAGGGAACCATTCCATCAGACATAGGTATGCTTTCTAATCTCAATCGACTGCGCCTCAACTATAACTCATTTGTTGGAACTGCTCCTGCTGAGTGGTCAAATCTAAAAGAGCTGAAACTCATACAGATTCAAGGCAATAGAATCTCAGGTACCATTCCTAAATTGAGTTTGGTCTTCCTTGGAAACTCTTCGTATATCTCAGATTGCGGCAACCCATCCAACTTTGAGGACAGTCTTAATTGTACAGAATGTACAATGTGTTGTAAGTAGCGTGTATCTGTTTTGTGATAGCGTCTTCCACTAATAATAAGTCATCTTTCTAACCTTATCCCTACCATATCCCACAGGCAATGCCCAAGAAGACTGCTATCCACAAGAGAATAGTACGGTTCAAGAAGCTGGCTTCGAGACATACGCTCTGTTCTCATGGACATTTCTTGCAATACTCATTGCTACCTCCTGTGTGTTAGCATTATCAGTATATGTCTATGACAAGTTTAAGAACCGCGAGTTACCGAGAAGTTCACTTCGTCGACCATCACTTACTGTTAGGGACAAGAAGTACGCTTTAAGTACATTAGGCGATGGATCTGTGTACCAATTCTTCTTGGGAACAAGTATAACTGGTTGGATAATTGTACTCTTGACTCTGACTACACAAGTTGCTATGCTATTTGTGTTTGTGGAGGGTGCCGAAGTAGACTTGTCGGATGACAATGTTGATTTGATCTATTCTTGGAAATGCTCAAGAGATCAAGATTATTGCCGTGATACATCGGATCTAAACTGGAGAGGATGGACTGTGTTTGGTGTACTAATGGCAACACACTTGTTGAAAGACTTGATCAATGGTATCAAAATGATTGTACTGAGTGCCAAAGAAAGACATGAAACGAATACAAGAGCAAGATACTTTGTAGGTGGCACCCTCATGGCTACTGTTACATCATTCACATTATATGTGTCGACAATCTACAATGCAGCCATTGCAACGAGTAAGTACCAGTTATACTGCCTTGTGTCAAATGTGTAGAGTTGATTCATATATGTATACTTATCTCACTTCTATTCCACTCTACACGTCTATGCAGGCAACACCGAAATCATTGCCAACTCGGTCATCATTCTATTCATCATGGATATTGACGAGTTACTATACGATATATTGGAGGTTATAAATGCAGGTTGGGTGAAAGGTATGTCACTTGACGATGGTGACGAAGAAGATGGTGATCTGTCGGAGATGATCATTCGTCGACTACAGAGTAAAGTGCAAAGACTAGAGAAGAAGGATATGATACAGACACAAACTATGAAAGTCAACTCTCAAAACATTGAACTGATGATACAACATATCCCTGCATTGAATGATCTGAAACTTATACCTAATGTCGTACCGATAGCACAAGATTATGATGATTCTGAGAATGAAGATGATATGAAAGTATGAGTACAAAAGATGGTTCGAGTTGTTTTATTTGGGGCTTCATTCTGCTTCATCTCTTGGTTCTGCTAAGTCTTGGGTGCAGGAGTGGTATGAGATACCAATATCTAAAAATAGATCAATGCACATGTATGAAGTTATTTTAACTGATCACTACTGACCAGTTGTATATGGTGGCCTTGTCAAGGCTGATACAAACAACAAGGAGAAAGGAGATGAGAGCCGACCATGCACTAAAAAAAATTCAATAAAAAGGATACCCTCGACCCTAAAAAATGGCAGTCAACCACTTCCTGTTATCAAATTATTGTAATATTGTCGTGCTGTGTTGATAGGTAGGTAAAGGAAGCGGCGAGGCAATATACTGCTAAATAGGTTCCTTGCTTTAAAGTTGTTCATTCATTACTACTAAGGATTTTAATTTGCAGCGCATTCTCCGTCGTTCTCAGTAAGCATCAAAACTTTATCTATTACATAAAATTCTCGAGAAGAGAACACATACTTATAAAGATGATGAACTCGGTATCACCAGATGAGTTCAATTCATACCAACAGCAGCAGCAAAATGGTACAGCATCAAATAGTTCTCAGCAGAATCAACCAAATAGTCAGCCATTGCAGTATAACAACACGACAGTGCACCATCAAGAACAAACATCAACTGTTGCAATACATCAACAGCAACCAGTATACAACAACACTCAATCACAACAAGCTCAGCCGGTATACAACAATAATACCAACAATATAAATAGATCAATGAGCAACAGCAGCAATACCAGCAGTAGTAGTGGTCCGCTGTATAACAATTTGATACCAGGACATTATCGATATGGAGTGAAGCCGCCAGAACCGCCTCCTGGACCACTCTCTTATTCCAATACATCTTCTATATCCTCTAATACTTCTACACGTTATCATCAGAATATACGACAGCAATCAATTGACAATAATATATCCTATCAAAACACTACCAGTTCACAGCCATCATTATCACAAAACAATAATCAATCAAACAATACTGAATTTGATATTATACAAGTATTAGAACCAGATGATGATGATTATATTGATATAGATTCAAGTTCGATTGAGAATATGAATATAGAAGAAGAAGATGATGAACAGTATTATAGACCATTTCGACATACCTCAACTACTGTTAGTACCTCAACTACTGCCAGTAGTGGTGGAGTTGGTGTTACTATGAGAAGTGTTAGTATATCAAACTCTAAAAAAAGTACTTCTAAGAAGACAAAAAAGTCTAAACATGCACAACAACAGCAAGTACAAGAGGAGAGGCCTGTTGATTTATTAGCGGTATTACTCAATGATTGTACTTCTACTACCTCTGAAGTTGAACCCTATGATATAGCAACCTTAATGAACGAAGCATCCATCAAATCACAAAGAGCTAGAGAATTAACTAATTCCTTGGCTGCTAACCAATATCAAGGAGATGACTCTGCTGCCAATGATTCTAAAGAGTCAAAGAAGGGGAATGAAGAAGATGATAATGACTTGTATGCCATAACATCAAATGCACACACAGATGCAGCAATTGCATTTCAAAGAGTATATAGAATACTCCTCGGATTAGAATCAAGCACATCCTCTTCATCTCCTTCTTCATCCTTATCCACATACCCTGCCCTTCCAACAACAACTAGAAGAATACAAAACAAACCACTATCACAATCAGAAGAAATTGCAAAAAGTATGATACTATTATCAAATATACATGTTCGGGTGTCAAAAAGTTTAATTAATATGGGTATGAAATGGAATATGGGTAAGTTAGATTCACAAACTGGTAGAATGATTACTAAAAAGAAGTCTGACAATGGTATGGGAAGTTGTGGTGTGAATGTAGATGGAAAGAATGTAGATGGAAAGAAGACTACGGCTAGTTCAGATGGGAATAAGGGTGAGGATAAGGATGCCAGTAAGGCTTCTGCAAAGAATGAAACGTCGTCAGATACATCTACCACAAGTACCCCTACCGAAGCTCAACATGAACGATTACGAATGGCAGTACGCGGTGCATTAGATACTACCAATCATGAAGAAGATTTGACCAACTCTACCTTCCTGGCACGGTCATCATTGATGAATAACAATACCAAAACATCATCCAAGAAGCAGTCAGTAACCAAATCCAAGAATAAACTATTAGCATCCACAGCACGAGCGTCAGGGAATATAATGAACAGAGTAATGGATCCAAAAAAGAAAAACAGCAGTATAGATCCAAACAATCCAGTAGATGATTTAATGAAACTTGAAAAAGAATTACAATGTATGGATATGCAACTGGAGATGGGTAATTCTGTTGCCAATTTGAATAGTGGTGGTGGGGGTGGTGTACGTCCCGATGGCAGTTTCATGGTTGTGCCTACTGGATCAGGAGCTTCATTTATGAGTTCAAGTAGTATGTGGACTTCGGGTATATTGACTGCTGGTGGCAATGCTCAGCAGCAACAACATTCGAAGCCACCGCCGAATGGTAGAGCCAACAATCCAAGGTCACGGGCAAACCATTTACAAAGCTTTCAGGGCAACAGACAGGTACCATCGTCAGCATCTCATCGGCCACAGATTGCAGCTGGACTTGATCAAAGTTGGTGGGGTGGAGGACAAGCGAGTATACTTGCATCCTCTGCCATTGCCACTGCCGCTTCGAATACATCCACACAACATCCTCCACATACTTCTGAATCTTCCAATGGCACTTCAGACCCTTCTTCATCTACTAATCAAGCATCTTCTTCTACGAATACCAAACAACTCATGCAACTAATGGATAGTTTAAATAGACTGGGTAATGAGAATGCCCAATTAATGAGAGAGGTAGAAGATGCCAAGGCTGCTAGGGCCGAGGCCAAGGCTGCAAAAGAGATGATGTCCAAGTTTAAGAATGAGTATTCGTCACGGTTTAACAAAGTCAAGGAGGCATTGACAAAGTATCCACAGAATAATAATGCTGCTAGTGGTGACAATCCTGTGGTGAATAGGTATGTTTCAAACATTGATTTGTTCCCTAAACTTGCAATGATGATGTATTTACTTACCAATCCCACATATATCTTCTTCCTCATGATCTATATTTCAGTGCCTACATGAAATCAGCATCCATGCTTGAGATACAAAAGCGTGATCAAATGATCAAAAAGCTATCTGCCGATCTAAAGAAGGAACGTGATGATGCGAAGAAGAAGGACAGTTCATTACAAAAGTATGAAGCATTTTATCGTGAGGTCAAAGCTCGTAGTGCCGAGAAGGCACGTCAACGACAGCAAGCTCTAGAAGAGCAGCAGCAGAAGAAGAAGCAACAGCAGTTGCAGCAGAAACGTTCTAATCACTTGTAAGTTGTGTAGATTAGAGAGGGGACTGTTTTATATTATCAGACAGCTCCAAGATCAAATGAAGATGACCATGTAAGATTACTATAAATATAATCTTAATCGGTGTTCTACTTTACAGCTTGACTGTTATACATCCACTTCTTGTACTTGAGGGCAATGATGATGTTCTACGCAGCAGCGTTACTCGCCGATTTGCGTCGGTTGCTATTCATCAAACATGATAGTTTAGGTGGCCGAGATAATGTATAATAGGAGTTCCTTCTTGTGCATGTACTTTGCTCAGAAGAACTATGAAGCCCAAGCATCAACCTGATATCATCTTGTTTCTGTTTACTACCCCTTCTGTTGGTTACGTTCTTCTTGTATGTTTCTTCTTTCTCTTGTTCAGATGATTGGTACTTGGCTAGGAACGGAGGCATTTGCTTGGTCGGAGCCTCAGCCTCATCTTCTTCTCCATCTGTATCCTCCCAACTGATGCTACTCATACGGCGGCGTTGTATCTTCTTCTTCCCCGTATTGATACTAGCCTGATGTTGATGTATCCTTTGCAACCTAAGCTCCCTATTATGGATATCTTCCATTTGCTGTATCATCCTAACACTACTACTGCTAACACTATCACTACTATGGTGTCTGTCATATACTTCTTCATCATGTTCGTTTTGGAGGATATTCGTTTGTTTCTTATTCCACATACTTTCTGCCTGTACATGAAAGGGTGGGTCAATTTCAGACAAATCATTCATACGCTTACTTCTCTGTCTGACTAATTGTCCTGGCGGATCGACGCTCATGACGGAGGAGCACCTATCACTCTCGTCAATGTCATCGCTTTGCATACTACTTTTGAGCAACAATGGCCTCTTATCAGTATTACTAGCTTCCAATGATGCATTAGAGAATGAAATCATAGCAGGGATCGTGTTGCCTTCTTCTTCAGTATTTGTAATCTTCTTCTTCTCTTCGGTATTACCATTCATTGCAACGGAGGTATTAGACATCTTCTTATTGGCAACGATGTAGCCAATTGCTGCGGCCAACACAATACGGACAATCTCTAATATGATAATCATGCCCATCTTATGTTATTGTTGTTGGACGATATGAATATGATATAGCTTCGATATTTGTTTGTTGGGGATTGATGCAGTATTGTCTCTTATCATATAATTTCCTCAGATTACAAGAGCAAACGATCGACCATCTTGGAGACATCAAGGAGTGCCAACATCTTGCTATTCGAAGTCGTAAATGCCTTCTATTGTGCCCTCCTTATCACGAGGCACAATTAGAGGGCACAGAATATTTCAAGTCAAGATGTCACATGCGACCCCAAGATGATCAAACCCGTTTTTTAAAGGAGTGTCACCATAGTGAAAACTGATTAGACCGGTAACTCGCCATGGTCAAGTCATGGATTCATCAAGGATTCATTTATTTGCTACATGAGATGACGATGGTGTATCTCTACTATGAATATGAATCAGATGACGTCGTTCCGAAACACTATAGAACAACCATAATAATGATGCTGCTACAAGTTGTTGCAGCCAAATATATCGTCTGGACAGTGATATTGGTTGTATATTTTGCTGGACATTGATATCATTTAATACTACCAAAGTAAAATATGAGCTGTTGTCGATTAATTTCTGTAATTGTGACGATTGTCATTATTGCAATACAGTTGGAAGCATTCTCATTATATTCATCGAGGCCTGTTGTGCCTATTCGGTTATCAACTACTCAGCTTTCATACAGTGCTTGATGATAAACCAACATTTCGAAATTTGGATAAAGCTGTTGGAAGTAACGGATTGAAGATGCTCGTCTTGGCTCGGCTGACACCAATCTTTCCCTTCTGTCTTCTTAACTACTTGTATGGTGCAAGTAGCATCTCATTCTCGACATTCGTTGTTGGGACATTACTTGGGTTTATCCCAACTACAGTCGTGTACACATATACTGGATTGCTTGGGAAAGAGATTGCCTTTGGAGGAGGTTCTCCATGGTACATATATGTTGGGCTTGCTTGCTTCTTGATTGGAGTTTTGAAAATTGTAACAGATGTAGCGACCAACTTGATTGATGCGGTTGGCGAAGAAGATGTTTAGTAGTTGGTTATGTTCAGTACTTATACGTAGTAGTTGTAATCATGTCTTGGTAAACTAATGACTCATTTTGATCTTGTATCCAATAAGTTTTCCACGGAAGAACTTGTATGCATGGTAGCAGTCGCTTCTTCATCAACCGGCTTAACATCGGATGCTGCCACTACCTCAATATCATCATTAACTAATTCTTCAGAGGTCTTGCTTTTATTAGGCAACACAATTTGAAGAAAGATTTGTATTGCACCTAGTATACAACCCAATCCATTCGGTATCAGTATAAACCAATCCCATGTACCAAAGCCAAACGCGGTCCAAAAGACAGCATTGGATGTATTCATTATCATAGTCGGTCGATGTATAGAACTCGAATCTTTTTCCTTAAGTACTATATCGTCGAGAGTGGCGCCCCATAGAACATGCAGGTATTGATATTTGTAATTATACCAACAACATTCTTCCATTTATTCATATCAAGTTGTAGGAAGTAGAGTAATGATATTAATGATACCCAGAATGTAACTACCGCTACTACTATCTTTTCATGAGGTGCCGGTGCCTCTGTCTTTTGAATTGTTATGTCCAATGCCATTTGTTTTAGATTTGCAAAACTCTGAGGGGTATCATTATTGTCAGTATCATTATTATCTTCCAAATCAACATCTTCCTCTACATCTAATCTCATACCAGGCAACATACGAAATGATTGTCTATTCCTATCTAACAATTGTACAAATGATTTCCTCATATCTTTTGCTATTCGATCCGAATATTGCAACTTGGCAGCTGCCATATTGAGCCAAACTGATAAGATTAATCCAGGCATATTTGCCCCGAAAACGAATAGGTTGTTTATTAAGAAGGAGTAAGTTACCCAACCGATACAATTGCCCGCTAATGGTGATGTGATATTGATGAAGACAGAGACCGAGTGAGATATTGCAAATTGGCATAATATATTATGAGGTGTATACACATACATAAAAAGCTTACTCATTACAGCCCAAGGAGTCGGGTTGAGATTCCCTAACGTTCCCTTTCTTACTGCCTCTTTTACATCTTTATATGGTGCTGTACATAGATATATTCGATAAAGTTTTGAGATGAGAGTATGCAAATGATTTGCAATGAGTATATGTACAATTGTGTGGTTGCAACGCCAATGCACAAACATAATACTAATACACACTCAAGTCACGACAATTAGTAATCACTCACCTGCAAACATAATATTTGCAATAACACAGCCAATAGAAGGGCATACATATTCGAGTATTATAACACTTGCCGACAACATTGGTTACTATCCGCAGATTGCTCTGTTTGAGAATAATGGCGATGCCGAAGACGCTTTAGTAGCTTTACTTTTAGGTACTAGACACGCTGACTATTTTTGAGAACAATAAATAACGATTGATACTAAATCTCTCTCACCAGCCAATGCATTCAGTTGTGGCGAGAATGTGGAGTGGAGACAATGACGACGAGATAAATGACAAAGCAAAAAATAACCCAGTAAGTAAAGGTATCCTTCACCATGAGAGTAGAATTTTATTGTGTGGCTGGCGGCTGTTGGAGCAATATATGTGGATTGGTATAGAATACAGCACCAGGATATTATTGAAATACATCATTAAATACAGTTTTTAACGCTCTTTCGAATGGTAGCAGTCCGGTAGCATCAAAGTGAATATTGTAGCAGCTATAGTGGTAGAAGAAGTCAAGACCAAAAAAATACCGACCACTCAAACTCATACACAACATAATAATCAAATGAGCCCAAGACGCAATGCATTCGAATACGGAGTACTAATAACACTCTCAACTACAATGGCAGCATCGTATGCATTCTTAATAGCATATGGTAATCAAACTAATAGTGAAGGTAAACGACGAGGGATACCAAAAGTTGATTTAGATGCTGAGATTAATTTAAATGATGTTTGGATTGATATGAAGAAGGAGGTTCGTGGTATGTTATTTGGTAGTGGTAGAGGCGCATCTTCTTCGGGTAGTAATAACGGAGGTGTTGGTGGGGTTAGTAATGGTGGCAGTGATAAAGGAGATTCGCTGCCCAAGAAATAGAAAAAGCAAATTGAATTGGAACTCAACACATCATACACACGAGATGCAAATAGGTCGTTGTTACAATACAAACAGTTAGTTTATCAGTTATATTACATCAAATAAAGATTGACTGCAGATAATTTTATTAAACAGATGAGTATACCTCCTAAGCCTCTGGGATATTGTTACTGTCGTTTGATCAACAAAGTTTTAGACTTGGATTTCGTACCAAGGAATGCACTGCAAATATAATATGGGTTCTTCTTCTTACGTTGGAAGAATGATTTAATTACCTTATACCACATCTTAATAGATGGATTGAATGACATAGTAAGCGGTGCTTGTAATTAAGTTTGGAGGATATAATACGTGTATGAATGGGTTGAAGAGGATTTGATGGACAGAGTTTTAGCAAATATGGGTCAATGAAGTAGAGTTTGATTTCTTGGGCGGCTTGGCAATACGGAGTTTCATACTCCGCAAAGCTCCTTTTACAGGCAAGATACTATGGCCTATCTTACCTAAACCAAGAATATGATGACGGCTTATCCCACCAAGAATATGAAAGGCCTTTCCATCTCTTTGATTCATTCCACACTCGTATCATAATATCACAAACGACGACAAGCTACATATCTACAACAAATATACCAACCAGGTAATTACAATCAAGCATGAACGTATTGGCAGCACTCCCTACGCTTCTATTAGCCGCAAGCGGAAGCATTACATTCCAATCCTCATTAGTTGAGTCGATGGCTGTTGATCTTAAGGTCGTGCCAAACTCTCTTCCATCTACCCTCATGACAAACAACCTGTTCAATGATATGGCTGTAGTTGATGAAAGTAAGGCAAGACGGCGTGGTAAGGAAGCTTATCTCTCCGCTGAAAGTATCCACAAGATTAAAGAGACAATGGGTATCCTCCCCGTGTCAAGTCCAGAGGGCATGTTCGTTGCCACCACTAAGATTAAGAAGACTACCCAACGCCATACTGACTACTATACTGATGCCCAAGGCGTTATCCGTCCTGCCGAGAAGCCTACGGTATTTGTATTCATGAATGACAACCCAGATGCGTTCTTTCACTATGGAGAAACATCTGTTCCGGTAAAGAAGGGAAGTCTCGTACGCTTCAACGGCCTCCAACCTCACAACACTGTTATTGGATCTGGTACTGTTGAACTTTTAGGACCATTTGAAGGAGATTGGTTGAGTGCCATAGGAGCTTTCGAAGGCGATACTTGTGCCACTGATGATCAATGTCTTGGGGATCTATTATGTGTAAATGGAGTATGTTGTGGCTCGTCTTCGCCCTCGAAATAATCATTTGGTATGATACACTCTCTGCTTTGATAATCTGATTGCACATAAGTAAGGTAGCTTGCTTCTTCTAGGTATCTTATTGTCTTGTTTGATCATATTTGTCATCTAGTTGTCAGGCCTGTGGTATGTCTTGGGCTCAAACGAGTTTAGAAGAGAGGCACATTCATATCTCATTCAAGTATGACGGCTTCGGGTGCAGAAAGCTCGAGGAGAAGAGAGACAAGCTTATACTAACTGATAATCTAGACTTGGAGAAGGGAAAACTTGAATATCAATCACCGAGCTATTTGACATGTTGAGGGGATTGAGTTATCTAGGATACCACTGAAACATCAATAAACAATACAAAACACAAGTCTTTCCTCAATTTCTATTTTCTAGTGATATCAACTATCTATAATCGACTTAGCTCTCAATCATTCATCTCACTGTTTCTCCTCTTCACTTTTATACCAACCAAAACTCATCTTCCATTTCCATACCGTCCCGTTCAAGTTAATACCTTACCATCTCTCCCCCCACCAACCACACGAGAGATATAAACCGTTCTTGTACAACGGGTCTATAATACTACCCTTCATTACCACTCTCCCCACTTAACTAAATCACCCCTCTTATACTTCGTCCTTAAGCCTTCTTTTCTGGCTCCCCCCCACGATCTCCCATTACAACAGCTGAAGGAGCTTCTTTCAACGCTCCTTCCTTGGCATATACGGCACACTCATTAATAACACGACAATCCTGGCAGGTGCAGAGTGAGAAGAATGAGTACAGTCCATGCCAGACACAATCATGTTGCTCGATGTTCCTCTTCTTCTCCACAGCATCACTGCATAAATATATATACCGAGAGATAAGAATTGTATATAAGTGATATATACTGCATACATATAATACTGCACATTTATCAATTATTACTCACCCTAACATCATAGTAGAGCAGCATGCACAACCACAACATCCCATGAGGCAGTGAAGACACCCGTTTTCGCCGATCTGGGTTGCTGCTGTTTGGTGGGAGATACATGGACAGCAGACTAGTAAACAGCACCCTCCTGTTCCAATGGGGCCATCAGTACACTTGCACTATACAACAATTATAGTATACAATATAGAGAAGGGGCAATAAGAGAAGGGTGGGCGGATCAAAGAACAGATGTGAAGAGAAGTATGAGATCACGAGATGAGAGATTTCATATCGCATCGCATTGCAACAAGAGGATACCCTCTCAAAGGAAAAGAAGAAAACTTACACCGCAAATGTCAACCGGTTGGTTATAGTCTGCTCCGCTCATGATATTCTTCTATATTGATATCTGCTTGCTTTATGAGAGCTTGCAGTGCAAAGAGCGGCAAACTTTGAGACAAATAAATGAATAAAATTAAGAACCAAGAACCCCGGTATCCTATTGGTGTCAAGCATCGAATATTTCGTTTCCGTTACTGGTAGAAATACGGCATCAAATTAGAAGTATGCAAATAAAGGTATTGTTGCAATTAGAGTCATGATTTATTTAAACTTATTTTAGGATTCCCTACTTCAAGATAGAAACTCTAGCCTACAACCCCAAACTCAACCATGTTCTTTGCAAATGCCTGCTTCTATGCATTCCGCTACTAGACAATAGCATACAATTGACATACTATATATACTAATTGCAAATAATTAATAGGTATAGCCCTTCACAGGGGCGATAAGAGAAATAAAACATATAATATGTGCAAGAAAAAGGAGGTCACACCTCCCCAAACAACTAAAACTAAGATGATGATGAAGCCTACTACTGCAAAAGGCTGTAGGCGTCGTATTAGGCGTACCCAAACAAATAATAACAAATCCCTAATCAAAACAATATCATTATTATTTATAATAGGGGGTACCGCAAGCTTAATCGCAGTATTGCAATACAACCCTACGGCAAAAACACAACTAATCACAAAGTTATCAAAAATTGAATTAAAACATACCATATCAAATATATCAAGTGCCTTACAGGATATACCAAAGAAACGAAGATTGGGCGGTAGTGGCAGTGGTGGTATTATTAAATTAACAGAATCGTCTAAATTATTTGACTTTGATGAGGAGATGGATAAAAGTGAGAATGCATTTTTAAGTGTTTCATTGCCTGAGGACGTTGAAAAGAATAAGAACCCATTAGAAAGGGTATTAGAAGGAATAGAGGATTTATTTAATGGATTAGAGGATATGTTTAATAATAGCAAGAATAATCTTCGGAATAAACACCGTAATATGAAGGCCAGTGCAGTAGGTGGCGGAGGGGATGCGGCAGAAGTTGGGGGAGAAACTCAACGCAATTGGATACCCTCAATAATTACCAACTTTTACTCACCAATAGCAGGACCATTAATTGCATTTATTGGTATAATATTTGCAATTGCATCATTTGCTTCAAGATTGATAGTGTCATCCCCCACTAGCAACTCTCATCGTCAAGTGGATGAGAATGAGGCAGAAATTATACAATTTTATGAAAAGCAAATGGAATGTGGGACGTTAATTCAGGGTGGGGGTATGCCGTTATTCTCACAGGATGTCAAGTTACCCAGTCATCCGCTCATTCGACAGGGTAGCGGATGCAATAGTGGGAGTTTTGACATGAATACCACTGCTACCTTAAGGCGGAGTGTATCCGAACCCGAGAAAACATACCGGGGAAGTCAGGGTGATTTGTATTATTCAAGGGTATTGGAAACTTTGCACCTTGACGATGAGGAGGAGGTTGAGGGTGTAGACCCTTCCCCGGCAGTAGAGATTGAACCAGAAGTTGATCAACAAGTTGTTCAAGAGGATACCGAGGATGATCTTCAAGATTGCCAGATTACTCTACTAGAGAATATCTCTTCACTAACAGAAGATGATTGGATAGTAGAGCCCGATGAAAGAGTTGAGAGGGATGAGTCTGATGAAGTAGACTCTCCTTTTGAAGTATCCCCGTGTTCCCCTCAACCTCAAGAGGCGGTGGTGGACGACGAAGACACATGCTTTGAGTCTGCCGTATCCCAAATAATACCGGAGCAAGACGGTCATCAAGAAGAGTCTCAGTCATGTCCATCAAGTCCAGAGTCAACAAGTTCAACCATTTCATCCCTCACAGTCGAAGATTATGATATTGAGACTGGCTCGTTTAATATCCCGCCAGTGCCATCTATGCTCACCTCTCCATTGGCATTAGAACACGAGGCTACTACCCCACAAAGAAGTAACCTTTCTCAAAATCGGAAACTATCAAAACGAGTGTCATTCTCTCCCGATATCAAGATTCGGGAAATACCAAGACGTCGTTGTCAAGTGTGTGAGCTATCTTCTGAAATGTATCTATACATTATGCTCTTTACTGTGGCTATTGTTATTGCAGTATTTAGTTTCATGCCTCCTCCACATCCAAAATTATCTCCGGTTTCGTGCGGTGAAATGTTCTTAAGAGCGGAGAAGATGTTGAGTTCTCAATGGGACGTGGAGCTGTAAGGCTAGTAAATTCTGCAGCCACATCCAAGGGGGGAACCAGTCTCCATTATTTTATATCAAGTGTTTTTCAAGACCGAATTTATTATGTTTCATTAAGTGACTTATTCAAGAGCAAGATGCCTTAAGATCTTCTCTAGCTTTAAATATGTAAAGAGATTATGTAATTGAACTTACTTCTCCTCCTTTGTGTTGCTACTGGGGCTGACCTAGCTTGTCTTTAGTTGAAATATTTTTAATCTGAGTGCTCAAACATTCTACTTTACAATTAGCTATTACTCATACAGCATCATCTACATCCTTCTAATAACTGACTCTTGCAAATACTTACACATGGCAGAAGTAACCCAAGGAACCTGAAACTACCATTCACTGCCTTGGAAGTCTTCGTTCAACTCAACATCTGCCCAATGATGACTACGAACACAACGGCAACTTGGATTCAGGGTGTTATGAAAGTATTTGCACTTCTTCTTGTACCCATGGGGACAATGGTGCTGACCATAACCACCATGAGATGAGTGCTTTGGTGGATATCGGTGCGGTCGGTGACCATAACCACCATGAGATGAGTGCTTTGGTGGATATCGGTGCGGTCGGTGACCATAACCACCATGAGATGAGTGCTTTGATGGATACCTGTGCTTGCTGCCTCCCCAGAAAGACGTGTCCTCATCCATAATACCCAATGGTCCTTCAATGAGGTCTTCTTCTGCATCAGGTTTAGCACCTGATGAACGAAGATTAGCAGCATTGCAATAGACGTCGGGAGTTGAAGCCATAAGAGCGGCTGTGCAGGCAAGGAAGAGGTTTAGATAAGATGAGATGAACATATTATTGATGTGTTGTAGATGTAGATGTGGTTTTTTGAAGTTGCTGGGAGATTGTGTTTATGAGATCGTCAATCCATATCTCTCTATCAATTGCATTGATAAGAGCAGGATATTAGTGCTCGCTTCTCATGTGTGTGAGCATGAACATCAGACTCATGTACAACAGAACTTGGCTTGCAGTATTTGGGAAGTCTTTACGAACAAGACAGGGTTAGTGTTCGCTTCTCATGTAAAGATCTTGATCTTTTTGTATCTATGTCTCATGACAACAATGCTAATCCAATGTTAGGGTTTTATCTGTATCTGAGTGCTCAAACATTCTATTTTACAATTGACTAACTCATACAGCATCATCTACATCATTCTAATAACTGACTCTTGCATATACTTACATGGCAGAAGCAACCCAAGGACCACCGCCGCACATTGTACAAGCAATACGATATCCCCTAGCTTGTTTCCTACGGCACTTACGACAGCCCCTACCATTCACTGCTACAAATGAAGATTCCTCTGTTTGAGGGGTATCATCGGTGTCCGATGAATCAGAAGAAGACGGATCAGGCTCATCTGAAGAATCCAAATCGGTACCATCATACCCTTTAATGAGTTGAGCATCAGAAGAAGTATCCTCGTTGTCGTTAATAGTATCGATCGAATCAGGGTCATCGGATGAATTAGCATTCCAATCATTACCATAACCTAGCTGAGCATCAGAAGAAGTATCCTCGTCACTTTCTTCACTTCCATTGTCATATCCTTTCACGACCTGAGCATCAGAAGAAGTGCCTTCATCCACGTCTTCACTTCCATATCCACTATCAGAGGCGGGTGGATAAGCTACCATTTCTTGAAAGTCTTCATTCAATTCAACATCTGCCCAATGATGATGACGGTGGTATTTCTTGTGCCCACCGTAGCTATGGCTACTTCCACCACCATACCAATGATGAGATGGATAACCCCAGCCATCATCATACCAAGATTTCTTCTTGTATCCGTAATGGTGTTTTGTGGGCTTGTGATGCTTCTTGTATCTACCGTAGTGATGCTTCTTGTATCTACCGTAGTGATGCTTATTGTAGCCACCACGACGACCACCATGATACCTGTGCTTGCCTGCCCACAAAGAAGTGTCATCCTCTTCCATATCCAGTGGTCCTTCAATGAGGTCTTCTTCTACTTGATCTAGATCAGGTTTAGCACCTGATGAACGAAGATAAGCAGCATTGCAATGGACGTCGGGAGTTGAAGCTATAAGAGCGGCAGTGCAGGCAAGGAAGAGGTTTAAATACGATGAGATGTACATATTGATATGTGTTGTAGATGTTGATTTGAAGTTGCTGGGAGATTGTTGTTTACTTTCTTGTATACTTTGTTTGCAGTTGAATGATCTTTGTTTTTATGAGATCATTAATCCGCATCTCTATCATTGACCAAGAGCACAACATTGATCAAGAGCAGCTCTTTGGTGCACGGTTTCTATGATTGTGTGAGCATGAGCATGAACATCAGACTCGTTTGTGTGATACAACAGAACTTGCAGAACTTGGCTGTGCAGTATTTGGGGAAGTCTTTACGAACAAGACCAGGATATTAGTGTTCGCTTCTCTGTAACTTAGGATGTCTGAAGGCGAGGTCAAATTGTGCTAACCGATGCTGACCTAATGTACTAACTACTGATGACTGATAACTTTTCTCTAATATATAATAACTACTACTAACAAACCTCTCGTCTCCTTGCTCCCCGCCTTGCAAACCTTGAAAGGAATACTTTTTCAACTTCTGCTGCAGCAGCAATACAAGCAGTGCCAATACTCGACGTCTTCATTATCAAACTCACACGTCGATTCGGAACATGTATGCGGTACATCGTTACAACAGTCTGGATAAGCAGTCCATTGCCCAATTGCAACCTGGCCACGCTGACATTCGTCGTAACCATTGACAATCTCGTAGTTTTCACATGGCGGCCTCTTACTGCAGATGCTTTTATAGTCACTTGATCCCAATGATTCTAACATATAATTGTTTGCTTGAATAGGAAATCCCCGGAGTGTTGCTCCATCTGTATATCCCAAGCATGCAAAGATAAGGAATAGGAAGTTGATGGAGTTCATTTCTGTTTAAGTTTGTACTTTCTTGGTTTTGATTTGATAATTGATGGTTGATGCTGTTGTTGGTTGATTTTGTTTTTATAAATGAAGTGATATGATACTCTTGAGGTTTGATTTATAGAATCAAGGTGACCATAGGCCTTGACAATCTTGTGATTGGTATATTATCTTGCTTGGTCACAGATACGGAAAATTCTCAATATTGCCTTTCTAGAAACGCTTCCGAGCACAACGATGTCAGCCCCATAACTGCAAATCTTTAACGCCACCGCTACTACTTCATGTAGTATAACCAATAAAATACTCTGTTTGCGGCGTGACAACCTCTAACAGTGAGCTCGTATGTGTATGTAGATAGAGTTCCATTTCACAATATTAATTAGCTTTTCTATTTCTTGGGTTGTGAATCGCCTTTATCACCACCGCCTCCACTATTAACACCACCACTACCAATGTCACTACTTGAAGGTCCTCCTCGGCTACTACTACCAAATAACATACCCCTAACCTCCTTCTTCATATCAATCCATACATCATTTAAATTAATCTCAGCATCTAAATCAACTTTTGGTATCCCTCTTCTTTTACCTTCACTGTTAGTTTGATTGCCATATGCTATTAAGAATGCATAGGATGCTGCCATGGTTGTTGAGAGTGTTATTAGTACACCATATTCGAATGCATTACGTCTTGGACTCATTATTGCAATAGGTAGTAAAGTTTAAGTAAAGTTTTCAGGGTATTTTTTATCTTGACTTTTTCGACCGCTCTCTAGAGCTGCTACAAATATTAACTTTGATGCTCTAGACTGCTACCATTCGAAAGAGCGTTAAAAACTGTATAAAGTGATGTATTTCAATAATATCCTGGAGTTGTATTTCAATACCAATCGATGTTTATAATATATCAGAAGAGTTTGTATGCTAGTCAATGGTCAATGGTCACACACATGAGACGATCAAGGCTCAGTACCCATTTCCGGTATCCTAAGAATCAAAAATGGCCAAGTTGACAAGGTTTTTCCGCCTCCGTAAAACAAAATCTCGGAAAAGTAGCTCTAAAAGTCTATTATTAACTTAGACATGGTCCGACTTTTAGAGCTACTTTTCCGAGATTATGTTTTACGGGGCCGGAAAAACCTTGCCAACATTACCCACTTTACGGGACTCAGGCGGGACTCGTTGATCAGCTGATGTGTCACAACTTTTTGAAGGATACCGACTCTCATTTCCAACTTTGTTTTGTGTTGGTCGAACAACAAACGCCGCTCTATTTGTCCAATGGCGCCGCCATCAACGAGCAATAATCCCTTTTCAAGTGGCTTAGGAAGAGTGAGTTTTATACTTCTGTGCTGTCACATGATTTCATTTTTGATGGACTACAATCTTAGTGTTACCAGGTGTTACCTTTGTATGATTATTGTTTGGTTGTCTTGCTAATGTTCTATCATATTTACATCTGTAATCTCGTATTAGGGCGGTAGAATAGGTGCATGGGTAGTAGCCATCGGTGCCGTGGTAAGTATACTTGGATTTGCAATGATGGAGGATATGTTCTTAAAGCTGATGCACAAAACTCACTATCTCATAATTTAATCTACCAACTAATGCACAACATTTTAAGGCTGCATGGAATTATTATGATAATCAAAAGAATACATCAACTACATTTACTAAAGAGGAACAAGAAGTATGGAATAAGAATAAGAAAGATAAGAAGTAACGACTTTTTGGCAGTGCTTAGACTGATTGGCAAATCGGATTGGCAATTTGAATTAGGTGGTCTAAAGTAATGTATTAGTTTATCAGATATATTGGTGTGATTAGTTTTTACAAAGAGCAAGAGATTTATATTGCAATACAAATTATTTATTAGTCATTAGGTCAATACAAATTTTGTCTACTACATCATCATCATATTATCAAAAAGTTCATCGTCCCTCAATGCATCAGCTGTATCATCACATATTCCCATTTCATATTGAAGATCCTTACCCATTTGACATGACACACCGCACTGAGATAAGGTATCACTAGACTGTGCAATTTCAAGAAGATAATCGCTTCCAATAGTATCAGCTGATAGTGACCGTCCACATAAGCAACAAGTTGTGACTGTTGATTTAGTTACAATCATGGTACCATCTGGCTCGACGTTAATACTACTAAAGTTTTGCAACTGGATATCAGTATCTCTTTGATAGAGAATCTCTTTTACTATGAAGGTTGTATTTTGATAATCCAAGCCACCCCAATCATCGTCATCGGTACTGTAGGATGTTTCATTAGTAAAGGTTGCAACGACAACAAGATCTACCCAATCCGAATTCTTGGCATAGTCAGCTCGTTCAGCTCCGGTATCTCCCGGAGACATGCAAGAGCAGCCAAATGCTGAAGGTAATAATGATAATGTTCCTAGCAAAAGAAGTAGCTTGGACAACGCACGGCTACTGATATGAGTAGAGATTGACATATTGATTAGAATTAGTTATTTGGTATGCAGTGTATTAGCCTTTTATGACAGATAGCATTAGCGTGCTCGATCAAGATCAAAACCCGAACTCCTATGTAGGAATGAAGTATCTTGCCCCGAAAGTGTGATCAATATATAGATCTAAAGCCTTACTTTCCAAAGTCTTCCTGGTAGTATCAAACGAGTAAAAACGTGATGCCGTTTATAAGTCACCAAATACAGTATCATTCATTTGGAAGAGCAGAGACTCGAGCTGAAATGTCAAAAGAAGAGAGAGAACAAGGGAACATATCAAATGGACAAAGAGATGTAGGGTATCTTTTCTTCATTGTATGGAATTAGGTGCTTAGATTAATATGTCAGTATACTGTTTTTAGAGTCCAATTAGAGATGAGCGATATCCAAATATCTACCAGGTACAAGCTCTTTACTCCTCTCTTCAGAGCCAGCCTCAATGAATCCCTTCCATAGCTTCTTGATTCCGCGGTATTGTGGTTCAGTTGTTGATTTGACAGCCATTTTGTGTTAGTATGTTTTGATTCTTTTTATAGATTACGTTAAATGATGATGTTGCGATTGATTGCTTTAGAATATTATGAGAGGACGTAGCATAAGTCAAGAAGGTAGAGTCTTGGTGCTCTTGCATGATGAGTCTGGTAGGTCTTCAAAAAGATACCACAATCAAGGATACCTATATTAGACTCGCCAAAATTCTGATGCTGCCCTACACTTGTGTAACATTTGGTAATATTGAATATATACTAAGCAAATCCTTAGATGAATTCTACAGTGGACAATTATCACATTTATTGTAATTGAACATTGAGAGCGGAGTTGATGGATAAAATTTCACACCAGCCCAAGATCTTCATTCACTATTGCCATTCGGCTTGATTGATATTGATGCCATAATATCATTAACTATCAACAATACATCTAATA
>Ga0214481_100161_pt1 | contig 33602 bp, 30 predicted proteins | sample M1_20Mar14CPVII9_4_FD_165057 | JGI IMG/M metagenome (GOLD analysis project Ga0214481, IMG submission 165057) | Marine eukaryotic communities from Monterey Bay, California, United States - M1_20Mar14CPVII9sort6BwellG10 | ecosystem: Environmental > Aquatic > Marine > Unclassified | place: USA...
AAAGTACCAGCACACTACAATAACTTAGTAATATTGAGAGAATATCGATACTATCATTGATCTCTCTGTTGCTTAGAACATCTGAGATTGATCAGAGAGGGAGGGGTGTTGTTTTCTTCCTTATCACCTGGTACGGTATCCTATTTCTTCAAAAAATTTATTCTCATGGTGAAATTTGTCAGTTATGAGTGAGAGGAATAATGGGTATAATAGTGTGGATTAACGGCAAGCAGTCAAATATAGCATATGCCTGTTAGAGGGATTATTAGTAAATTAGGGTTTAGGATTTACGCCGCGTCTCAAAGATACAAATAAGAAAAGATATAAAAAAGCTGTTTCTGTTGCAATACATCACACAACATTGGGATGACAGTACTTTCCTCATTCCTCGTGCTATGTTCTATACTCGTGGTGCCAACTGCGCCATTATCAAACAATAGAAATATTGCACGTGTTTTTGGAACTACTTCATCAGGGAGACTAACAACAACAACATCACAACATATGGCATTAGGAGGTAATTATTTAGATAACATTGATAATGATGAGAATGATAATAAACAGAATAGTGGAGGACAGGGAAATTGGGGTATATTCGGTCCACCATCTGGTAATAATAATAATAACAATCGTAGAGGACAAGGTGGTACTACCAATACTAATAACCGCGGCAGTGGCGGTGGTGTGGGTACTGCAATCCGCCCCCCAAACAACAGTAACAGAAGAGGTGCACCGTCAAATTATGGTATCGGGGGTAACAGAAGACAACAAAGTGGTAATGGCGTACCAAGAGTTGTTAAGATTCGTCAACCACAAGATTTGTTAGATTTTGTTGTCGAGGATGAAAGGTTAAGTGTTGGTAAGTTTTGAACACATCTTATGTATTTAATGGTGCAAGGTATGTTCTCTCTTCCATACACAAACTAACACCAATCTATCATATTATTCATACCTAATTATAAACAGTCAAAGTGTACGCATCATGGTGTAAAACATGTGCAGTATTCGACACCCGATATCGTAAACTAGCATCCCAGATTGGTGACACATACAAGTCATCCTCCAACAACTCACCATTATCATCCGAACAAGTTTCCAAAGGGAATGTACGGTTCGCTGAAATGCAATTTGACGATCCCAATAATGAAGAAATGTGTAGACTTTTAAATGCAACAAAGTTACCATATATATTATTATATAAGGGTAGTCAGGGGAAGGTTACGGACTTTCAATGTGGTCCGGCCAAGTTTCAATTGTTGGTGGATGCTGTTAATGATTATGCTGATCCTATTGGAAGCTCTACTGCAGCACCTGTCGGTAATACCAATCTCGGTGGAGAACAGGAATGGAGGGTGGTACGTGAACAACAGCAAAAGCGTAATCAACAGAATCGTCGTGAACAGCAGGCGGCACAATACGGAGGTGCTGGGTCAATAACAAACTATCCTCCGGTATCTCAAAACGATTTTAATGACAAGTTACAACGCAAGGAAGATGAAATATCACGATTATATTCCGAATTATCCAACTTACGTACAGACTTTGATAGACGTATTGTCCAATTGAAGAATGATCACGAGAAGGAAAGTGCTGAATTAAAAGAAAGGATACATTCGCAAACTAAAGAGTATGAATATGAACGACGTGCCTTATCAAAGCAGATTAAGGAATTACAGGATGAAATGATGCAACGTGAGAAGACTCTTCAATCTCAAGACAATAATGCTAGTCAACAATTACGTAATGAAATGCAACAAAAGGAGAATAGTTACAAGGAAACAGTGTCAGGTCTAAACTCAAAGATCTCACAACTTGAACAAGACCTTTTCAAAAGCAGGAATGAATTACAATACAATTCAAACGCCAGTAGTAATGAAAAGCAACAGATATCGAATCATATTGCCAAACTTGAACAAGACATATCAACACTAACATCAAAGAATGAGGAATTGGAAAAGAATTTAATTGAAGAGAAACGTGTTGTAGTGGCAAGTACCGAGGAGGCAAGTCGTGTCCTGAAGCAACTTGAACGTATCAAGAGTAGCGAAGACGAAGAGCGGAAGGTACTCGAGGCACGTATAATTGAATTGGAGGCCGAGATTTCCAATAGAGAGAAACAAATGATGAATGTTGCAAGTAATAGTGGAGATTTAGCTGCCGATATACAACGAGAGTTGGATGCATTAAAGAAGGATCGGGAACAGGAGCGTGAGGAATTAACAACTCGTATTAGAGATCTTGAACAAGAACTTGAATGGCAATCTAAGACATCAAATCTAAATGCTGCGTCATCTTCACAGGAGATGGAAAATCAAATGAAGGGATTACGACAAGAAAGTGAACGTCTATCCTCACGCATTTTAGAGTTGGAAGATACGATTGATGAACGTGATAAGCTATTACGAACGTCCAACAAGGCAACCGATATCCTGCTTGATAATATGGAAGCACAGAAGCGTGATTATGAGAAGGAATTAGATCGTACGGCATCTCTTGTTAATGAACTTGAGGAGGCTATTGCAACAAGAGAGGAACAGATGGGAATGTTACAAGAACGATTTGATTCCTTGGAGCGAATGGCAAATGATTTGAAACAAAGAGAAGGTGCTGGTGGAATGGCTAGTACCAGTATGGGATCATCATCATCTTCTTTAGGGATGGAGAGAGAAGCTCGGATGGCAGCAGAGAAAGAGGTCGGCAAATTGATGGGATTCCTTAAAGATCGAGAGGAAGAAATTGCTTGTATGAAGCAGGGTGGTAATAACAACAATGTCAATGGCGGCCAGAATCCTCCGTTTAACTTTGGTGCCTTGTTTGGTGGTTCCGGAGGAAACAATGCAGAAGTCAATGGCAGTGCTGGTGGAGGAAATGTAGGCTGGGAAAGTGGAAATGATGAGTATCACATGTTGAGAGATGTATTAATGCCCGATGAGGTATCTCCTCCAAGAGGAATGGATCCCAATATGCCTAGATCTGGAGCAGGTCGAAGTGAAAACATTTATGAGGGTGCCGGACTTTCATCATTAATGCCAAATAATGATAATAATGGAGTAGGACGATCTGACAATATTCGAGATGGTGCCGGTAGTGCTTCTTTTGAGGGAGCTAGTAGTACCCCATCACCTGCAGCAGCGATGGAACCTCCTGCTGGTTTGCCCACGCCTGCAATGGCTTTTGAAAGACGACTTGCTGAGGTAAGAGTTACTCATCTTTTATTAATTGTGCATATCTTGGCAACCTTTATTAACACAACTAACAACAACAAAATTGTACATCAGAACCCCATTGTACCGGCAGGAGCATTTGGTGGAAGCAAGCCCACGGCGTCATTTTTCAGCCCATCAAAATCAGGAGGAGGCGTTTCTGCACCTACTGATACCCCAGATTATTATCAAGGCGTCATTTCTAACTTCAACGATAACACACAACAACAGGCAAGACATCAGTCTGCCGACTTTAATGGTGATACTCCTGCAATGCCCCCGGCTGAATCTTATGCTCAAAGACCCACTGCTCCGGCACCTAGGCCGCCAGCAGTAGCTGGAAAAAGTGAAAATATTTATGCAGATGCTGGAAGCGCTGCCTCTTCTTCTTCCAATAGCAACTATCCAACTCCTTCCGCTGCCGTACCGTCTGAGCCAGTAGCACCTCTTCCTACCCCTGCCGCAGAGTTTGAGAGAAGAATAGCCGAGAATCCAATTGTACCGGCCGGTGCTTTTGGGGGATCACAACCAACAGCACGCTTCTTCAGTCCTAGCTCGAATAACTCTTCTCCGGCATCAACTACACAAGGGGGAGGAGGGTATTCATCAGCTTCCTCCCAATCATCATTTCCACCCGAGGAAGACTCCAAGTCAAAGTGGCAAAAGCTAGATGATTATGAAAAGAAGCGTGTCGCTGCTGATGCATACAAAGCATTTGAAAAGTCATTAGAGGGTAGCAGACAAGCAATGCCGAAGAGCAGTATCGGTGATATAGCTGGTGGAGGCAGTGGGCGCAAGCCTATCAGTACGGGAGGTGGAGGTGGTGGGTCAGATCGAGAAAACAAGAAACCAACTACTGCTGATGCTAAGAATCAGAGCCAAATGGAACTTGAGCGAAAAAAGCATCAACAAATGGTGGATAAGGCGGCTAGTAAAGAGAAGGAAGAAGAAGCTGAGGAGAACATTAAATCACTGCCACTACCAACAACAAGTACACCCAAGAGGAATACCCTACCTCCGAAGCAACCACAAAAGTCAGCTCAACAAATACAAGCGTCTGCGGCACAGGCATCTGCAAAGCGTATGGTGAGTTTGCAAAGTGATGTATGTGTCCAATACCTATGAACTTCATACCATTCTTATTATCTTGTATTTTATCTCTACTATCAATATCTATCATTGCAGTCTCTTGCAGAACGGGCAGGTAAGTAGTCAGCAGATGGTACATTATGTGTGAGATGTATCAACCTCCTATCATTGCTAACTCATGTTTTTTTAATTATCATTACAATTCATACCATATAGCACGAGCTGAACAAGATCGAAAGAACAAAGAGCGACTACAGAAAGCCGAGGCGAGAGCAGCTCAAGAAGCAAGGAAGAAAAAAGAACAACAGCGAGCTGATGAAGCACAACTCAAACTTCAAGCCAAGATTGATGCCAAGAAGGCCGAGGAAGCTAGAAAACAGGCAGAGCTTCGACAAGCTGAGGAGAAGAAAGTTGCCGCTGCAAAAGCTGAAGCCAAACGAAAGGAAGAGATTCAAAGAGCTGAGAAATTGAAACAGCAAGCTGATGCTGAGAGGGCAGCAGCAACGAAACAACAAGAAGAAATACAACGGCAGAAGGAGATGCAAAGAGCGACTGAATTGAAACAAAAGGCTGCTGCTGATCTAGAGGCAGCTGCCGATGCACGGAAAAGAGCTGATGCGGAAGCAGCAATACAAGAAAGTTCACAAAGAATACGGAAGGAAGAAAGTTTGGAAACTCATGAATTGATTGAGGCAGCTTTGCTTGGTGCCAACGATGATAATGTATCGGAACAAGACACTGCCTCTGACAACCCCGTGTCAAAAGCCACACCTGAACAACAGTCCAGACAAAGGGCAAAGCAAAAGGGAGCAGCAGGTGGATTTGCAGTATCAAAGTATGATGTTGTCATTACTAACAGTCCGAGTGATATTGATGTGCCACAGCTACTTGAAGGATCATTAAAAGATTTGCTCAAGGGTGCTCCTCCAAAGAGACGGAATAGAGGTGATAACAATTATTAGTGATAGGCATGGGAAACTTGCGGTAGGGTAGTGTTCAAACATTCATTACATATATGTAGGTTACACATTTGTTTGACATTGCATAGGGGTATATCTTAAGCCTTGTACTTCGTTAATTCAAATTTGATTTATCTTTATGTGTATGATACACGGTCATGATATGATACGATGAATGTTGACCCTATGTGTATGATTTTATAACTGCGCAAGCTTATTGTCTAGACCATACATTGCCGTCGGGAAACAATATTGATTTCCCTTCGTCAGTAACCTTTGCTTCAATATCTTTTGGGCCTCCCTTCGAGCTGAAATCAATCAGATATGCATCACCCTTCTTTGTTCCGACAACATCAATAACTTCACCATTTGATTCATCTTGCAATGAAATGTACATTTTATTCTTTTCAACTCGAACTACACGATATCCTTCTTTGTGGTTGGGATCTGAGTATATACCGTTTGCTCCTTCTAACTGAGTCCAAGCATTGGAATCTGGGAATATGATTTGATTACCACCAGTTCCTTCTGAGAAAGATGCAACCAAATCCGAAGGACCTCCCTTCGCTGACAAATCTAGTGTAATTGTAGTACCTTTCTTACTCGGTTTGATCTTTCCATCGACAGTGATAACAGGACCACTAGGCTCATCTTGCAGAGTCACAATAGCATTAGACTTGCTTGTTGTTCTGACAACTCTATATCCAGAAGAATGCTGTGGATCCGAATATATACCATTGATTGGAGGAAGAGGTGACTTGTCTCTAACAACTTCCAAGAATTCCACATCCCAGAAAGTAGAGGCAATCGTTGCAGCACCTGCAGCAATCAATAGATCACGTCGAGATAGCGCCTTCTTCTCTCCACTACCTGGTTTCTTTGTGGGTATCTTCTTCTTTACTGGTGCTTTCTTATTGATGGCACTGAATGCTGAACTTGGTGAAGCTAATGCTACTATGATTAGTGATGAAATGATCTTCATAATGTATATTTGTTGTGAGTATAGTATTGTATTGTGTAGATATCGATGTTTACTTGTATCTTGTTGGAATGAGTTGATGTATCGAGGATATTGGAGATTCTGCTTAGAAAAGAGTAGGGGAGACGAAGCAAGGTAATAAAAGGTGTATGATAGTATGATAGTAAGATTATTATGAGCAATATGATGGCATTCTGATAGCTGACGCCGCGATATCAACAGCACAACATCTGATGACGAGTATGAGCGTCAGTAAAATGATTCGACGGTTGTATCGCCATTTAATCATATCATATCAGGCACACATGATGAGCTTTATATTTGCTGATGCACTCCATACTCCATACTCCTTTATGTGATAGAAGCCATGACGGTATCAGTTAACAGCGGCGCTACTAATAATGTTAGTATTAAGCAAGACGAGTCAAAGATTACAACAATAATTTTTGAGTGAGTTTTGTTTATCATTGCAAAATTGTTGGTGTCGGTGCATTGCAATATACCTAACAATCTCTATGTTTTATATACTTAATCCATATATTGCTAATTATAGTGTTGACGATACGCTATATGATGTAGGAACTGTAAGTGCTTATGTTTTCATGAGGTGCCCTTTTCTCAATATTGACATATCATATGCACAAACATAAAACATAATATATTGCTCATATCATGTTATGATCGACATACCTATCGCAGGGATTTACTGCTCATAGGAATAGAGATGGTGCTGCCAACTTTATGGTTGATAAACTGCACTTCTCTTCCAAAGAAGAGGCATTAAAAGTTCGTGATGAGTACTTTGAGAAGTACCATGCAACTGCAAAGGTGAGTATAATATGTTGCATATAATTATTATATATCCAATTACATGTTCGTTTTGTATGCTAAAATCTTATACCAATACACATAGGCACTATCAATAGCAGAAGCTGATGGAAGATTGCCTCCACTACCGGAAGGTGTTACACTCCCTCCTGGCCGTACTAAACTATTTGAGGCTAATGATTTAGATGAGTATTGGGCATCCAATTTAGACTTTAGTCTCTTAGGTGGCGGCGATCCAAAGTGTGTCGAAATGTTGGAATCAATATCTACAAATACTAAATGGAACTTGAACATTGTTGCGTTTTCAAATGGACCAAGAAAATATGTATCTAGGGCATTAAAGGAGATTGGTTTGGATTCCTTCTTCCCACCACAGAATCTGTTTGCAGTCACAGATGTACTACCACATGCCAAGCCCGATAAGGGATCGTTTGATAAAGTTCTAAAGAGTATCGGTGCAAGAGCCGAAGAATGTGTAATGGTGGAGGATTCTATGAAGAACACTAGAGCAGCAAAGGCACTCGGGATGAAGACTATCTTGGTAGTTGGTAAAGGAAGAAGAAAAGGAGCTACACCAAGCACAGAGTTGGATCAAAAGGCATTAGATGCCGAAGCAACAAAACCAGGCGATGCACCGGATGAAACGGATCCAGCCGTAGATGCAGTTGTGGAAGTAGCATCAGAGGTTGGTGATGTATTAACCGCTTGGTTGGGTGCCTAAATATTGAACACGACAAATAAGTAAACGATGGTGCAGACAAACAATACAATTTAAAGCAAATGAGCTTGTCTAAATTAATGCTCGATATCCACCATAATGCAACGCCTCCTCAATCGAGAGCTCCCAATGAATATAGTAGAAAGAGAAGAAGTCCAGTAAACGGCGACACAGAGAGTATAAGTAAAGATGATATCTACTTTGATAGTAGAAGTAGGGCAACTGAATATACTCAGTCAAGAAGAAGAAGAAGGGGTGATGAGAAGAGGAGAGATGAAATACTCATGCTAACCAATGGATATGACGATAGACGTTCACAGCGACCGCTTGCTCTAACGAATGGTTATGATGACGGTAGACACGGCCGTCCTCTTGCTCTAACAAATGGTGACGATAGACGATCACAACGCCCTCTTGCTTTGACGAATGGTGACGATGGTAGAAGATCTCAACGTCCTCTTGCTATCAAAAACGGCGAAGACAGAGGGATAAGCAACAGTGGTAGAAGCCGTAGAAACAAGTCTTCCTCTAAACCACTTGCTTTAACTGCCGGACCACATTATCAAAGCTCAAGAACAATGAATACACGTGGTACATCATCATCAAAGAAAAGTAGCGTGAAACGGATCAAGCCAGCACGTGATCCAAGTTTATATATACCAGGACAAGAAGACAAGCCTGACCCTGAGGGTTCAATTGCTGATGAGATCCTAATGTTGACCAATTCTGCTGTAAGTAGAAGCGGTAGTAATCGAAGATATTACGACGACGAAGATCCACCACCAGTGAAACCAAAACGTGAGCCTAAATGTACATCGACGGTGAAGCAACCATAGAGGAGGATGATCCCAAACCACTAAAGTCTGCAATGAATAAGAAGAATGACAGAACACAACAGCAAATTGTACTCGCTGAATCTTCATTTAACAACAATGGAGAGGAAAACAAGAGATATCCTGACTATATGGCTTCATTTAAAACTGAAGATTATGATATGCCACCTCAAGAAGAAGAGGATGACGATGAAGAGGAAGAAGATGGGTATTATATTGATGCCATTAGTCAAGGAGAGCCTTCGTTTTTAACTGAGGAACCTAGTTATGCTACTCAATCAAGAGCTCAATCTCGTGCCCAAAGTGAATACAGCAGAAAGAAGAAGTCCAGTAGACGATAGAAACTGGATAGAGAAGACTCTTATGACTGGTGCCCTAGCATTAGTCAGCAGCGTTAGAAAGAAATGAGAATTATGCTACTCAACAAAGCTCGAAGCTGGCGGTAATCATCGATTTTGATTTGCATATGCGCGTTGATGACCAGCCAGTTCAAGACAAGTTAGCCTATGCTCCCGCTTCCAATCGGCTGCTTGACATTCTGTCGAACAATACTCTTTCAATCTACAGCCTCCACACAACAACAATTGATCACGCTCTTTCACTTCACTGCAGTATGAACAGTGAAGAGTTTTTGGAATAGTTAGCCTTGCTTGTCTGTACATGTCCTTTAAGCAAGAACATGATATTCTACGAGATAGAAACTTGAGAACATCCCTTTTACCACTGGTCTCTGGATTAGAACTGAGGTTTTTGAACTTCGAAGCTATTGGTGGATGGTAAAGGATAGTAACGATATCATCATCTGTAATGAGATTGTGATTTTCGAGTGTGATAATGGCCTTAGAAATCCAAGTTGCCTGCGACAATGAATTTGAGCCATAATGATACCCGTGCAGCATTTCATTTGTGGCAATACTAGTCAAGATGCACACTGTTTCATTCCGAGGAGTTTCCTCCTTCCACACCTTCGGAAATGTCGTGAGTAAAGACTGTAAATTCTCCGAAAAACTGACATGATTATTTATTCCTTTGATAAAAGTGTCTACAAACTTATACGCTGGATGAACACTGTTGGGTATGTTGATATTACAGCCATGATTGCACTGAATCTTCGGGTTCTCTATTCCCCAAAGGCTCCATTCTTTAGGAACAGGAGAGGAGATAAAGGTAAGAAGGGTTGATTGCAAGGCACGATAGTCAAATCAAACTAATCTTACCCTGCCAAGATTGTGTTCTTCTCGATATTCTTGCTTCTGCCTTCTTTGCTTTCCTCTCCTTCCCCTTACTCCGTTTTCTTGAAGGCATATTAAAGGAGATACCTGCCTTCGTGAATACTCTTGATGATTGATGATGGTTAAATGCAGGCTATTAACGGAATGTAATCGAATCTACAACGGTATACAATTCTAGGCAAAGAATGACCGTTCACATTGTTTGTTAATGTTTTGCCTTGTGATATGCGGTTCGATATACTCACGATCTACAAGGCAGTGATGATGGTTATTAAAAAGCAAACCCAACAAGTTATTTCGACATGCAGTGTGAGATGTAGTGTTGTGCCACATACATACATAAAAAATGTCAAGTCTCGCTCTTCACTTACCGCAAACAAACAGCCCTTCATTAAACTCAATCTATCATGACCAATAACGATAATAACGACGCCACCAACGACGCCACCGCTGCCAAGGAGATTAGAAAGCAACTACGTCGTGATCGTATATCAAATAGACTAAATGGCAATGGCAACTCCTCAAACAACGAGTCGGATAAAGTCAATGCTTCTACGTCGCAACTCATAAACAGTGACGATCAAATCTCTTCATCCTTTCAGCGACTCAACAATATCCAAACCAAGAGTTCACAGCTAGTAGCTGATGCAAGAGTCAAAGTTGATCAGCGTGAGGCCAAGAGAAGAGATGCCGAGACAGAGGACAATGCTAAACGAGATCAACTTCTACAACAACACGTAGGAAGCGACTCGTCTAACCATACTCAACAACAAGACGATGATAAAGTTTCTTCAGGTTGGGAACAATGCTTGGCAGCAACCAATGTTCAAGATCTATCCAAGTTGCTCGATCGACAACAACAGATATGCGAGGCAGCCCTCACCAAGCTAGATGATATTGGCAAACAACTCGGATCGCAACTACGCGAGAAGGATCACGAGTATGTCACCGCCTTGAAACGTAACCGAAATGAAGTGGAGCAACTGCAACAAACCATTACGAATGAACATCAACTACTAAAAGAGGCATTTGAAAAAGAGTTGCAGCTAATTGAACAGTCGTTAAATGCAGATAGACAGCATGTCTTGAATACAAACAAGGCCGAGTTGGAAGCACTCATTACTCAACGCAAAGAAGTAGAGACGTCGAGCTTGGAACGTCAACGTCAAATGATACAACAGCATCGACATGAAATCAAACAAACCGAGACCAAGGGTGAACGTGAACGCGAGAAACTCAAGAAACAACTCGAGGCAGAAGTCAGACGACTTGAAATCGAGTTGGAAGATACACGAGCACATCAACAGTTTGATACTGACAAGTTGGAATACAATGTACGAGTATTGACAGAGAAATCAACCAATAACGACGAGGCTGCTAAACAGAAACGACGAATCATGAAGGGCAAGGGAGAGCTTAGTCGTCAAATCGAAATCAAGAATACAAACAAGATGAAGGGCACGAAACAAAATGAAGCACTCGAGGCAGACTGTGAGAGGATTGAGAAGCAGGCAAGTGGGTTACGAGACAAGTTTGAACGATTCAAGGTATCAGATGATGAGAAGTACAAGGCCGTCCTTGATATGCATCGAGAAGACTTGCAAAAGCTACAGAGTGAGTTGGATCAGTCGACTGATTATATATTTGGTGGCAATGGTGCGATTGGTGGTTCTCATACTAATGCAAGTTTTACTTCTGATGTAACTTGGCACGGTGGTGGAAGTACTAGTGTTGCTGCTGCTTCGAAGTCAAGCAATAACAAGATGATTAAAGGCAAGACAACGTGTGACGAGTTTGGTCTCAGATTGGAGAACAATAATCAACACAACTTTGGTAGGAGGTGAGTATTATAAATCATGTGTATGATGTATATACATGTCTCATCACGTGTATATCCCTCATATCAATAATCAATCTCCTAAGTGACGAATGGAATCAAGCCGAGAAACTAATGTCAAAGTACAAGAGTATACTTACACGTCGTGAAGATCTCAAGTCGGAAGTGGCAATAATGGAAGAGAAGAACTTGAAGCTTGAACAAGAACTTGAATCAAAGCTGAAGGAAAAGATTAAGAAGATCTTGCCTTTCCTCCGACCAAAATTCTTTCAGTAGAAAACAAGATGTTGACTAAGAAGTAATCTAATCATCACAACTCTACTCAAGCAAACACATAGACTTTGTAATCTGTGTATAACTAATAAAGCAAGACTCTACACATATATCCACAGTACATTCTAGTTCTGCTTGCACTCTGGATTCTCTCCATCGCCTGTCTGTGGAGAAGGGAACGGATTGTCGCCTCCTCCAGTAGGATTAGGGTTGAAAGTAAATGGCTGTGTCCCCATTCCTTCCTCTTGCATCATTTCTTCTAGTTCCTCATCATCGTAATCTTCCATCATCGCCTCGCCTGTAAACCAAAGAATTGCTTTTGGTATCAAGTGATTTTTAATGGCCTGTGCAATGTCGTAGTCGTGATCAAACGCTTCCTCGACTGCATCAGCCTCGTCTTCATCGACTACCTCCGTCAATCCAGCAGGCATGATTGGAGGAGTGAACCAGTGAAAGAGACTGTCAGTCCTTTCTTTTTTGGTAATAGTTCTTATCTGCCCCGCATTTTGCCCTGTCTTCTTTCGTTGCTTCTTTGTTACTTCTCTATATGTGAGTGAATGCCCTGGCTTCCAATTGATATTTGTGCCTGTAACATCTTTGAGTATTGGTTCATCCTCTGTCAATAGATTGGGTACCTCATATCGTTTGGTTAGGGTTGTGTTTGTAAAGAATTTGTTCGGGGAGAAGTGAAAGTGTAACTCAAAGCCTGTGGTATGTGTTTGATGATGAGAAATGACATAAGATGTGAGTAAGGTGTATAAAAAAGTAGTATTATAATACAACCATGCGCACCTGTACCATCTTCAAAGTTTGTGCATGTAATATCTGTCAAATGATCAAGACAATCGATATCAGCTTCTGTAATCAACTCAGCAATCACATCTACATGCCCTAATGCACACGCCCAGAATTGAGGAATACCTTTTACAGCATTTGCTCCCGGTTGTTCAGGCATTTGCTGTTCATTCTCGTCATCTTCTTTGACATCCTCTACAACGCCCTCTTCTGCAACATCTACATATTCTTCATCAACAACTCTGTTGGTAGATTGAGTAGTGTCAGCAGTACTACCAAACGTATCATCAAATTCTCCATTAATAACACCTCTACGCTCCTCAAACAGCGGATCCATCTTCTTGGCGTATTTCATCTCCAGAGCTGCCCTTTCTAATCTGTACTCTTCTAATATCTCATCCCTCTTATCATTTAATGATTTGAGTTTATCAACACGAGGTATAATACATGGTGGTAGTAATGATAGGAATTCATTATCATATTCTTCAGCTGCAACGTCTATATCATCCAATGCTGCTAGATTGTTTGGTATATTGAGTGGTAGCTGCTGTACTCCAGCCACTATATCTGATACATTGTTCATTTTTTGAGGTATCTTCTTCATTCACTGTTTCCCGAGAAATACGAGCATCATCAGCCGTGGCTGCATTATCAGTGGTATCATCTGACATTGTTGTTGATATTAAAGGTGAGATTGTGGCGCTATGCTATTGTTTGGGAATGGTGGCGCCAGGCAAAGATACAAACAAGAGACTTTCCGTTTATTTTTTATTCTTATCCGCCAACAAATCAATCACTCCACCTCATTACTCATTGCCAGGCAACATCAAACTCCACAACTATCTGTTACTGGCCCTATTGATACTGATTCAACTCTATAGTGAATTGCAATCTTTACATATACATCTTGATCCACTGCCAGTTTTCTATTAGTATCGAGCTCAAACTACCATATTCAACAATCTACAACCTTTCATGATGAATAGAATCATATCATATGTCCTCTTCTTCTGTATGGCGGCAGTACTATCGTCAGTACAAGCCTTTGTTCCATCTTCAAATGTTGCAAATACAATATCAATATCTACTACACCATTGAAAGCTACATCTATCCCAACTGAAATATTTACAACAACTGACGTACTTATTAATAACGCTGCAACTGAATCGTCATCATCATTGGTATCATTGGCAACATTAGACCCAACAACTATCCTATCAGATGTATTGGGTGGGTTAATTGGAGGTCCTGCTATCTTGTTAGTACCTATTATTGCAGCATTAAGTATTGCTGGAGTGATTGCTTTCTTAATTGTTAGTTACGCCAATCCAGCCGATGAAGACGACTAAGAAGCTAGTATCTATAGAATGATGCTATTAGAAGTATTAAGAGATATATTGGTTATTAATGTTGGTTTTAGAAAGCGAGACAGGATTTAAGATATTGAGTGAAGAACGTAATAGAGTGCAGTGTAAAATATGATGATACTGTTAGGCAGATATTCACATTCACATTGAGGGAGTTTTAATTGAGACAAGCAACAACTCTAGATTAGACAACAAACCTGCTATATTTTACATTAAGAGGCGTGATGGTTGGTTAGTTGAGTTAAAATTCATTAAGTAACACTTGATCAGAGTTGACAGTATATTATGATTCGATAGAGTATGTATCCTCGCATATCCTCCTCGTTTCGTTTTAGTATATCCTCTGTAGTAGATAAACTGCTTATCAGCATTGAGCTCTAAGTAACACCTTGATTACTAACGTGATCCTAGTACACAATCACTACTTCCTACAGCATACAGCCAGTTATTTAGCCACGAAGAGTATGAAGATCCAAGATACGATGTACTCATAACCTCTACCCAATGACAAATTGACAAAATTAAATACTGAACTATTTATTCAATTAAACAGCGCCGGCAACTAATAAACTCAGCAGTTAAGAAGTATATATATATTTAAAATGGTGAGTATAATTTTATTCATGGAATGATGCGCGGTAGTACAATACATTGTCCTCTTTATAAACATAATTTTAATTTGATTTCGGAAATTATTTTTATTGCAAGTTGTATTTAATACAAAGCATCATATACCTGTTGCAACATCTCACGGTAACACCTTATATTCGCATATATTATAGGAGAGCATCACAACAACAAAATCATCATCCCCCGCCATGCTTGTGGATATGTCTACATTCAAAACCATCAAGAACGGTACCGATGGCACAAATACTGAAACTTCGATGATGACAAACATTACACGCCCTACCGAAGTTCCCGACGATGAGGTATTGTGTGAATGTTGCAATAAGATGATTTGGTATGGAGATTATGTCCAGTAAGTTTTATGTATATGTTTTTTTAAGTACATGCATTTTATTTATATATCTTTTGCCATATCATATTATGCACCCATAATAATTTCTATGTTCTTATCTGTATCTTTATTATGCATATACCCAGAGTTCAATCCTGTCAGCATAAAATGTGTACATTGTGCTACATTCGTGGTCAAATGACGACACAACAAGGACCACACCGCTGTCCCGTTCCCAACTGCAACAAATTAGCCACATCTTGTGAATATTTTTGTTTTTCAAGTGCAACCAGTGAAATCATGAACCCTACCCAAAGCCAAAGCAATCTCTTCCCTCCCATGATGATGTCTTCTACCCCATCTCCTAGCATGAGGAGGATTGGCACCGTTACTCCCGCTCCTCGTAAATCCCCTCCTGCATCTGACGAGGACGACGATCATACGGCTTTTGGTCGATCCTCTACTGGAGAATCTTTGGATACTCCTGCTTCTAACGGGGCAGAGGCACTGCTAATGTTTGCCAATACTGATAACTCCTCTGTGGATTATAGTGGTGGATATGTTGCGGGAGGAGGTAGTATGGGAGAGGAGGATTACTCAACTGATAATGTAAGTCATTCGGGTTGGGAATGATATCATCTTATATTTTTGTGTTTATGGCTATCATTTCAATTACGATTGCCAACTAACGAATGATTGTATCTCATTTTGAAATGTAAACGAAACATACAGTCATTCTATCAACAAGAGCAAAGCTTCGTTAGTCCTCCACAGAAACGTGCTGGACCAGGAAGGCCAATGGGTTCAAAGAATAAAAAAAGTAAACGTGGAAGGCCAATCGGTTCAAAGAAGAAGAATACCCCCGTCGTGGCAAAGACTCTTGTCGTTATGCCAAAGAAACGCGGACCAAAGCCCAAGAAGGGTCATGTTTACAATGGTGTAGCGCTAGGCTCAAAGAAGGCTGTTGAAACTGCATGGGAAGTTAAAAGTAAATCTTCTTTGAGGGGATGGGAAAAAAGACGTGCCAACCAGAAGGAAGCTGAGAAATTAGCCAAGAAGAAGACACCCCCCAAAGCCAAGGCCAAAATTCCTACTTCTGCTAAAGTGAAGAAGCCCAAGGGAGCGTCTTCATCTTTCAATGGAGTCTGTAAGGCAATTCGTCAGAGTCAAACCACAAGCAAGTATGAGGCCAACTTTTCAAAGTGGCGACTTGGCACATATACCCTCGAGGCTGATGCTGCATTGGCCTACGATAGTGCTGTGAGGAAGAGTGGGTTGGAACAACACTTCTGCAAGATTAACTTTGATTCGGAGGCAGACTATATGAAGACCCGAGCCAAGGAAATCAAATCAAGGAAGATTGATTCAGGGGAAGTTGATTTGGAAGGCACTCTTGCAATGATCACTGACAAAGTTCAGCACTGCAATCCCTAAATGAATGCGTTAGGCTAGTGCTTGCTGGGTTAGTCTGGGGATCTTAACGTCATACTAAGGAGGTAAGCAGAGTAGAGATATAACTGTAAAGAAAAGAAGAATAAATATCTTTTATATAGCATGTTCGTCAACTGATCTTAACCCCTTCTCTTTGATTGACCAACACAGTAAACGAATAAATATCTAAGGTCGATACCCCTTCCTCTATAGAGAGTAGGTAGAAGTCTAGACTAAAACACTAAATGCTCTCTTCATATGAAAGTTTGAGAGGCAGGGTGTCCTAATCGAGTGTAAGGGGTTTGATTCCGCCAAAGTAACAACGTGCGCAAGGTGGAATCGCACCACTCGGCTATCAAGCCGCTACAGGTTTGAAGCCTGCACTCACCACTAGGCAAGATCATGCACACCTTTTCATATCAACATCCTACTTCATAATCTAGTTACAGAATTGTAGCAAAAGCGATTCATAAGGAGGAGATTGTCATAAGACAAGAGCTCGCTACCCTCTCGCGGATTAAAATGAATTATATCATATTGATATTACGAACACAGAGGTTCTTATGGTATATCTAACAAGCAATACCACATCTTACTTCCTACTGGCAAGCTTCTTGGCCTCCTCAACAGCCAAGGCCTTGGCTCTCTTGTCCAACTTAGCCTGGGTCTTCAATCCCATGATTCCGCCACCCCACTTGCGGGTCAAATCAGCATTGCCATTGAACTTCTCCATGGCCAAATCTTGGAAAATCTTGAGTTGTGCCTCATCTTCCTTGTTAACACCGGTAAGTGCAACGACAGCAGAGGTCTTTTGGTGTACGAGGGTACCAAGACGGGCCTTATCCTTAACAATTAGGAAGGGAACATCCATCTTACGGCATAGAGCAGGAAGCCATAGAACGAGCTCGATGGGATCAACGTCACAGGCGATGAGAACAATAGATGCCTTCTTCTCTTCAACAAGGGTGGTAACATGCTTCAATCCGAACTTGAGTTGATAAGGGACATTGGCAGTCTTACCCTTACCCTTGGCAGCATCAGAGGCATTCTCCTTCTGACGTTGCTTCTTGGCGGCCTGTGTCTCGGGACGGTACTTGTTCAGTAACTTGAATACATTGACAGCCTCGTTCTTACCAATAGCCTTGGTAAATTGGTTAATGGCTGGTGGAACCTTAAGACGTTGGTAGAGAACAGCACGTTGACGCTGGATGCGTACATACTTTGGCCATCTAACAAATCGGGAGAGATCACGGCCCTTGGGACGGATGGCACCGCCGACGTTGAATGAACGTGGCTTGGATGGGAAGAGAGGGTCAGCCTTCTTGGGTGTAGAGGACTTGACGGGCTTGGACTTGGAGGATTTCTTAGGCGCCATTGTTGATAGTAATGATTTGTTTGTTGCAAAAAATTATGAGTGATGAAAAATATCGTAGCCAACCAAATTGAGGTATCCTAGGATATTTTAAGCTCATAACCTAGTAAAGAGGTAAGGTTGACCCATAGTTATTCACTCTCTATGGATCAACCTAAATTTAGTCGGGCAATTCTAGAAAATCTATGAAGTTGTCGTTGATGGAATGTTAGTTCTCGCAGTATAAGCTCCTCTGTTTGTGCTACGGTTGTCTATTATTCAATACACGTCGTCGACTGGAAGTAGTAACAAACATCTGCCAATTTGTTGGGAGTGTACATATCTTCATAAACTCTATATAGAAATATAGTTGCAAAAACAATGACAACGATAACGTCAATACCCAAACATATAATCATCAAGCATGATAATGATGAATCAGCCATTGAAATATCGGACAATAGTGATATAAAAAGTATACCTCGCAATCTACCCCTTGTAGATGAGATTGATTTGCAACAATGTCTCATATCTCCATCCAGACAATATCATGCAGCTGCTATCCAAGGAGTTGTCATTGGAAAAGAGCAACTAGAAGTTATTTGTAATGCATCCAGTACCAGTACCATTGATGGTATAGGCGGAGTAGGCAATGCTAAATCAAATGGTCATCCACAAGCATGTCCATGTTGCCGACGATACATTAATAGTACATCGACACCACCAGCCTCGCCTGAGAGAAGAAAGAATACAACAATTGAAACTAATGCCAATGAAAGCACAACACTATCATCATTAGTAGACGCTGTTGTAAATATGCAACCTACAATCATGCAACCAATGGCAGCACCGCCCCTAGTTAATGGTGATCAAATTCAGGAGTGGACTGTAGTTGAAACTCGAGCACAGGGCTGGTTATACAAGAAGGGTAGCGGAAGTGACTTTTCTGGTCAAAGATGGTAAGTTTGATGCATATCATGTGCACTTTTTAATATATTCTAATACCTCTCTGACATGCATCTACACAACTATTATCATTAGGTGGAAACCTCGATGGGTAACTCTAGCACTTGCTGAAAGTTCTGCTACGGATATACCAATGCCTATTCTCATATCACATTGGGCACCAGGAGTACCGTATCCTGCTAGTATTGTTGAACTAACGGACTCAACAGTCATTATGGCCATTGAACGTACGCATCTTAAACCAACATCGTCATCATCCAGTTCTTCTCTAAAGAATAAAGAGAACCATCAACAACTACAACAACAGACTGAAGATACTTTTGAATGGAATAGACATTGCTTTCAGATTGTACACACTCACCATCAAGACAATTTAACTACTCCAAACACTACAACACGCATCTTTACTGCACCAATTAAAGATAGGAATGAATGGGTATTTGCTATGAATGCTGCGTTGCTAGACTATGAGAAAAGATTGAATAAAGCTCGTAATGATTCAGCCAAAATTGAGTATCTAAAACAGGCAAAGAATAAAGTACGACGAGTTGGATCATTGTTGGATGATGAAAAGGAAGAAGATTTTTATTCCGAAAAGCAACAACTAACACCTTGGACAAAGAATAGCTTGGGAAGAACGAGATCTTCGGGTTCTTTAGTCGGCTTACCGCCGACTGGAAGGGCAAGATCTCTCGAAAAAGATTCTACAAAGCCAAATGTTGTTTCTTTATAAGATGATTAAGATGTCTAATATCATTTATAAGCATATACTTATGCTTTTGAGTGATAGATAAGTAAAATTACGAACAAAAGATCATACAAAAGGGGATTCACTACTTCTCTATCCAGGGTATTCTATCCTCCAAAGCACTTCTCACTTTGTGGATGAAAATTCATAAAAGAGATGATTGATGAAGTGATCATAGATAACAATCCTACCATATAGAAGAGAATAATAACGCTTCATCTGCAACAGATACACGCTCTAGTATTAGTAAAACTACATTCGGCATACGTGCGATATATCACGGCCGCTCATAGGTACATTGAATAAGCAAATATCAATTAGAAATATTTAAGTAGGTTGCAAGTAGTATTGAACATTTCCTGTCGTTAGTGTTAGTGTTAGCGTTATCAATAAGTTGGTTTTTATGATACGATCTTATTATACATCGTTACAATTTGCAACTTTGATAACAACTGTTCGTAGCATGAGTATTAGTACCAACACTATCAAATCGCCAGTAATAACAGAAAGGATATACACTTGTTCAGATGGGGTGAAACTTGCAGCTCGTCACTGGGTAAACTTTGATGTCGACGATACACTATCCTCTTCACAACAACAATGTACGACGAGAAAGATTCTATGTCTACATGGATGGCTTGATAATGCAGCATCATTCAATAGATTAGTTCCGCCTCTACTGGATTCTGAAGAAGATATACCAACTCAAATTGTTGCATTAGATTTTCCTGGCCATGGACTATCTGGGCATAAGTCATCTGATGGACCTCCTCAATTACTTGCAGAGTATGCTTATTATGTTGCAGAATTAGTTGAGGCATTGCAATGGGGCAAAGGTACCGGAGGAAACAACAACATCAACATCAGAGGTAGTAGAACAGTTGTGGGTAATATCAATCAGAATACAAACATTAAAGAAGAAACACAACCAGATTCGACTATTACTAGTAGTGATTCCAATATTCAAGACAATATCACCAAAAACAATAACAACAAAATTATATTATGCGGGCATTCAATGGGTAGCGGAGTTGCAATTGTTTTATCTGCAGCATTCCCAGAGTGGTTTAGTTCTATCATTCTATTAGAAGGCGGCTTGGTTGCTAGAAATGCACAAGATGCCAGTAGACATGTTCGGGCTGCTTGTCAACGAAGATTAAAGAGTAATAAAACATTATTCCCCAATGGATCAAACAATGTGAATGGAGAAACAATCTTGCCAAGAGCAAAGCCGTACAGCAATATAGATGCCGCAATAGAAGCTCGATTGTCAACCACTAGTCGGATGCCAGGTGATCAATATCTTAGTTATGAAGCGGCAAGAGATATGGTACTTCGAGCAACATCTCCAGCTAAACCCGATGAAGAAGACGATGTATCTGTTGTGTTTCGTCATGATCCTAGATTACAATGGCCAAGTTTACAATATTATACTCGAGAACAAGTCGAAGCATTCTTCAATGATATTCATACATCTGGCATACCTGTTTGTTTTCTTTATGCTGCAGACGGATGGCCAGTCGATAAATGGGGAGAGGAAATGTTGACAAATGTTTTAAAGCCTGGATATCTCAAGAAGTTGAGTGGCAGTCACCATTTACATGCAGATCCAGATTCAGTTAATGCTGTGGCAAAGGAAATTGTAAAGTTTCTAAAAGAGCAGAAACTGTAGTATAAAGGGTGCATATAACTTAACAATCCTTGAGTATAATCGTGCTGTTCTACTATGATCTGGGTAGAATAGAATCAAGACTCAAGCCTCTCCATGCCTCAAATCCCTCAGAAAGTTACTCCTGACCCTGGTTGAAGTTGGGATCTAGGATACCGGGGGACTACTTGTGTTGCAATCGTTGTGTTGAGTTGATATTGATATTCAATATTAGCTGTTCTGTTATATATCCTTTTATTAATGTCCTATATCTGCGCTGTAATGTTAGTTTTGTCACGTGTTATGAAGGGGTTCGCGCTCTGTATCATACTGTTGTGCATACATGACAAAAAAGTTGATGGGTTTTCAAATGGAGGAAGGCAAGTTATTACCAAGCAAAGTAACAAACAAAGAAGAATAGATATACCTACACTCTCAGCAGTATCAGCAGATTTATCGTCTCCTGCATCTGCAGTGATCGATTTCTATGCCAATTTAGATATGCTATACGACAAAAGCAATGGAATAAAATGTCCCTTCTTCCGTCGTCGGGCTGCAGACCTTATTGATAATGCTGCAATGATTGCACAATTCCTACTAATTAGACACAAGAGTTTGCCTGGTATATCAGATTTATTCCTTGATAATCCTCCAGATGAAATGGAGTTATCTGCTCCAGGCTGTAAGCCGTTAGGCCGACATATAAAAGTTCATCCAGATGGAACTGCAGATAAGACAAGAAATTTATCAATAACAGATATAAGTCAACGGATACACAACGATTGGATTGGTGGAGTGGCTGGTATTGATAAGGGATATTACATTACCGGAAAGTTAGATTCAACAATATATAGAGATGATTGTTTATTCGACGGTCCAGATCCAGACATGCCCGTAAGAGGTTTAAGAAAATACTTATCAGCTGCTTCACATCTATTTGACCCGAGGGAAAGTGATGCACAATTGCTCTCAATAATACATAATGAGAACGATGGAGATAAAGGGTATGGAATGATAGAGGTTACATGGAGATTAGGTGGCGTCATAATGTTGCCATGGCATCCTAGAGTAGAAGCATGGACTGGAAGAACAAAGTATCATTTAGATGAGGAGGGATTAATATACTTGCATGAGGAAGAGTGGGATATATCAGTGTGGAAGGCATTTATCTGTACATTATATCCAAATGCTAAGAGATGGGGCATATGGGAGAAAGAGAGATTAGCAAGCAACTAGACAGATAGAAGAAGTAGGCTAAGAAACCGATCAGGTTTCTCTTTTACATAAATTTATTACATACAGGCTAAGCATTTAAAGGAATTGGTTTTCAAAAAGTATCATACGTTGGCAATAAGGTATCACATAGTTTGATATGAGAAAATGGAACACACGAGCAATAAGTAACGGCTCAATTCATTAACCACATGTACAAGCTAATACTCAATACAGATAGGATATATACGACTAACGAAAACCTAATGGATGCTCCATTATTTCCAACATTTTCAAGATTGTTGTTGGGCAATTCAATTGAAGGCTCGCTTGAGGGTTGTGACGAAGGCTGAGACGATGGCTGCAAGTCAAATGGGAGAAAGGTTATCATGAGTGATTTCTTGAGAGTCACATTGCAAAAGATGCAAATTACTTACATTGACTTCAGTTGGAAGGTAAGTAGGAGTGGAAGTGGATCTTTGAGTAGGACTGGGGGTTGAGAACGTCGGTGCAGATCCTTCAAGACAGTCCAAAGTTGTCTCCACTCTCGCTAAGTATAACGTGTGATCGTTCCCAGTTGAAATGTCGACAGTTTTGTTCTGTGCTGTTTGTTCATTGACACAAGTTAACAAGCTGTCTGGAACTTGCCAATTCTTTCGTGGACTCAAGCCATTGGATCCGGAAGTGAAAATATTTTGTTCTTCGCCGACAAGATAGGCTAGAGGAGATGCCGGTCCAGAAAAGATTGCCTTGATGTTTTTCATGTCAGGTACACGAGTAGGTATGTTAACATCGTCTCCACAGGCAAACACCTCACCATTTGATAGATGTATATAAATTGAAGACATGCCAGCTGCAATCGATTCGACAGTACTTCCATCTTCAAGATCAGTAATCCTTGCAGGTAGAGGCCTGTTATCCCTATGCCCAAGACATAATTGCCCTTTATAATTTGTTCCAGCAGCATAAACGTGACCTGAAGCTGTTAAGAAATAAGAGGAACCTCTACCCGCCGCCATATGAGTGACAAACTCATTGTTAATCATATCATCGTTCGAGTCAGGATTATCAATTTTGATCTCCACTGGGCTTAATACATTCTTTCCCTTAACACCAATACCTAACTGTCCATACTCATTCCATCCACAGCCCCACACCTTTCCATTTTGTCGTATAAGAGTATGTCGTTCACCTGCTACCACATCAACAATATTACCTCCATTGCTTGGCAATTGTACTTTACTGAACCTGTTTCTTGACACTGTATCTCCTTGACAAAGTTGTCCATATGCATTCGTACCTGTTGACCAGAGATGTCCAAGCGAATCAAGAGCCAATGTGTAGTCTTGAGAGGCTACCACCTTTACAAAGGTTGGTAAGGAAGATTGATTATCAACTTCTGTAACAGGTACAAATCCGGAAGTACTACTATCACGACCTAATGCTCCACTAGCACTACTACCAGCAGTAAAGATTCTTCCAAGATTGGTAACTACTGCTGAATGTTGTCCTCCTGTCGAAATACCTGTAATATATTCTCCATTCAGTAATGATGGAATTGTAATTTTCTGAGGTATTTTATGACCACTACCCACACCTCCCCAATCTGTCGAGTCTCCGGCACCAAATAACCACGACTTTTTGATACTGTTGCTATCATTATCATTATTTGGTAGATACCACTCTGAATGTTGCTCTTCTATTGCAATACAAGAGGATAATGAGACGACCATTTCGATCAATATAAGTAACGTATTAGAGTATGCCATCTTCATCTGTTTATATGGTATTATATTAAATCCAATTTGGTTGAAGTTAAAGATGGTGCATGTGTTGTGGTTGCAATAATTTATTTGTTCGATTGATATGTAGATATTATTACGCCGTCAAGCAGATAGCAGAGCTCAATTATACTTTTCTATTCACTTCTATAAGGAATTGCTTCTATTAGTGTCTTGCCTTCTGAACATAACAACATCGACATAGCAATCATTCAACTGATACAAAAAATTTGAAGGATACCCTCTCAAATTATAGTTAGTTCAAAGTTCGATGAAGATGGTATTATCAAAGATAATAATATCGACGGCCCTAGTCCTTTGCAGTCATACTACAGCGGCACATGATCATCATGGTCGTACCGATGATAAAAATGTAGTACATGAATTCATACCGCCAAAACTGTCATTCAGTGCATCTGATTATTTTGCCTCATTGAACAATAATGTCGTTGCATTAGATGAAGATGCTAATGATGGCAGTGATGATATAGTTAAAGAGGTACCATGGACTATATTTCAAGCAGTTTCATCTCCTACATCTCAGGATTCTGTATTGCATCGTTCTGGACCATTACTTACCTTATTTTCTGATAATACTATCAAAAGTGATACTGAAAATATTATTGGTGCATACACCAACAATAAACATGCCAAACATACAGTATTAACACCCGACGAACAGCGTGCATATCTAAAGAAATATGGTAAAAAATGTTACACATCATCATCAACATTATTATCACGATATGATACATTTGTTAATACACCGACATTAACTAATTTAGCAATTGAATTATGGAAGTATTGTGCATTATATGTTGAAGGTGGTGTGTATGTTGATTCGGAGACTGCACCACTTGCTGCACTTGGTGATGTATTAAATTGGGATTTATCATCTACATCTACTAGGAAGATGAATTATGTTGTAGTGGATAATACACGTGATGCAGGTGTTTCACCTTCATTACTAGATGGAGTTGATTCAAGTATATCGGATTCAGTCACCGTGGCTAGTTCAATGGGAACTGGTAATCCTATTGCAATTTCATCATTTATTGCTATTGGTAGTAAGGAACATTCCATTCCTCAACAAATGGTTCAGTTGTTGATGGAAAATAGTGTTGATGTTTTAGAAGAGGAGGCATTATTACTTCCTAAAACATTAATGAATTTAATTGATGAGGAGAATGCATTACGTAAAGAGAAAGGTAAATCAAATACCTGGGGATTGTTGAATCAACGTTGTAATGGGATTGAGATTGCCTCTGGTGATGACGACGATCATCGTACTCTTCGTCACTGTCCTGCCACTTTAGGATATTGCTGTGAAGTTATTGATCCAAGTTCAAGCTATGTCTTTTTACTGTCAAGACAATCGTTGGTACCCAATCAGATTCTACCATCTCCATCCCTTCTACCTCAGCCATTTGCACATGCTAGTGGTAGAATTGACACCGCTTATACTGACACTGATAACTTGGTAGATGATAAAGAACTTGTCTTCATGTCAACTGTCAAGGAAGAGACTTCATCTCCACTCCTTGCTCCTGAATCGATTGAGGGTAATGCCGAAACTACACCCAATCTTTATGAAATACTCCAAGAGCAGAATGCCTTACCCCTCCAGGAAAGTAATAGACAGGCATGTGACGGTTGTTTGAGGGAGAAGAAGGGCGCCGATTGTACAATTTGTGCTGAGAAATGTCCAAACTTTTGTAGTAAATTGTGTGAGGTAGAAGTGAACGAAAAGCCTGTTAAGAGGGTATTAAGTGTTGTCCAGCCTAGATATAAGAAAGATCCAGAACGTATTATCCCCAGGATTGTTCATCAGGTGAGTTTGTTGAGTTGCTCATAGTTACACCATTGGCTACTCTTTTATTCTCATACTTTCCATTCTTTTTTTTACCAAATAATTAGACATGGTTTGAGCCAGTAACAGCTGAAAAATATCCCAATATGGCACGCCTTATTGAGAGTTGGAAACGATCAGGATGGGAATATCACTTTTGGGATGATGCCTCAGCTGCTGCATTCCTATCGTTACACTTCCCTCCTGAGATCCGTGAGGCATATGATGCCATCTTACCCGGAGCTTTCAAGGCGGATTTGTTCCGTTATTGTGTGCTACTCATCAAGGGTGGAATATACGCTGATATGGATGTCATGCTTGAGAGTAATTTGGACGCGGCTGTTCCTCCGGACGTTGGTTTCATGACTCCAGTCGATGCACCCGGTACCAAGCCTGACAGGCGTATGTGTCTTTGGAATGGGTTCATTGCATCGGCGCCGGGACATCCAAATTTATCACGGGTGATCGAGCATGTTGTGAATAACATTCGAAACCGATTCACTGTCGTAGACTATGATCGCATGATGTGCCCTAATGTTGAGATGTCGGTTGTTCATGCATTTAGTACACTCTTCACGGCCGGACCATGTATCCTTGGGTTAACAGTCAATGAAATCATGGGACGTGAGCTTCAACAGTCATTTGTGGAAGGTGATTTAGAATCACCTGACGGTACTCAAATCGAAGGTGTGCCAGGACGAACTATTATCCTGAAGCAAAATAAATGGGACATGGGTGGTGAGTAGCTTTTGTTCCCTGTCTTCTTTGACAGTCTATCTAACTTATCCGTCATCTTTTTTACCACAGCTCATCGGTTTACATGGGTAGAGAACAATTTGGTTGTTGCAGGTGAGTTTAAAAGTTGTGTTGTCTGTGATATGTTGTCTGTGTTCAATGCCATGTGAGATGAAGACTTATTTAGTATACTTCACTTTTATCACAGCTACGGATATGCCCGATTATGATGATAGAAAAGATCTAGAAGGCGATGATCAAGAACAAGCAGCTCATTATAGTAAGACCCAGGAACGTGGCAAACTGTATGGAGAGGAAAAAGTTTACATAGACAGGAATGTTGTGGACGAAAAGATTATCATCAGAACACAGATTGTTTCGGCTGTTGCCTAGAGTTGTTACAAGGTATGCACTTAGATATTCTGAAAGTTTAATCTTGATGTTGTATAGATCTAACTGATTAGTAACAGGCAATTGTGTTCTCTTCCAAATATTACACTACACAGTAAGGAGGACAAGTATCCAACCTTGATTGTGAATTCGCTGATCCAAAATGATCCCAAATGGTATCCTTCACAGAAATGAGAACCCCGAAAGCCTGCAGAGCTTTCTTCACCGGCCTCACCCCCTAAGATGAAATGAATCTAGACCAGAACCCTGAAAGACCGAAAGATATTGAGATGAGAGCTCCTAACACCTTCAACCTCAGCACATAATTTACAATCAAGCCAATCAGAACATATCAACAAATCCAAATCGGCATATAACAAAATAACCAACAAATTAAATACAATTCGAAAAACAACATCACTACTCACATCTATCATGGCACCAAATCCACTGAGCAAATTAAGCAGCGCAACGCTTTCGTCAACTGCAACATTATCACCAAGATCAGTTGCTACATCTCAGGAAGATTTGCAATACAAAAACGATACCATGGAATATCGTAGTGAAGCAATAACAAGCAAGGATCAATCTGGCAGCCTAGCGGATCTAATCACATACAAGAAAGTAATGGCTGCCAATAGAGGAGAGATTGCAACACGTATCAACCGTGCTGCAACAGAACTCAACCTCACTACCGTATCTTTATATGCATATGAAGGTAAGGAGCATATCATATGCACAAGTTCCTACTCAATTTACCTTACTGAACACACACACATATCCACTCTTGCTCACATTACATGAATTTGCAGATCGTAACAGTGCTCATCGATGGGACTCTGATGAATCATATCTCCTACCAGCGTCGGGTACTCCCGTCGGAGCGTATCTAAACATATCAAACATCATAGACATAGCCAAGGCAAACAAAGTTGATGCGATTCATCCAGGATACGGCTTCTTATCCGAATCGGCCGAGTTCGCTCAGGCATGTAAAGACGCCGGCATATTATTCGTCGGTCCTTCTGTCAGCAACCTTGAAATATTTGGAGATAAGACAAAAGCTCGTGAACTTGCAATCAAAGCTGGAGTATCAGTGAGTTGATATGTTTTTGGTATCATATATGCTATTTTGGACATGTTGTCAACTCATATTATCATACACTCTTACTTGTATCTTTCTATAGGTGACCGCCGGTACAACTGAACCTCTAACCACACCTGAGGCTGCAGTTGCCTTTGTCGAACAATACGGCCTCCCTGTAATTGTCAAGGCAGCAAAAGGTGGCGGAGGAAAAGGGATGAGGGTGGTGAACAAGAAGGAAGATCTTGTATCCTTCTTCAATGCTGCATCCAGTGAAGCTCTCGCTTCTTTTGGAGATGGTGGCTGTTTCATCGAACGATATGTTCGTAATGCGAAACATGTAGAAGTCCAAGTTATCGGAGACGGAAGAGGAAATGTAGTTCATCGTAAGTGCTATCGTCTTTTGGCAAAAGTGATGTGTGCATAAGATGTGTTTGAATATTGTATATCTAATCTAACCACTATCACATGAAACATACTAGTCTGGGAGCGTGATTGTAGTGTCCAACGTCGACATCAAAAGATTGTAGAGATCGCTCCTGCGTGTCATCATCCCATGTCTGTTAGGGAAAATGTATTGGCAGATGCTCTTCGAATAACCAAGGCTTGCAATTACAAGAATGCAGGGACAGTCGAGTTTCTAATCGATGATGAAGGAAGACACTACTTCATGGAAGTGAACCCGCGCGTGCAAGTAGAGCACACCGTGACAGAACAAGTTACTGGCATTGATATTGTCCAGAGTACCTTTCTCATTGCAGCTGGTGCCTCGTTAGAACAACTGGGTCTCATCCAAAAGAATATTGTACCTCGTGGTTTGGCCATTCAGTGTCGAATCACAACTGAGGACCCAGCCAACAACTTTGCGCCTTCAACCGGCCAGTTGACTACTTGCCGACATAGTGTTGGTCCTGGCATGAGAATTGATGGGTACTCTTATCCTGGTATGGTCGTTACACCGTACTTTGATAGTCTCCTTGTGAAGTATACTGCCTCTCATCAGACATGGGAAGGCTGTATTCGCCGGATGAGACGTGCGTTACGAGATAACCACATTCGAGGTATCAAAACCAACATTCCCTTCTTACTCAATGTGATGGATCATCCTGACTTTGAGCGAGGCTCATTCGACTTGAACTTTATTGATGATAACCCTGAGCTACTTGAGGACTTGCCTAGCTCGTCACTTCTTGGTTCACAAGAAGTGGGAACTTTGGGTCAAAAGTATGATAGCATTGAGGGAATGCTCAAATATATTGCCAACATTGCAGTCAATGGTCATCCTAAAAGTTTGGGAGCAGATGTTGCTCTTGTTTGTACTATTGACAGCCATGATGTCCCTTCACCTAGTGCAGACGAAGTCAGATCCATATTGAAGGCAAACAATAACGGTACTACTACACCCCATTGGCGAAAGATACTAAGAGAACAAGGTCCTAAAGAACTTGCAAAGGCAATTCGTAGTCATCAAAAATCGTTGATCACTGACACAACATGGCGCGATGCCCACCAGTCTCTGCTTGCAACACGCATGAGAACTGCTGACTTATTGAAGGCGGCCGACGCCACTAATGCTGCTTATAAGGGCAAGGACATTTTCAGCATGGAGATGTGGTAAGTGCTATTTGCGCTTGTTCATATCAAAGCACTTTGATCTAATCTTCTTACCTCTTACTTTTTGTCTCATAAAAACCCAAAGGGGGGGAGCCACATTTGACGTATCCATGAGATTTCTACACGAGTGTCCTTGGGAAAGGTTGGAGAAACTACGCAAGGCTGCGCCGGACATGCTCTTCCAAATGCTTCTTCGAGGAGCCAACGCTGTAGGGTATACCGTCTATCCCGATAATGTTGTTTTCGAGTTTTGCTCGCAGGCATATCAAAGTGGAAACGATGTCTTTCGAGTCTTCGATAGTCTAAACTACATTGAGAATATGGAGCTTGGTATTAAGGCTGCGGTTGCCAGTGGTGGCTTTGTCGAAGCAACCATTTGTTACACGGGTGATGTTACAAACAGTAATCTGAACAACAAGTACAGTTTGATGTATTATCTTGATTACGCAACACAACTTGTCAAGCTGGGAGCTCATGCTTTATGTATCAAGGACATGGCTGGCTTGTTAACTCCAAAGGCAACAACACTTCTCGTTTCGAGGCTTCGAGAGACGTTTCCAGAGGTACCGATCCATTTGCACACTCATGATACTGCTGGAATGGGCGTAGCTGCCATGTATGCAGGTTGCCAGGCCGGAGCTGATATTGTTGACGGAGCCATCGACTCAATGTCGGGTTTGAGTTCTCAGCCGTGTCTTGGTGCACTTGTCGCTGCCTTGGGAGATAAGAGTAACGTTGACTTGGATGCTCTTCAAGTATTGAATGAGTATTGGCAGAAGGTTCGAAGTGTCTACGCGCCATTTGAAGTAGATGGTTTGTCTTCAGCTATTGGATCTAATGTTTACAAACGTAAGTGACAGATTGTGTCCTGATTCGTGATCGTAGACTGCATACATGTTCTGACCCAACTCTTCGACAAAAAGATGAAATCCCTGGAGGACAGTATACCAACCTCTTGTTCCAGAGCAAACAACTTGGTCTGTCGGGTCAGTTTGAGGAGGTTAAGAAAGCATACGCCCTTGCAAACAAGTTACTAGGAGGTAAGTGAATTGGTATTTTCTGATGACATAAGATGTGCACATCTCATGCTCCTTTCTCTTTGATCTTCTAGATATCCCAAAAGTTACTCCATCATCAAAGACTGTTGGTGATTTAGCACAGTTTATTGTAACAACCAAGATATCTAAGGAGGAACTCGTGAATAATGCTGCCACTCTTCCACTTCCAAACTCAGTTGTTGAGTATATGCAGGGTGCACTTGGTCCACCTCCTGGAGGATACCCAGAACCATTCAGAACTCAAGTGCTCAAGGGTAGATGCCTACCCTTTGTTGGAAGACCTGGGTGCGAATTACCAAGTTATGATTTTGTGTCTACTACTCAGAGTCTCAAGGAAGCATACGGAGACAAGAGGATCACATCCAAAGATGTCTTGAGTTATGCTCTCTACCCTAAAGTGTTTAAAGACTTCATTGCCTTTGAAAAGTTGTATGGAAATATCAGCAAACTACCAACTCATCTCTTCCTGCGACCTATGGTACAAGGTGAAGAGCGTCATTTACATCTCGGCCGTGGCCGAGATTACTACATCAAGCTCGATAACATTGATACTTTTGATGAAGATCTTGGAACTCGAACTGTTACTCTTCAAGTCAACGGCGAGCACTGGTTTGTGAGAGCTCCTGACACTGTTACAACAGTTGGTTCTACTACTGAGGCTGGAGGCTCGGCTCCCAAGAGGCGTGTGAAGAAAGATCCAACAAACAAAGGAGATATCGGCGCTGCCATGCCTGGGCAGATTGTCGAAGTTTTTGTTGAAAAGGATTGTGAGGTGAAAGAAGGACAAACTCTCTTCAAGCTTAGTGCAATGAAAATGGAGACGGAAATTAAGGCACCGGTTGGAGGAGTTGTATCTAAAGTATTGGTTCAGAACGGAGATTCTGTTGAGGCAAATGATCTACTTGCAGTGATTGAATGAAGATGTTGGTTTGTAATTGTAGCCTTGACAATTTTGTTTGATTAGACTTAAGAATGTAAAGAATGTTTGCTTTTCACCTCTAACTTTCACTGAGCAGTACTCCTATGAGAATATCCTTAGCCGCACAAATTGCTCGGTCAATTGTTGGTGGCTCGGTGACGAGATACAATCGCGAGTTCGAAGTTTGATGTTTGATGGTGAATTTGATGATTTGCCACAACATGCATATATCTCTTGGTCTCTCCCTCTCTATGATCGTCAGCGGAAATAAAGACTATTCTTAATATCGTGTTGAATTGCAACTTTCATTCTATTGTATAGGTTCAGGTACTCGCTTTCTATAAACAATCCAATTTCTATTTTTACGCAAAAACACATGATGAATGAAGAACCTAAATTATTAACTCATACCACGAGTACTACTAATAATGATATACCACCAGCTCAATATACAACTAATGAACAGGATTTGAAAGAGGCTGCTGATATACAAAATCGTTTACTTAGTAGAGCGCAGCAACAAACAATAGAGGATACCGATACAAACAATAATAATGCTACTGTCAACAACGATAATATACCATCAGTTTCTCTCGATGAAGGAGCATACAAATATGTATTAATCACTGCAAATACATCATCAACTAATCAATCTCGAACATTTGTTTATTCAAAACGAAATGCTAGTTATCACAAAGATGTCGCACAGTATCTATTGCCTATATTAGAAGGTGAAAGATATACTAATATAAGAATCAAAGGAGGAGGTAGAATTCTCCTAGATGACGGAGATAAGAAAATACATATCTTTGGATATAGTTATGGATTTGGAGCCGCAGATCATTCTCATGCTAAGAGTATTGTTGATCAATGTGAGAAGTATAAGGGATATACTGTAACTTGGAGTAATGATGGCTACTAGAAAGTTTAGGAGTCCTCATAGAGAGTGTCTAGAAGTCAACTGCAGTTGTGTTCATTAATCTCGAAGTATTAGGTAACTACATAGAGAAGAAGGAGCAAATCAATCTACACCTCTCTGTGGTTTGTTTTTGTATATGTTGTTCAAATTGCATATAATGATCTAGGAGAATCAAAGAAGAGATTACTGCTTGGTGACTTTTCCTATCGTTTCTCTTATCTATCTTTATCTTCTTCACTTACTTCTCTAATTGACCTTAACAAGGTCAAACACATATCTATGCATGCATATGAAAGCTCATCTCGTTTCTCGTGATTCCCAAAATAAACAGACACCTAAATGTCATCAGTGGGAAGGTGTTATCACCCATTCCACAATTCAATTCATTTCAGCACAACAAAAAGTACACAGAGCCCAAAACAGATATACTCAACAAACTACTACTCATTGACTGTCTGAAACTCAAACCAGCAGCAGAAACATCCTCGGTCCGATACAATGAATTCAAATATGCTTTTGATCCCTTCGTTGACTTGGCTGCCTTTCCTTCCACCTTTGAGTTCTTCGTACTTTTACCGCTCGGCCGAGACTGTTTACTCGACACTTTTCCAGCCTTGCCTTTCTTACTACTCTTTAATGATTTACCAAAGATTGGGTTTGAAGCGTTATATTCATCAAGGAATGCCATTGATAATGTTGGATCGGTAGGCTTTTGTGCCGTTGGCGGGTTTAAGATACTAACTACATTGGTAGGTGATGATGTAATTGGGATAATTGATGTTGCAGTTGGTGGCTGTTTATTTTGGGAATCACGAGAAACGA
>Ga0214481_100162_pt1 | contig 33410 bp, 26 predicted proteins | sample M1_20Mar14CPVII9_4_FD_165057 | JGI IMG/M metagenome (GOLD analysis project Ga0214481, IMG submission 165057) | Marine eukaryotic communities from Monterey Bay, California, United States - M1_20Mar14CPVII9sort6BwellG10 | ecosystem: Environmental > Aquatic > Marine > Unclassified | place: USA...
TCAAGGTATCTTCTACAATCATGAAGCGGGGATTGAATAGACTCACTGCTATACCAACAGCAATAGCTAAACTTGTTGGGGTGTTAACTACTGCGCTTCCCGATGGATTCAAGCTCAATGATATTGAAAAAGAAAAAGGATTGGAGTATTACCAAAAGAAGCAAGAACTCAATGACGAGAGAATGCCACACCCAAAAGAAACATATGTACTCAATGGATCACTCATCTCAGATCTGCTAATTACACACGACCTTGAGTGTGGCTACACCAACGTCTTCGATCCCTACGATTGGTATACTCTTGGTGGTCAGCTGCTCAATCTCTGTAGAGAAAAACACATTACATTGATTACAGTTGAAGAAAGGCAAACAGTAACCTCTGGAGCACATGGCACAGCACAAAGGACATACGATCTTCTCTGTGAAATTGAGCCAATCAAACAACTCTTCATTGAAATCGAGACAAAGTTCATCATCAAACATTGTTTCTTTGTTGTTTATCTCGAGAATGGACATCACCCTTTTCACATGGATAATGGCTACTGTGGGACACATCGAATTCTCATCTCTCTTGGGAGTATTGAGAAGGAGATGTGGTTCCGTAAGGAGAATGGTTTGGATGGAATCAAAGTCCGACACGGTTCAATTGTTACTTTGTCAAAGAATGGTGGTGGTGTTGGAAACAGCACAATCAGCCACTCAACACGCAAGACAGGAAAGTCCATGTTCCTTTGCCTTGAGGTTGTAGCATTGAAATAGATTCAATCATTGAATGTTAGAGATTTGTGTGTCAGTTGTAGATAGAAGTATTGATTACTAAATAATATATTATGTTTGAGTGATGACTTACCTATAATAAAGATCCAATTACTTTATGTATTGCAAACCATAAATCTTGAGAGTCTCTTATCCTCTTCTCATCTTTCCCTTAAATCTCATCTTCCCCTTGTTCTATTTCCCTTTTACTATCTTCTGCTTGGAACAGTACCTAGTGTTTCGATCTGAACTTCATCAATCCAAACTGCTCCTTCTCTCGTTGGTGGACTTGGTGGTAGAACAGCAACATCAAACGGATTATACTGATAACTAAAATCAATTACATGCGGACCTGGTTCTAGTCCAAGTGCCAATTCCGTCCATTCATTAACATCCACAAGCTGAGCCGCCACTTCTCCGTCAACAAATACAATGAAGATATCTCGTGGTGGTTGTACAGATGCATACGCTTGTAATCTCAATACGCCACCCAAAAAGTCGTCACATATTTGCAAAGTGGCATTGGATATGGATGAGGTAGTACCTATATCTTCTAATGGTGGTGAACGTAATGATATTGCTCCCTCAAAAAACTTATCAGTAGTCGTTGACCAAGTACCAGATGTTGACCATGGCGGTGTGGGGAAGTTTTCAGTCTCAAATCCATATGGATTTGGCTCAAGTTCTTGACATTCGGGCTCATCAGGCTCGGTAGGCTCAATATTGGCACCTGCGGGTATAAAGTATACATCATCAATAAATACCGTACCACTACGATTAGGAGCATTCCCATCGGGAGGAAAGCCCTGCACTGGTATGTTCTGTGGATTGAATGAATAGACAAAATCAAACGTATGCGCTCCTGGTCCAACTTGTATAACTCTCTCTTGAAACTCTGACGATGGATCACTAATCACACCACGAACAACACCATCAACTGCATATTGAAACCAATCATATGGCATTTGATTACCAGCCAATACAGAAAAGTGCAATGCTCCGACGCCGTTATCACCAAGTACTAATGTCAAATTACTCGATGCTGATACTTTATCAACAGTTTCTAATATTGGTGACTTCATTGAATACAAACCAGTATTTGCACGTTCATCACTCTGTTCCCATATTAAATCGGGATTGTTTTCATTAATGTTGACACTATTCCATGCCGCCGTCACAGGAAGTACTTCACCAAAGGGAAATGTTATTGGTACGGGATCTTCAAATGATTGATAGTAGATACTTCCTGCTGGTGCTAGATCATTCGTTGGTGGTTGAACAGCTGGTGTTGGTGCATTAGATCTTGACGGGGCAGTAGTTGATTCACCATCACTGTTGCTTGTTGCAGTTGGTACTGATGAGGGTAACTCTGAAGACTGTGTGGAAGGAAGTGTAGAAGGAGCAGTAGACTCTTCATCTTCAGATGTTGTAGTAGGAACATAGCTAGGCATATACGTTGGACTGCCAGTAGGATCCTTCACTTCTCCTGTGGCTATAGTTGGTGAATTTGAAGGCATGGTAGATGGAACATCCGAAGTATCCACTACAGAAGAAGATGAAGTTGGAGATTCAGTCTCACTTTCTGGCATACTCATACCCATACTGCTAGGAGCTAAACTTGGTTCTCCCAATCCCAAGTAGGGATCTTCAGGCGTTGGTGCTGGAGAAGTAATGCTAGTAGGAGCATTTGTAATTGGCTTCAAAGTTGAAAGTGGAAGTGTTGGACTTGTCGTATCAATAGGTACTAACGGTGGCAATGTTGGAGATAGAGTGTCATCCGAGACTGGAGGAGGTGTAGCTACAGGTGGTTGTGTCAATCCCTTGGTTGGCTCAAAAGTGAATGCGCCATCTGGTGGCTTTGCAGTTGCTTCTGGAGTGGGTAATGGGGTCGGTGCCGGTGTTACCTATTTTGAGAAGAAGGATAAAGACAAGTGCATATGAGACATATATCATATGTGAGAAAAGGAAGAAGAGCACACACAAAAAGATGAGCCCAGTGGGCAAGATCATCTTTATAACTTACCACAATCTCAGTAGGTATAGGCGTAATCGGAGCGTCAGTAGGCTTACTTGTTTCGACCTCCTCTGTAGGCTTATCAGTTTCAATAATTTCAGCAAATGTAGGTTTATCACTCGGCTTAGTCGGTACCTCCCCACTCGTCGGCTTGTCAGTAGTCGGTGTACTTGGTGATGGTGGATGTACACACTTCCATCCCTTTGAACTCTTACTCTTTGATGACTTGGAATAATTGTATCCAGATTTACCACTCTTTCCAGATCGCCAGTTGGCAGGATACCACCATCCATTGTTTTCATACCACCATCCATTATTCCATTCAAAGTAATCCGTGGATGAACTAGTTGCACCCCATTTTGTTTTGGAATGTTTACCTGCCTTTTGTGTTTTAGTCATTCTCTGTCCTTGTTCCTGTTGGTGTTGGTGTTGTTGGTAATTGTTAGGGTTTGATACTAAGTTTCGATTCCATGAATTCAATGACCAGGTACCTCCTGATTGTATGCATTCATCTATATCATCTGACGATGATGATGAACTGGATGAAGTTGATGAGTGTGTGGCTGTATTGTGTCCACCTATCCAGCTTGTATCCCCCGCCACATAATCATGCGAGACACTTTCACTGCTACTTTCTGAACTACTATCCTCACTACTATCTGAACTATCCTCACTACTTTCTGAGGAGTCACTACTGCTACTTGACGAAGTATCTTGACGGTCATAATCAAACCAATCTTGTCCATCATCAACACTGCTTCCTCCTTCTCCATTATTATATCGTTCATTCACTCTACTATCGTCTTGTCCATTGTTATGCACATTAACATTCACATTGACATTGAGTAATGTATCCTCACTCTCTTTACTACTTTCACTTCTATTGTCTTTGTTCCGTTCCTTATGTGTTCGACCATCCAATATTGGGTTGGTATAGTGAGGTGATACTTTGTTAACCTCTACATCCACTTCAGCCTGTAACTCATTGGAATTGATACGAGTGGATAATTTACCAGACTGGAATAAACGATGCTTACTCCGATCTTGAATTGATAAGAGTCTTTTATTATTATTTTGTGGATGATGATGACGCGAGAGCAGTATATTGTTTTTATTATCGGTTTGTTGGTTTGGCAATATGTTAGTCGTATCGATATTGTTTGGTATTGCAGTAGATAAGGTTGCAAGTATGGCTGATATAATTAGTAGCGTTGGTAACATTGGAATGGATCTCTTCATCATTGACAATAGGTATGTGCGATTCAATTTTTTAGTTTGTTTGTGTTAAGTATCAATGTCATCGAGGTTCTTTATTTGCCTTTCAACATATACTGAACGCTCTTCTGAATTGACATTGCACACATATGTAATGCTATCGAGAGCTGTAGATCGATGCCTAATCGATACGATTAGAGAGGGAGAAGAGGATAGTTGTCGTTCATTTTATTATGAGAGTCGTCGTTCATGGGACGGCCTTTTTATACACTGAGGAATTAGTATGAACTAAAATAGTCGTTATATCTTACATCTCACTGGAGCTGTTCTAAGATTTTGAACGTACAATATATTATGCTAGTATGCCCTCTTGAACGACGAGAAATGTATTGTACAAGCTGCATGGCCAATCACCCAACTAAAACAAACTTAAACAACTTTCTCCAAGGAACTATTTCTGATGCAATAAGGGGGAAAGGAGTAGCAGACAGGTTGATAACAACTTTTATGCTCGTCATCACTTAAATACAAATATCCCATCAAATCATGATTCGGAAGAAGAAGTTCTCTCCGATAGCCGTAGGCGCTATGTTGCTTGCAATGCACGGCATATCTACTGCTACTGCTGCTTCACTTACTAACATCGTTGATGACAGTACATTAGATACTAACACAGATGAAAAACAGCGGAGACCAAAGTCAATCAATAAGAACAACCATCAACAAGGATTGCTTGTATTGAATGCGGTTGACAAGTTAAATAGACGATTAGATACAAATCAATTACATCATCGTCGTATCAAAGCAGCACAGTCTACCAAAGCTCAACAATCTCTCCCAAAAGAGCAAACTATTAACACTATAGACAAAACCAACGAAGCAGACAAAGCCAACAACAACAACAATGCACAACAAAGAAGACTAAATCAAAATGATAGTCTCTACTATAAAATATTAAAAGAAGATCATATTAATGAAGTAGGATCAACATATTATAAGTCACATTATGATAATATGATTGAGGAGGCTACTAATCAAGCTGCTACCGATGATGAGGCTACTAATCATCAAGCTGCTACCACCAACAATGATAGTGGTAGTATGGGAGAAAGTAATACGGAAAAAGAGGAGACGAATGGATGGGGACCATTTGTTGAACATATTGAAGATGAGATAGAGCATAAAGAAGATACAGCACATCACGCACATATCATACATCATTCAGCAACAGCTCATAATACAGAAGAACCAATTACATGTCCAGATGGACGAACATCAATACCTAACACATACTGTGGACGAGGTACACATCGACAAGATTGTGAGGAAGGACAATTCTGTCATGTTCATCTTACAGATTTATATGCAGTTTGCTGCCATGAAGAAGAAGATACTCCTTCTCCAAGTCCTGAGTCGTCAAGCTATTTTCCAAGTAGTTATTTTCCAAGTCCGTATATTGGCAAATCAGGCAAGAGCGGATCAAGTTATGAACCAACATCAGATCAGTTAAATGGTAAATGCACAGCAAAGGATCGAATGATATGGATTGCAAGTGAAGGCGAAATAACTCGACCACAACATTCACAGTATTGCTTTGAAAAGTATCAACATTATGATATGAATGGAGATTGGATAGATGGTTGTTATATGGATAATGAATGTCTTGAAATATGTTGGCAAACAGAATATGGATATACAGCAGAATGTTCAGAGTGTTTTGCAAGTATACATAAATGCAGTAATGGATGTATGGGAGTTTGTTCAACAAATATGACATCAAATGAATGTATAGAATGTGATGAACCATGTACTGAAGAGTTGTATGATTGTACTGGCTTTCCTCAAGTTCCAAATACTGATGGTAGCGGCAAGAGTGGTAAGAGTGGTGCAGGAAGTGGAGGTAAGGGTGGTAAGAGTGGGTAAGTTACACTGAGTGTAAGAGAGTGAATACATAATATGATTCTTTGATAATTCTAACCTTTTCTTCTGCCATCCTCTTCATTCTCTCTCATATCAGATCCAAGAGTTGCAAAAGTGGAACGAGCAAGAGCGGCAAGGGAGGAAAGAGTTGTGATACACCAAGTCCAACAACTTATACTCCTACACTTCCAACATCTTCACCGACGATGACTCAAGAGCCATCAATACAACCGACAGAATCGTTCCATCCAACGGGCTCGCCCAAGCCTACATTGTCTGGTGCCCCTTCCTCACTTCCTTCATTCTCCGGAGAACCCAGTTCTCAACCTTCATCACAGCCATCACATGAATACGAACCATCCTCTCTACCATCAATATCAATAGAACCCTCAAATCAACCCACATCTGCATCTAGTAAAATGCCAAGCCAAGTGCCTACATTGTCTGTGCATCCATCTCTACCACCGTCTATTGAACCGACGGTCACTTCTTCCTCACAACCATCGAGTCAACCTTCGATACAACCTTCTCCAGGCACTGGCGACGTCCCAACAACACAACGACCAACTGCAAATCCAACTTTGTCACAGGAACCGTCCTCTACTCCTTCCTCCGAGCCTTCCAGTCAACCATCAAGTCGGCCCAGTTCAGAAGAACCAACAAGCAATCCCACTCCAGAAGAGATATCACATCTTCCTTCGGCGGAGCCCTCAAGCCAATCATCAAGCCATCCTAGCATATCAACAATACCAAGCTCAAATCCTAGTGTAAGGCCTTCACATAGTCATTGGCCATCATCACAACCTTCTAGTGACCCAAGTATATCGGTATTGCCGTCATCAATACCGAGTAGTCAACCATCATCCATCAAACCATCTCCTGAAGTCACAGACTCTCCTTCAAGGTTACCGACATCTGCCCCGTCCAAAATGCCTACTAATGCTCCTACTGTTGATGATTTGTCTACTGAACCCACTGGATCGCCCTCAAGAGCTCCATCACAAGCGCCAGGCATGGATCCGCTGAGTGTAGCCCCAACAGGATCGCCCAGTGAGGATGATTTGAGTCAAACGCCTACCTCCTCACCATCTCGCGCACCGACTTCAAGCCCTAGTGTTGATGAGTTGAGCCAACCTCCCTCAAGAAGTCCAACTCAAACGCCTACATCGAGTCCGACTAAAGATAATTTGAGTACTGCGCCTTCTAGATTGCCAACTGGATCACCGTCAAAAGAGGTAAGATTGTTCACGATGTTGACATAATGACATAAACATGTTACAATCTGATACATAATTCGCATACACTCACATACATTCCTTTCTCATCATATTATTACAGCCGACAATAGCTCCTAGCATGGATCCTTTGTCTACTGAACCCACTGGATCGCCCTCGAGATCTCCATCACAAGCGCCAAGCATGAATCCGCTGAGTGTAGAACCCACAGGATCTCCCAGTGATGATTCTTTGACGTATAAACCTTCTGGTAAACCGTCGTCTTCTTCGAAACCTTCGTCTCAACCATCGGAACAACCTTCTGAATCAGCACAACCATCATCACAGCCATCGAGCAATCCGACAAGTAGTGGTGTTCCTAGCTTGATTGTAAGAGTCGTCTGTTTTAATCATCAATCAAAAGTGCTCATATCATGTGTCACGAGTCATTTCATTCTACCTCATAATCTTACAAACTCTTCCTGTCTCTCTCTATCTCTATTACAGCCCTCTGATTCCCCAACATTGAGTACACAACCTATCTCTCAATCATCGGAACAACCTTCGTTGTCTATAATACCTTCGGCGCAACCTTCTTCAGTTCCATCATCACAGCCCTCAAATGAGCCCATCACTATCACAGATGCACCTACACAAAGCCCTAGTCAAGCGCCTTCACAATCTCCCACTTCAAGCCCCAGCGTAGATGATTTGAGTCAACCTCCTTCACGAAGTCCAAGTCAATCGCCTACCTCGACGCCGTCAAAAGAGGTAAGATTGTTACCGATTGTTGACTTATCTTGTTTATCTCTGTGTGAGGATACACACACTCACATAATATGTTCTCCTCCTTTCTTCATATCCTTACAGCCGACAGCAAACCCCAGCCAATCTCCCTCGAGGAGTCCAAGTCAAACACCTACATCAAGCCCTAGCGTTGATGATTTGATTAGTACGGTGCCTTCAACATCTGCACAGCCCTCTTCTCAACCTTCATCGCAACCTTCTAGTCAGCCGTCTCAAGATGCTTTGACAGATTCGCCAACTCCACGACCTACCAGGCCCCCACCTACAGTGTTTACAAGTTTTGAGCAACCTTTAAGTAGCATACCAGGATGGTCAACGAGTAATGAGGACAATGAGATATTAGTTTGGAAAAGCACAACCGAAGAGAAGAAATCTGGTGAAAGGTCATGAAGAGTCCATTATTAGACAATGAAGATGGAATTAGACAGTCGGCAAACCTTACATGGGACTTTCCAGAGGACTATGGCTCTGGTACATTAGTATTAGCAGGAGTTCAGGCACCGTATGACTGGCTCGTAGTCTTGGTAAATGGTACCAGACCAAACCCAATTACAACAGATAACCCCATCCGTACACCAATTACTGCTTGGACGAAATTTAGTTACTCGCTAGACTCAGGAGCACATACGGTTGACTTTGTGTATACCTTCAATCCGTTCAATTTGACAGCAGAGGAGCTTGGCAGTGTTCCTGATAGGGCTCCGGTATATATTGATGATGTTATCTACTCACCTGATTCTTCTCAACCTACTGAATTTGAATCTGTGCTTGTGTAAGGCCAGATGATTGGAGTTATTGAATGGAGGAGGTGTACTTTATATGTATAGATGTAATAATATATGTAAATTGATGTTAAATGCCACAAAGGAGCTATATCATAATATCAAACAAGCATTTTGTTTTGTTTCAAGCTTTATGACTTTATGATTGTGCTGGAGATTGTGTAAAGGTGGATTAAATCGTCATCCATCATAGATGACGGTTGTGATGAAGGCTGTGTGGATGGTTGTGATGAAGGCTGACTAGACGGTTGAGCAGATGGTTGACTAATATTCACATTTTTTCACCTCTGATTTGTATCTTTACTTTAGTGAAATCGCGATCTCAAAGTCATTATCGATAATACTTTCATGAATAACACGAAGGATGAGAAGCCCTTCTTGTCCTGCATTTGCCTCTGCAGTAGTCCAATCAAAGTCCATTCGAATGTGTTTCTTCCAACACTTGTCGTTCCTTGCCTCTGGTACATTAAAGGATGATTGATTCAACATGTAGCCACCTTTCAGAGTACCGAGCACAAGCATAACACCTAATCCACCACCTTTGCCCTGCTGATTACCTCTTCTTTGAGCTTTTCTAAATCCATTCAATTCAATGTTGTAATCAAGTTCAAGGCTACCTTTGTGGTGTTGGGAACCTTTCTTTAATTCTTTATCAACCTTGACATTTCCAAACTTGATTAAAGGACGACTTGAGGCTAAGGAAGGCCTTGTACCAGTCATCATGCCAGTGCTGAGAGCACGGCGGACTAACGGGAAGCAGGAAAACATTTCAAAGTTGCCAGCACTGGCCTTGTCATCAAGGGCCACAAACTGCATAGCAGCCAGTAAACGAGGGATCTGTTCAACTACACTTCTCATATCGTTGATATAATCACTGATTGGTAGCTTGCTCTTGAATACAAAGGCTTGTAGCAGTAAGAAGGCCTTGGTATGTGGACTAGCCATGATATCAAGGATATTCTTTCCCGATTGCTTAGGCTTGTCAATCCACCAAGACACTTTACTCAAGTCGTAACCCCACGGAAGAGATCGGCTAAGTTCTAGGTTGAGTTCCTCTTCGTTGTGTCTGACTGGGAGTTCATTAAACTCGAATGTAGCTGAAATGTCAAGCAAGATCTTGGCAATGGCATATGTGTACATGTCATGGTCGGTAGTGAATTTGTGGATACTTGCTACTTGTTTTGTCGACTCGGCATTACCCACAAGAAACGTCTTCCTTGACTGCTCTGTTTCTTCAAGCTTCACTTCTTGGGTATGTTGTGCTAAAACTTTCCTGAGACCTCTAACACCCTGCATCATTTGCTTTGGAGTTTGACAATTCAAGTAGAAGTTTGTGGCAGCTCTGCCTAAGGGAGTTGTGCTTAACTGAGAATCGGTTCCCTCTGTCTTGTCTATACTGACACAGCCGTGCTCTTGGAGCTTATCAGTAGTCTCTTTTACCACAGATAGAAAGAACTCTTCAACATCTTTATCTTCTGCCGACTTGGCACCATAGTAGGACGGATTCATCTTAACACGTCGAGCATAAAATGTCCAATTGAGGTAGCCAATTGCATCACTTAGGGAGTTTATTGTTCCAATGGATATCTCAGCATTCAATACCACACACATGCGACCTCCAAGGCAAGATTCTACTGGGAATGGTTCGTAAAGAAACTTTTTCAGGAAAGTCTTCTTTGACTCCTCACACATGATAACAGCGACTCCCTCTTTGTCGAATTGTGGACGACCAGCACGTCCCATCATTTGAAGAATATCTGTAACTGGATAATCTACATACCGAGAGAGCTTTCCATCGAAGAACTCGGTACCCTTGACAATTACTAAATGAGCTGGTAAATTCACTCCCCAGGCAAGTGTTGCTGTTGCAATTAAAACCTGAATATGACCATCAAGATAGAGCCGCTCAACCGTCTCACGGTCACGAGAAGTCAAGCCAGCGTGATGCAAACCTATTCCAAACGTGATTGTATGTTGGAGGGCTTTATCATTTAATGATTGTGCAACAGCTTCAATGTAATCATCATCACAGTGGAGGAATGACTTTGGGTTTTCTTCTCCGGCTGCATGACTGATGAGATCCAATGCCGTTAACCTCGTCTGTCTTCTACTTGCAACAAATATCATTGACGGTTTAGAAGGAGACAGGTCCTTAATTGCTGCATAGCACGGTTTGTTCATAGTAGCCATTCGTGGACAATAATGCCTTCCAGGATAGCCTTGAATGTGCACTACCATTGGCACAGGCCGCACTGAGGGTCTAAAGTTATACAACCCTCGCTTGGCATCGACTCCATAGCCTTGGGTATCAATTCCAATCCAATTGGCCAAATCGTATGGATTGGCAAGAGCCGTCGAGAGTCCCATGATACGAGTAACTTCTGCAGACTTTCCTCCTTTTGACTGTTCAGCTTGGACAGTTCTAGAAATGAATCTCGTTCTACTAACGATGGCTTCCAATACCGCACCACGCTCTTCACCTGTGATAGATGAGAAGTAAAAGTGTGAGTTATATGATGTAACGAGAACTGTGAAGCAAGACAGAGTCATCCAGTTTCACTTACCAAGCAAATGTATTTCATCAATGATTAGTAGTCCTACCTCCCTTACGAAGCGTTTGCCATTGCTTGCCGAGCTGGATGAAAAGTCATTCGTTACACCACGCCATCCTCTACTAATCAGATCCCATTTTTCGGGTGTACAAATGAGAACGTCACTATTATTCAACGCATGAGAATCATGAGATGTGTCACCGGACAACTCAAGGACTTTCCATTTCAATGGAGGTGCACCTAATCTCTTCGTCCACTCTTTTAATCGTTCTCTTGCTAATGACTTTAGTGGTGCAATGTACACACACTTTGCTTTAGGATTCTGCTTCTTCATTCTGAGTAGGGCAATCTCAGCCACAGTCGTCTTACCCGAACCTGTTGGAGCTCCAAGTAACACCGGTGTATCAGTATGATAAAGGATGTGAAACAATTGTGTTTGTATTGGATTGAAGACCTCAAATCTATTTGCATAGAGTTGTTCATAACGCGGATCGGCCAGACTGCTGACAGGCAGAGGCGTAAGATCGAACAAGTTTGTAAAGAAGGTGGGAGAACTGAGACCATCAATGAGCACGTGTCTAAATGAGACTGGAATTAGTGCCTCGCACCCCACCCAACTATCTGAGACGATTCGTATAAAGTATTGCTGAGGCATTGGATTAAAGACTGGAACAATCACTTCCAATGTCGTAGACTCTGGATGATTCCGTTTTGAGAACAAGATGAATTCATTGTGATACGTCCGATTATTCTCATTGTCCTCTATCCACAGCCAAAAACCTTCTGCTCCTCCGTGATACTTTCCATTCCAATTGAAGACTGGATTAATATCAATATGAAATCTGAGAGTACCCTTTGTGATTGGGTGAACGGAGCATGACACTTCAACTCTCGGTAGCATTCGGACGAACTTTTGTATCAGAGCACCATCTCTAAAGCAGCGACAGAGTTGTCCAACCTCATCTTTGTCCATATCGAGTAATGATATTGCTCGCTCTAAAGTATTATAACCTTCCTCGGATGACACTCTCGAGTCCTCAAGTGCAACAAACACATTCTTCTTCAACTCATACTCAAATGCTCGTAGTGGAGATTGAAACCACCAGAATCGATGATCAATACTCTTTGCTAGTCTTAAAAACTTCAGTGCTGCAGAGGCGTTGCCATTTTTCAATGTCATCTCGAATAATGCCCGTGCTACACGACCAGCATTTGAGGCAATATAATTTGTATCAGAAATCAGAGTAAAGGATGTTACTCGAGCCTTTGACACATATGCTTGTAACAAGACATTACACTTTCCACTGTATTCTTCAACTGGTGCCAAAGTTTCAAGAGGACACGCCTCCTTCTTGAGCCTATCAACTTCGTCTAGCTCTTCAGGTCTGACTCGAACGTTCTCGAATTCATCTGCACAACACATGACATGGAGAAGATCGGCATCGGTGGGTGATGTTCTCTTCTTTTCCAACAACTCATTAAAGGTTGCTATACTCTGATTACGAATGTAAAACATTGATGCCACACGGCCGAGATTGGTAACAGCGAGATTACCGGAATCGGGATTATAGCGTATCATCTTCCTTTCGTCAAGTAGTTTGGCTGCTTCAATGGCTAATTCACGACTTCGTTGACGGAGTGTTGGATCACTCTCATGTTGGATAGCACTTATACCGTATGCCAGCGGGTTCTTGCACACTGTATGTATGTACAATTGAGAAGATGAGAGTGGTTAGTCAGTAAATCAAACAACACGTTCATACAATTCCAGATTTCATACTACTTACTTCTAACATGAAGATATGTGTATCGAATCCATTCAATCGCCTCTCGAATGTTGGTCACAGTTCCTCCAACTACTTCAGCATTCATATGGTCCGCTAGTTGTTTGATAAAGTTTGACTCTATGGGTGTAGCCCTAACAAGCTTATCTAAATACCTTGCCATGGCATCATGTGATGTAATGAGTGTGGCATCACCAGATGTGTCGAATTGTGGACGGCCTGCTCTTCCAAAGATTTGTTGTACATCCAATATACTAAGATCAACATTTGTTCCCTTCTCTGGCATGTAAACATCTGTACCTTTGATAACAACTGTATGTGCTGGTAAGTTAATTCCCCAAGCCAATGTGGCAGTACAACACAAGACTTTGATGGCACCATCATTAAACATACTCTCAGTCAATCGTCGATCATGACGAAGCATACCTGCATGATGTATACCCATACCATTACGGAAATGTTCTCGAAGTTCCTTGTTTCTACTCTTTTCTACCTTGTCAATATATTTAGCACGTGCAGTATCGCACTCTTCATAACCTTCATCACCAATGAACAAACGTTCCAACTCGCCCTCCATTGCGGCCTTTTCACCTAATGACTTGGCAGTGGTACCCGTGCCCTTTCGGGAATGTACAAATACCATAACTTGATGTCCATCACGTAATGCTTCTGATACAACATCATAACAAACATCATCCATCTTCTTTTCTCTTTCAAACCAATTCTTCTTATTATGTGACGTTACGCCTATAAATGTTTGTTGCAATGGCACAGGACGATGTTCAGGACCAAAGTAGAACAATCCCTTGGTCTTATCAACACGTAAGAATGTTGCAACATCTTCATAGTTGGGTAATGTGGCAGATAATCCAACTAATCGTACAGAACGTTGACTACTTTCAACCCATCGATGAAGTCGCGCCACTACACTTTCGATCACGGCACCACGTTCATCTGCCAACAAGTGTACTTCATCAATAATCAATAGTCCACAAGTTGAGCCTAAACTACCATCACCACCCTTTCGTGTTACCACATCCCACTTTTCAGGAGTAGTTACTAATATATGTGCAGCCTCTGCCTCGGCTCGACTTAATTGCATATCACCCGTTAGTTCCTTCACGATGATACCAAGCGGTTTTAATTTGGAACTAAACTTTTCTACAACCTCTTGTGCTAATGCCTTCATTGGTGCAATGTATACAATCTTCTTACCGGTGGTGACTGAATAGTGATCATCATCATCGTATGACTCTCCAATGAAACCAACATCACGTAAATGAGCTACTACTGTTAACATGGCTACATTTGTTTTACCGGCACCTTTGATTAGTTATTGATTGATTGGAGAGAAGTTGATATGAAAGAGTGAGCAATTCCGACTTCATCAACAAAACCAGCATGCACATATAAACTCCAAACTCACCGGTAGGAGCACATATCAATAAATTCTCTCTACTTCTATATGCACTATCAAAAACAGTCGATTGCATTGGATTTAAAGACTTAACACCACCAAATGCCAAACGTTCATCTGTACCTTCCCCTAACACCTCATCTAAATTAATTCTTGATCTTAATAATGACTTTTCACGTACAGGTGCAGGTATGATCACCTTTTCATAATGTTTTTCATAGATACGTTCAGTGCCCTTTGGTAGACCACGGGTGGATGAATCATTGTATTGTTTTGTTCCTTCGGGTGCTAGATTATACTTCATTGATTGTATTTGTTCATTTGACATTCCGTCTAATCCACGTGTATGGTTGTTGTTGTAGAGTAATGCCTCTTCATTACGTAACATTTGTTCCATCCCACCTCTATTGTTGTTGCTTCCATTAGTAGTATTGTTGTTATTATTGTTAGCTAGTGATGGTAATTGACTAACCAAGAACAATTCATCACTCTCAGTCAAAGCACCAGCCTCACGTGCTACATTTACTGCAGTAATTGCTTGTTTGATTATACGTTTATATGTCTTCTCAGCTTCTTTATCACTCTTTCGTGTTATGGAATGTGTCCCTCTTGAAGTGTACCCACTGCTTTGTTGATGTTGGTGCTCGGTACGTATTGCCACTGCTAGGTTAGTTGCTTCGTATGCATCTGATCGTAATTGATATAACCTATCATGCTGCTGCTGTGTATCATTCCTTCCACTACTGCCAATATTACCATTGGTTGCAACATCTCCACCATCCATACTGTCAGCAACTTGTTTCAATAAATCAACGGTGACATTCTTTCTTATCTCATCAGCCTTAGCAATCACTTCAAATAATATCTCAATACTAGTCTCGCCTTCACCGAATAATTCAAATAATGTAGATTGCATTTTAGACTCGTCAGGTTGATTGATTGCTGATAATGTTTCTATTGTGAATTGTAATGGTGGTAGTGGTGTAGGTAGTTTGGAACATGTTTCGTAGAGCCATTTTGCTGTGTCTTCTTTTTTATTGTTGTTGTTAGATGCAGCAGCGGCGGTAATGTTAGTAGTAGTAGTAGTAGTAGCAGAGGTATCATCTGTCAATACGAATTGGCGTAATGCATTGGTAAATGATAGAAAGGATGACTCATTATTATCATTGTTGATGGTAGCATTGCTTGAGAGTATGTTATCATCTTCTAATATCTCCTCGGCGGAAGATTCGATTGATGATAGAATATACTCCATTATTTATAGAGTATGTTGTCTATACAATTGCTTAATGTTTTGTATTATACGATAGAGACAGCGCACGGTTGCCAACTAACTCATCGTTTTTATTTACCATATTACATGTGGAATAATTCCATGGAAAAAACTGGAAACGATGGGGGGGGGGGGAGCAACAACGAAAGCAAGGAAGATTCATCGGCATTGTTCCCCTTGCTATACTCCTGGGTTATATTATTGCTACAGTAAATATCGAATAAATATAATTATCTACTAATATTGCAATAGGTATCCGATCATGGTGTATAAAGATAATCCAGAGGAGACATACTCAAGAGTAAATGGCAATGACAATGACGACGATGATAAGGATATGTCTACCTCCTTAGAAATATCTCATCAAATGAATAGCATATCAGACAATAACACAATACAAACCCGAAACTACAAAGAGATATGTACGTTAACATGTTTCATATGTGTTTGTGCAGTACTCGGGTATATGGGGGGTCTAATGATTAACGGAGGTAATGAAATCTTTAGTGGACATACTACAGATGACGACAATACAGACTCTACTTCTCATATGCGTGCATCAGCAGCAAGTATGACAGAAGCAACCGCCAAAGACATTGCAGCAAACAAAGTAATAGACAACTCAAACCGATTTGATGATATACCAGATTTACCCAAGGTTGATAAAAAGTTATTAAAATTTCTAACACGATCATCATACGCGCGTGAGAAGACTATGCAATTATTAACTGATGAATTTATATCTGATAAAAGTACTGATACGTCAATTAGTGATAAGTTAGAGGATACTATTGAGGCAATGGGATTAGTTGTGTCCGATGGTTTGCCTGTTCAAGTGGAAGGCTTTCCATTCCTATTCGTTGGATCGATAGGTGCGGTAATGAACGAAAAGGCATTAAAAGAACATGGTATTACAGATATCATTAGTTGGTCAGCTACGGCCAAGTGTAGCAATTATCCATTCATCAGATACATGTGTTTTACCAACGTTAGTAATTATGGAGATATGAAAAAACATATGGATGATGAGTTAAATGTTGCAGTTGATAGAATTGAGGAGGTACGGAAGGCTGGTGGGAAGGTAATGAGTCAATGTTGGTATGGGAGGAATCGTAGTGTAACATTGTTGGTTGCATATTTGTTGAAGTATGGTGGATTTGATTATGATGCAGGTGAAGAGGCATTGCAGTGGATACAAAAGACTAGACCAATTGCTGATTCATATCGGGGTGTTATTAATAGTTATGGAAAAAAGTATGGGGGTTATGCCAATGGAAAGAAGAGAGAAAGCAAGGGCAGCAAGGAGAAGGTGCATTAGATGATACTATGTGGATGTATTGTTGCCACAAGAGAATCCTGTGTAGAACAGTATTTGTACTGGCAAATTGTGTGAGATTTAAGTACATGATAACAATTAATATCATGACCAATAAGTTCATCTTTATTATTAAAAGGAGATGATCTCTTTAATATATCATATCATAGGCAAGTCGTCATACCGCGAACGTCATATCAAAATATCAATCATCCCCCCGAGCCGTGTTACTGCTTGTCGTTTTACAAGTCCCCTATTCTTCAGACTTCCCTGCCTTCCCTTGTTCATTTTGCTTCAGATAACAAACAGCCCGAGCATAAATCTGTGCAGCTTCTTCGGGAGTATCGAACGTTCCTAGAGTTTTAGGCACTTTCTCAATACTTATCCTTGCCTCCCATCGCTTCTTGTTTTTCTTCACACCCTTGTAACCACTGCTAGAATTAGATGTGATCAACTCTTGTTGCTCGGGGATGTTACTTAGATCTATTCCACCAAATATCTGTTGACTTCCTTTCTTTGGTTTGTATTTGAAAGCCGCTTTTGCATATGAAATGGCAGCATCCTCTTCTTCATCATAATATCCAATAGATCGTACACGCCCATCAACCATTATTTGACTCTTCCATTTTCCCCATGACTTTTCATAGTAGCAACCTGTATATTTGGAACTCTTTGGACCAACTGGACGTTGACGAAAATTATCTTTATATATTGTATTTACATTAGTGAAATCGTTTTTGAGAATTGGTGGCTGTTCTGGTACATCAGATATATCAATAAATGAGCTACTTTCAGTATTTTGTTTTGGTTTCTTCTTCTTTCTATTCTTTGTTTTTGGTTCAATTGGTTTTCCTAGTTTACGTTTCTTCTTGATGGTAGTGTGTTCATTATTGTGTTGCAAATTATTATTAGCCTCTGGCATACCTTCTTGCTCGCACACTCCATCTTCTCCGCCGCTCTTCTTCGTAGGTATTAGGATGTGACTTTTCGTCGGCATATAAGATGTAAAGGTAAATAGTAATCAGCGTTTATACCACTCAAAGACAATAGTATCAGTTGTCAAAGGAGGAGGCAGTAGTAGTAGATAGGGGCAGTAGTGGCATGAGGATACCACCCATCAAAAATAAATATCTTCAGTGTAAAGATTTTGATGCGAGCAAAAGACAATCCAGCTGTAGTCTATGAAGTTGTACTATGATGTTGTATAGGCCTGGTTTACCACCGGTTACTCAACGGTATGCTTTAGGAGAAGAATGATATGGGGCTTTTTCGATAAGTATCCAAATGAAGCAAAGATTAACATATAACATATATGGTACTTTTACTCTCGAAATGATATGGCCATGTTGTATTGTGATGGCTCTGCTTATTCCAATACAAAATCAAATAGATGCACTGACTTCCCCAGTTGTAAATGAACCTTCTCGTTGGCAGCGCCGTACTGCAAAAAGACGACAACGAACCGAGAATCTATTAGGATTGATTGAACAAAACACCAACAACACAACAACGACAAATTATGATATACCTACATTGCAAATACCAACACATTATAAAATCAATTGGGATGAGGTCATACCCGAATTAGATCCGATGAGAGGCGGTAAAATAAGACAAGGTACATCAAAGAGGAGAGAACGAGGATTAAGAAAGCGAGCACAGATTGAATGCTTTTATTATGGTGTATCCAAGCTTCTTGAATCGCAAAATAGTAATGTCACAATCATTGACGCTGGATGTGGCGCTGGCAACTTGGCAATTGGACTAGCTGGACTACTTCTTGAGAACAATATACCAAACAATCAGCATGTGAATGTTCTTGCAGTGGATGTGAACAACCATGCGTTGCAAAGGTTAGAAGAAAGAGCTAAAACAATATTGCCATCTGGATATCTCAAAACATGTTGTGAAGATTTGGCCAATATACAAGAAATTCTAGCTCAAGTTCCATCAGATAATAATGTGATAGTAGTATCATTACATGCCTGTGGATCCGCATCAGATATGGCAATGGAATTGGCTTTTGCTTGTGAAGCCCCTTTCATAATCTGCCCGTGTTGCACAGCAAAGAGTCTAACCAAACGCAGTGATATACCAACACAACAAAGTAGTTATGATGCATCAGCTTCATTTATCAGAAGTGGAGCAACAGCAGACATTACATATCCAAGATCTACTTGGCTTAGAAGTAGAATGGTTGGTCAAGATGGTAATGAATACATTACAATGGAAGAACAATATACAACATTAGCAAAAGTTGCAGACGTCGGGCTAGGACCCCAAACTCCTTCCCAACAGAGAGAGCATCAACGACGAGCAAAGCATATAGTAGAGATGGATAGGCTTAGATATGCATCGGAAGAGCATGGCTACAATGTTAGTCTAATGAGGATAGAAGGTCATGATCCAAAAGTATACGGTAAGGGAGAAATATTGCTTGGTACCAAGAATGAGTTGTTTGCCTATGAGACGCTGAGTTGAATCCTTCATTGAGTTATGTGAAGATACCTCCTAGTGTTCTAGTAGATTAATTTCATATGCGGTGAATAGATCACCATTATACATAGAGTTTGTAACCGCTAGTCGTCACAAGTCAATAAGTTTACTCTAAGTTTAACTTCTTTCTACATAACATCAGTTCTCTCTCTTTCTCTTCTTTCACACTAGACACGGGCCACTCCTCAACATTTAACACACACCACATGATCTATGGTTTCGTCATGTATCTTCTTCTTATCTATAACTCAAGCCTATACTATTTACTTACCCCTTTAGTATTGACGACGACTATAACCCCCACTTCCGCTTGATCCCTTGCCAGACTTTGAAGATCCCTTGCTCGATTTACCTGATGATGCTTTGCCCGACTTACCGGATCCTTTGCCAGACTTACCAGATGATGCTTTGCCTGACTTTCCAGATCCTTTACCAGACTTGCCTGATGATCGAGAACTGCCCCTATTAGGGACGATGTTTGCATATCCATTTTGGACGATGTTGCCATATCCTTGAGGGACAATATTTCCATAGGTCTGCTGAACTTCATCAACTTCTCCATCTAATTCAGACTTAGCGACAAGCATTGATGGAGGTGCAACTGGTGATGGTGCCTGATAAATATATGATTGACGTTATGGTAGATATCAAGAGAGGAGATATGAGGTGTAAGTAAACAATGATGGGCAATCGCATTATCACAAGCAGTATCGATACATCGACATGATCTGTTCATTATGATACTGAATGTTCGTGATACCGACACCCCATACCGAGTCGACAACTCCGATGCATATCATAAAATTGAAATAGATACTTACAAAATCGGTGGGGAAGGGAGTACCAGGAGTTGGAGGACGAGGAGTTGGAGGACGAGGAGTGGGTGGACGAGGTGTAGGATTGAAACTTTGCAATGAACGTTGCTGTGTGAAGAACTCAATATCCTCAGTATCAATAACATTATTCTTCTTATTAAGTCGACGTTGTTTACGGTTTTCACGTCGTGAGGTAAGGAGTGTTTGACGATCGACTGTAACGGCTGATGATGCCGAGAGTGATAGCTGCAATGATTGCAATTAAACTGGAGTTAAGCATCATGTTGTTCTATTAGTGTTGTGATAATGTATTGGGGCTTTGAGATGGTGTTATTGCAATGGTAATAGTAATGAAGATTATGGAAGCAACATATTGCAAAAGCATGTTGTGGTTCACTCACATAGAAGTTTGTTTCGCATATTTGAAGAAAGCCATTTTACTAGTTCCAACGTTGGTTGCTCACCAATATTTCTTCAACACTCTATTCGGTGGAAATGTTCCCAAGCTTCGATTTATAAATAAGCTTACTCACATCTTTGGGCGTTGTTCTATCCTCTACTCACTATGGATGGCATAGTTGGAGTTGGTTTAAGCCGACATTGATGTGAGTGAAGAGTAGATGATGTGACAGTGACAAGCATGTGGTATTCTGATCTCTGAAGACTCCTAATAATCTAGCCCAAATCATTGTTCAACATATTACTACCTAAGAGACGATTGATATGATTACCAAGCTGTCTAACTTTATATTCTAAACTGTAACTGTATCCCAATTTGGTATACTATTATATTCTTGACAGTGTCCTCTTCTTTGCTTTTTTTAGTTCCAACAGTGCTAATGTTTGCTTGTGTACAGCGTCGGGACCATCGGCAATTCTTAGTGTTCGTAAACCTACCAGGGCTCTTGCTAGTGGAAAGTCCCCACTTACGCCAGCACCACCAAAGATCTAAAAGAGATGAAGAAGTTGAGTCTCAAACAGAGATACAGTACACATTAGACACAAAAACAAAAGAGAAATCTCTCACCTGTACTGCTCTGTCTACCACACGTGATGTGAGTTCAGGAACAGTCACCTTAATCATTGCAATCTTATCCCTCGCTCCTTTAGCCCCAAGCCTGTCAATCTCCTCAGCACAGGCTAGCGTCAACAATCGTGCAGCTTCCAGATCGGATGCAGAGTCAGCGATCAATTCACGACATGATCCATGTTCGTGTAAGTATTTCCCAAACGTTTGCCTATGAAAAGTTCTTTCCAGCATTAACTCATAACATCTAGCTGCTAAGCCTACTGCTCTCATACAATGGTGGATTCGACCAGGGCCTAGTCTGGATTGACTAATTAAGAATCCTTTACCTTCTCCCAACACTACAGCAGACTCATCAAGTTCTACATTATCTAACCATACTTCGGCATGTCCATGTGGAGCATCATCGTATCCAAAGACTGTGAGAGGTCGTACAAATTTAACACCAGGATGAGGCATCGGTACAATCACTATAGTTTGGTTACCTCGCTTTGTTTGCATTTGCTTTTCATCTATGGAACAGGATGGATGACTATAATCCATATTTGCAACTACTAGGGCAACTTTACACTATAGATTAATATTAGAAGTGAGTGGGAATCATCATATAATGATAGTACAGGTTCAAACAATTCAATCCAACTTACCCTTGGATCCATTGCCCCAGTACTCCACCATTTCTTCCCATTCAATATATACTTTACACGTCCATTCTCTTGGACAATCTTTGTCAATTTAGTTTGTAGATTTCGTGCATCACTTGATGCAACATCAGGTTCCGTCATTAGGAAAGCACTTCTTATTTCGCCCTTTAGTAGTGGTTTAAGATATGTAGATTGTTGACTTTTAGTTCCATGCTTAAGGAATACTTCCATGTTGCCTGTATCTGGTGCAGAGCAATTGCATGCCTCCGGTGCAAGTGATGACCTTCCAGTCACCTGATATGAGACAAATCATAATATGTTCATGATGGGCATTAGATGAATGCATGTACCTATATATAGAAGATAGGTACATAAACTCACCTCGCATAAAATCCCGTATTCCCGATTAGACAGATATATTGATGGTGATATAACATTATCATCCCTACCAGTTAACAAATGATTTGGAACTTGATGCGGTAAAAATAGGTTCCATAATCCGAGTTCCTGCGCTTCTTTCTTCAAACGTTCAATAACAGGAGGTATTGCAGCAGGTATCCATCTATCTGATCCATTAAATTGATTAATATGTTCTTCATACTCTTTCTCGCCAGGGATACAACGCTCGGTAACAAACTTTTCTAACTTTTCTTTTAGTACTGATGCTTGAGGTGATAATGCCAATAGAGACATTGTTAATATATGTTATGATTTTGTATTTAATATCGAAAGAAAGCTCTCGTTAAAGATACCGACAATAACTTCGTAGCGCCACTGATTAATTAACCAAATAACCACTACTAATAAAACTAATACTAATACTCAATATCCAAGCAATAGTCCTAATAGTTCCTGGTTATATAAAGGGACACTTTGCAACAGCAACAACCAATCAAAATGATATCACTCAACTCTCAATACTCAATTGGCATGTGGTATCCTTTTCAGTCATTTCAATCAAACGAATACTAATACCTATTCACTACTAACACTAAATCTAATAGTCCTAACCTGCCTGCGTTACTATAGAACTTTTGCCACAAAGCAAACAACTCAACTAATCAACAATAACTAAAATTTTTGTCATTCCACTTGTAATCATTTCACGAGAATTGACATAATAAAAACTCATTGCTCAAACTCAACTTGTTGGGTGAACCAGTAACAATGGCGGCCTCCCACCACAAAGCAGAGGGAGACCTTACTTCCTCTTCCTCTAACGAAGATAACAATCATCTTAGTAGCAGTGGTAACAATATCTTAACAGCCATCAAACTAATCGCGGCCACAGCACTCTTTTACTCAGCAGGTACCTCATTTTCCGAAACATACCAACAACATCTTGCCTACAAAAATGCTGGCGCTACACCCTCATCATCAAACTCCAACACATATAATGATATGCCAACACCATCTAATCATATTTATGCCAATACTCCTTCACGTGATAATAATAGTGGACGTCGATTAAGTGAAACTAATATTTCGAAGAAGAACCCACCATCTTACATGAAAGACTTAATGGATGAATTGGCTGAACGTACCAAGTTAATGACGGAAACTCCTCCTGAGGAGGTTAAGTATTGGTTTGAATATACGGGCCCTTTACAGGTGAGTTAATTAAATATCAAATTTATTTAGTATTTTGTGTTGGTGTGGTTGTATGTTTATGTGTATTTGTGGCTATTTTATTATTTGGGTGCACCTTATAATATTTAAGTAATTGGGGAGGGAGATAGTAAACCCTGATACTCTTATATTAAACAATGAAACAATATGCTCACATGATATTGCACCTTACTAACAAAATACACAACAGAAATACTTCTACCGCTATTCCCGATCTCGTAAGAAGGCAGATTCATTCGAGGGACGTGATGATTCAGGTGTTGTATCATCCCGTTTCATTGATAAATCTGGTGGTGGTGATGAATTTAATAAATTCTTCTCATCAGCTAATGATGATAATAAACGTATTCTGGATAATTGTTTGGCTATGGGAAGTGAACGTCGTTCTGACCGTAGTAAGGGATCGGTTTGGGAAGAGTTATATAAGGATGGGAATGATCGTTGTCGTGTGTTATTTGCATTAAACACCGTCGGTGCAGGTCGATCTACAACAATGTTATGGGAGACAAAACCCCCGGCTCCGCATTCAGCTGAGCCTCGGCCTTGGATTAGTGAACAGGAAACAGCAGCTACACATCTTGAACGTAACTTACAAGAGATTGATGCCATGTGTGCTACTGGATATATTGCCGCACGTGTTCAGGTGTTAGTTTGTGAGCCCATTCCAGGTGTCTGGACAGATTGGATGGATGCTCAACTTCCCCATTGCGGAGGTAAGGTTGATCCAATGAAGGCAGGTGCGGATAGTAATCCCAAGGTCGAGGACCGTGCTAGTCCTGTTCAAGTAGTTGTTACGGCTAATGCCAAAACTGCTGATGTATGCCACGATTTGAAGAGTGGATTCATGGAACAGAGGATGCAGGATTTAATCCTTTCTCCGCCATATCTTTCGGATAAGGATGTAGATGTTACCAAATTTGATCCCGCAGTGAAGACAACACATCCTGATTTAGTCAGTAGCGATGACCATGATTTGTTTGTGGCTATGAAGTGGTCTACATTGGTGACATTCCGTAGTATTCATGGTTTCCTCCAAGCCTCGGCTGATCTTGCAATTGCGGCAGTGTCCGAGGATAATCAAACTCCAATGGAAAAAGATGACGAGAGTGATGGTGTTACGGTGGTATTATCATCTGCCCCAAGTAGTCCATACCTCATCCCATCCTTCGTTCGTGTGTCCTATGTAAGCGAGGAGAACAACAAGGTTGCCAAGTGGAGGATGCACGGCGACTTCTTCCACCCCGCAAGTTGGGAAACCTGCAAGGATTCATTTGACATGTCTTGGATTCCTGGTAGTTTGTCTGGACCTGGCGGAGTTACTCCTGTCTGTCAAGACAACAATAAGGATTGTGGACAGTGGTGGGTATACTTTGCCGAGGAACAAATGCCTACTACGCCTGAAGTGTATGCCAATGAAGTTACTGCACCATTAGTCCAAGGCGGATCAAATTTCATTTGGATGTTGACTGAACGTCAGCGACAGGAGATTGTCAAGGTGAAAGTTTGCGTCCACGCCGCCGGAGACGACAAATCAAAGAAGGATCAGTGTGGTGATTTCCCTCAGGCTGTTATCCCACTTGGTGATTTGGAATCTTTCCTCATGAACTTCACACCCAACACTGCTCTTGGTAAGAAGCATGCATCAAGTCGCTTCCCCGGCTACTCAAGGGCAGAGGAACGCGAGAAGGATCGTGAGGCTGTCAAGGAACGCAAGCAGCTCAAAGACCAGGAAGATATCGAGAAAGCCTTGTTTGACTACACAATTTACCCCGCTGCACTCTTTCACAAGGATGCCACTATCAAGGCTGCACGTGCACGTGACTTTATTATCACTGGTGCCAAACGAGATGCCGATGCCGTTGGTCCACAAAAGGTGAAGAGTTCTTATTATGATGTCACTATTACCAAGCCCCGTGAGGCCACCTCTGCCTGGTGTCAAGCCATTGCTCGTAAGGGTCTTTGTACATTGTACGCCGAGTATTTCCGCTCGTTTGTTGATGATAGGTGCATGGAGGCTTGTGGTATGAAGAAGAATTGGACCCCAATCGAAAAGGTGACGGATGAACTTTAGTTGTCTCTTGACTGTTATTGAATGAATTGAGAATTTCGAATTGAATCTTAAAGTGGGAAGGGTTGGCACTTACTCTTAATTGATAGTAATCTAATCTAGACTACCCTTTCCTCAGGTCATGACTACTCTAGCTAGCTAAAATAACATCAGAAATATAGAGTGAACATATACTTCTCAATCAGAGATCTAATATTTACATAACTCAACACTTTTCCTCTTCCCCAACGAAGAGACATTATTGATTCCAGAATTCCCATACCCCCCTAACATACACAAGCACCACACGCACCAACTCCAAACTAAACCCACTGATCATTGTCTCTCTTATTTATCCGCAAGCTTCTTCTTAATATGAGCAATGGCCTTACCAGGGTTCAAATGCTTTGGACAAACCTTTGTGCAATTCATAATCGTATGACAACGGTACAACTTGAACGCATCATCCAACTCCGCCAATCGTTCATCAGTATTGTCATCACGTGAATCCTCAATCCAACGGTAAGCCTGCATCAATACTGCCGGACCGAGGTATTTATCGGCATTCCACCAATATGATGGACATGCAGTACTGCAACATGCACAGAGGATACATTCATACATACCATCGAGTTTGGCACGATCTTCACGTGTTTGTAGGAACTCAGCCTGTCCTGGTTCCTTACCATCTTTGGATTGAAGCCATGGCTCAATAGAACGATACTGTTCATAGACTGTTGGTGTGTTTGTTGGTAAATAAATAGTAAGTAAACAACATAAACACTAATATCCAACAATTAAATAACATAATAACAAACAAATTAACAACACAGTTGACAACTTACAGTTCCCCATATCTGGTACCAAATCCTTAACAACATACATATGCGGTAAAGGGTAAATCTTCGTAACATCACTACTCTTCTTCTTCTCGCCATTCTCATCCTTTGGTTCAATGTAACATAAACATGCCAATGTATTCTGACCATTAATATTCATTGCGCATGAACCGCATATACCCTCACGACATGATCTGCGGAATGTTAATGTTGGATCTTGCTCTGATTTGATTTTAATTAATGCATCTAGGACCATTGGTCCGCAGTCATTTAAATCTATTGGATATGTTGAGAGGTACTGTATTTATATTGTAGAGAAGATATATCAAAAGATCCAACCAAGATATTGGCGTTAGATTTTGTATAGACTACGTATATACACACAAACCAACCACTTTAATTATAAATACTTACCGGTTTTTGTTGATGATCAGGATCCCATCGATAAATCTTGAAATATTTAATATTCTCTTCCTTTGTAGTGGCAGATGGTGGTGGAGTAGTGGCAGCACTTCCAACTTTTAGTGATTCTGTAGTTGAAAGAGCCCTTATTGCTGCTGAAAAATTGCAATTAGAGGCAGCGCCGCCCGATCGAGCTATTGAATGACGAATTGCAGATAAACCTAACATTGTCTGTAGCTTCTGATGTGTGTTACTAGCTCCTAGAGGTATTAGAGGCCGTAGTATGATACATAGTTCCAAAATATGAGGCAATGGCCGGACGGCCGGACGCAAAAAATGAATCATCACCAGATTTTTTAAATCTTTCTTACATCTCATAATAGCTCAAATTTGGCCTCTGCCTGAAGCACAGTAAGACAAATTTGCCTGCGGCCGGCCCGACGGCCAAGCTAATGTATTAAGGATATGTTGAATACTCTCCTAAATGGTTCCTTTTCTACTTTACAACTAATTATTAATCATATGTTTTCCCAACTTATGCAATTAAGTCCTTCTTCACCTCAGCCGATACTCCAAATGTTTATTAATGATTTTGCAATTCTTCCCATTAAAGTTAAGATCCAATGATATGTCTAAATCCCTCTTATTCTTTGGATTTGGTACACATTTAATCGTCCCACTAAGTTCTTCACCTGCACACATTGATATAGGATCATTAAGATAGAATATAGTTTGTTTCCAATGTGTATACTTTGAGAATGGTGATGTTGAGAAACCCAATGGTTTATGTACTCGTGTGAAGGCACATTCAAAGTATGCCACTAGACTATGTATATGATCATTCCGTTGAGCTTGTAAACGAAAGGGTGATACGAACGATAGGTCTTCTTCAGTGCAGGTTTGTAGATCGATATTCAAGATAGGTACGGAGTTGGTAGCCACCAACTGTATTGAAGTATGTAAGGAGTGTATGTGTATGTTAGAAATTCCTGTCATGAATATACCAAACACAAGATACAGACACACAAACTCTTCTTACTTACCTTGGGATCAACTATGTCAACCACTGGTTCCTTCAACGCCACCTCCTTCAATGCACTCATATTGAAACCATACACATTCTCCCAAAAGTCAATACGTTCATACTTCATTTGTTCATCTTCACATCCACATAGATACATTACTGCCTTATCGGGGAAAACTATCCCCTCACCATTTGGCTTTAACCACTTATCACGAGCATACAATACAGTATTTAACATACTTTCATACAATAAGAAGTATCCCATCCATTCACTAATAATAATATCAACCGATTGACTTGGTATAGGCAATTCAATCTCTTCCATCTTACCCTGTAGTAACGTAATCTTATCCGACATATTATTATCGTTAACAATCCGTTTAGCTGAATTGATAATACTTGAACAATCCACCGCGTAGACATGTTTTGCACCAGCCTGGACTGCAAACATACTTAATATACCGGTACCGCATCCTACGTCTAATATGATTTTGTTTTCGAATAAATGTTTGTTGTTTAGTATTGCCATTTGATAGGTACGAGTACGGACTTCATCTTTTAACATTTCTTCGTGTATACCGTGATGGGAGTAGGAGTCGAAGTAATAATCTTTCGATGTTGGGTCAGTTGTATCATTAGTTGTTGTTGTTGAAGTTTTTGCCGTATCTGTAGCCGTTGTTGTTGTACTACCATTACCATTGGATGATGATGTAATTGTTGTTGCATCACCACTGCCAACATTTTTAGAGCTCATCTTCTTTGTTGGTGGAGAAACTCCAGTACTGCTTTGTTGCTCTCCAGCTTTATTATTGGAGGGAGAAGAGTGATTCCGCTTTGTACCTGACATGATAACTTCATCTTGCTGCTGGTTTGACCCATCAACTTTAGTTGCAACCATTAGAAGATTGTGTGGATGAGCGTTTAGTGACGGATTCTTCTTTTGTGTCGTTGCTTTCCTTCGAGATATTGCAATGCCTGATCCTCAGTGATAAGAATATTATTAGTATAACATCCTGCCTTCTTACTCGTTGTCTTGATATGATATTATATTTAATACAATAAGGCCGGGGTATTGCACCTTTGGTAACCTTTGGTATGGAGATAGATGGAGATGATGATTGTTTTCATGTGACGCGAAAACTCCTTAACAGGTAAAGTCAGTCTTGTTGTAAATTAATTATTCTTGACCGCAATTGTTACATTATATAGAGCAGTGCTCTAGAGTTGTATCATACCCATTCCATATTATAGTTGGTTTATTATCATCTTAGTAGAGTACCTAGTATCTTTACCGTTCAATTGGCTAGCGGGTATAGAAGAGTATAGAAGACAAGTAAAAGATGGTCGGTACTCGGAGCTCATCAAGGATTGCTATCGAAAGTGTATTATTTAACAATGATATATTAACAAAGATTATATCACTAGTTGAATTGAAGGATGTATTCAATCTTTCTATTGCATCTAAAAAGTATCAAAACAAGGTTGATGAGGTTGCACAAGGAATGCTGTTGGCATCACATACTAAGTACGGTGGTGATATGTCAAAAGTTAGTTCTGTACTAGAGGAATTGAAATTACTCAGTGCACCTCTTGAATTCGATATGATGTTGGGGCGTAATGCTAGAGGTCTTTTCTCTTGATGGAAACGTGTGCTATGATATGTTTTACGTTTGGGCTGGTATTGTTCGACCAATTGACAGAGCATGGGGGGAACGTTCCTTTGAAGACTTCGGATTTTGGGACGAATGGTGGCATGACGATTTTCTCAAAGAAAAAACTAATGACTGGGAACACAGCAACGTTCACTATTGTCATTATTCTCCATTTCAAGGAAAGTGCCAATGGGGTGACTGGGACGGAGCTGAAATGGACGAAAAACAGTGGGTAGGCGGTGTAAGAGGGCATTCTTTTCTTGATAATGGGCAAGTTGGTTTACTACTCGACCTGGATGAAGGAACTCTTTCTGTTTATATCAATGGGGAGAGTAAGGGTGTAATGAAGGAGAATCTCAGCGGGCCATATTGCTGGACAGTGACACTTCGAGCTATGTGTTCAATGCATACGACTCCAAATGCCCAGCATGTTGGTATTGAGAGATTGCCTTTGCCATCTACTTCGGTAACTGGAGGGGGTCAACCTGAAGATTGAACTCATTGCACAGATGTACATGCCTTATTAGGTATATGTATCGAAATAACTCAAATTTACATTTTCTATTATCTAGAGTAGCTTAAACCGAACATCAACCGTAGACGAATTTCTTCATCGGATCTTATCAATGTATTTACAGCTGTTAGTACTTTCATCAGAAAACCTACTCATGATCTTCTGTCCTTCTAAAGGCAGACCCGAATGTTGCCCGTTCACTAATCCTAGCGGCTCCAGCCTGATCCAAACAACCTGGGACAGGCAACAGGTTGGGAAGACTTTATGTCATTATCATAGAGCGATTATCATAATGAAAGAAATAAAAAACGTTTTGACGGATAACTATAATGACCTCAGACGATGTGTACGGCATCCCCTTGACGTAATCACGGTATATCCCTCAGTCTTCTCCAGAGTACTACACTTCTTCTGATCAAACAACTATCCGTAGGAGGCGAGTGTTGATGAAGATGTGCACCTCCGTGTGGTTTTCTAAGGGTGTTGCCACGCGGAGGTTGTTCTTGTGGAGGACAGGCATCTCATTCGTAGCACGTAGTCTCAACCATTTGTAGTCTTGGGTGGCTCATGTAGTGATGTTAGTTGTTGTTGTTGTTGTTGTGTTGTTGTTGTCATGTCATGCATTTTAAGTTAGGTACCTACTTATGATCTTAAAACAACAAACTGATTCACCATTGAGATAAGCCCATCCATGAGGTTCTATACCAAAGAAGAACATTCTCTAAGAGCTTGTACGATACGTCGACATGTCTTCACAATCAACAAATCTCAATGACAATGATGAAAGTAGAGATATATCTACATCAGATCTCGTACATATTGAGGAAGATAATAGTGATATCCCTATCCCAGTGGGTATGATGGAATTCAATGCTATGGAGGAGAAAGAGAAAAACAAAAACCAGAGTACTGCCGTCAACACGGACGAGGGTGACGATGATGATGTTCAACAAACTACTATAAGCCCACCAACTCTAGATGTTTTAGACATAGAGCAGGGAGGTAACTATGAGACAACAACTACAGTTTCATCAGAAGTTCAGCATACTGTTGCGGAAGATGGAGGAATTAATGGTGGAAGAATTAATGATAACACCCAACTAGATAATGGAGAGGGTAGAGAAACAAATATTTTAGAGGCTTATGCAGTTGACAATGATATATATGATGCAACAATTCTCGAGGTATCTCCCCCTTGGTGGAAACAACGACGAGCAAAGATATTCTTTGTTGTGATGTTTATTATTGTTGGGTCATTGGCAATTTCATTGGGCGTGGCCCTTTCAAATCAATTTGGTAAACAAGATATGGTAGTTATGGCCTCATCCAGTTTATCTCCCTCGTCTTCTCCAACTTTCTGTGTTGATGAAGTATCAGACAGTATGTATAACTTGGGTTTACAGAAAGATTTGCAAATCAATAATCCACTCAATGCAGTGGTGGCGGCAGATGGGAGGAGTATGGTAGTTGCTGTACAAGATGGAGACGAAAGCGGCCCGGTTTACATATCATTCTATTCATTGATGAATGATAATAATAAATGGCAAAGAGTCCAATCTCCTATCCGTATTGATGATTTTGGCAGGATATGGAAAGGACCCAAAATGAGAACTGTTGCCATTTCTGGCAAAACAACTTTCATAGGAGCTCCGTACTCTAACAATGAATCTGGGAGTGTATTTGTTTATGAGCAGAATGTTTATGGAGTATGGGAGAAGGTTGACGATCCTTTCATCCATGACAGCAATGTGACCAATATTGGGTTTGGATGGACTGTTCATGTTGCCGGGGATCTAGCCTGTGTTGACGATATGCATACCACAACATCTAGTGCCCATCTTTTTCGTCGGAAGGATTATAAATGGGTACAATTTGAAACTCTTCGTGGTTCATGCTACATGGCAGAAGATACTATGGTTATTGTCACTTTTGAACTTGACGACCCAACAACTCCTATGGTTGCTCTTCATCCTTACAAGTTTAATCGATATACGAATGACTTCATCCCTACTCAAGAACAAGCCCCTATTGTACCTGTGGGTGAGATTTGGGCTGGAGATATGAGCTCTGATTACATAATGTTTATGGATTATATTGTGGGCAATGCATTCATCTATCATCAAGATGAAAAGAATCAATCTTTTGCTTTTACCCAGCAACTGAATATATCCGCCCCTGAGTCTAATGGGTTAGTGCTGAACGACGGTGTTCTAGTTTTAGGTGGTAACAATCATACACATATATACACATTACAAGATGATAATTGGGAAGAAACGATTACATTGGATGAGTCATATGACTCTTATCAGGTAACTGACCGGACTCTGATTGCTATCAAAGGAAGTGAGGTATACTCGTATGATACCACGCCCTGTATACAAACAACCCAGATACCATCACCAACTATGTCACCATCAAGTATTGAACAAGACTCCCTTCAGCCAACTTCATCTCTCAAACCCACGGAGACACGATATTGTATTGAAATCACTATTGTTTATGACCGTAATCCTTGGCAGACATCATGGGATCTCTTCTTTAATAATGCATTAGTTAAATCGCATGCGGCAAATTTTGGAGATACTTCTTTCTCTCAAACTATCTGTTTGCAAGAGGGAACATATACTTTCATTATCAATGATTGGGATGGCTTGTGTTGCAACAGTGAAGAGGGGGGACATTATAATGTAACAACATCAAGTGGGATGTTGATTGTAGAAGGAGGAGAGTTTGATATCGAGGAGAGTACTTCATTTTCTATTCCATTCGAGCCTACTTGATATGGTGCTCAGTACACTTGACTTAATAATACTAGTACTAGTTTAATACAACAAAGCGTGCACTGGTGATAAGCCAAAAATTTGCCGAAGTGTATCAGTATGTGAACTTAACACTGTGTCGTCTTCAGAATATCCTATTCATGATCTTCGGTCATTCTTGAGGCAGACCCAAATGTTGCTTGTTGACTTCTCATGACAGCATGCAATGTATCCCTTTCGTCGCTCTTCGTTTCTTGTTGTCTCTGTTGAAAAGACCTTAAAGCCTCTTCATATTCATCTTTTGTAATGATTCTGCTCTTATATCCTACCTTAAGATGTCCTAAACAACGGTTATTTCCACCTTAACTGCAATTATAAAGTGCTTCATTGCTCGAATATAATTGCCGGCCTGAGCCTCAAGACCTCCCAATACATTATGAACATCTATACCCCCACTTATGGCAGCAAGCTCATAGTAATGCTTTGCTTTCTTTTCATCCACATCAACGCCCC
>Ga0214481_100163_pt1 | contig 33374 bp, 26 predicted proteins | sample M1_20Mar14CPVII9_4_FD_165057 | JGI IMG/M metagenome (GOLD analysis project Ga0214481, IMG submission 165057) | Marine eukaryotic communities from Monterey Bay, California, United States - M1_20Mar14CPVII9sort6BwellG10 | ecosystem: Environmental > Aquatic > Marine > Unclassified | place: USA...
GAATTCATTTAGAACGTGGCATTTTAATGATGACACACGGAAGTATTTAGATGCCGCTCATGCGAAGAATCTTTCGGTAACGGTCGGGATTTGGCTTGGTCACGAACGACACGGTGTCAATTACCAAGATTACGATTCGATGGCGAAACAGATTGACGTCGTCATGGAATGTGTGAATGAACTAAAGGATCATCCGGCCGTTCTCATGTGGGGAGTTGGCAATGAGATGGAGGGAGAGGGGGCAAATCCAGCGGTCTGGTCTCATATTGAGTACCTTGCCAGTTCGATTAAGAAAGTTGACTCTGCGCATCCAGTCATGACAGTAATTGCAGAAATTGGTGGTCGGAAGTTGGAAGCGATCAACAAGTTTTGTCCAAGTGTGGACGTAATCGGAATCAATTCCTACGGTGGCGGACCTTCCTTGAGTCAGCGATATGCGGATTCGGGGTCGACTAAACCTTATGTAGTCACAGAATTTGGCCCAGTGGGTACGTGGGAGGTTTCAAAAAATAATCTTGATGCCATTCTCGAACCTTCGAGTAAAAATAAGGCTGAACACTACGCGAAATCCTATCGAAGCTTCAAAGCTGATTCGAAAAATTGCCTTGGCTCTTACGCCTTTCTTTGGGGCTTTAAGCAGGAAGCGACGGCCACTTGGTTTGGAATGCTCCTTCCGAACGGGAATCGGACAGCAAGTGTCGATTCAATGGTTGAACTATGGACGGGCAAGGCTCCGGCAAATCGCTGCCCTGAAATCACAAAATTCGAACTCAAAGGAAAGAACGAAGTTGAGTTGGGCGAGACAGTGAACTTCGAGATGAGTGCGACGGATGTTGATGGAGATCCGATTAACGTGGTTTGGGTCATGACGGATGAGTCATCCAATTATGTTACCGGCGGTGATTTTCAGGCGGCTCCATCCACCTATAAAAAGAACATCGTAAAATCCGATAAGGACAGTGCGGAAATTAAAATGCCTGACTCGGGTGGGCTCTATCGGGTGTATGCCTATGTGGACGACGGGAAAAATGGTGGAGCCGTTGCCAACCTGCCGGTCCGGGTACGCGGTCCAATCAAAATGAAGCCGGCAACCAAGGTCGCGTTACCGGTGACGCTTTATGACGAAAAGATGCACGAAGACAAGTACACACCGTCAGGTTACATGGGATCTCATGATTCATTAGCACTGGAAGCTAATTGTGAAATCCAACCCAAGGCGGGTAAATCTTGTCTTAAAATTAAATATGATCGCGGCGACGCTTGGGCGGGTGTTGTGTGGCAAAGTCCAGCTAACGACTGGGGTGAAGTCGATGGCGGCTATGATCTCTCCGAGGGTTCTAAGCTGACTTTTTGGGCACGAGGGGAAAAGGGTGGCGAGGAGTCCAAATTTGGCGTTGGCTTGATTGGACGGGAGCAACCGTATTTCGATACTGCGAAAAAGGAAATCGCTGTGAAACTGACCGATCAGTGGCAGCAATTCACGATTGATTTATCCGGGCAGGATCTGCAAAGAATCAAAACGGGATTTTATTTCTCATTGGCGGGGCAAGGCGAGCCTCTGACCTTTTATCTTGATGATATAAAATTTGAGTAGACCGGTGATTTCGGGTCGCGGTGTGCCTTATGATAAGAACTTCAACTATTGTAAGGGAGTGATCAGATGACTGCAGGTGTAGGCGGAAAACGAAGACAAGAAGCGCTGGATCAACTCGTCGATATGACGGCGGGTGTAACCCCAGTTCTCAAACCCGAGTTTGAGGCTCGGATTAAACGGTTGCAGGAGTCGCTTCGGGCCGCAGGCGTTCAGGCAATGTATCTCCACGCCAGCACGAATTTGTTTTATTTCACTGGCCTCAGGTGGAGTCCCAGCGAGCGGATGGTGGCCGCGGTTATTCCTGCAGAGGGGGAACTGTTTTACATTGCTCCAAATTTTGAACTCGATACGCTGCGAGATTATTGGATGTTTGAAGCCCCTATCGTTGGGTGGCACGAGCATGAGAGTCCCTACAAGAGTTTCAATTCAGCCATGCTGAGTCGCGGTATCAGCGAGGGAACCGTTTTTGTCGATGAGGCGACACCGTTTTATACGGTGACTGGGTTGTCTAAAGCCAATCCCGAATTCAAATTTGAACTTGGCCAAGCGGTGACGCAAGCTTTGCGTAGTATCAAAACACCTGCCGAGATTGCAATTATTCAAAGAGCCCACGAAATGACGTTGGCGGTTTTAAAATCAGCCGCTTCGATTTTGGAGCCTGGGATCACGACGACTGAGGTGGAGGCTTTTATTGATGAAGCGCACCGAAAAGTTGGCGCACCCGCTGGATCCTATTTTTGTATTGTTTTATTCGGTGTGGCGACTTCGTTTCCGCATGGTGTAAAAGATCCGCAGGTTTTAAAAGCGGACGACTGGGTTCTGATGGACACCGGTTGTGTGTTGCACGAGTATATTTCGGATATTACAAGGAGCTTTTGTTTCGGAGAGCCTACTGACGAACATCGATCTGCCTGGGCAGCCGAAAAACGTGCGCAGTTGGCAGCGTTTAGTGTGGCGGGGATTGGCGTGCCTTGTGAAGACTCCGATGCAGCCGCCCGAGCTTCTCTCGTTGAGTCAGGGTTTGGCCCAGACTATGAGTTGCCCGGCTTGCCGCATCGCACGGGGCACGGTTGTGGGCTCGATATCCACGAAGGTCCAAATTTGGTTCGAGGCGAAGGGACCAAAATGTCGGTGGGAATGGTATTCAGTAATGAGCCGATGTTGGTCGTCCCCGATAAATTTGGAGTTCGGCTTGAGGATCATTTCTATCTCACGGAACTGGGTCCCTCTTGGTTTACTCAGCCAAGTGAATCGATAGACGAACCTTTTGCTTCATAAATTTTGTTTCGCTGGTTCTATGAATCGTTGAAGACAAACGATACGCCAGCGGGGTAGGGGAGTTGAACTGTAATTTCTTGATTTAGAACGCTTCGAAGTGGATGGCTTTTAAATTAAGCCCGTTTTGACCGCGCTCGAATTAGCTAAATCTCTTGCCGCCATCTCGTGATTTGTAGCCGAAGGTAGACGACTTTTTTGTCTGACATCAATTTGCTGTCATGAAAATGTCCAGTGTTTTTAGGGTTCGCTGACTCGGGTGTAACCGCATTGTAACGTGCAATTATTTTGAAACTCATAAACGTAGATCTCATGCGTAGAATCTGAACAGGTCGTTTGACATAACGAAGATAGATTTCACAAAGGAGATTCCGATGAGACGACACTTGCTCAAATCAATTGCTTTGACTTTAGTCGCAATTTTATCCGTTGCCACGTGCCAATCCCTATCGCTTGCACAGGATGCCAGAGTCCCTGTTGAAGACCGTGATTTGTCAAAACAGACGGGCGCGGAGTCGGGCCGCACAGCCATGGATGTAGCTCTGTTGCTGGATACTTCAAATTCCATGGATGGTTTAATCAATCAAGCCAAAGCACAGTTGTGGAATATTGTTCAGGAATTCGCGAAAGCTGAAAAATCTGGAAGCACACCGCTGTTTCGTGTTTCTGTTTTTGAGTACGGAAATAACAACTTGCCCGCACAAGAAGACTATATTCGCCAGGTTTGTGGTTTAACTGACGATCTCGATAAAGTGTCAGAAGCCTTATTCAGTTTAAGAACGCATGGGGGTAGTGAATATTGCGGAGCGGTAATCGAGGACGCGCTTCAAACGCTTGACTGGTCGACCCGGACAGATTCCTACAAAGCAATTTTCATTGCTGGAAATGAACCCTTTAATCAAGGTCCAGACGCTTACAAAGAAATTTGTGCGAGTGCAGTTGCCTCCAGAGTTGTGGTCAATACGATTCACTGCGGTGATGCCAAAACGGGAATCAAGCAGTTTTGGCAGGATGGAGCGGTTACCGGCGGTGGAAAGTATCTAAACATCGACCAAGACCGTAAGGTCATTCACATTGATGCTCCGCAAGACTCGGTAATTATTAAGCTAAGCAGTGATTTGAACGAGACCTATTTATGGTTCGGTGATTCGGTAAAGCGAAGTAGCTATTCGAAGAATCAAGTGGAGCAGGATCTCAATGCTGGATCAAACTCCGTATCGCGAGCGATCACCAAAGCTGGCAAGCTCTATCGTAACTCTAGCCGCGACCTGGTTGACACTTATAAAAGCAACCAAAATATATTGGCTGAGGTGGAACAAAAGTGTCTTCCAGATTTGATGCAGAAGATGCATAAGAAAGAGCAACTTGCTTATATAAAGAGAATGGCGGATAAGCGAACTGCGATTCAAAACGAAATCGCGAAACAAAACAAAGCGCGAATGAAATACGTCCAAGCCGAAAAAGCACGCCTTGCCGAAGCCAGTGGAGACAAGGAATCTACACTGGGCGATGTAATGCGAGAGGCTGTTCGAATGCAGTTGATTGCCTCAGGTTTCGATGTGAATTAACGCTTTCTGGCTTACAGCGAATTCCGTTTTTCGAATCTGTTTGAGTCGATAAAAGCTGCGGTTAATCCGTGGCTTTTTTTATGTGCTTCCCACCAAACAGATCGTTAGATGAGAGACCCAAAGTCTGTCATTCCGAGTGGTTCTCGGGAAGTGAAAGGTTCACCGTACTTTACGCCAATCGACTTGCCCCAATACGCGGCTTCGTCGCGAATTTGTTCGAGGAACTGTGGGTCGAGATGCTCTCGTCCTTGGATAAACTGGCTGTGGTAACATTGGATGGACTGAAGTTTTTTATCCCAATGCTGGCTGATGTCTAAAACAAATTTGGGATTGGCGTGCATTTTTAGATGTACACAGTAGTAGTTATAGATTCGTTCGGGGTGATAAGGCTCGCCTGGCATTTCCGTTTTTGATAGCTTGGACCAAAATCTTGCAGCCTCAACGAGTTGAGTCGCTGCGAGGTGATCTGGATGGGCGTCATGCCAATAGGGTGCAAATATCCAACGAGGTTTGGTTTGTCGAAAGATGCCTGCGAGTTTTTCTCGTGCGTCGAGAGTAGGCTCTAGGCTACGGTTGGGTAAGCCTAAATTGTGACGCCAGGTAACTCCAAGGACATCGCTTGCGGCGTTTGTTTCGCGGGCACGAATTTCCGGAGATCCAAAAGGGGTAGGTTCGCCATTGGTGAGGTCGAGTATTCCGATTTTTAAACCTGCTTTTAACATGCCCAGTATCGCACCTCCCATTCCCAATTCCGCGTCGTCAGGATGGGGGGCAACGATTAATGCGTCTAGGTTGGTAGGGATAAGTTCAGAATTCATAGAGGAGACTTTGCATTGTCGAGAAGCTTGGGTGTACTGGACAAGGTGCGTTCGGGAGAATTTTCGATCGCCGTATGCTATTTTTTACCAGAACCATATTTTGAGTTAAATATCTTGACAGGATTGTACTTCGGTTTGTTGTAAAGTTCCTGTTGTTTTTCAATTCGGCAGTTGGGGTAAAAATCAAAAATATCACCATCCCCTAAAATACGCGGATCTGCTTGAGAGGTTAATTCTTGTTTTAATTGGTTCCACAAACGATTTTTAATTTTTTGATGCTGAGGATCATCAGCTAGATTATTGATGCAATCGGGGTCGTTGACGACATCGAACAATTCTTCCTGCGGTCGTTTGCCAAAACTCATTTCATAAAATCGGTACTCTGTGTCTGATTTCAAAATGGATTGGAGATAGGTTTTGGTAGGTGAGGAATCGCAGTTCAGCAGACCGTATTGCGGATCACCCCCCGGCCATCGGTTTGGTTTGAAGTTGTAAACGAATAGATAGCGATCTGTTCGAATTGCTCGGGAGGGATAAGATACCGAGAGGCGATCTCCATCGGTGCGACCAATGTCGTGCCGCTCTTTCCCTAGGAGGGCGTGGTCACGTTCGAGGTTAATGCGGCCGGATTTGGCAGACAGCAGTTGTTTTTTAAAACTTTTACCAGTCATCTGCGGATGAATAGGAATTCCAGCGATGTCCATAAGAGTTGGTGCTACATCAGGAAAAGATACAAAATCGGTTACTGTTCTTTTGGGTAATATTTGGGAACCCCACCTTACGGCTAGTGGTACATGAAACCCGTCGTCGTAAATTTGGCCTTTGACGCGTGGGAACGGCATCCCGTGATCGGAGGTTGCGATGATTACGGTGTCTTCAAGCAGGTTTCGCTGCTCCAGTTGACGCAAAGCTAGTCCGATATGCCGGTCGTACCATTCGACTTCGATGGCGTAATCTGCCAGATCACCTCGAATCGTAGGGTTGTCAGGATAGTAAGCTGGGACTTGAACTTTGGATAAATCACGCCCATCCAATTTCCAATTGTCCTTGCCGTAACCACGATGAGGTTCTTTGGTACCAAGCCAGAAACAGAACGGTTTGTTCTCAGGACGTCGATTGAGGAACTCTTCAAAATTCGCGCCATAATCAACGTTGCTGATTCCCTTGTAGGGTGGTCGACTGGTTTTATCATTGAAGGGATGCCCGGCAGGGTTGAGCTGTTTGAACCGAGTGGGTCCGCCGTCGATTCCGCGGTAGATCCCTGGCCCCCAACCCTTGCCAGTAAAACCAACAAAGTAACCGGCGTCTTCCAATAGAAATGGATAAAATGCCCATTCATCAGAAAGAAATGGATTGTGATTGCATGCCTCTTTTAATTGCCACGAGTACCGACCTGTCAGCAGGCACGCCCGCGCTGGTGCGCATTTCGGATTGCAATTATACGCTTGGGTAAAAAGAACGCCCTCTTTTGCTATTCGGTCGAAGTTCGGGGTTTCAATGTAGGTGCTGCCATAGGCTCCCATGCTGTCACGTGAAGCGTCGTCCGCGATAATGAACAGAACATTGGGGCGTTCGTCGGCAGAAGCACTCAAGCAGAGCAGAGCAATCCCGGCAGAGATAAAGCAACGATGCGTAAATTTCATAATGTATACCTTTTACGAAGGCGCTTTTGCCGTCCGCAATTGATTAGGAGAGGCCCCGAAAGGATTGACTGTATCACGTTAATGAAAGTGCTTGCAAATTAGTTTTCGAAAAACCGGTGAATTTGATTATTCCCTCAAGTATTTTTGTTCTGCAAAAACAGGCTGGACACCGTGTGACGATTCTGAAATAGTTCGCCTGCCCGTCACTGGGACAAGAGTGGTTTTCCGATATGAAAAATCGAATACATATGAGGGATCATTATGCGTTTTTTCACGATGGCTTGTTTATTTTGTTTAATTATCGCCAGTGTTGGTTGTATGACCAAAAACTGGTCGTCGCCGCTATTTGGAGAATCTGATTTAGTAGAAGAAGCTGACGATTTACTAGACCCAACTAGCGAAAAAGCAGCGAAACAAAAAACCAATTTTTGGACCGCCAAATTTGGTGAAAGTGCCGGTGTTGACCCCCGCGCGAAGGCCATCGAAAAACGACTAGGTTACTAGTCGTTCTTCAATCTCTTAATTCCGTACTTCAGGTAGGGGAAATGTGCTCGCCAAGCTTAAACTGGCGACAGTTCACCAGTCGGAGATGCGTCGAGGGGAGAATCACCTGCGTTTGATTCTTTTTTATTCGTTGGAACCGAGTCCTCAAATTCTTCTTCGGAATTGTACAGGTCGAAACCCATTTTCAATAACATGGAACCGTAGATGTGGTAGAAAATCGGCACGAGGATCAGAATCAGCAACGTTCCGGTAAGCAATCCGAAAATGATACTGGTCGCCATCGGAATTAAAACCTGAGCTTGCATCGAGGTCTCCCAAATAATCGGAGTCAGCCCGGCGATTGTCGTCATCGAAGTTAACATGATGGGGCGAAACCGCCGTCGACCAGCACTCAAAAGCGCGTCCTCTAGTTTAACGCCAGATCGAAGCTTTCGGTTAATAAAATCGACGAGGACAATCGAGTCATTAACGACGACACCCGTGAGAGCAATAAGTCCGAAAAAGCTAAACAAACTTAAGTTGATTCCAACGACGTAGTGTCCAAGGATAGCCCCGAGCCATCCAAATGGGATGATTGCCAAAATAATGGCAGGTTGAACGTAGGAACGGAACTGCAAGGTTAGCAGTACGAACATACATAGCAGAGCGATTCCAAAACCAGTGAACATGCTGGTAATCGATTCCTGATTCTGAGCCTGTTCGCCTTCCCAGTTGAATGAAATTTCGCCCTTGTCCTCTGCCCTGAATTTCTCCACCAAGACCGGAATCATCGTCCGCTGCATTTCGGCAATGATCTCGTAAGAATTGCCTTCGGTCGAATCAACATCTGCGGAAACGGTGACACTTCGTTTCTGGTCGAGTCGGTTGATCTCAGATGCTGATTGCTGTACGTCGATATTGGCAACTTCGATCAATGGGCGTTCTACACCTTGATTATCGCGGATACGAATCTGTTCAAACCCGCTCATGCTTTTGCGATCTTCGTAGGGATACCGAACCATTAGTTTGACTTCGTGGCGGCCGCGTTGCAGTCGCATCACCTCGGCGCCGAAGTAACCTGATCGAATGGTGGACGAAAGTGCGGCTTCATCGAGACCAAGATTCTGTCCCAGTTCGTTTAGACTGAGCATGACTTCGCGTTTGCCTGGTCGACTATCGTCTTCAATATCTTTCACTCCCTGCTTCGTTGCAAGATACGACTTGCATTCCTGAATCGCTTCATCGAGGTAGGGGACGCCTTTCTTGTCGGAAAGGATTTTGAACTCGATAGCCGCACCGCCCGGCCCCATCGACTGCATGCCGAACTTGAGGGCGTCGTATCCAGAAATTTGGTCTTTCTCGTATATCTTCTTTCGCCAACGCCCATTGATGTTTTCGCTGGTAAGCTTCTTATCAGCGGGTAACTTAGCGAAGTTTCTTAATTCGGCGTTGATTAACTGAACCTCGACGCTTCCGACGTGACTGCCGTTGGTCACTCCCATTGGGCCGAGGTTACCGTTGCCGACTTCGCCGACTCGCCGGTAAATGTTTGTGTTAACACTGTAATCGGCGGGGACATCAATCCCGTACTCAGCGAGATCCGTGCGAATATCTGCGTCTACTTCCTTAAATGTATCTGAAAGAACATTCACAGCATCCGCTGCAAATTGCTCTTGGGTTCCGTTGGGGAACACGATCGTTGCGCTGATGTCTCTGCCGTCCATTTTTGGCATTACCGAGTAAGGCACGAGGCCATACAGCACCAACGCGACCGAGCACATAAAGGCCGTCAGTACAGTAGAAATCACTATGGACTTGTGGTGAAGCGACCATTTGAGGAGCGGTTCGTAAAAATAGTTAATGGTCTGTTCCATCGCCCGCGCCGAGAAACGATTGATTTTCTCAAACACGCTCATAAGAGGTTTAAATACATAAAAGACTGCTCCCATGACACGCATGAATAAATTCTTATCATGAGACAAGTGAGCGGGAAGGATGAAGGTACTTTCGATTAGCGAGATAACCAGCATCGCAATTACCGCGACTGGCATAATTTCAATAAATTTCCCCATGACTCCCGTAACATACATCAGAGGCATGAACGCGATGATCGTAGTGCCAACCGAAGCACAAACCGCCGGCAGGACTTCGGCCGTTCCGTAAACCGCAGCGTTGATAAAGTCGAATCCCTCCTCGCGTTTTGCGTAGATGTTCTCGCCGATGACAATCGCGTCGTCTACCACGATTCCTAACGCCATCAAAAAAGCGAACATGGAGAGCATGTTAAGCGTCTGCCCAGTGACTAACAGAATAAAACCGGCAGCGAGAATTGACGCAGGAATCCCCATTGCGACCCAGAAGGCCAGGCGTAGATCGAGAAAAATTGCCAACACGACGAACACGGCAACGAGTCCCATGATTCCATTCGCGCTCAACATTTCGATTCGGTCTCGTACGTCTACCGAAACGTCACCCCATTGCTTGATCTGGTATCCGCCTGCAGCGAAAATCTCTTCAGTTTCAGCCTTTGCAACATAAGCTTTTACCGCTTCGACGATGGTAAAGAGATCCTCCTCATTGGTTTTTGACACACGGATAACCAGTGCGTCGCGTCCGTTGATTGAGTGCATGGAGGACGTCTCGGCGAAACCATCGATGACTTCCGCGACGTCAGCGACGGCGATTGGTATACCGTTTCCGCCGTTGGACATGATTGGTAGTTTCCCAATTTCCTCGCCAAGTTCTTTTCTTTTTTCACTGCGAAGAATCAACTTTTGCCGTTCTGTTTCCATCGTGCCACCAGGCATGTCCGAATTTTGCTGGCGGATGATTTGGGCGATCTGGTCTAGGCTGAGACCGTACTTCCTAAGATTGTCTTCTGAAACCTCTACTGAAATCTCGAAGGGCTGTGCAGCGACGATTTCGGCGCTTGAAATTGCTGAACCTTTGGGTTGATAAAGAAAAGATAGCATGCTTCGAAACGGGTTGCTTGACTTCACCGCACGCTGCTCAAGCAAGTCTGCACGTACCCGTTCAGCGATATCCCGCAATTCTCTTTGTTGCGAGAGAGTCGACTCTTCGCTCCGTTCGGGCGCAAGGATCCCTAGGGAAATCGCCGGCGCACGAAATATAATTTGTTTTACTTCAGGATCTTCGGCATTCGGAGGGAAGGTGGAAATCTGATCTATCGAGGATCGGACGTCATTGAGCACTTTTTGAACATCACCGACATTGTTGTTGAGTTCAAGAATGACATAGCCGTAGCTTTCCATGCCTACGGACGTCATTTTTTTGACGCCGTCCAAGTTCGCGACTGCCGATTCAATTTTTTGGCAAATGCCAACCTCTGTTTCTTCCGGGGTCGCGCCCGGGAATGGCACGCCTACCAACACAATCTCTAACGCAAAATTTGGGAAAACTTCGCGACGCATGACGACCATGCTGGCTGCGCCAATGAGCATTGAGACAATCAAAAGCGTGTTCATAGCGGGCGAATTTTTAATAGCCCAGCGTATAACGGATTTCATTCAATTACCAAATTTGTGGAGAGTTTTGTTTGATGTTTGTGCGTTGGTGGCTTGACCCGTAGGGGGAACCCACTGGTTAACTAGTTTGTGGTGGATGACTGGTTGCTTGACGCCTGTTGTTCATATTTAAAAATTGCCAGGTTGCCATCTCCCTCATTCGCAAGATTTGCTCGGACGTTTGCCCTGACTTCATCAAAGGGGCCAACGATAATATGGAAGTTTTCTTTCAGATCATTCGTCCTTTTGATGACGGCGTAGTCTCCACCGCCGCTGCGATCGACAACTTCGACTTTAATTTTGTGGAGTTTCTGTTGGGTGGTCGCATTGTCTAAGTCAGAGCCTTCGACTGCCCAAAGAAACTCGCCAGTGTCACTTAATGCTTTGGCCGGGACGCTGAAATAACCACCTTCGCCAACGCTGGCGCTAACAGGTATGACCATTTTTAATTTCACATACATGCCTCTTACCAGTGGGAATTTTGGGGCGGTCGGATCGTCGCTGTTCAGTTCGTAAATTGGATCTTCAACTAAAATTCGACAAGGTGTGGTTCTTGTTGCCTCGTCTTGTCCGCTTCCGTTGATGCTTACCAATTGTCCCTGCCAGTGCGATATGTCGGTTGGGTTGTCCAATTTAGAAAGTTGGAGAAGGTCTGGGTCGGTAATCCGAACGTTCGTTTGGGGAATCCCAAAGTTATCGGTTACGATCTCGACGCCAGTTTCCGCGGGAAGGTTTTGAGAATTTGTTTTCAACCAAACAAGATCAGTCGGCGTTAAATTCGTAATGATTTCAGCTTTTTCGGTATCTTCAAGAATAAGCAACGGATCGCCAGCGCGAACGTAATCACCTTGCTGAACCATCTCGCGGACAACCACGCCAGCGATGGGAGCGATGATCTCGGTTCTGACTTTGTCTAGCTCCGCTCTTTTTAATTTTTGTTCAGCCACCTTTTGGGACGTCACCATTCGAGCTTTTCTTGCTCTTAAATTTGCGAGATTGTTTTCGAGATTGGTGAGTGAATTTTCAGCGACAAGTCGGGAACGCTCGGCTTGTGTTTTTTCTGATTTGGTGCCGACAGCGAAAATGCGTTTGTATTCGTCAGTGACAAGACTAATTTCTTTCATCGTATTTTCTCTCAGGTTTTCAATGCCTTTTATCTCATTGTCAATTTCAGCGACCTGATCTTTCGCCTGTTGCATTTCTTCCTTGGCAGTTTCTAGCTGAATCTCGTAAAGCTGAGGGTCGATCTCGATAAGCGGTTCGCCATCGTTTACTTTCGTACCTGCCTCAAGAACGGGCCATTTTTTAGTAACCACACCACTCACCTGAGCAGCGATTTTGATTTCTCGATAGGGAACGACGGTCCCTGAAATGGCTCGTGTTAGATCTCCGTAAAACGGCTTAGCATTTTCAACTTTGATCTTTTGGGCTACCGATTCTGGCTTGGCTTCGGGCACGGCGCTCTTGTTTGCCATTACGTAGGCAATCACACCGATACCGACAGAAAGAATGACAACGGAGAAAATATACTTGAATACTTCGTTCATCTTAAAAGGTTTCCCGTGCTGTGAATCTCGCGATAATTCGGCGGAAGCCACTTCGCGTTCAACTTCCGATGACTGAGACCCACTAATCAAGTGATCTTCGTCATGTGCATTTGAATTCTGAGACGTATCAGTTTTTGGTAAAGTTTCGGCAGTTGTGTTTGGCATGTCTTAGTAGGGTCTGTCTAAAATTGCTTTCGCGGTTTTCGCTCAGCGTAATTACTGGTGATTTCATTTAATGGTCGGCGGGTTTGGCATCCTTGAGGGCCAGTTCGTCGAGCGTTTGGTAATGTTTTAAGCCGCCTAACGAGAAGAGATAAATGTGCTGGGCCAAGTTGTCGAGATCGTACTGATCTACGTAGTCCTGTTGCTCGATCATGAGTCGAGTCATCTCGGCTGAAAAGCGGTAATAGAGACACTGTCCGATGATGCTAAAACCAATTTTGTTTCGTGTTGGTTCAGGCAACCGATACCCCACGATGTCGTCAATAATTCCGCACAAGGTATTGAAAAATGGCCGGAAATATTCCTCGACAAGATGCTTACAGGTTTCGGTGGGTTCAAGAATCTCACGCATTAACAAACGAACCTGCCAAGGTTCATTCTGCATCGCTACCAAACGACGTAGAATGAGGGTGATAAAGTCGAGCAGTTTCTGTTCGGGATCAGTCGAAGCATCCCAATTTGGTTCGGGAACCTGTTCCACACGCATTTCTCGGGCAAGAACGACTGTCTGGTGATAAAGTTGTCGCTTATCTCCGAAATAGTAGTTGATGCTTGCCACATTCACGTTTGCTTGTTCGCATATTTCACGAACGGTGGTCGCTCGAAATCCCTTGCCGGCAAAAATTGGCCCGGCTTCCATAAGAATCCGCTCGCGTGTGGAGTCGCCAGAGGTTGGATTTTGAGGAATTGGGGGCATGCGAAATGTTGATCCGAGAAAGTAATGTTCCCTAAATTTGGGAGGATTTGCCGATTCCGAAGAATCTAATGGCAACTCGTTTCCAAACAACTGTATTAAACACTTGTTTAATCACAATGTCACCTGCACTTTTTTGTTGGTTTTTGAAATGAAAGAAGGCGGATCATGCGGTATTTGTTGGGTTTTAAAGGCGTATGTATCGAACGATATATTTTTTAGTCAGGCCGGAGATTCACTAGGGTGTGGGATTCAATACGCAATGCGGCAGTTTTTGAGGAGAATTTGAGCGATGCCATCGGGTTGATGGATGCCAAGCTAGTGGCCGGTAGGCTGAACCGGACAAACCTGATGGATACAATCACCCCTTTTCCAGTCGCTACCCAGAAAACGCGTTTGCTGAAAGATTAAATTGGCAAGCGAAAACAGAGCTTCATTTGTAAAGTCGACGGTTCGCGGACGTATCCAAGCGATTTGAGGTACTGTGTGATGTCGGCAATCATGATTTGTGTGGCGGAACTGTTAAATCCAACTCACTCTTCAAATTCGAAGGGCGAATTTTATCGAATACGGGAATCGGAACGGGAAACCTACCAACCGTGGGGAACCCTGCATACCAAATCCTTTGAAAATACTTTGGCGGGTTGGGTGTTCTTGTTTTGACTGAGGGCTGCGATGAGGAGCGTTTCGAAACCATTGGATTGGCGGAGGTGATATGGTAATCTGTTCGCCGATAAGCCTTAGCCCGCGAGGTTTTGGACCGGCGTCAGGGCCTGGTTCCAGCGGGATGTCGATTTGTACAAAAGTCCATAACGAGTGTGTTTAAAATAGGGTGTTGTGATGAATTTAAAATTTCTTTTACTAGGTTTAATGGTGTTATCGGTAGTGGGTTGTGAAGAAGAGAAACCACCAACTAAAGAAGTCACTCAATTAATTGAATCATCGCCGGACGATGTCGCCTTCACCTACGACGAAATCATTGCGATGTCTGACGAAGATTTAAAAAAGAACATGGCGATGCTTTACGCTCGTTTAAGAATCAAAAGGGGGGGGGAAGCAACCCTCCGTTTCAGGCGCAAGCGTCGGTGGTGGCGCTGAAACAATGCCTGACTTAGAAACAAAAGACGCAGCGGAAGCCGAGGTGGATGATAATCCGGATGCTGATAAACCATTAAGGTATGAGGCGCTTCCAGCAGAGGTCATGCGACAAACCCAATTCGCGCGGGAAAACTAAGTCGCGTCCCAAGTGCAATCAGTGAAACTTTCGATCTGTGATTGCTGAGAATCCAAAAGCAGACTCGTGTTTTTAGTGGACTTTTAGTTGCGGAGCCATCAACCGCAATCTTAAAGATTCGAGACAGCAATTAAAAACTCGTAGAAGGCTCAGGATGATAAATAAGCTCGCGATATTCGGTGTTGGACTGATTGGTGGATCGCTTGCATTGGCGTTGAAACGGGCCGGTTACTGCGATTTGATTGTAGGTTGCGATGCTGATGTCGATCGTCTTCGTCGTGCGGTCGAGTTGAACGTCATCGATCAATTTTCAACCAGTCCGGAAGAGGCTGTTGCGGACGCGGATGTGGTTGTGCTCGCCGTACCGATGCTCGCAATGGAGTCGGTGCTAGAGTCAATTTCTGAGCACCTTGCCGAGGGCGTCGTCCTTACCGACGTGGGAAGTTGCAAGGCGAGTGTGGTCGCGGCAGCGAAACGTGTATTTGACGGGATGCCGCCGCGATTTGTTCCGGCACATCCCATCGCTGGGCGCGAGAAAAGTGGTGTTGAAGCGTCTCTTGAGGATCTATTTGTTGCTCACAAAGTTATTCTCACCCCGGATAATGGAACCGATCAAGCGGCCATCGCAACGGTAACTCGGATGTGGGAAGCGACCGGTGCGCAAGTAAAAACACTAGGAATTGAACAGCATGATCTTGTTTTAGCGGCGACCAGTCATCTGCCGCATGTTTTAGCCTACAGTCTCGTCGATACGATCGCCGAAACTGACTACGTGGAGCAGATATTTCAGTTTGCGGCTGGTGGATTTCGCGATTTCTCCAGAATCGCCTCAAGCGATCCAGTCATGTGGCGGGATATTTGTTTAGAGAATAAGGACGCGATCTTAGACGTCTTGCATAAGTTTCAATCCAATTTGAAGGAACTCGAATCGGCGATTATGCAGGGCGACGCGGGCGATTTGATGGAAACGTTTGTTAACGCTAAAACAATTCGCGATGCAAATGTAATGAAGCATCGCGTTGAAACCGAGTGAATTTGAGTGGCGCGTGGCATGTCAATTGATAACTCCCCAAACCGAAAGAACCGCGGCTCGATCGTCGTTGCCGGGGTGCCGGAGCATTTTAATTTGCCGTGGCACCTGGCAATTGAGTCAGGGCAATTCGAAAACAGTGGGCTAGACGTGGTTTTTGACGAAGTTCACGGTGGTACGGGGGAGATGACAGAACGTCTTGGCAAGCGTGACTGCGATGTAGCGGTCGTTCTATCGGAAGGTTGCGTGGCCGCACTGTTGAATGGTGTTCCCGGTCGGATCGTGAAGACGTATGTTGACTCTCCGCTGTTGTGGGGCATTCATGTTTCTGCCCAAAGTAACATTACCCTGCCTCAGCAAATACAAAATCTGCGTTATGCCATTAGTCGCCCAGGGTCAGGGTCGCACTTGATGTCAATTGTGGATGCAGCAGAACGGGATTGGCCAACTGAATCGATGGAATTCGTTGAGGTTGGCAGTTTAAAAGGCGCGCGGTCGGCGTTGGGTAAGAACGAAGCTGACGTTTTCTTGTGGGAGCGGTTTACAACGTCACCTTTAGTGCAATCCGGTGAATTTAGGCGGCTTGCCGATCGAGCCGCAAATTGGCCTGCGTTTGTAATTTGTGCGACTGAGGAAATGGTTCAGCAGAGGTCAGCAGAACTGCGTTTAATGTTGGAGATTTTAAATTCGGCTTGCCTTGAATTGATGCAATCAGCAGACGCCTGTGAAATAATTGCGAAGCGTTACAATATCGAAATAGATGCTGTCAGGGATTGGTTCAAGATAACCCGTTGGAACACTGGTTTTGATTTAAATAGAAGTTCATTTGAGTCGGTAAAACAGTATCTTGGCCGGTTGGGCATCGTCAGTGGCAATTTGAAGTCTATCGATGAGTTGTGTTGCGAGTTTTAGACGGGTTGCGTTTAGCGATATTGTGTTTCTGTTTTATTCGACGTCTGTTGATTGAGAAAGCGAGACCGCACAGTGATTAGACATACGGTAATGTTTACTTTAAAGCATGCATGTGGCTCGGACGAAGAAATTGAATTTTTGAACGCTGCACTGGTGCTCAACACAATTGAGAGTGTTCAAAAATTCGAGCGATTGAGACAAACAAGCGCAAAGTGCAAACATCGATTTGGTTTTTCGATGGAATTTGAATCTGCAGAAGCGTACGAGTTTTACAATCAGCATCCTTCGCATACCCAATTTGTTCAGGAGCATTGGATTCCGGAAGTCGCCGAGTTTCAAGAGATTGACTACGAGCTGTACTCTGACGCATAGCGAAAGCTAGGACGTGGGTGTCAAGCATGTCAAAGCTGGGTGCTGCGGCTTTGTTAGTCTGGATAGCCACATTAGCTTCGGAATTCCCGATCACAGCCTGGACGGACAGCGAGGATTGAGATTTTCCTTGGGAGCAAAATTAACGCGATGTTTTATCCGTCGATTTTTTCTTTTTTTTCTGTTTGAGTGACAGGCCGGACTGTTGGATTCGCGTGTCCAAGGCAGCTCTTGCTTGGGAGACCCCTTCTTTCGCGTTTGGGGCGTTTACGATATTTCGAAATTGATTGGGATCAGAATTCATATCATAGAATTCTTCAGACCCATCGGTATAGCGAATGTATGTCCAGGCGTCGCCTCGAAGCGAATACCCGTTATTGATTGATAGCGCTGTTTCCCGCACACGGTGGCTGGGGTCTTCAAGGATGGGTGTGAGATCAGAGCCTTCTGCCTCGGCTGGAGTTTCGATTGCGGCGAGTGATGAAAGGGTAGGGTAAAGGTCAACCAATTCAACGGGAGACGAAGTGACCCCCGATCGGTAGCCGGGAGCGTCGATAATAAGCGGAACACGTGTGACTTCCTCATGGAGGTTCGATTTCAACCAGAAATCATGTTCGCCGAGATGGTAACCGTGGTCACTGGTAAACACGATGGCAGTGGTGTCACGGATTCCCAATCGGTCAATCTCCGAAATGATTTTCCCAACTTGCTCATCCATGAAAGAAACGGAGGCGTAGTAGCCTGCCCACATTCTTTTTTGATTGTCAGGGAAATCGGCGATGCCGGATTTGCGAGACGTTGATTTGGCCTGACCCATTGAGGGAATGTCAGCGAGATCATTCGGAACTTGAAGAGGAGTTTTAATCGTTTGCCATGGATAAAGGTCGAAATATTTCTTGGGAGCAACCATGGGATAGTGTGGGCGAACTAAGCCGATGGCAAGGAAAAATGGTGTCTCGGTAGAAGTTTTATTGTTAATTATCTCAATTGCCTTTGCCGCAGATTTTGCGTCCGGTTGGTCGGCACCGTCACCATCGAGTACTACGGTAACGAAGGCGCGATGTTGCATTTTGGTGGATTGCCGGTTAGCCAATTCATCGGTGAAGATGTCTAGATTAAGGCAGGCATAATCGCCTGGCGAATGCGCCTCCTGCCCCGCAGAGTTGTACCGATCGGTCCAGGTTGACCGAATGTCCAAACCGTTGGTGCCGGCAATAATATCACCGGGGACACGCATGTGATAAATTTTGCCAACTCGCGCTGAATAAAAGCCCTGGTTTTGGAAGTTCGCTCCTAAATTGACTCCGCTTCCGTTTTGGTATCGGCTGTGCATAAATGACTGGCGGGAGGGAGCACACCAGGTGCCTTGGCAATACGCCCTTTGAAAGACCATCCCGGATCGTGCAAGCGAGTCGATGTGTGGAGTCTGGCAAACAAGGTCGCCGTAGCAACCCAGCACGCTTGCTTTTAAGTCGTCTGAAACAATCAGAACGACGTTTTTAATCTCGGGTGTTGTCTCGACGTTGTCGGCAAAACTGTTTCCAGCATGCAACGCGACTAAACCAGATATTAAGACAATTTTGACGGCGGTTAAAGCATTTGCTCGTGGCCAAGGATTTAGCTGCGACATGGCAAACAGATCTCAATCAACAGGAACAACGATTGGAATGCGCTCATCGGCGCACAACTTTTTTCGATTCTCCCCTGAAGTTAAAAGGGGCGAAAACTGATTCTAGAAGGTTCACCGCTAATTACAAATAATTGGCCAATAAAGCTTGAAGGCTACCTCGTAATCAATCAACCGCCAAAAAATGCTGCGGCCAAGTCAATTAGAAAAGAATGTGGCGTGCGTGCACCGATTGAATTGCCAAAGCCGCCAATCGCTGGGCTAGATTTTGGGTTAGCCAAAATGACTAGATCGCTGGCTTAGATGCCCAATAGTAGAGTGGCTTGTAACGTTTGGAGCGTTCGGCCCACCTTGGATGAGACTCAACCGAAATCAGGTTTCCGCCAGACTCCTCGATAATAGTTTCGACGCGAGGTTGTGAGATCCGATGAACCTGAACCTCGTACTTGCCTCGAATGCGCTTATGAAACGGGCGAACTTGTTCCCGGTAGAACTTGTCAAACCGTGCGGGTAAGGAATTCGGACGAAGAACCGGCCCGTCAGGTACGAGGAATATCGCGAGGCCACCGGGAGCAAGGACACGGAAAAAATCTCGAATATAATTTTCTGATTCCGGAGAAGGAATGTGTTGAATGGTGATGTCACTGTAAATGAAATCAAATTGATCCTCATCGAAAACCGAGAGATCAGGCCGTTTGTTCACTTGGAATGAACAGTTCGAGCGACGTTTTAATTTGTTAGCATTCCCAATCATAGTCGACGAAATGTCGACCCCGATGACTTCATCAAAATAGGCTGCCATCGCGTTGGTTAGTCGCCCTACGCCGCATCCGAAATCTAGAGCATTCCCACGAGGAACGTGGATGCCGCGGTCATGGATTAACTGCATCTGCCGAGCGAGCAGTTCTTTCCCGGTATCAAAAAAAAGCTCCTGGTCAAGTTGCTTCCGCTTATATTTCTCTTCCGTTAAGACTGCGTAAAACGGTTCGTCAGCCCCAAACTTCTCATAGGCAGATTCAATCTTCGAAAACGCACTCATTTACCGGTCCTTGGTGTTGGAGCAATTAAACGCAAAAACGTTAGCAACATCGCGTTTTGATGTTAGAAAAGGTCCTAATTTTGATCAACGTCGATATTGGGGCTGAGTTTATAGCTAGCATTTTCGTTACGTAAATTTTCCCGCTTGTTTGGGGGAGGACGGAAGGAAGCCAGCCAAAACAACTCGGTAAAGACGTTAGGCGAGCTGATTACATGTCTAACAAGAACTTATTTGGCCGCTGGAATAAAAGTTTTGTTACTTAACGATTGATTTCGTTTTCAAATTTCAAAAGCTCACGAGAACTGATTGGAGTTGGAAAGGTCTGCTTTTAAAATCGACATCCGTGGCTAGGCAATTTTCTTTACTCGGCGAGAGCTTTACGCGGCAGGATCAGTAAGCCATATTCTTTGCAAAACGAGTCGGTAATTAGTGAGATCTATTTTTCGAATTGGTTCGGCAAGGAAAATTGATTGGATCGCACTTTCAATGACGCATCACAGTTGCCCTCTCCAGTCCTCTCTGGTTTGGAATCGAGAATTTCAAAATTGAGAGAATAAAGCGAGCAATTTTCAAAGTCGCTTTCTGCTCGGTGGATTTAATAAACCAGGCGGTAACAGCCAAAACGGTTTGTGATTTAATGAAATTAATGAGCGTATTTTTTATTCCCAAGGGATCTTATCTCGGAATGAAACAATGGTTTGGGCGGATAATTGCGAGGTTATTGGCGGTTTGGAGGCGGGATAGGAACCAGGAGTGGACGAATTGAGATAATTCGTTGATTATTCGTTTTAAACATTACCGGCCGTTAAGTGTCACGATTCGGTGTCGGTCAATAGATTGTGAAACCGGCGTGCACGAGTTCTAAATTTTAAATTTGGTCTCGTGCATTTTTTTATGGCCTGAGATCGACTTGTGTCCGATAAATACCACATTCATAAGGGATAAATGGCATTGTTGATTTTTCATGGAAATGCCCCTTGACACTTTTGGTCGAATTGGTGATCTTTATCCCTTCACGCGAGGCCATTAATTGGCTTCCGAGGGCGTAGCTCAGTTGGTAGAGCAACGGACTTTTAATCCGTAGGTCCAGGGTTCGAGCCCCTGCGCCCTCATTTTTTCTCTTACGCGAACCCAATCCGCGTTCTCCAGTCGCCCATCCGTTTGCAGTCGCGACAGCATTCTTCCTACAGCGTTTACGCCCGTAAACCGCGGCTTTTTAAGCAATGACTTCTAAGCGGGTTTTAGGTTCGTCCGTGGGGCCGTTAACCTAGGATTGACCGACTTACTGCGGGAAATCCTTTTTTAATGCGAAATTTTAAAGTTCGCCAATCTAGGCATTTAATTATTCGCGAGGACGACGCGATATTTCGGTTTCCCTTCTCTCACATGGCTCATGGCTGAGTTTGCCGAAGACATAGCAAATTGTTCGACGAGAGGACTAATTTGGTGTCGGCTTGCAAACTGAAGCATCTGCTCCATGACCGCGGGACTGCCTACGGTGGAACCAGCGATGGTACGTTGACCGAGGATCAAGGGCATAACTCCTAAATCCAGTGGATCAAGCGTTGCTCCAACGAACACCATCGTACCTTTGGGCTTCAGCGTACTGACGTATTGGTTCCAGTCTAATTTTACATTTACCGTCGAGATAAGATAGTCAAAAGAGTTAGCAGCTTGTTCGATCGCCTCTGCATCCCGTGAATCGAGGGTGTGGTCGGCACCAAAGGATCCCGCCTCGTTCTTTTTGTCTTCGCTGGAGGTAAACGCAGTAACCTCGCACCCCCAAGCACTCAAAAATTTAACCGCGAGATGTCCAAGTCCACCAATTCCAATAACCGCCACACAGTCAGTTGAGCTTACCCCAAATTGAATCATTGGATTGAAAACAGTAATACCCGCACACATCAGCGGTCCGGCAGTGGCAAGGTCGACTCCCTCGGGAATGACCACGACGCTATTCGCATCCGCTTTCACTTTATCGGCAAATCCACCGTGGTGGCCAACGATCGTCGGTCGTGCCATCGCACATAGGTTTTGATCTCCGGATTTGCAGCATGCACACTCGTTGCAGTAACCGCAATGCCATCCAAGACCTACCGAGTCACCAATGTTTAAGTGGTGGACCCCCGGGCCAACTGAGGAAATTTTTCCAATGACTTCGTGCCCGGGAACCAATGGGTACTGCGATATCCCCCAATCGTTATCGACCATGCTGAGGTCACTGTGGCAGATGCCGCAATACTCGATGTCAATAATTATTTCATTAGCGTTGAGGTCACCAAGCTCGTAGCTGATCGGCTCAAGTGATCCGCCTGGCTCAAGCGCTGCTAATCCGTTTGTCGTAATACTTGGCATGGTTGTTTCGTTTCAATTAAATTTGTTGGATGAGTTTTTTAGCGAATACTGCGCTGGGAATTTTACTGTAGATGCTAAGTTTCCGACCGATGGTTAACAAAGTTAGTTAACATCGTTGGAAATATCTGACTCGGGAAGACTACGACGATTTGCAAATAGAACGTGGCTTAAAATCGAAAATTTCTGGTTGGACTTACCATGCTTGATCCAGAAATTGCGGGCTGTCGAGTCCTGGAATTAGTTTTGGAATCTTGGAGGGAAATTCCGATTGTTGTTGTTTTGGTTGGAGCGACGATGTCACGAATTTTATTGACCACCGAATTCATTTGATTGACCGCAATCACAGCAGTAATTAACAAAATTAGGATTCCCAGTCCGTTTGATAATTTCCCGTTTCGGAAGCTCTTCATGACTGATTTTTGATTGCAGATCGCTAAGAGTAAAATTGCAAGTAAAGGAAGCAATAAGCCATTTGCAGCTTGTGCCAAAATAATTGTCTGTTGTGGACTTTTTCCTAGCCAAATTGCGAATGCAAATCCGATCATTACCACGACCGTAGCCGTGATTTTCAATCTGCGATCCGAGAGGCGACCGCTCCATCCGAAACAGCCAGAAACCGCGAACGCGGCAGCGACCGGCGCTGTAATAGCGCTAGTGAGACCTGCCGCAAATAGACCAAGCGAAAAAATGAACTTGGAATTGACACCAAGGGCTGGTTCCAGCTGCTTAGCGATGTCCAGTCCGCCGCTTCCACTAGGGGTGCTGGTGTCGTGAAATGCCATTGAGGCGGTGATGAGAATTGCACAAGTGACCATGCCACCGAGTGCGACAGAAAGAATGGTGTCGATCCGTGAATACTTTATTGCGGTTTTCGTATCATCGTTTGCGGAATTCTCCCCCCACTGCTGAGCGGCAGCGCTGGCATGCAGGAATAGGTTGTAAGGCACCACCGTGGTTCCAATAATGCCGATCACAAACCATTCGCTGCCGGTAGGTACTCTTGGAACAAATCCGGCCGCGATTTTGGACCACTGCGGCTCGGAGGCGATCGCTGAATAGAGAAATAGACAACTCATTAGGCCGACACACACAGTCAAAATCTTTTGCAATAAATCAACCCTGCCAATCCAAATGACTGTCAACGTGACGGCGGCGATCAGACAGACAATCATAATCTTAAAATCTGCAGACGGTCCTGAAGACTCGGTCAGTGTCGCATTCGAGCTCACAAATGCGTCCGAACTCAAGTCGGAATTTCCAGCTGGGAGAATGGCTTCCAATCCCGCAGCGGCACCAAGAATGTTTCCTGTCTGGTACGCAGAATTTCCAATCAAAATCGCGATTAAAATTAACCCCAGAATTCCGAATCGAAAAATTGGGTTTTTGATGGCGTTTTTTATGACGTGACTTAGCCCCTGCCCTGTGACGACCCCGACGCGAGCCGCCATTTCTTGAAGTACGATGGTTGCTAACACGGAAAAACCTATCGCCCAAAGCAATAAAAACCCGAAATCACTACCCGCTCGACTTGCAGTTACGACTGTCCCAGGTCCAATAAAAGCGGCCGTGACTAAAATTGCGGGTCCAAATAATCGGTGCTTTTTCATCAATTCAAACTCACTGGTAGGTGGAACTGGAACCAATCGGAAATTGATTTGGATGACTACTATAGACTATCTAGTTTAGGCAAATTGGAATGGTGGGCCTGTTTTTTTCAAATGAAATCTCACACCAACTCAGCTTTTGAAAGGTCAACTCCTCCGTACGCTTCATGATTTCTGGCGTTTACGATTGAGCGGAACTAATGCAGGGAAGCCGTTGCGTCTTGCTATTCGATTTGAAAATAGGTGGTCTGGGAAGTAATTTCTTATTAACCCAGGATCGATTTGCTGCCCTGAAAGAGTGCAACCTATGAATCACAGGCTAATCGCGGTAAAATTCTCGTTGTTATTCTTTTCGACTGCGTTGAGTTAAACCGATCATGTCCAATCATCAAATTTTAGTTCGCCTCTTGGTTGTCACTGTGGCGTATTTGGGAGCAGGGAACCTACTGCAGGGCCAGGAGTGGGCTCGCAAGATGTTTACCGAATACGTTCACGACTTTAAGGAAGTGAACTTAGGTGAAAAGCCCGAATTTCGATTCAAAATTAAGAACATCTACAAAGAAGATATTAAGATCCGGTCGGTATCTTCGAGTTGCGGTTGCACAATCGCGACGCCTACAAAAAAAGTCCTAAAGATGTACGAAGAAGGCGAGATACTGTGTCAGTTTAATACTCCCGCGGTCGGCACTGGATTCAAGCAGGCAACAGTGACCGTTAGGTTTGACAAGCCGTTCGTTGGTGAATGTCAATTGACGGTACGTGGCACAATTGTTTCAGGAGGGATTAGTTTTTCCCCACCGCAGATTGAATTTGGCCAGGTAACGAAGGGCGGCAGTTTTCCGGTCAAAACGATCAAGATTAGCTCATCTGGGAATCCCAATTTAAGGGTGCTTGATGTGAAAAGCACCTCAGGCGCCATCAAGGTTCTGAGTGTGAAGGAGACCCTTCGACGTGGGCAGTTAGTGAACTATGAAATGAAGGCTCAACTTAAAGACTCGGTTGAACAAGGATTCGCCAAAGGAGACCTATTTGTCGTCTTTGAAAAAAATCAACGCATGAGAGATCGGTCTAATCGGCCAATTCTTACTGAGAAGCAAATTAGCTTTAGCGGAAATGTTGTTGCCGCTATTCAAATTTCTCCCAAACTTTTGAACTTGAGTGATGTTGAGGTCGGACAAAGCGTATCGAAGAAAATCTTGTTGATCGGTACGACCCCCTTCCGGATTACGGATGTTCGCAGTGACAGTGAAGGATTCGATGTGTTGGCGGACAAAGAAACCAAGAAAACGCATCAACTAGAGGTCGTGTTCAAGGCGGCTGAAGGCATTGGGACACAGGAGTGTGAATTGACGTTTTATACCGACGGCAACGAAACTCCTGCCGGAGCCATGAAGGTTATCGTGGAGATTGTTGAAGCTAAACCAGAAGCTAAACCAGAAGCTAAACCAGAAGCTAAACCAGAAGCTAAACCAGAAGGCTCTGGTTCCATTTAGTTTTGTCGTTTTAGTGTTCTTGCAGAATATCTTTCAGCCTGCACAATAGCCGTCCCCGCGGGGTCGGTGACCCAGTTGGCGGGTTTCCTTTTTGATCAGTTTTTTATCAGGAGTATTTACATGGCTAAGGCCACCGCACGTCACATTCTCGTCGACACATTGGAGCAATGTGAACAGTTGAAGTCTGAGATCGCGAATGGAACTGATTTCGCAGAAGCCGCTATGGAACATTCGTCTTGCCCTTCAGGACTCCAAGGTGGCGATTTGGGAGAGTTTGGCCCCGGGCAAATGGTTCCCGAATTTGACCAAGTTGTGTTCAGTGCCGATGTTAATCAGGTTCAAGGCCCTGTGAAAACTCAGTTTGGCTACCATTTGTTGGAAGTTACAAGCCGCGAGGATTAGAGTTTTTTAATCCAAATTCATCGGATTTAGCCGGGAGCTCAAATCGAGTCCCGGCTTAATTTTTTTAATTGGTGGTATCGAAGTGACCGCCGGTCTCGTTTTTCCGGATCTCAGTTGTTTTGCAACTCGTGCTACGCTGCACCGTCTTGTTCCAGCATTTTAATCCAGGGAGCAAGGTAATGTCCGTTGTCGTGATAAGTCCGACCGGACACGAGATTCTTGTCAATCACGCATGGTTCGTCCACAAAAATTCCACCGCATGATTCGAGGTCGAATCGACATTTTTCCACAGTCGCCATACGACGCCCCCGAACGCAATCAGCATAGGCCGGGATCTCAACGCCATGGCAAACACTGGCAATGGGCAATTGATTCTCAAAAAAATACTTGGTGATTGCGACGAGGCTTGGGTCGTAACGGATATATTCCGGAGCGCGGCCCCCTGAGAAAAAGATTCCTGCATACTCACCTGGCTGCACTTCGCTAAATGAGATTTCACTATCAATGGTGTAACCTTCCCACTCTTTCGTGATGGTCCAGCCGGGTTTGACTTCGTGCATAACCATTTGATATTTCCGTTTTTCAGGCGCGGCGACCACTGGTTGGATACCAGCTTCCTGAAGTCGGTAGTAGGGATACATTGTGTCGAGTGTTTCCGAAGCGTCGCCGATAATAATGAGTGCTTTTTTCATTTCAATAGATAACAGTTATATAAGGGGTGACTGTGAATCGTCTGGCTCTGAATTAAGCCTTGGTTGGGGCGGTGAATATTCAGGTCAATTGCTTCCAATTCTCATCCGGCAAATTGAATGTGTCAATTTTGAGCTGGCCTCGAACGTTTGGGTTCTCGGCGACAAGGATGGTGCTGATTTCCGGATTGCGCTCGCAATAAGTTTGAATGGTATCTGGCGGCATGACAAAAAACGCCGTTGCTAAGGCATCTGAGATGGCGGCGGACTGAGAGATTACTGTCGTTGAGAGATATCTATCCGCTGGCCATCCCGTTCTGGGGTCGATAATATGTCCAAATTTTTTCCCTTGGTGGTAAAACCCTTGACGGGCACTCCCCGAGGTGCCGAGGGCCTGATTGTAAAGGTAAACTTCCGCAAATCGCTGGCCCGGTAAAGTTGGATGGCTAATGCCGACTGTCCAACCGAGTTGAGAGATTTCTTGGTGGTCACTGGACGAAGTTGATGAGCCGTCAACAAATTCTGTTGAATTTCCATTTGCAATGACGCTGCTCTGGCCGCCGTGAACGACATAATTATTTATTTTTCTTGAGCTGAATAACTCTCGAACTCGATCTAGGGCATGGCCTTTGCCAATTCCGCCAAGATTTAGCATCAGATTTGCTGAAGCGAAGGTTATTGTGGAATCTTCGCTGCTCAATTCAAATTGATCGGATCCAATTGAAGGAAGCAGTTCCTGAATTTGACTTTGGCTCGGAAGATTGCCGTTTCGTTTTTCAAAACCCCATAATCTAGTCAGAGGGCCAGAGGTTATATCAAACGCACCTTCGGTTTCTAAAAAAATGGTTTTTGCGAGTGACAGAAGTTGGAACAACCGATTTTCAACGGCAACTTTTTCATCAAACGCCGTCCGATTGATTTGGCTTAATTCGCTGTGGTCTCTGTAAATCGTAAGCTGATCTTCGAGTAAATCGATGAGCTGGAATGCCTCCATGGTGGCCATTCCCGAATGCTTGTACTGATGCAGGTTGAAGTAGATCTCGAACTCACAGGCCATCGCGTTCTTTGAGTAATACTCTAGGTACCCGGATTGGCGGTTTTGGGAAATCTTAGCGGCATCGGTGGACGCCTCATCGAGCGCTTTTTCAGATTCGCGGCGGATGGCATCGACCGCGCTAATACCGCGTAAGAATTCACGGCGATTGGAGGTGTTCCCGCCCAAGTCGTTTTCGGTGGGGGCATTCGGATTTTGCGGATTAGGTTCGGAATCTGAATTCATGTCTCTACTTTAGGATGCAGGCGAACGCAAATAATGAGCGACTTAGCGTGTTTTTGAACGTTTAGGCTTTGAAAAGGTATTCTATACTTTATCAACAATGATTTTTGGAAGTGATGTTTTACTGTTGTATTGCAGGGAATTGACCTTCATAATTATTTTCTACGAAGCTAAAAGACTTTTATTTGCGGAAACTTATATGTGTCGAGAGACGTTGATAGTCTGGTTTTTGATCTTTTCTACCTTCGCTGGAGGTACAATCGCCGCAACTCAGGTGCAGGAGCGAAAGTCTAAAAAGGTAACCCGCGTAAAGCGACCGAAATTTTCTGAAAAGGAATGGGATGGTATCTATTTTAGAAATCTTTTCGAAGACGGGCTTGTTGGTCCACGCCCTGCGCAACTGACTCCGGGTGAGTCCGTGGCAAATAAAAATACAGGTGGCTTCGAATCCGCAGGTGGTGATACGAACACTTCAGAGATTGCCTCGCAATGGTCCGGCCTAGTTTCGGCCACGACCATTGAAGACGAAGTAAAGTCAATCCAAAAGCGGTTGGCGATGGAAGTCACGACTCCTGTGAAATTTAAAAGTGAATATTCAAAAGCGCATCAATCGTTTTCAATGCTGTCAATGTTGTTTGGTATTGTTCGGGAATACGATTCAGAAGTCAGATGGAAAAGGTTCGCCAACGAGGCTCAAATCTCATTCGAACGTGCTGCTGCCAATTCCAGAGTGGGTACGATTCAGGCTTACGAAAGCTGTAAACGGCGAAAGGGTGATCTAGAGGAGATGGTTCGTGGCGGAAACTTTAATGCGTCTGAGAAAGCTCCAGAGGAGTTAGATTGGTCAGCGGTTATCGATCGCAGTCCTATTATGAAGCGCCTACAGGAATCGAAAGAGTTACTCAAGCAGTTGAGCTCTAATGAAAAAGAATTTTCTGGCGGGACTGAAAAGATTTTTCACGAGTCAGAATTGATTGCCGCGATGGGATACGCCTTGATGATGGAGAATATGACTGACGCTGATGACGACGGTTATCTTGATTTATCTAAGTCCATGATTGAAGCGGCTAATCAAACCAAAAACGCGGTGATGAACAACGATTACGAAGCCGCTTCGACTGCGATCAATTTAATTGATCAGTCGTGTAATAATTGCCATGACGAGTGGAAATAGGAGTTGACTCGATGCAAGAGCTAAATGACTTGTCACCTTGGATTCACCCCAAGGCTCAAAATTGGTTTTACGCTCTTTTTAGAAAAACTAACCTCGCCATGGTCATCGATGACGAGCTCCGAAAGCCAGAGGGCGCTGTCTCGTTAGCGGAAATGCGAATGATCCTCGCATTTGCAATCCTCCTTGGTCGGGATGAGATGTGGCCAGAAAATGAACGTGGAACTCTTAAGGCGATTTTGAGAAAGGCTCGGCAAATTGCCAAGTCACCTCCGACGTCTTCCACCGGAAAGCCTTTGACGATGGCGGAACATCGTTCTTACAACAGCACCATCGAAGAATTCAAACGGGAAATTGAAATCCTCAGTCGGCGAATGGGATTGTCAAATCGCCAGACTGCAATCGATCCCCCAGCTTCGTGGCAACCCTTTTGGGAGTAAGTTATGCGAAATCAGAAAGCTGATGAAGTCGTCGCTCCCTGGGAGACGGAGGATGGGCAGCGATGGCTGGAGGATCTAAGTCCCTGGGGACAGGCGATGAGGTTAATCCACGGCACCCTTCAACTGGAAACAAAAAAGCACCCGCAAGAAATAAGAGCTGCTGCTTCTTTAGTGTTAATGTTCTGTCGTGAGAATCTGTGGCCAACTCGGGATGAGCATCACATCGACCGTATCCTCGAACTGGCAGCCAGACAATTAACGAGTATTAAACAGCTCTACGAAAATAAGGCCAGGTCGAATCCGGAGATGATGACCAATCGAAATTATCGAACTCTTTTAGTTTCGATCGATCAAGAGGTTCGAATTCTTGAGGCAAGAATGTCAGACCCTAAACCGCCGATGCCGAATGAGGCGCCCGCAACTTGGAGTGATGTTTGGGTCTAATTCCGGCGGAATTCTTGTGCTTAGCCCATAAACGACATGAAGTCGCGATAAGGAGTTTTACGCGAGGGCCTTGGGAAACTGCACGAACGAGTCGACTATTTAATCGGAAGTCCGTAGAAGGAAATTTGGGGTTCAGCATTGGCCTGCTTGACGAAATAAATCGCATGCATGGATTTCGGCGGATCATCAGTGTTGCCTGGGTGAACTCTACTAAAACTTACTTGAAACCGGCCTGCCGGCAATTGCGACGCAAGCCGCAGTTCACTTAGTTTAAAAGGCTTGATGTCGAGTTCTTTTTCTTTGATTTCCTTGTTCACTGCCTCTAGAACTTTCGGTCCGCGATCACCAAGGTTGGCGGCCGAAATGATAGATTTGCATCGTTTCTCAATGGCTTCGCATTTTTTGACTTCATCAAAATTTGGAAAGCTCTTCGTAGCGGCCCAGAGTGAATAAATTTCTACCTCGTGAATTTTTCCGTCAAAATTTCCCGAAAAGATTGAGCTGTAACCGTCGGTGATCGCTGTAGCTCCATTTTGGTTCATTCGTTTTTCAATGTCTGCGGAATTCAAACTGAAAAAGTCGTTTTTCTTGAGGAGAAAGTCTTTGAATGTTTCTAATTCAGTCGGGCTGAGCTTGGCTTGACGATCGGGAACGCCCACGTCTCCGGTCACCACAATATTTCCGTTGTCATATATCAGCAACTTATCGATCGGCTTATTGGCACCTCGCACACCGCCCGAAATTGCGTAACGAAAAATAGGATTTTCGTTTTGTTGGATTGGACGAGAAGCTTGCTCAAGGTGGTGAGTAGGAGTGCTAATCGGATGACCGCTGGTTTCATTCGCGGTTGCCATTTTGGGAAACAAACAAGCTATGCAGATTGCAGTCGCGATAAGAACTATATTTGCCAATTGAATTGGGGCATTTCGATTCAACATTTAAAATCCTAGTTGTTAATCATCTGTATGTAGCTTGGTTGCTTGGCATCGTCGCCAAGAAAAAACGTTTGGCTGGTAATTTACTTAGTTCAGCTGCCGTTCAATTTCGCGTTCGAGGTTTGAAATCCCAATGTTGCCTTCAATTAACTTTCCATTGGCGTCTAGCAAAAATACCGCTGGTTCCGTGGAGATCCCCAATTCATGAGCGAGGGGACTATCCTCTACGCTTCCGGGTTCGTGCAATTGAATCCAGGTGATTTCTGGATGCGCTTTTAAAAACTCTAAAAACTTTTTCGTACCTTCCGTTGCATTTGGGCCTTCGATATTGCAACCGATGATTGTTATTTCGTCTTTGTATTTTTTAGCCAGCCTCGCAAGTTCATTTATGTCGGTTTCGGGGCAACACCAGGTCTCCCAGAAATGAAGGATGACTATGTCGCTTGTTATTTGAGCAAGATTAAAGGGTTTGCCGTTAGCTTGCTTAGAGCTGAAAGAGATTCCGTTCTTCCCGTCACCTAGTCTAGTAATCGCTCCCTTGGAACGTCTGCCATATTTTGAATTTGGAAATCTCTTAAGACAGGCCTCGTACCAGGCAACAGCGGAGCTGACGTCATCAGTTGAATTCACCTCGTCATGAACAGCCAACTGAATTAGCGCGTCTGCTGATTTTTCACTGTTTGGATATTGTTTTTGGAATTTATCAAGATTCGAGATCATCTTTGTATACGCTGATTCGCGTTCCTTGCTGGTGCCACTCGAATTTGCTCGGCCGTATTCCGCGAAGACGGTACTCCACACGACATAGTCGAGGCCGTCTGCAGTATTTTGAGTAGCCACAAACTTTCCCAAGTAGTCCAGGCCGTCATCAAAGCGTCCCTGTTGATAAGAGTGCGCAACGGAGTCAGCTAAATTCTCAAGCCAGTTTTGCTTCATCTTTGGATCATCAGTTTTCAAATAAAACTGTACAAAAATATCGGCTTTTTGTTTTTCCAATTGTTGAACTTGGCTGCCCTTAGCAGAAGCGAGTTTTTTATCTAAATTGGTGAGCTCGTCGTAGAGTTGCGAAAGATTCTCACCCGTTACGGTGGTTGCCGCCGCAGTGCTGGTAGTCCCAAATTGCGGTAACGGAAAAAACGCTCCGCCACTTGCCAAGGGTTTGTTGGGGTCAACGATTTCGGGAAGGTCTACCATCCGCCACACATTCCCTACGCGAACTAATGAACCGAGGGCAATTTGATTACCCTTGTCTGACTCAAAAAAGCAAGACGCTTGATCGTAAATCACTAAATCTCGACGATTACCAAAGGAGCCACCGGCCATTAATTGAGGCCGGCCGTTACCAGCGTCAAGAAACTTTGATTGACGATCAATGACCTTTTGTTGCCTCGCCATTTTCTCAAAACCTTTGAGTGCCTTTTGTATTCTGGTGGCGACGTCACGATTTAAATTATCGCCAAGTTGAAGTGCGGCTAGTTCAGACGATGTAAGTAACAGACGGTTAAATTGATCGCCATCGCGAGAACGGATGGCGGCAAAGCACTCGTAGGCGACTTCTTCGGCAGAAATCATTTTCCAGCTATCAATTTTGCCATCCTGATTAGGGTCGACTCCCCATCGCGTGCCGGCTGGACCTAACCAACGATATTGGTCGGTTCGACCGTCAAAATTGGTATCTAAATCTCGATAGACCTCAAGGCCGTTATTAAAGTAGGCCCAGTGATCCAGTTTATTATCTCCATTGGTGTCGACGAATCGCCTTAGGATTCGCCCGCTATTGTGATGGACTACAAATCCTGCGGGATCTTTTGTTTTGGCAAAAACGCATTCCGCCATGACCGCCTCCGAAGGACGCTCATAATCGACATCCTGCTTAGATTTAATGGACAGCGCTTTTTTAAGTGGAGCGTCCTGCCCAAGCGAATTTTGGAAACCAAGGCCGCCAAACAAGCCGAGAGTGCAGGGGATGACGGTTGTGGCAAAAATCCAACGGTACGAAATAGAAGCGAATCGAGAAGTCATTGACCACACCTGCCTGTCACCCAATTAATGTAAATCCGATCAGACCAGTTGCCGGGATCGTGATCCCACTCAACTGTTTTTCAAAACAAATACTTGAAATCAAACCATTGTGGTTTGATTCCGCGTTCTTAATATTTTGTAAGACTACCTGATTTGGCCAATGTGAATAAAGACTGGATTTCGCCTTGGAGTGTGTTTTAAAAGAGTCAGTCACTGGAATGTTTAAAACTGGAGGAGTTGCAGAGAAAAAACAAGTTGTGGCTTAAGCAATGACCCTAGATTGGAGTTAAACAGTGGCAGGTTATTGAACTAAAAAGCCAATTTTTCACGTGTAGAAAACGATGTGTCATTCTAAACTCGTATCGATATCAAGATTTTTTTAGGATCGTTGAATTTGGGGTTGGTTTTCGGAGACAATTTGACGATAAATTGAGCTTAACAGGCCATTTGACAGTCGTATTTCAGTTCCTAGAATACTCCTTTCAGTTTTTCGCACGGTTTTTCGAAAGCCGGGCGTTGAACAGCGAAAGAATTAAACTTGGTCGAATTGACAAAGTGGGTTGTTTACTTAAACTTCGCGATCCGTGGCATGTTTTGCTGCGATTGGTCAAACGAGGGCGTGTAGCTCAGTTGGTTAGAGCGCGTCGCTGATAACGACGAGGTCCCAGATTCGAATTCTGGCACGCCCACTTGTTTGGCATCATGAGGTTGAAAACACCGAGATAGATCGTTATCTTGGGATAAATCAGGGGACGTAGCTCAATTGGGAGAGCACCGCCTTTGCAAGGCGGGGGTTAGGGGTTCGAGCCCCCTCGTCTCCACTGATCCAAGCCTTCCTTTCTAGGGGAAGGCTTTTTTTATGCGCTTAGATTGGTAGTGCCGTTTAAATGCGCCCAAATACCCATTAAATTCGAACTATTTGATAGAACCGCACGCAAATCTCTAAAAACTCACGGGCAGATTC
>Ga0214481_100164_pt1 | contig 33289 bp, 35 predicted proteins | sample M1_20Mar14CPVII9_4_FD_165057 | JGI IMG/M metagenome (GOLD analysis project Ga0214481, IMG submission 165057) | Marine eukaryotic communities from Monterey Bay, California, United States - M1_20Mar14CPVII9sort6BwellG10 | ecosystem: Environmental > Aquatic > Marine > Unclassified | place: USA...
ACGTTCGGCATCAAGGGCGGTGATATCTGCCATATTTTGTGCAATAACTTCTTCCAACATGGCCTTCTTATCAATGAGAGATACTAGGTCAGGTGCCGAGGGAAGAAGAGCGATATACAATTCACTCCATCTATACCAATCTCATTACCATACAACAATAGATTATCTATCGTGCTGCGTACTAATCCACTAAATAATGATGCCATCCTTTCATCTGTAATTTGACATTCATTTAGTTCTAACCTCTTCAGATGGGTATTATTTGAAATGTATTTACCGAGTAGCTTCCATGGTAGGTTGAAATTTATGAAGTGAGCTGCATCTCCAGGGGACAAGGTGAACTCATCGTACTCGTTGTTATTCTTAATGTTGTTGATATCATCCCTGCATTTTGCGGAGATGCCAGAGTGCTCTCCAAAAGCTGCTTCATATTCTATTTCTGCTACTTGATGTTCTAGTTCTGCTTCAGCTTGACGTTCTAGTTCTGTTACTCGTACAGGCATAGGTATCGCCACAGGTAACGGTATTTCCTGTTGTGCCTCGACTTCGGCAATGTCATTACTATTGTTTTGACTACTCATGGGCTGTAAGTTGTTGTTGCAGATACTTCTAATCTATCTCATACCCACGACCTAAATCTCAAAACCAAATTTTTATTACCCTGTATCGTATCCACAAGTGATTTAGTTGCTAGTTAGGACATTATGTGGTACAAGTGTGGAGGGTTTATCTTTTAGGGATTGCAATATTACAGACACATCATCATTATCAACATACAACCTACCAAATTTACAAACACTCAATCTAGAAAGAAACAATATTGGTAGAGAGGGATGTATTATATTATCTAACATGCTACAAAAAGATTGTTCAACTTTGACATCCCTTTCCCTAAGATCCACTGGTATGGGAGATGACGAAGCATTAATCTTTGCTAATTCACTCAAACATAATACCAAGTTAGAATCTCTTCAGTTACAAGACAATCCAATAAAAGAGAGAGGGGAAGGGGAATTATTGAAACTTGTTAATGATATTTCGTCAATTGAGAATACATACAATTGCAATCACAACCTAACAATAGGTATTACAAGCGATAATGTAGCTTGGGTAGATCTAGTATTAATCAATTTTGATCTTATGATGGCAGAGACACCCGATCCGGCGCTCGTTTTGGCAGCTCGTAGGGCCAAGGTTATCCATACTCAGTTAAGCAGCAAGAATAGAAAGAATCTCTGTCAACTACAGGGGGTTGAATACTCTCCCAGTAGCATCTTTGCAGATATTGAGCCGGTTCTTCTACCGAACATTCTTGCATTGATCGGGGGAGCTCATGACCAAAGTGAATTGTATATCGCTCTTCTTCCCTCGGCACCTGACCTAGTATCTCTCATTGATAAGAAGGCCATGTTGGAAGAAGTTATTGCACAAAATATGGCAGATATCACCGCCCTTGATGCCGAACGTGAAAAACTTGTCACAAAGGGAGCTGATCTGAATAAGCGCTTGCTTTTGGTATCTGGCACAGGAGGGGATCAATCAAACCTAATGGAAAGGAATGATAGTAAGAAGAGACAAAGAAGTTAGAAGAGTCCTGGCACAGTTAGTATATGAACTAAAGGCAGTAGCTTGATATATAATATAATCTTTACATGTTAGTTAAACTTGCTGCCGCTCTGTACAAAACACATATACACACTACAGACCAATTCATTCATTTCACTCTACACGCCCTTAAACGCATCCCCACTGGCTTAAGAGTCAAATTACGATCTGAACTACCCTCACATTCCACCGATAGTTCAAATTCGGAGCATATCCTCGCAACAACAGCAAACAATTCCGCCCGTGCCAATGACTGGCCTATACAATTCTGTTTCCCCATTGAGAAAGGGATGAATGAGTCTTTCATTTCTTGTGTTGGATTTTCCCATCTTGATGGTAGATAGGAATCGGGATCTTCGTATATCTTGGGATTACGGAAGAGGCAGAGGAAGTTGAGAGAACATATACTTCCCTTTGGGAGGAGACCACTGCTTGTCATTATATCTCTTTCGATAATCCGAGCTGAGGAGAAGTGGGGATACTTATGGGTAAGTCTCGACTGATCAAAAGTCGGGACATATGATATGCACACCCAAGTGAGGAGCTAGATATATCACTTACCAGATCTTGCCACGGGATATAACCTCATCCCTTCCTTAATCACTCTCTGTAAATGTTCCGAATGACTCCAATTCTCAGGTTTATATTGTCCCAATGATTCCCGAAGCTTCGTCTGTTCCTCGGGATGTTTAGCAAGACAAAGTAATGTCCATGCAATAGTGTAGGCCGTAGTGTCATGTCCTGCCATTACAAACTCCATAAGTTGTGCAGTCTTCTCCTCATCTGTCGGGAAGGCATCATTGGCCTCCATCACTAATTGTATAATCGTACCATCGATATGTTTCTCCTTCTTATTCCGATAGGTCGTCATCATATGCCGTACCACTGATTGTAAATTATTAACCGCTTCATATGCCCGACGACGATCGGGTATTAACCTACCCAACCATCTTCGTATTGGATTAGCACTCTTTCTTGTAAATTCAATAAGGGCATAGTTTAAATCTTCAGTGAATGATTCAATCTCCGATTTGCTTAATGTGTATTCAAACGCTGTTTCAATTAATGCTGATAATACTATCCCAATCATTTCATTTGATGCATCAAATACTACTGAACTGTTGCTGCTGTAATTGTTGTTATTATTTGCAAGTAGTAATGTATTCTGTATCCACTGTTCAGTTTTATCCAATGCAACCTTCGTCATCCTTTTCACATGATTGGAACTAAATGCCGGACTCGCCGCCTTGCGTTTCATATACCAAGCATGACTCATTGACATTGTTAACATTGTATATCTACTACCACTAATATGACGTAAGAATTTATAGAATGCTGGTTTACTAACGGTAGTATCGGATAGTATTTGACGTGTGACATTTGGTTCGGATATTAGAAAGAAATGTGTTGTTGCCTTGAAGGGCATTGAGATTTGATATATCCCATTTGGAAATTGCCTTGATTGTTCCTATATTGTGTATTATGATGAGGGATATAGAGATTAAAAGGATAGAAAAAGTGTTAGTTTGGATGAGACATATAAACTCCCACTCTAACAGCCATAATCTTTTGCAATAGACACACATAACATATACATAACATAATACGTACCAACAACCACCAAGCATAATTAGCTTTAGTAGCCCTAAATATATGATTAAACATACCACCAGGTGCCATTGGAGGATACTTCTTATCATACTTTCTATGTACATGATATATAATGTTGATAATGTGCACAGTAAATATGATAAGAAGGTAAGTAATTATAGTTTTGTAGGATGGTATCCTGAGATTATACTGTTCATTGTATATAGTAGAGATGATCGACGGCCATATATCAGTTACTGAGTTTATTGATGATATCATGATGCTAATATGATCCTCGCAATTATCCAAGTTGTGCTGTGTTAAGAGGCCTATTGCAATGTTGTAATTAATTTCAATAAGTTGTTGTCTTCTCTCGTCAGTGCTTGGTAGCGATAAAAGTAAACCTCTCGTCGCCCTACAATCTACTCTCCATATATCTCTCTACTATATTATGTGCAGTTACAGTTATATCCCATCGATCGTGTAAAGACAATCCTCTCATCATCACAACTCTCGTGGTCGCGTAGGTAGATTTGTCTCTAGCAAGGTTTAGGCAAATTTAGGGGTATTCGTAACAGATAGAATCGAAGAAGCTCTTTCAGCCTTGGTGTAGCTCTTTTGATATGCCTATCCCAAATAGTTTCTTTCTCTCATCTGATTTTCACCTAAACATTTTAGTTAAAGACCCTATGCATGCTATGTTATGAGTTATGAGGCAAAGGAGATTATTGCTTTGCCTTTGCTAATCATATCATGGTTTGGTTTGCAATATTGCTGTTATTAATATGCAGTCTTCTCAACGGCGGTCTTAACATCGTCGAGGCTCGACGGAGACAAAGTCGAAATAATAATAACAATCGAATCATGCACCAACAACCACCTCAGTCGAGACAATATCCAGCAGCTAATAGAAATAGACTACGCTCGACTTTAAACTATATCAATAATGATAGAAATGGATATTCTCCAAATTTAGATGCTATATATGATGAAGCTCATGGCGGCGGAGATACCAACAACAAAGAAAATGATAATGGTTTATACTCAAAATCGTTCTATGAACGTAATAATATGAATACTCCACCATTAATATCACGTGCAGAGCGTTACAAACAACAACAAAGCACTATAAAGCAACAACAAAGAAGAGTATTGCAAACACAAGACAATGGTTCCAACATATTAACAATACCAGATTCACCAATAATTAACTCTGAAACAAATGAAGAATTGGAAGAAATAATAGAAACATCAAAGTTGGGATTAGATTCATCATCGTTATTAAGGAATGATTTAATATTTAATGGTTATTATGATAGACATTCCTATCCTTGGTAAGTTGTGTTGTTTTGTTGTGTTATAGAGTTTTGTGCATATGATGTGCTCAATTTAAGTCTAACACTTCTATACTGCCATTTGCAATCCATTTGTGCTAACACATCTCTCTTAATTCTCATACTATATACTACACTGCACTGCCATTTGCAATATATCTACATTAATTAAAGGGAATATCAATGGTATAATCAAACAGAAGGTACACGTACAGGAATACCTATTGAATTATCTATCAATTTTCATCGTGTATTTAGTGTGGATGTTATCCATCCTGTATTAGATTTAGTAGTATGGATGAGAATCGAATGGGTAGATCCTCGATTAACATGGGATCCGTTAGAGTATGGTAATTTAACAAAGATTTGGATGTGGATAGGCGACGGTGGTAGTGGCGGAGAGACGTCAGAGATTTGGACCCCGGATATAGAGTTGTGGAACTTAGACGAAGGGTTGAGTGATTCTTTTGATGATGCATATGCCATTGTTTCAAATGATGGTTCGATATTCTGGAGTAGACCAGGACATTTACGTCCGGTTTGCAAATGGTATGGACTTAATGATTTCCCATTTGATGAATTGTCGTGTTCTCTTGAGTTTGGTAGTTGGGTATATTCCGGAAAGTACATGAGACTAGTGAAGGGTGGTGGATCTGGATATTCCTTGGGTGGAAGTGAAACGGCAGGCTCATCATTTAACGAGTTTGCTTTTGCGGATGAAAATCCCATCTCTTGCGAAGAGGTGGTTTATCCACCATTTCCAGCGTCGCCTGGAAAGTCCGCGTTTGTATTGTATCATAGTGTGAATTCGTGTGTCCAGTATAAAGTCTCGACGACTTCACTGCTTTGTTTGACCTTAGTTTGTTTTTATTGATTGCCCTTGCATATCATATGTACTAACATATGTTATAATCTCCTCTCTTTCATCATCATAAACTGTGATAACGCGCATCTTCCAGAGGAGGATTGGCCAGTTTTGCTCTACACTGTTAGGATACAACGATCGTGGCAGCCATATATGAGAGGATATGTCACGTTGCAAGTACTTCTAAACTGCATTGGGTTTTCAGCCTTTTGGTTACCACCAATGTGCGGAGAAAGAATGAGTTTATCTATTACTGCCATGCTTGCTGCTGTGGCATCCGAAATTGTTATTGCTGCCAATCTTCCCGCCGCTGCAGAATATACTTGGTTCCAAAAGTTTAGTATATTGTCAATGTGCTTTGCTTTCATATCCCTTCTTGAGTCTGTGGCGGTGTTACATTTCTATTACAAACGATCGAAGGACATGGTTCCGGGATGGTGGGCTGAGTTTAAGAAGTGGCGTGTTATTAGGCAAGCTCAGAAGCAAGCAAAAGAATCAGTAAAGAGAACAAGCGATATGGTTCATGAAGCTAGCCACAATGTACAACAGAGCATGCAAGAGACGATGGATGTTGTACAACAAAAAGTGGATGAAAAGGTATTAAGGAGGTCTTCTGCTGACCACGATAATGACAAAGACGATGACAATAGCTCTGTTTCTGACGATCAATTTATAGATCAGCCTCTTCCTGTACCGACCAAGGAGAAGACTCCATCGCCGCAACCTAATAGCTGTGAATCCTCTATTGAGCCCAATGATGAGGAGAAGAAAAGCGAAGCTAACATTGTAGAATTATCCAATCTTTTGGCTGATGATGACGACTCTTCGGTGGCGTCTCAGGAAAAGCAAGACAAACTAGTTCGTCTAAACGATGTATCTACCAACTCTCTCCATGTATCGGATCTTAGAGGGAAGAGCAATTCACCACGAGATTTATCAAGCAACTCATTAAATGAATCGGATTTGAAACCAGCTAGGCGTCCATCACGCAACCGTGGTCAGCTAGAAGGCGGCAAGAATGATAGCAGCAGTGCCTCAATTGATCACGATTTCGGCGTCATTCAAACAGGAAAGACATTTGCAGATTCAATAATATGTGAGTAGTTTATGCATGTCTGTCGTGTACCTCTTTACAACCTTGTATACCGCGAATGACTCATATCTTATGCTCAATCTCAACCACCCACCCTCAACAGCCAATATTTCGATTGACGATGCCTTAGATGTCAATCAATTGCAACCGAGCCCTTCACGACGACGATCCTCGGCATCATCATCCGCAAAATTACAAGATACGAAACATGTTAACTTTTCAAACCAAAATATTGTGTATGAGGATGATACCCCAAACCTCCGCGCTTCCCTTTCCCTGCATAAGGACAAGGAGGCTAATAAAAGTTCGGCAACAATCGATAGTAATGCAACTATAAGCTCCAATACTAGGGTACCGAGGGATGCAGATGACTTTGTCAATGAAGAGGAGATTGAGAATAATAGAGAATGGAAAGTTATTGCATCTCGGATAGATGATGTTGCGAGATTCTGGATACCAATGGCATTTGTTATTTCACTTGCCATTGTCCTTGCCGAGGTGTTTTAGATATCTTAATTTGGAATCTGAGGAAGAAATGTACAAATTGTAAATCAAATGAAACACAATAGAATCAAAAGCTCTCCTTGATGGTGAATAATACGAGCAATGAGCAGTAACTCACCATACTGCTGCAATGTTAAAAAAGGATATAGGATACCGGGATACCACCGACATTCGATGAGCAGTTAGTGGTCACACCGACCTCTCTAGATGGGTAGGAAGGAGAGGCAGAGTAGACTAATCAGGTATGTTAATGTCCTATCAATATGAAACCTAAATATGAAGTGTTTATCTCCTACTTATGTGAGCATTCCTCCTAACCGACCACTACAACTGTGCCTAAGAAATTCATTCAACTATTCAAGGAATCCAATCAGTGCTGCCAGAGTAGCATCCATATTGTCGAATGAGGCAACTGAGAATACTTTTCCGTCACTAGTTGAGTCACAAACATTGCTACTAAGGGAACACATGAAGTCTGACGCACTCGATGGAACATTGTTCTCAATGAAGAAAGGAATTATCAAGGTACCATCGAGTTTAGCCGAGTCAGCCTCTGCTAGTGCTAATGCAGCTGGATCGTTTCCCCCACTCGTGGGCACACCGTCTGTCACTAGTAGGATGACATTCTTCCTTCCTGGACTTGCTGCAAAGAGATCTTGGCATGTGGTGATTGCGGCTGCTGTGTTCGTACCGCCGCCACTGTAATCTATCTCACTAGACAGGTACGTCTTGGTATCTGTAGCTGAAGATAAGGCTTGAGTGGCATAAGCTGAACTACTCCACTGTACAATAGAGAATTCCTTCGTTACGTTGTACACTTCTACGGCCTCTACAACTTCTGTCGAAAACGAGACGGTGGTAGCAAAGTTTGCACAACAAGTGTCCGTGCTCGTCTCAGTTTGACAATCAGAGGCACAGTTGGAGCAGCTTTGAGGTGACATAGGGTTGGGAGAGCATACGGAGCCTGATGCATCCAAAGCAATACACATATTGAAATCATTACTCGATAGACTTGGTACATATGGCTGAGACTCCTCCGAATAGTTCAAATGAGAAACAGCTGTTGTTGTTTCAAATGTTTCCGTCATGGCTGGGTCTGATGATTCTTGAGACAAGGTACGAACTGTATTGGTAATGGATGACAAGGCTGCTTCGGTACTTAGTGTGGATGCAATGTAACTGACAGCAGCCTCTGAGGCGGCATCTGAACTACCATAAACAGTAATCTCGTATTGGACATATTCATTATTATCAACAGATGTGACAGTAACGGTAGACCCCGCGGGCAGAGTAAGTTCTTGAGCAATAGCATCTTCGTAGTATCCTTCGACCTCATTCATCTGCAATGAGTTGAACACGGCTGTATCCAAGCCACTAACAAGGAGTGCTCCCGAGGTAGACAGGGCAAAGCCATATGTAGCACCACTATCAGATGTTGAGCGAGGGAGTACTCCACCGGCAGTAGCACCAGATAGGAGGGCCTTCGATGGTGTCTTGAGATGGAAGTAGTCTGATAACTGCCCACATACTCCATCATACAGACAGCTCAAAGGAGCCTCACATTGAGAGCTGGCTTGACACATACTTGTTGTTGTCTGAAGAATCTTGTCTGGGGACTTGTGACCAATGTCCCCCAATACATTCCTCTCGCACTGAGCAAACATCCTACTCTTGGCAAGTTCTGGGTATTGTGATTGAAGAGTATCAGAAGTCAAGATTCCCTCTAGGAACATTGTCATAGTTCCGGTTGTAAAAGCGGCTGCCACCGAAGTACCAGACATTGTAGTCGTGTCGTACTCGCCTGTGTTAGTAGCGCCTTCGATTAGTTCTCCTGGGGCCCATATATCAATACATTCACCGTAGTTGGAAGTAAGCGTCTTATCATTCGAGCCACTGTAGATGCCGGCATCTTTTACAGCTCCAACTCGAATAGCTCTTGGGGTATTTGGACTGTAATGACAGGCATTGCCCCCATCATCTCCGGCAGCAATTACAACAGTGTAGCCGAGATCAGTCAAGTCGGATGCAATCTTGTCTAGGATATCACTACGTCCACTAGTGCCGAGGCTGAGGTTAACCACAGCTCTGATCTGCCTAGGCGTATGAGCTAGGTTGTAATCAATCCCATCCTGAATGAGCTTCTCAACTCCACAAAGGATTGAGGCTAAACTGCCTTCTCCTGTAGCAGGATCGATTACCTGCACAGGATGGATAGTAGACATCTTGGCCGTGCCATACTTTTTACCGGCAGCAATCGATGCCATAAAGGTACCATGATCATCAGCTGCTCCATAATCTAGCTCATCTCCGGCACAAACGAAATGCTCCTCGAGACGAGTTGGTCCAGTGTTCCCGACGGTTACATTCCTACCAATCCAATCCGAATGATCAGGATAGATTCCTGTATCAAACATGTAAATATCAATGCCGAATCCTTCATTGATCCAAATGTACTTGAGATTTCGTTTACCCCTGGTTGAGATTCGTTCTAATCCCCAGTTACCTGGTTCATCATCTTCTAGATTGAACTCGGGGATACCAAGTCGACGGTGATCTTGATGAGCTTCTTGGGGTACTTCTTGAAGGGCTTCTTGAGATACTTGTTCATTCTCTTGTTGAGGATCAAGATTCTTCTCGGAGGCACCACCACCAAGGCGTCTAGTAGTAGTTCTAGTACCTCGAGCACGAACGATGTAGTTTGGCTCAACAGCATAAGCACAGCCATCGGCGGCCATGGATGCTGCCTGCGCTGGGCTCATATTAGCAGAGAAGTATTCAGCATTCTCATACAGAGTAATGAGACTTCCTCCATTCCTCCCGATTAGCTTGCTGTGGATATTGTTATGGGGTATGTATGGGCAAAATGAACATATGATATGAGCAAAAGGTACATATCCATATATTGACAAAGAGCGGCGACGGCGTGATGTAATCTATCAATCATGGTACACAAACACAAACTACTTACTTCTTAACAGCCTCGGCAGTAGAGCCACACATTTCCAAATCCTGTTGATGAGGTGAACGAACTACCCTCTTCTCACGCCAAACATTAACAAAGCTAACCGAGTAGTACGAACCCGATGGAGTAGTATACCCTGGACTACTTGGATCGATAGGTGATGATGGTGTACCAATCTGTTATATATATTAAGTTGAAAAAGATAGAATAGATATGTTATGAGTGTAAGTCCATGAGAGAGAGAAAGTGACACATCTTATGTCCAAAATTAAAAATTAAAACTTACCGCAGTATATCCACCCGTAAAATAAAACCGTAGATATCGTGCCGGTTCATACGGACCATTCGTAAATGTAACACTTAAATCAGTAAAGGAGTTACGTGTTTCAAGTGTTGTCCATAAACTATTATCTGAAGACGATTGCAATTCAAAACTTAAGTTTCCGGCCTGTGAAAATTGTATCTCGACCTTTTCGATATGTTCCGGTATGCCTAAATCAATATCAAGATATTGAGGTATATTATTCTGTACTACATTACTCTTCCAATTAGTCGATGCTGATCCGTCTAACACACGGTATGGTTGACCTGCCTGTGTTCCTTCATATGGTTGTGTCGAGGCAGATGCCGTGGGAGGGTTGAGTTTTGTTATACTCTCCTCCTCGTAGATGTGTTGGATGGCATGACCTATAACTGGTTTGATAATATAGGATGAATCTGCCACATCTGTTGATAGCGGGGAGGGTCCATTACGAGATAGACGACGTCCTCGTCTTGAGTTGGATGATTCCTCATCGAGTTGCAATTGTCGACGACTGTCATAATTTGAATCGATATCACTTGTTAATTGCAATCCAAGTAAACCAACGATGGCCAATCCAACGGCAGTAACGAGTTGTTTCCGCCGTGTGATAGTATACATGTTATCCACCATCATTATTGTTGTTCTATTGCTTAATATTATGATTGTCAAAGATAAAGAAGATAAAAAAATAACTGAGCTGAAATGACTAATGGCAGTAGCCACATATTTTTCGGTCACTTTATGACCTGTGACTTACCTTCCAGTAGCGTAAATAATATTCTATTTATTGATATTTGTACATAAAAAATAGTAAATGTAATACAAATATAAAGGTAATGCCTTTGTCATTGTGAATTTTGGTTTGTCCGTCCTCTTCAACTTGTAATTGTCCAAGGTAACTATCTTACCTATAGATTCTACTACCAATGTATCTGCACCATGATATTGGGTAAGCCGATATACCGGACAAAACTATCACCTTTGGATTATATTATTAGTGCTTGACCCCTTAGCTCAGTGCCTCAGAGCGCTCCACTTGTGCGGCATACTTGATTGATACCTCCGATAATGTTGACAATTGCAACAATAACTCATGACTTAGGGAAGAGCAATACCATTCCTAACAACAATGCCCTACAAATCTACACATCACTCTGACTCTACATCACTTCGTTGCCTCTTCTTTCCACTTATATTCTTGGCATCCACATTATATGACAGAAGAGCGGGTGCCGTTGATACTAGTGCCGTATATAATTCATTATGACCATGTTCTCTTCCGATCAAGGTAATAATACGTGGCAGAAGAATAGGCTCAACATCTTCAAGTAACTTTCCAATAGAAACGTATCCAATACCCTGTATATTGCACAGCTCCTGTCTGTTCTCGCTGTTCAGATGATACTTGATGACTTTGGCCCTACCAGCTGCATGAGAGCTTTCATTTTCATATCGTCTATTCATATGAATTGGTCGAAATATGCTAGTACCACGAGGTATAAGCCTAATCTGGTCAACGTGTGGTTTGACTTGTATGTCTTTTCAATTGACGCAGGATGATTCAGTAATAAAAAGAATGCCCGGCTTCCTCTCCCGCTGATTTTGTTATGCTGCAAATCAAGCCTTTTCAATTTAGTATTGTTTTCGAGGGAAGACGCAATGAGTTCTGCTCCCTCGTCATCGATACCAGTATTTTCAAGATCCAAGAATTTCAATCTTGTATCATCTTTCCGCAGTAGATTTGATAATGTAACACATCCCTCCCTTCCAATGTTGTTGCCTTTCAAATCAAGTGTAGATAGGAGTGGAAGATTATATGTTTCCAATGAAGATATATCTGTAATAGCACATCTCTCAAAGTATAATCTCTTCACAGGTCTTCAATGTAATGCTCTAATCAATACTTCAAAGCACTCCGAGTTGATTATGTTTCGACTAAAGTCGATAAATGATAAATTTGGTGAATCTCCAAGAATGGAATCATGCTCCGTACTCCATCTATACCAAATGCATTATTTTCAATATCCAATTGTCCACCAAACAATGAGGACATATGGTTGTTGATCATACAGCCTTCTAAGTTTACAAATTCCAAGTGTGTGTTATTTGCAATGTATCCTCCGAGTAATTCCCATGCTTGGTCTGTGAACCGCTGTGAATTAGACGAACTTATCATTAAACCAATCGTATCAGACTCATTATTCTTAATATCATTTATCCCATCTCGGCATCGAAAAGAAAGCTCTCCAAACGCTTGATTGATTAAATTGTTCTTGTTCAGGAGAATAATGTAGTGTGGTAAGGTTTATCGTCGCCATGTATTTTGTTGTTGTTATATTATTATTGATTGGAGGGTTGTACTTCTGTAATCCTTTTCTATTATTATATGACGAGCGGTTTGCTTGTACCTAACGTATCAGTATATCAACAGAAGACAATTCCGAATTGTACAAAAAACTAAGAATTTGGAGGTCGAGATAAATCTCCCTCGCGTGCAATAACTAGCAATCCGGCCGCTATGAGACTACCCTTGATCGAAAGGGCGTTAAACACTGATCTAAATACAATACTTTCGACATATGAGCTGCTATTTTGACCGCTAAATGAGACACCAGCATTCAACACAGTACAACCCCACTCCACCTCTATCTGACCAAAACTCTCATAAAAAATGCGGTATCCTAATTTAAGTTACCCATACATATATATACAATCAAGACAATCATGTTGGGTTGTAAATTGGTCAAATAGGGCGGCAATGCAACTACGTGGACCTGGATAAGTATAGGAGGATTAGTAGTAAACAGCGCAGATAATTGTTCGTTGGAACAGGTCTCGACGGTGGTATTTTCTTATTGAGTTGTATAAACAAAATATGAATGAGGTCGAACAACATCAAGCAGCTTTTGGAGAGCATACCGGCCTCTCCACTGGTTGTAGATTTATAATTAACGGAATAAAGAGAAATTATATTGGTGTTGATAGACTTATATTGAAAGAGCTCATTGAGACCCCATCGCTAGAATTGTCAGACCTTGCATGGAAATTGCTTGGACGATACATTGCAAATAATACATGTTTGAAAACTTTTAGCCTTCGTAGTTGTGGAATCTCCGACGAAAAGATGGCATTATTATTTAGTGAATTAACAAGCAGTAGTTCGATAAGTGAATTTGATGTAACTATTAATGAGTTCGGCATTGAAGGATTGCGAAGTATGATTCCTTTCATGAGCTACTCACCACAACTAATTAATCTTGGTGTTGGTGGCAACAATAATATCAACACAGAATGCTTTGAGTTATTGACAAGAGCATTGCACGGAAGACTTGTGGAGAAATTATACCTTTTTGATTGCAATATAACAAACATATCGGCATTAGATATATACAATCTACCACACCTACAATTACTACATTTGAGTGATAATAATATTGGTAGAGAGGGATGTCTAACAATATCCAATCTTCTGCAACAAGAGGGATCAAATTTAAAACAACTTTATTTGGCAAGTATAGGAATGGGGGATGAGGGAGCTGAATTACTAGCCACGTCACTGAAACATAATACAAAGCTAGAAACACTTTCTATTCCAAAAAACAACATCACAAAGAGAGGGAAAGGTGCATTCTTGAAACTGTTAGTTGATGCTTCATCTATTGAGAATACGTATAATTCAAATCACACATTGATGACTCTTCTGTTCGAGCTTTATATTACCAGAAACGACGAGACGGATAGACATATTAGAACAGCAATACAGATTAACGAGTCAAGTCGAAATTCTCATTTAGCGGGCAGGGAAAAGATTATCAAGTATCAGCTAAACAATCAGAATAGAAAGGAGCTATGTCATTTAAAGGGTATTGAATACACTTCCATTGCAAACCCCTTTGCAGATATTGAGCCCCTACTTTTCCCAAACATTCTTGCTTTGATTGGCATAGAACACGGTCAAAGTGAATTTTATCAAGCTCTCATACCAATGGCACCAGACCTCATGTCTTATATTGATAGACGGGCCTTGATTTCTCGGGATATTGCCGCCGTAGAGGACTCTTGCCGAACTAACTAAGAAACGGGATGAACTTTACAATAGAAGGGCGTGTATGGAATTTTTAGCAGATACACAAGGAAAGGATGAGAGAGATGAACAAAAGGCCATGAATTGTGGAGAAAAGAAGAGGCGTATATAGTTATGTCAGTCTCAACTACTACGCCGAGATGAAGCACAATTTACAGATATTTCTCGGTCGGTCAGTACATTGCAAATAACAACATATTAAAGACTATTGCTGGTGTTTTAACTGCTTTTAATAACCACTTACTCATTGGACTATGCTAAGTTTATTCTAGGTTTAACGTTTCTTCTTTCTTCTACTCCCCTTCCTCAAATTGTTCCAAGTTTCCCATCTCCTGATCAACCTCAGCCTTACATATATCATATGCCTCATGTAACATGTGTTCATATGTTTCACTATCCTCAATACAGCCATGCTTTACATGTCTAATTTTCTTAGATAACTCGTCTGGGGTATATGTTCGATCACCCCACACCATAGTGCACTGATCAGATCCATTCAACTTGGCACCCTCTAATAATAACTCCTCTTCAGTACAACCAGTTACATCTCGTTCAAACCTAGTCCAACACATGGCACCTAATTGACAATTGTTATGTCCATCTTCATCATCTAATTCAATATCATTAGCATCAACATATAATTCATCAGGAGCCTCCATTCGATCTAAACAACAGTTGGCACTCTTACCCCATAGATATTCATCAGCTGCCAATGTCGCCGGTCGAGCTACTGTATATGCTATACATTTTGAATCGGCGTTACATAATGATTCACAATGTTCATTTAATTCTTTGCCTGATAATGGAATGGATGAATCACATCAAATCCTAATGTCTCATAGGCGTGAGCTTTGGTAGAGCAGAAGAAACATCCTCCATCGTCAATATCATATGTTGTTTTACCAGCGGGTAGTGATGTGTATGAATTACGACAGTCAGCTGATATTGCAATTATGTTGCATGATAATATGAGGGCTGATAGTAGAGTGGTCATTGTAATTTTGTATTTGTATGTGTTGTATTTTGTGAATTGATTTCTCCGGAGAGATTTAGAGAGAACAACAGTGCAGCAATGGGCAGTATCACAAGAAGGAGATAGATGCTTATGATCTTGTTTTCAACGCTGCTACAATCAGTACATTTACTCTCTCTTATCTATCAAGTAGGTTGGGTTGGGTTGGTCACAAAGATGAGAGCACAACCAAGTGCCTCGGGGGGACTTGTTGGCGACCAAACCCCAATATCTTCGCATTGTGAGATAGGTATCCTCTCTCAGAAATGGACATGAGAGCCACATTCCATAATGTTTTTCTATTGCATTCTATTGTCCCAAATAATACTGAAAGACTCCCAAAAATTAACCCTTACTGGAAGGTTTTTAATAATTATTTCTTAGGACATTCACACCGGGTTGAATTTACCCAAGATACTTATTCGCTCAATGTTCGCAGGATTGTCGAAGCGTGAAGGGCCTTCAGTTCATTTTAGCTCGGCCATTCGCCCTATCTTTGCAACTAAAACAATCGTCACTAAGATATAGTTACTGCTCTATAAATACATCCTCTATACCAATTGCAATATGGATGATCTAAATGCTTACCTACTGCAAAAGTACGGCGTTGGCGGTCAACAACAGCCGTCACAAAATCCCTCGGCAAATCAACAACAACCCCCATCGTCGTCGTTCGATCAAACTAATCCATCTATAGTAGCCCTTCTTCAACATCGTCAAGAACTAGAACTACGTCAACAACTACTTGCATTACAAGAGGCTAAGTTGCAACAGCAGCATGACGTACATCAAGCACTACAAGCAGCCGGTGGCGGTGGTATGTCACAAGCCGACGAAGAGCGTCGTCTCCTATCATCACGAGTAGCACAACTCGAGGGAACATATAATAATCGTCAACATGTCCAAGATGATTTACGTACACGATTAGAACAAGAATTATTGAAACGTAGGGCTACTGAAATATTATTAAAACGTGGTGCTGCTGCCGCAATGCAACAGCCAGAAGAAAAGCCATCGGGCGGCGTACCAAGAGCAATTCCACATTCAATGGGAGGAGGTGTCAGTACCTCACTACAGCCTCCCACAGCAAAAGGCAAACATAACATACCCCCCGATGTGAAGGAAGAGGAAAAGATACGATTAAGACAAGATATATTACAACAACATGTACGTGAACAGCAGACGTTATTAACTAGTCAACATAATGGCTCTGCCGCTAATGAGTTGGAAACATATCAATATAAATTACAATTATTAAAACAGCTAGAACAATCACGTCAGTTAAAGTTAGATGCGGCAGTGGCAAGACTATTACCCAATAATAATCCCACTCCACCCATTACAAATACTACCACTAATCCAAGAACAGTGAATAGTCAAGGAGCAATAGTAACATCTCCAAACACGGGTGGACGATGGGATCATGGAGGACATGGTAATACATACACTTTGATGTCACCTAATAATGTTAGGGTTGGTGATAATTCCTTTCCTAGTAAATTACATGAAGTATTAGCTTATTGTGAACGGGCTAATTTGACACATGTTATTAGTTGGTTACCACATGGTACGCAATTGTATATTGTTTTGATTTAGTTTGTTGGGGTATATTGTTTGTGGTATCCTCATCTCATACTCTTCTCATAATCAATCCCCTCTACTTTAAACCAACATATAGGACGGGCATTTAAAATACATGATAAGGATCAATTTATGAGTATTGTATCACCACGATTCTTCAAGGCTACTAAGTTACGGAGTTTCCATCGTCAGTTGTATCTGTGGGGATTTGCTCGGTAAGATTATTTTGTGTGCACATCATATGTCCATCTTTTTCTTTGATATGACCATTAGCCAAATCCCCACTAACCCCTTGTGCATCATATCCTAATGTCTCGTATGCATGAGCTTTTGTAGCACAGAAGAAACATAAAGCTTTTTTCACATACCAATAGACAATAACTAATTTATTATCTTTCGGCGGAAGTGCTGAGAATCAACACCAAACTTTGCTTCCTTCTCATCGCATAATACATGCATTGTTTCTTTTGCACTTTCAAGATTCTCAGCAGTAACCACATATTCTTTCTCTTTCCAAGCCTTCTTCAAATCCTCACATGCATGTTTAGCTGCATTAGCGGCTTTGATTGTTGTCATACTTGAGTGCGCGTAAAATGTATTGGAATTCAAGCTCATTTTCACCCGATATTTCACAGCTACCGCACGTTGTGTATTACATCTAGTAACTCCTCTGATCATCTGCTCTCCCTCCTCTACCTCTGCCTCACGCGCTCGCTTCTTGCTAGCATCAGTTTTACTTGCATGTGTGTCATCATAAAGAGTTTGAAGCAGAGCATCATATGGTGCTTGAAGAAAAGACTTGACGTTCGAAAGTGCTGCTCTGTCCGCGCCACTATTGCTATTTACAGCATCACGCGTCTTTTCCTTGACCAACGCAGCAGCCTTCCCAAGAAACTCCATCTTTGTTGCCTCCTTGATGCAGTGACTCATGCAACAAAGTACCTCCGTTGTGAAGTTACGATTATACTCAGAGCTGGCCTCATACCACCATGCCAACTTCCGACGAGCAGACATTGATAATACTAGTGGATTCTCACATTCAAAGCCATGGTAGCATGGGTCAAATTCATTGCACTTATCCCCAAGTAAGAAGTTCTTGAACGCAATACATGCATACACACGAGCAATGTGGATATTGCACGACATGAGCAACCAACAGATTACCAAAGATTGAGTAGTTGGCAAGATCCCTATCGATATTAGAAGATGCGTCAGGTTCACGAAGCTTGAGACAGATGAGGAAGATGGCATACATCTCCTTGCATCGCTTCTTCATTGATTCAACGATACTTGGGGTGACCTTCATTTCAAAGGTAGAATCTGCCATGTAGCATGGTGGTCCATGCAAGAAAATGAAGACTGGCCACAATCCTTTCATCTCTTGGTACATGTAAACTTCAATATGTAACAAAGTGAAGGTGAAGAAATGGTAGAAGTCGTGCTGTTCAAGAAACTGCTCCACTGTTGGCAAATCTGGACCGTCAAATGCCGCCTTACACCGGTTAAGTGCACCAAACCCTCCAACTTTACCTTTGAGATATTCAAGCCACAAACTGATTCGATCCCTAGCTCTCGATCTAGCAGCAGAAGAGAACTTTGATGCATCATAAATATCTACTCCTGGACCTCGTTTCACTGGGTGTTCATCTCCAAAGGCATCCCCCCAGTTAAAGAAGCCGAAGATCAAGTCCATAATCACATCAGTCAACACAAGATGTCCTTCAACAGTGTCCGCCGCCCATGAGGCAAGTGCAATCATTTGAATACTTGTGGCCAAGATGTAAGCAAAGTAAGACATACCAAAGTCCTCGTTCAATGGGTCGGCGGATGTGTCAAGTTCCTTCACCTTCTTGAAGAATGATTCACCCTCGCCGGCACACTCATTGTGTGATGCTGGTACCCAGCTCATACTACCTTGTAGCCACTCATGAGCTTGACAAGCTTTACTCAACTCGACACCGATCGACACTAACAGTTCCTGTACACCTGATTCGACAATCAAAAGGCAGAGACGTTTCAGGTAGGAACGAACACGAATGACTCCACCGAGAACTTCACATTCCTCCTCACTATGGCCAATCATGTACATAAAGATACAGACAACAAAAGGAAGATGAATCTTCTGGTTGTCTTCTTGATATCTCATCTCTTCCATATCAATAGCATCCTGAATTGTCATATCAAGAAGATTACTTGGAGAGATCGAACAGAAAAATTGGCATAGATTGATAGCAAAGGTCGACAACAACTCGGTGTTCTTTAGACTTTGAAGATCAAGGTTGAATACTGTCAGAATGAAAGCCAAAGGTTCGTAGAAGGATGACCTAACTATGCCATTTCCAGCACAACCAATCTTCTTCTTGGCACGATGATAGTAAACCTTGGCTGCCCTACTGTCACCTAATTGGGGTAACAGATGATTGAAGAAAGCACCCGCCATGAAGAAGAATGTAGGAAGGAACAGTTCAAATCTCTTCCACATATGGTACGCTTGTACACGACAATTATTCAGTACTTCTTGGACAGGATCTCTTGGGTGACATGGAGTCGACTCTTCGGGTGCCTCGGGATCCTCATAGTTCTCTTCATCAACATCATACACGACGACTGGCTCGTCGTCTTCCTCGTCTTCCTCCGAATCGCCACTTCCTGATAATAATGCTGCGGCACCTAATGCAGCTGCACCTTGAGCAACAGAAGGAGCGGTGCCCGATGCCAACGAGGCAAGAGTAGCTCCAACAGTATCTCCACCAGAGGATATCGCAGCACCAACAGCGGAAGCAGCATCAGCAGCAGCAGAAGCAGCCTCTATAACATCACTCATCCCATACACACGTACTATCTTCATGAGAAAGATAGTACCGACTACAGTCCTTGTTGTGAACCATGACGAACTCTTGATCCTCCCATGGAGTGCCGCCAAGCCTTGTAGGACAGGTGGAAGAATGAATGGAAAAAGCAAGGCGATTCCCCAAATACCTGCAACAACCGCCAAAATCAACGCAATCAATTTCCCCCACATGCCGATGACGAAAACAAAACTCAATGCAGAAGTGATGTAGATACACGCCTTCGAACAGAGTACAGGTTCTATCAATGCAAAGTAATCCAACACCCCAAAGATGACCGCCGATGCAGCTACCCAAAGCAGAGGTAGGTCGTGGAAGTAGTAAGAAAGTGCGGCAGCTGCCATCCCAGCAAGAATCTTGTAATCATACCTCATGTAGAAACCAAATAGCACGTCCACCCCCACTAATCTCACCAGTAGCTCGAACGGAACCAAGTATGGCATCATTGACGGGTAGATACGAAGGAGTAACAGTACCACGACACCTCTACAGCCAATCCACGTGATACAACTAACGATCCACGACGTCATCCAGGTTGTACATGCCTTGAAGAAGGATGCAATCCACTTGAAGAAGTAGAAAATGCAGTAGGAAAAGAGCATAATGAACCCAAACTTCCACTGTGTAGAGTCTTGAACTGTTTCTCCAATAAATGAAACGATGGTAAACGCAGCACTAGTGGCAAGTAGACTCCTAAAAGAAGGTTCATACAACCATCTGTACGTTTTCTTGAACTTGACAACCGATACACGAAGGGCTGTTGGGATGTAATGTGAAAACATTACATATACAATCAAATACCCAACACATCCTATGCCAACAGCCGAGAGAATCTGCGCCACCAATGGGAGGTGGTTGAGCAAGTCCAAGGCACTACTCAACACAGAACAACCTGCATACTAAAGTTACAAGCAACACATAATGATAGTGTAAGGATATAAACAAGATATGTAAATACGGAAGACGGAAGGCAGAAGGGAAAGATACTCACCACTGAGAGCCCTCCCTGCACCCTACTTGACATAGTCACGACCCCATTGTCCTCAGAATCAAGTGAACCATAGCCCTTGGCACCACCCAAACACCAACATACACATCCTAGGATGGCAAATAGAACCACGGTATAGGCCAGAGAAGGTGCCACAATAAATGCACCACTTGTGCCCTCTGAAAACACACCATCATCCGAACTGCCCTCAACATCACGTAATGTATCCGAAGAAAACATAACTTGGTACCACCACAACCACCCATATCCTCAGAATCACGTGCAGGCATGCCAATGTCCGTACCAATATCCGTCGCAGCCACATCACGTGCACTATCGTCAGTAATCTCTTCCTCCACCAACTCATTACCACCAACCAAAGGATCTGATTGTGAAGAATAGTTCTAGAAACAAAAAGAGAGTATAGTGAGATAATAACAAGTCCCATTCTAAAGTAGGTGCCATCATAAGGATATTAATAATCCCTAGACATTATGTAGAAATGGGAGTATGGAATACTTAAAAAAAGAAAACTTACCGCTACACCAACACTCCATTCCGAACCATCACTGATCGAACCCTACCATTTGACGAATTGGAAATATAAGAACACAATTAAAACAATTAAATAATGATAAACAAACAATATACACACCTTTAATACCTCTTCCACTGCAACTAAATCCTCTAAATCCACACCACCACCACTCTCCAACCATTTCTTAACCAGCCCTAAACCCTCACCCATCAACTGAATAGATTCCTTAAACTTTCCAACCGAGTTTAAATCCGCAGGATTCTCCACCTCAAAAACAACATCGCCATCTAAGTCAATAAAATCATTACCAATATTAATTTTGGGTGCATCATAATTATTAATGTCATTGGAAGATAAAACGCCACCAACACCATATCCACTAATAAAGCCCTCCAACAAACCCTTGGGAATAACAATAGGACCATTATCATCTATACTTTCAATAGCATTGGTAATACCCACTCTATCTTCAGGAGTAGGTAATGTTTTTTTATTGATTGTGGGTTGTGTGTTTGGTTCACCACGTTCTTTTAGATTTTCAGTTTTGCTAAAGAAACGTTCAAAAGATGATATAGATTCGTATGTAGTTTCATACTCCATATATAAAGAGGTATAATAATATATATCCTCCCCTTTAATACTTCTATCCCTCAATCCCTTTTCTACTCTAGAGATAGCTCGTGAAAAAGCTGCATTGAATTTCTTATCAGAAAGATTACGATATCTACGGCGCAATTTCTTCTGAAGAAGAATACCACCCGAAGGCGGTGACATTGCAATAATAACGTGGTGTTAATCTAGATAATATATTTCTATCTGCCGTTGGTGGTTTGTTTGTTTGTAACTAACTAAGGGTTCGAATATATGTAAAACCTACTAAACTATGGCGCAATACAACTACTTTTAATTGGGAGTCTTTGTGAAGATATGAACCTTTTTTTCTGGCAGAAGGGATACCTACAAGCCGCCATCGTCAATATCATATGTTGTTTTACCAGCGGGTAGTGATGTGTATGAATTACGACAGTCGGCTGCTGATATTGCAATTATGTTGCATATTAGGATAAGGGCTGAAGATAGAGTAGTGGCGGTCATTGTAATTTTTATGTGTTGTATTTGTGGATGTGATTTCTCCGTGAGATTTATAGAGAGTGCAGTGCGGCACAGTATCACGAGGGGATGGATGCTTATAATCTTGTTTTCACTACTAATCAGTACATTATATGAATGGTAATACTCTAACTTGGGTCATAGTAGTCAAAAAACTCCTCAAAAGATGAAGATGTAGTTTGGTGGAAGAGTCTGTTTTATCGCCAAATTAGTAAAAAGTAATTCCTTCTCTTAGTGAATCAATTCTCTCTCAGAAATGGACACGAGAGCCGTATCTGATCTATTGGGTTCGTTCGGTTTCAAAACTCCTAATTTTATTCTTAGAGGTTAATAAAACACTAAGGTTAATTGAATTTACCCTAGAGACTTATTCGCAGGATTGTCAGAAGCGTGAAGAGGCCTTCAGTTATTTTAGCTCGGCCATTCGCCTCTATTTCTATTGCTTGCAACTAAAACAATCGTCACTAAGATATAGCTACTGCTCTATAAATACATCCTCTATACCAATTGCAATATGGATGATCTAAATGCTTACCTACTTCAAAAGTACGGCGGCGGCGGCGGCCAACAACAACAGCCGTCTCAACAATCGGCAAATCAACAACAACCCCCATCGTCGTTCGATCAAACTAATCCATCCATAGTAGCCCTTCTTCAACATCGTCAAGAACTAGAATTACGTCAACAACTACTTGCATTACAAGAGGCTAAGTTGCAACAACAGCATGACGTACAGCAAGCTCTACAAGCAGCCGCCAGGGGCAGTACAACATTACAAGCCGACGAAGAGCATCGTCTCCTATCATCACGAGTAGCACAACTCGAGGGAACGTATAATAATCGTCAACATGTCCAAGATGATTTACGTACACGATTAGAACAAGAATTATTGAAACGTAAGGCTACTGAATTATTATTACAACGTGCTGCTGCTGCTGCAATGCAACAGCCAGAAGATAAGCCTCCATCGTCGGGTGGAGTACCAAGGGCAATTCCACATGCAATGGGAGGAGGTGTCGGTACCTCGCTGCAGCCTCCCACAGCAAAGGGTAAGCATAACATACCCCCCGATGTGAAGGAAGAGGAGAAGATACGATTAAGACAAGATATATTACAACAACAGTTACGTGAACAGCAGACGTTATCATCTAGTCAACATAATGGCACTGCCGCTAATGAGTTGGAAACATATCAATATAAATTACAATTATTAAAACAGCTAGAACAATCACGTCAGTTAAAGTTAGATGCAGCGGTGGCAAGACTATTACCCAATAATAATCCCACTCCACCCATTACAAACACTGTCCATACTAATTCAACAGTGAATAGTCAAGGAGCAATAGTAACATCTCCAAATACGGGTGGCCGATGGGATCATGGTGGACATGGTAATACATACACTTTGATGTCACCGAATAATGTTAGAGTTGGTGATAATTCCTTTCCTAGTAAATTACATGAAGTGTTGTCTTATTGTGAACGGGCTAATTTGACACATGTTATTAGTTGGTTACCACATGGTACGTATTTGTTATATAGTTTGTGGGGTATTATTGTTTGTGGTATTATTGTTTGTGGTATCCTCTACACTTCTCATAATCAATCCCCTCTACTTTAAACCACATATAGGACGGGCATTTAAAATACATGATAAGGATCAATTCATGAGTATTGTATCACCACGATTCTTCAAGGCTACAAAGTTACGGAGTTTCCATCGTCAGCTCTACTTGTGGGGATTTGCTCGGTAAGTATATATTTTGTGTGCACATCATGTGTCATCTTTTTCTTTGATATGCCCATTTAGCCAAATCCCCACCAACCCTTTGTGCTGTGCTATATAACAATACAAAATACATCACAGAGTACCCTCGGATCGTGAGGCATGGTACCATGAACTATTCATGCGTGGCCGTCAAGATGATATTCATTTAATGGAACGTGTAACTAGAATGAAAGGCGAGGGCAGTAAGGCCATACCAAACCTCTGGAAAGTCCGCGTTAGTATTGTTTTATCTTATGAATTCAGGGTTCAATGTGAAGATTTGAGATCTGAGTGCTTCATTTGGCATTTATGTATCTTCATTTGATTGTCTATAAGCCGTATGCACTAACTTCAGTTACTATTGTCTCTCTTCATCATCATAAACCGCTAAACGCGCATCTTCCAGGGCATTACCCCCTATTAATGATCTACGTCCGGGTGGTGGTGCTACTGGATCTCTACCCTCGATCCATCATCCACTTGCTGCTGCTGCTGCTCTACCACCAGGTTCTTTATTACCTACCGCTGCTGCTGAATATAACTCGGCTGCTCAACTGGACATGAGCAATATATCAGCTTATGAGAAGAGTATAGCGGCACTTCAAAAGGCCGAACTTATACATGCCCAGCGGGAGAAGACATTACGTATGGCATTAGGCAACTCGTCTACTGCTGAAACTGCTGCTCCTACTCAATCATTAGCTAATGCAACGCCAGAGGAGAGATTACAAGTACTTCGTAATCTTGACCAAGAGACTCTCCTTGCTCTTCGAGACAAGACATTGAAAGAAGCACTTCAAAAGAATCATTTACCGTCGCCAGATAAAGAGGAGAAAGCTGATACTGCGGCTCCTTCCGAAACCTCACCTACTGCCCGATCAGTATCAGAAGAGCTTGATCAAAAGAAAGCTGCCGCCCCCAGTCCTGATGCACAGGCTGAAGCGAAGGCAGAGACTCCTCCCGAAAAGGAAGAAGATGTTTCTTCTCCCAAAAAGGTAGATAAAAATAAGGCAGAAGAGATGGAGGAGGACAAGAATCCAGATGAGAATAAGACAGACAAGATGGAGGAGGATAAGGTAGAGGAAATGGAGGAAGACAAGCCAGAAGGAACCAGGAGAGTTTCCACGTCGGAAGAGCCTGAGAAGACCGCCGCTGCAACCGATGCAATTAGTAGTTTGTTAGCCCTGAGCAAGCAGGCATGAAGTAGGAACGACGAGCACCCAACTATATGGATATAGATATTGTACAACGAATATTAGGTGTGTGTTACAACATGTATTAAAGTTAGCTGTTATCAAGCATAGTTCCCTAAACATACAAATATACACTACTATATCCAACTCTAGCTAACATAAACTCTATTCCTCGAACTTTGCTGAACTCTTAAAAGCCATAACACTATCCCTCCTTTCGGGTGCCTCTGTGTCGTGGGCACTGCTTAGGCAGACACGACAAACCATGCTCCACTTTTCAACCTTGATGTTAGCCTTGCACCAATTCTTCACCTCTTCTCTTGATTTGGAATCTCGGCAGTGCTTGGCAAAATGAAGTGCGGAGGATCGGAACTCACCTAAATGAGCACCACTCTCACTAGCATCTTTACAGAAACCTTCCTCGCTGTACTCTTCCTTTACCAGGTTGTGGATCTGATTGTAGTGCTTGCGCATCTGTTTATGAAGATCGCTATGTGTGGTTCCAATGTAATGCAGATCCGACTTACAATCCGGACAGGAACAGGATAATTGATAAACTGTTCGAGTAGGCTGTGGCGGCTTTGCACCATCTCCTTCCATCTTCTTTTCCTCTTCGTCTACCTTCTTGGTGGCTACTTGCATCTTTATGTTTTCCTTGCACCACTTCGCTACATCTTCCTCGGACTTGGCATTTCGACAGTGTCTTGCAAAGTGTTTGGCAAAGGGAGACGTAGGAAAATCTCCTGTAGCTGGAGATCCACCAACTGTCTTGTCATCGTCATCATCCATTTTGGCATCCTCTTCTGAAGCTTGTTGCTGAACAATCTTCCAAATATCTTCGACATGGCCCTGCACTTGCTTCTTGAGACCATGCTTCGCCTTGCCTATGTAAAGATGTCCATCGTGGGAGAGTTGATAAACCTGAGACTTTCCAGGTGACTTGGATGATACTTTGAATGCCGAGGGTGTCAAAGGTTTGCCTTCCTTCAGCTGTTTGTTCTCAGCTGCTAGTCTGTCCCTATCATCAACGAGTTCCCCTAACATCCTCTCTAGTGCTGATATATCAAACTCTTCTCCGGCGTCTGACATTACGGTGAACTGGCTCAGTGTTGATTCCTTTAGAGAGTTGAGTAACGAGTCTTTCAGATCATTATGGCTCGTAACCCTGCGCATTTCTGGTGACGATAGCTTGAGAGAGCTTAGCATATCAGGGCTTGGCTTGGATTCCTCTTCAAAGGTAGAGCGACGTCGTCTCATCTGAATCTTTGCTGGTGTAAATTCTTCATTTTTACTGCTTGGTGGTGCCTTATCACGGGAGTTCTGCCTTCTGAAAGAATTCTTGAGATTCGTCAAAGACTTTCTCAACTCATGACCCATACTTGTGTCACTCTCTTCACTAGGCCGACGGCGGCCGCTCTTTCTAAATGAGGTTGGGGGGCTTGATGAGGCAGCCTGCATCTTCTTTCTAGAGGACATCTCAGGTAATGATGCCAACTTTTTGGAGTTGGAAGAAGAATCAGGTAACTTCGATAGTTTAGAGAGGGATCCGCCACCAAACTTGGATTCTATCTCCTTGTCAAGATCATCCTCGTCCATATTGACGGGAGAATCAGATTTGATTCCATTGACTGAATCAACAAAACGATTAGACATCATATCTCTTGATTGTGGAGGTGCCACTTTATACTGAACTCTTTCTTTCTCGGCGGCATTCCTCTTGAGCTCTTTAATGTCCATCTTTAGTGTCATGATTTGCTTATTCAACTTGCCTTGCATAGCATCCATGGATTCCTTGAGTTCATCTCGTTCTTTCTCAACGACACAAACCGACTTGGACAGATCCGTAGCAGACGTCTTCCAGTGCTTAATGTCAAAGGATAAACGCTCGGCTGCTTCCTTCTCCACCAACATTAAGGCATTTAGACGTTGGATTTCACTGTGTGTATGTGTTGGGTAATATGGCGGTGTTAGCAAAATGGCACACATGATAGGTACAAAACAAAGCAAACCAAATACAACCTATCTACTCACTTGTCTTGGACAATAAATGACTCCTTCTTACTCTTCTTCAACTTCTTAATCGTCTTGCGTTGTTCATCATTTGTATCCTCTAGATCAACAATCTCTTCTCCAAGACGTTCAACCTCAGCCTCCAATTCCTCCACCACACGCTGTTGATCACTAAGTAACATTTCTTCATCTTTAGCCTTCTTGGCCTGTAATTGTTTAATCGATGATTCAACATGGTCGGAATGTGCCAACTTGTTATCTAATAGATTTCGTGCTTCGGTTAATTCCGTATCATAAATTTCCACATGACGTTGTAAATCTTGTATCTTCTCTTCCCTTTCGGCAACCTTTTCTTCATATACCTCCTTTACCTTTTCAACTGAACATAATGCATCTTCTTTATCACTAATTAATTGCATAATTTCATGTGTTAAAGCATCCAACTTGGTATCCTCCTGTTTATGCGCAACATTAGTCTCTTCTACTTGACGCTTTTCCAATACAGCCTTCATACTTTGTAATTCCTCAATCTCAGCTTTTAGCTTTGCCATTTGATTATCCTCAATGGCAATCTTCTTTTTAAGTTCAGCTAATTGCTCTTCTTGATGATCACGTTGACTTTTAACAGTTTGTAATTCATTCGATAATTTAGTCGATTGTTCTTCCCAATAGGCATGCTTGGCACCTGATTCATTCACATGTTCCTCGAGTGATGATATTTTCGATGTGGCATGCTCGGCCGTGGCTTGTGAATCCTTAAGTGATACCTCGAGTTTGGCAACTTTGCGTGATAGTTCAATACATTTTGCTGCCCAATACTTTTCCTTGTCGGTACGTTTATTCTCCTTCTTCTGTTCGGCTTGCCCGGATAGGTCAGCCTTCATGGCATTTAACTCTTTGTCAAATCTGTCTTCTACTGGATTAGTCGTATTATCATCAGCTGAAGTATCCATTGACTGCTGTTTCTTATCCCCATCATCCAAATCCATATCCATCACTCCGCCACTACTACTTTGTTTCTTATCTTCAACTCCCTTGGTTTCTTTTTCCAATCTTTGCAATTCAGCAACATGTCCCTCCTCAATTAATCTGGCTTCTTCATATAACTTTCGTTCTTTACCCGCACGTTTCCGTGCTTCGTTTAACTTTTCCATTGCTGCCTTGACCATTGCCTATCGGAGTAATTAATATGAGATATAGATATGAATGAGGTTTAGAAAAGAGCACTTCTTGGCACTCAAACAACACTCAACAAAATATACCCAATCAACTTAATCAAATAGAAAACACAAAACCAAATCCTAAAACCAAATCCTAATACCAATACCCCCGCCAATTCTTAAAGAGCACAGTACATACGCCCCAAATCAAATTATGAAATGAACACACATGGTGTGCACAGATGACACCGCCCTTACACCCAACCCCACAATCAATAAACACACTAAATAAATCAACACGTACCATACACTCCTCAGCCTCCCGTTCACACCGTCTCAACTCCTCTTCAGCCTCTGCACTCCTCATTCTCTGTTCTTCCAACTTTCTCCTACTTTCCTCACGTTGTTCCATTGCAATAGTATATAACTTTTCTAAATGTACACGCATCGCTGCTTCATTATCCAATGCTAATTTTTGGGAATGTTCAATTGCCGAACGGTTTTTAGATCCTAGTTTTAATTGATTAATGTTTTCTAATTCGGTTAGTTGTGCGTTTCGGAGTGTGTTGTCTTTTGTGAGGAGGGCTAATTCAACTTTGGCTTTGGTGCGTGATACTACTCCTAATGTAGTATCGGATATTATTGATTGTAATTGGGTTATTCGGGCGGCGGTTTGGATGTCTGCTTGTTGCAGTTGTAGGAGTTTATCTGGTGATGTTGTTGGTGATGTCATGTTGGAGTTTGTTGGTGAGATTAATCCACCGCCGGCAGTGCCGCTGTGGCTTGTATTTATTGATGGTATTGATTGCATAGTTATTCTGAAGAAGGCACTCCAATTATGAACACTTTATTATTGGGTATGTATTGCAATTCGATAAAGTTGCATAGGCCACTCCTTCAGTTAACTTATTGATGAATGAACTTGATTATGATCCACTCTTTGCACTCTTTGCAATATCTTATCTTGTGATGGTTGTGAATAACACTCGTTTATGAAGAGCCCCAATGAAGTGTCGCTTCTTTACATTGAGATAGGCTGATTGTGTGTAGACTTTTCATTATTTCATTGTGTTTGTAAATAACGCAACGTTCATATGAAAGCCAAACAGCCAAATTTGTTGTTGCTTATGATAACTCAAGGGGGTGATGAGAAGATAAGGCAGGTGTAAATAGACCCAATTACTGCTTAGATCTTATTTGGGTTCGCATACTCTGACTACTGATCTCTCTTGAATCAGTGAGGTTAATCATAAATATAAAGAGGGGCGGAGGTATGTATAAAGATTTCAAGTTCTGTTAGTGGTGGTGACCATTTTGATCACACAAGAGGTTCTATTTGTAGGAGATGATTAACACTAACTATTATTATTTGCTTTAGCTCATATGATAATGATAATATTATTATTATGATCAACTAGGACTAGTTAGAGTTAGACTTAGACGATATTTGATATTGAAAATGGAGGGGCAGTTCTTTTGTATGTAGCAATGCAATGTCTTGATTACTTTTGTTTCAACTACTCGTGCCTCGAACTATTGGCAATGCATGGCATGTGTTCAGAGACTAACACAACCCCCGACGCAGATGAGCATATGATATGATCAACTACTTTGACAAGGCACACGCATTCAATTAACATCCAATCTCCCTACACTTGATACAAAAGTCTGCAAAACGAAACTCATACAAAGTATAGAGGAATACCGATTCTACGAGACACCTCACCTCCTTCACTTCTTCCCAAAAGAAGTTATCTCCAAGGAAACGAGCCGCAAAGTCCATTAGCTGTTGTTCAAACATAAGAACTTTGTCAAACTTACCCTCCAGGTTGTAATTGAATCTAGTTGGATGGAAGAAGTGCTTATTGGCCATTTGTACTAGATTCCATTTCAATTCGATGCAACGAAGGTGACGCTTAGCCTGCCTGAGGAGATCAGCATCATTCCCCTTGTCAGGGCCGAACCTACGGAAAGCTTGCTCAAACTTCTCTTTCATTTTCGTGTAGTCAGGCTGCAACAGAGCCTGCGTCACATACACCACTCCACGTTCTTTGTGTTGAGATGGAGACATTTCTACTTCACCCCCATCAATATACTTGACAGTCTTTGCCAACGAGAGCTCACGTAATATACGGAATGCTTCGTCAACTAAAGGCGTGAAATTCTTTGAGGTAGCCAGCTTTTCTCTCCATGATAGAGCTGAGGACTGCATTCCTCCTTCAATCAAATAGACTGTTGCATAAAGAACTTTCATGTTAGAGAGGTGCTTTTAATTAAACGAACAGATCAATCAATATACGAATAGATACTCACTCCTATCCTTTGCTCTTGTCAGTGCTGTATACAACATCATGGCCTCGTCGGATAATTGAGGATTGGTGAGTCTGTAGTCACAATCATCAAGTCTTCGACCCATGATCATTTCAGCTGAATCGGTGACAGCAAGACTCGTTGTACTGGATAACCACAGCAGTACGTTGACCCATTCCCCTCCGCTACATCTGTTTTCAATATACGAGAAGAAACCAATTAGAGCAACCGAGTCAAACTCTAATCCCTTTGCCTGAGAGAGACGAGGTTTGACGGTGTGGGAGTATTTATGAAAAGACACAAAAAGATCACATCTTATGCACACTTACCTCTCGTACTCCAAGATATCATTCTCGATCCCCAGCTCAGTGAACTGCAACTTTAGATTGGTAACAATTTCATCTGGAGCTAGGAAGACGATGTTCCCTCCACAGAAGATAGACTTTACCTCCCCATCATAATCCATAACCTTCCCATCAGCTATGTCGCTTAGTTTGTCAATCTTGAGCATCTCTGGCATCTTTCCATTAATCAAAGCACGCTCTTCGTTGAAGGAATATCTAAATGATCTAGCCAGGACTCGTCTAATGGCTTGCCCAATTTCAAGGTTAGATTGATGTGTCCGATGATTAGTCTCTAGCCTGATTGTTTGCAGGGGATCCTCCGAGTCTTTATCATACTCGCCACGCTGGAAGTATACAACATTGTTGACAGTTCCTTCCTTCATACAAATGCCTGCGAAAGCAGAGAGTGAGGATATTCAACATGTTAGACTCCAGTACATCTTGACGGACACTCGATGATATCCTAAAAAAGAGCACATCTTGTGCACAAGCAATCACAAAAAAGAGCATATCTTGTGCACAGAAAACATCGATGCACTTACCTGACTCGACAGACTGACATGGATCGGCTGCCAAAAAGAAGGATTGGATGTTTGCCGACATCCTAACGAAAAGAGCGATCTCAAGTTCTGGAAGATGCGCGTTTTGCAGTTCATGAAGATGAAGAGAGACGATTGTAACTTATGTTAGAACATGTGATTTGTTAGGGTAAACGAATCAATGCAAATCAAGTTCAATCAAAGTGACTGGATCCCAAGACTTCATATTGAACACACTGTACTACATGACAAAACAATACTAACGCGGACTTTCCAGTGAAATCTTGAGATTCGTCAGCACAAACTATATCAAAGAAGAAGGGATATAGAGGCAATCCGTCATCATCCAAGACGTCTTTAACTTGGTATATCCAAGGAATAAACTTCTCTTCCCTGAACACATTTGGACCGTGCTTAAGCACATACATAACTCTGTCTGTCTCGTCCCAATAACGATTATGTTTACGCCACTTTTCATACTTGAGGAACAAGTCATAGCATAGCTCTCTCTGCTTCTCAGAGAGACCAAATGCCCGAGAAGATACATATTCTTCTCTTGTCAATGGCACTTTCGTATTAGCACATTGGGCATTGGACTTGATGGAGATAATAGCTTGCCAAGCTGTTAATGGTTCTATCTTCTCAGAATTCATTTGTTTTCGGTCTTTCTCGGTTAGAGAGAATTCTGAAGCCTTTTTCTTCTCCTTCTCGGCATTGCGTTTACTTTTAGTAGATTCTTTCTTCTTCTTCTCTTTCTCAACAATTTGCTTACCGATGAAATCAATTGAGAATGAAGGTCTCTTATCGGTATCTTCCTCAGAGGATTCGAACTTTACTTGATGGTGACCGAGGAAAGATCTTTTATCATTTTCGTCATCTGGTATCAAGCGACGAGCCATAAATTGTAAGTGCTCATCATATGTTGTGAATGTCATGTTCTCTCCGTTGTCATCTCTCTCTTCCTCCACTGCCACTTTGATTGTCTTGATCAAACGAGGAAGTCGTGATAGAACAAGAATACGGTTGCCTGGAGCTTCTTGTTGCAGCTTCCTAATCATGAGTAATGTCTTTCCCGTTCTGATTATGGTGAAAAGTAGCACAGTTTGTGTAAGTTATATGACGAGTAATCTTCATGAAATGAATATATACTCATGCTTACCCTGCACCTCCCATGACCAAAGTACTTTTGTAATACACTTGCCTCGAGACCAAAATATCTTCATTCTGCTTTGCTTCCTCTTTGCCTGCCCGAAAGATTGCCTTATTGACTATGTATTGTACCAAATAGGAAGATAGTAGCGTTGAGATGAGAGTAAAAGCATACCGCATGACATAACACACATTTTGAACTTACTCATTTCCTCGCTCCTAACGACACGCTTCTTTGGAACAAACCCTTGGCTTTGAATACGATCAAGATCACCCTTATCGACATCTAAAGTATAGAGAACCATTGTCGATGTTGTCCAGATACTAGTACTATGTAGATCTAGCAAGTGCATCTTCAAATAATAACATATAACGGACGATGAATAAGGGGCGTAAA
>Ga0214481_100165_pt1 | contig 33048 bp, 25 predicted proteins | sample M1_20Mar14CPVII9_4_FD_165057 | JGI IMG/M metagenome (GOLD analysis project Ga0214481, IMG submission 165057) | Marine eukaryotic communities from Monterey Bay, California, United States - M1_20Mar14CPVII9sort6BwellG10 | ecosystem: Environmental > Aquatic > Marine > Unclassified | place: USA...
ACTCGTATGAACAGAGTTTCATTCACACCAAAGGTTGAGGAAACAACCACATCTCTTGCCATGGCGGAAGATATGACATGGGAGGGTGAATACCCACCATCCAAGGTTCTTGGTCCCATCATGTCTAAAATGCCATCAGGTGTATTAGCTATTGTTTCCATGGCCTCCTTGGGAGTATGTGTTTACTCATGTGTTCAATCTGGATTACTGCTCCGGGAACCTGGTGCTATTGAGGATGGATCATGGGTTAAGTGGTATTACATTGTTGAGGGATTGGGAGGTCCTTTAGCTTGGGGAACACACGTTGCTAGTTGGATCCAACGCAAGAATGGAATGTAAAAACATCATTGATGAATCTTGGGAAACAAAAATATATATACTGAAGACCTTTTTATTTCAATTGAATTGGCAGCCAACCTTAAATTATGATCGTCAGAGAATAGGCTGCCGAGTAACACAAATTATTTCTCTGGAAACAACCGATCGTTCACTCGGTAGAGTTGGAAGACACTAGATACTCTACCACTCAAATGCACAAATCTGTGCATCACTGCAAATATAATGTCATCTTTGAATAGTCAATAAAGGTGATATTCTTCTTAAAATAATCCTAAATTATTTTGGAAAGTGTTACCTAGCTTTGGAAAGTGTTACCTAGGCCTTGAATAAAGCGGCTAGATTAGAATCAGTAATAGTAGATCTCGGCACTTTATTCCTTTTGTGCGACATTCAATATTTACTTCATATTCTCTAACTTCTTTACTAAGAGAATTTAATTCTTCCATATCCTTTGAGTTCATAAAATAATAATGTTACGCCCGCGCTGCCATACTATCTTCTGGCCCTGTACCACCTGGTACTAACACAGCAACATGATTACCATTTAATAATATCTCTGCCTTTAATTCTTTTTTAACAATTACACTCTTATCACGTGGATCGGGCGAATACTCGACGGCATCATCTAATACTAAATTAACATAATCATCAAATCCACGCAGTATACCGGTTAATTCAGTCTGACCTCGCATTAGTATCCATATTGGTGAGCCTATTGCCTTGTCAATTAGTTCCAATGGTAGGATACGATTGGACATTGTTATACTTGTGTTATATGAATGAAGATATAAATTGGTTGGTAGGTAAGGCAAAGTACACCCTTTAATGCAATAATGTTATATGCGCAATCTAATAGGCAGCTGCCAAATTACCACTAATCACAATGATGAATGAAAAGTAATGAAGAACTATATGATATGGAAGTACAGGAGGGATATAGCGGCTCAGTAGGCCCTTGGATATATAGTGCGCATGTGCGCGCGCGCACAAATGGTATGATATCGAGTAGCAAAGTACCCGAATATTGACCTTATTTCCTTCGAACACGTGGAATAAAAAAGTCATCGCTCCACTTTGGGTATCCTATTTTATAGTGTGTTTGTTAGTGAAAATGATACAGTGTATCCTCAATTTATTGCAATAGTATAGATTATATATGGTAAAATATTGTTCATTATCTCTTCTAATACATATTTATAGTTCAAATACAGGCTAGGATGGTTGTAGATAATGTATCTGTATCAATAGCAGCACTGCCTATATTACCATGCATTTTCAGCCCTGTTCACTATGGGGATTTTGAGTAGTCAAATACTAGTTCCTATGTTTAATTTGGTCCTAAGCCGGCATTACCAATCGATTCAGCTTGCAATTCTGGTCTAGAATGAGCCTTTCCAACTTTGTTGACATCAATTATTGGCCCCTCCTCACCGAATTCGGCGGCCAATATTTGCACAGTAGCCCCTAACAAAATAGGATACCAAAAGTGGAGCGATGACATTTTGCTCAAAAAATATTCCACGTGTTTGAAGGAAATAAGGTCAATAGGCACAAATTTCTCTAAAATGGGGCAAAATAGCCTCAAAATACCCGTAAATACCCGTAATCCTGCTCGTAGTGTGTTCATTGGTCGAGTCATTTATCCCTCAGATACGTCGTACTTCAAATGTTGGAAGACTAGCCGCTTCAGCAGAAAAGAAACCATGGGAAATATTTCGATTCATAACTCAATCATCTAAGTTTATCAAACCACCGTCTCTTCCTTTTACTCGACAAAAAGGATTGAAACGTAAAGTTCTACCGGGTAAGTATGTATGTGTAGCATATACGATCTTATGTATAACTTATGTATGAATGTATGATTGTATATGTTCATGTATAGCTTGTGTCCATTATATCTGTTTCTCATTTATTGTATACTCTATCTAATATATAGGTGAAGTCATTTGGAGTCCGTCTTCTTCCAACAATTTCTTTACATTTGCACCATTAGATGATGTAGTAATGGGCGGAGCATCTAGTAGTACAATCGATAATAATACCGGCATTTGGGGAGGAACTGTTACAGAAGCAAACAATGGAGGATTTGTAGGCATTAGAAGCACACCATTTAGGGATATCATGTCTCTTGATATGAGTAGTTGTGAAGGTATTGAATTGAGAATAAGACAGGGCAATGGACGAAGGTTTAAATTCGTTACTAGAGATTCAACAGACTTTAATGGAATATGCTGGGCTACAATGTTTGATGCAAAGAAGAATACTGAGACTACAATACGTATTCCATTTGCAAAGCAAGTGCCGACAATATTTGCCAAGACTGTATCTAGAAAGACGTATGACAATACAAATACAGTCGGCTTCCAACTTGCCTATTCGAAATTTGCTACGATGAGCAAATGAACAATAATTTTGAGCTTGGACAGTTTTCTTTGCAAATAACAGAGTTGAAGTCGTACTAAAGCTGATCATGTCTAGTTTTTAATCTATAGCTTCAGTCATTATTGAAGCCATTCTTTTGTTTGTGATATCTTTGTTTTTGCATAGATGATAGAGACCACTGTCGAGTCTATACTCAACATTTGCATGCACAAAAGCTTCTGATAATATCTAATTCTGTATCATACTAAAGAAGCTTTAAGCAAGCATCTCTCTTATGACCTTCGTCACCACAATATGAACATACTAACAAACTCTCCCCCTTATATTCCTTCTTTGCTTTCAACTGTCCTAAAGTATAAGCACGGATGACTCGTTGTTCAAAACATTGTCCAGAATGTGGGCCAAACTTCTCATTGTTCTCAATATCATTTGGAATTAAAAAGTGATTACGAATAAACCTGTATGCCTTCAAACTTCCCTGGTCTAATTGCAACTCTCCACGATGACGATAATCTAAACTTTTGTACATGTGATCTTGATCCAACTTCTTGCTGCTCTTATGTGATTCGTCATTAGAAGAATGATAGTACAAACTACTACTACTGTTGTTGCTTGAATCATCATCAGAACTCATACCATCGGGAGGTACCAATTTACGAACCACATCTTTCTTCTTATTATTATCCTTTTGTTTCGGAACAAAGAACTTTTCAAGCCCAGTTTCTGGCGTAACCTTTGCAACACTTTCCTTTTGGTCAACAGTTCTAGCAATAGTAGAAGGTGCTGTAGTTTTGGAAGTCTTGAGGTATGGATTCTTTACCTGTGTACTACGTTTTACTGATTTGTTTGTTGATTCTGACATAATAGAAGATCGTCCACTGTTATTAATCTCTTTTTCAATGTTAGATATCTTTTGATTCAAAAAAATCGTCACGGTATCTTTGCTTTGCTAGCCGTCTATCAACTATAGATGCCAAATATAAATTGCACTGTATAATAGAGTTGCTCTAATGATTGTAATTGTCACCTATACTCTTTCAATTAAGTCTACAATATCAATCAAGGATGATACAATAGACTAAAAAAATCTAAAAATTTGCATCCAACATTCCGGTATCCTGAAGCTTGCTCGCCTCGGCGCCGCAAACTAGACCTGGACACAAAAGCAGCCACTAGTCACATTGGAGCCAACATTTGGTACTCGTTGCACAAGCCACTACATCCTGTGTTTGCGTTTGCTGTTTGGTTGCATTGTCTACTAGTCAGCTCTTAGTAATCCTTGACTGTTGGTTGTGGTGTTGGGTATCTAATGAATTATTCAGAGATGCACTATAGAGAAGATAATTTACTACACTAGCACATTGCATACTTAACAAAAAGTTTTATCTTTAAACAAATCAACTGCTCTAAACTTTTAAACACAGGCATCCAATTACTTCCACTTCAAGACATTATAAATACAAACCTAAGCACGAAGATACTCATATTGATTCAAATACACTCATTTGTTCACTCTCTATCACAATCTTCAGTTACCCCCACTCTTGATATCCTTGAGCTCGAATCCATGACCTTGAAATGGAGGTGGAGCTGAATATATATCCTGTGCTGTCAATGCCTTGGGCTTCACTACCGCTGATAATACGGGCGACAACTCCATTGCAGACGGTCCGAAGCTAAATCCCTCATCCTCTCGTGCTGATCGTAACGACTCTTCCAAATCCCAGTTACTTAGATCGAGGTAGGCTTTTGCTTCGACCAGTTCCATGGAAGGAATCTCTGCCACAAATGCATACAGCTTATACTCTTTTGAACTGCGATCTTGTACCCGAATCATCATTCCCTTGGATCCCTTACTCACGGGTATCTTGAGTTTCTTAGGTGCCATCTGCAGGCTGTTACCACTAAAGCTATTCTCCATCCTCAGCTTTGTTGCAGAAATCTTATATGCCAGGCATAATCCTTGTAGAGTATCAGTTGGTAAAACTACATGTTCAAGACAATCCCCTTTATATTCCTCCAATACAAACCTATTCTTCAATACAGAAGGCGATGCACTTCTGAATGAACAACCACTGATGGAACCGTTGAAAGAGATTACAATAGCAGATCCACTACGCTCTGAGATAAGCTCCCACTGTTGTGAGTCTCCACCAGCACTGTTACAAATTGACGATATTTCTTCATTGTCGGCCGTCTTCTCTTCAGAGACCTCATCTAAAGAATTGCACCGTTTGACAAACTGTTCTTTGGAATTACACCGTTGCAGTACACTTGTTATATTACAGCAACCACTTGGTGCGATATCATCAAATTTGTCAGTATCTTCAGATAAAGCGGTTTCTTTGTTTTCTTCTTCGGACAGTTTCAGAGATGTTATGCTATCTGCTAAAGCTTTCTGATCCTTCACTTGTTCAGTCTTCTTCTTCTTCTTACTATCACAGCTTGCTTTGTCTTGTTTCTTCTTCTCAATCTTTGACCCTTGCTTTGTCTTCTCTACTGCTTCATCACTAGCCTGATTCTTCTTCTCCTTCCCACTGTCCTCTTTGGTTTGATGTACTTTATCGGCAACAGCATTCTTTGTTACCTTCTTTTCTCCATCCTTGACATCCTCCCTCGATGGACTAGATGAAGGCGATGATGATACAATACCGATGGGCTCTCTAGTTATAACAAACTCAACCTTCTTCCCCTCTCGTTCGACAACCACATCAACTGTGCTCCCCTCCGGACCTCTAATGAAAACTGCAACATCATCTGGCAAATAAACTTTACCATCATCAAATCTTTTCTTATCTACTTCAACAATGATATCACCGGGTTGTAACCCAGCCTTGGCAGCGGGACCATTTGGTTCGACTGAGTCGACACCTACTCGATTATTCTTTAATGTTTGTTTGAGGGATAAATTAATACCTACACCATAGAAACTACTAGTACCAGGCTTTGGTTTGACAACATTAAGAGTCCACGATACGAATTTATTCCTAATCTCCTCTGCCATTATATACTTATGATTTTGTTCTAATACCCTTCTATATAATTATTCTTGATAGGTGTCAACTACCAAGATACCTGATGATTACAATTGCAAGTTCTTGTTTTGCAATTGATATCTTTCTACTGTGTATATTTGAAGATGAATCCCCCGACCTATCGAATCACTACTAATAAGTTGATCAAATCTCAAAGCCGTTATAATATAGTCGCCGCTGCTAAGGGCTCCTTTATGGGGGAGGCCGTGGGGTTATTTATGATAAGTTTTTTGCTCTTAATGAGGTCGATACGAGACAATAGTAAACAGTAAGAACTGACCCCACCTATACAACTCTTTGCCAACTCACAACCCATCATAGGTATGAAGCTACTACTATCTCTTGTTTTAGCCGCTACGGCGGGGGCATTTAATGCTCCTATATCCACCTCTACCTCTATTAGATATCATTCTTCAATTTTGGCCGCTTCAACAATTCGCATGCCCGAGGAAGAACGTAAGTATTGCAACTCTTCTTTTTTAGTCTATTTTGTGTCTACAAATGTATTTGTATATTGTAAAGATCCCTGTTTTATACTAATTTCTCCCTCCTCTTTTCTTCTTATTTATAGCTGGACAAGAACCTGAAAAACAACCACAAAAGCCACCCAAACCTTCACCTCTCTTACCAACAGTTGAGGGTGGATCAGGACAACTTGATGTTATCTCTCGATTATTAAAAGATCGTATTTTACTATTGGGTACAGATGTTAATGACGAGGTAGCTAATGTATTAGTTGCACAATTATTATATTTGGCAAATGAAGATCCCGAGAAGGATATTACATTATATATTAATTCACCGGGTGGTAGTGTTTCTGCTGGATTAGCAATTTATGACACTATGCAGTTTATTCCATGTGATGTTCAAACTGTATGCTTTGGTATGGCAGCTAGTATGGGCGCCTTTTTACTAGGAGCTGGTGCACCAGGTAAGCGTAAGAGTCTACCCAACTCCCGAATCATGATTCATCAACCATTAGGAGGTGCACAAGGCGCGGCCGCTGATATTGAAATCCAAGCAAAGGAAATATTATTCGTCAAGGCATGTTTGAATAAATACATTGCACAATACTGTGATCAGCCTGTTTCAAAGATTGAAGAGGATACTGATAGGGATTTCTTCATGACACCAAATGAGGCATTAGATTATGGTATTATTGACGAAGTTATCAAAACGAAGACAAGTCATATTCCATTACCGGCCATGCCTTCTTTGAAGATGTAAGAAGAATGTGTTTACAGGGTATAACGATAGAGTGTCTGGACGGATGAACGAGAGGGATAGATATGATTATTATCGGGGAAATTTGTTTTATGTCGGGACATAATATTTGATTCTTAAAAACTCTACGGGTATCTCCTATAGTGGAAAGACTTGTGCATTTTATATAAAATAGTGCAGTCTAAACTACAATAGAATATGTTAGAGATGCTTACTACTTTTAAACGGGGAGAATCTCAATATGGAAGTTCAGTTTCTCTTTATTTAGCCAATCATGTATGAGTCAACCCAATGTCAAATGAGGCAATCTCAAAGGATACCTTTGGCTCTAACCTTACTTCTTCTTTATGTCAAAAGAATAATTTTGCAATGATGATGTGTGAATAGACCTAACTTCTTAGTGGCCATAATATAAGCAAGATCGCGCTCGTTGCAACCCCTAATAGTTGCCTATAATATAAGAAGAAAGCACAATAAATATCTGTTGTCGAGGCTGCCAGTGGTATATACTTTCAACGCCTTAACACAAAGTTATAATATCACACAAGGTGCACCTACTTTTCATTTCATATAAATCACCTTAACTTCTAACCATCATGGATGACACATACATCTTCCCTCAAGCTCGTGTTGAGGATGAAAAAATACTAATTGCAAATGTGATAAATAATCAGCTATCATCTGATGATACATCAGTCTCCTCTGCTGCCGCCGAAGCTAACCATATATTATGGGATGAGGATAGTAACAATGATGAAGACATTAATGTTATGGATGAAGATGAAAGTATTATGGATAGTGATCGTGATTCTGAGGATGAAGACGACCTATCAGATGATGAAGAATACTTATATTATGAGTCGGAAGATGAGGATGATGGAGATGTCCTCACTGAAGAGACATTACTCAAGATTAAGGATAATAATCCAGAGGTTACCAACTTAATTGTCCGCAGGTTTTCTACCGCGGTTCCTGCAAAGGATGCAGGGATTTATGTTGGAAATAATACCAATCTAAAGAAACTTACCATCAAGGGTGGGGATAATACATGGGAGGGTCCACAACAGGTAGAAAGATCACATCAATTATTCTCTCAAGGCGTTGCAAACAATCGAAGCATCGAACTCTTATCAATTCAAGAATGTTCTCTGGATAGTGGTTCTTCAGGTGTATCAACGTTACCCTCATTCATTCAGTACAATGTCAATCTCCATACTCTTGAAATTGTAGGTTGTGATATTGGTCATACAAAAGCCCGTTTACTTGCAGCGTCTTTCTTAAAACGCAAGGCTTCATTTCTAAAGGTGACATTAGATGCCAATAGGATTAGTGACATGATTGGTCAAGAATTAGTTGAATCATTATTGGGACATACCAACCTTGAATGCCTATCAATGGGTGATAATGCAATTGGTATCCAAACTTGTTCAGCATTATCTAAATTACTAACAAGTACCAAGACAAAGTTAGCAGAAATAAATCTTGAGAACAATCATATTAATGATGAAGCAACGTCAATATTAACAAATGCCTTGAGTATGAATAAAATTTTGAAGAAGTTGAATCTAAGTTTCAATTGCGATATCACACAACAAGGATGGCAAATATTCTCAACATGTATGCAACAAGGAGGCTCTATAATTGAGACACTCAATATCAGCTCTACAAACATATCAAATCAGGGTATATCAGCTTTGGGTAGTTCATTGATTGGCAACACCACACTCAAAACATTGGACTTGTATGATATCAATAATAATGGTACACCTCTTATCTCAAGTGGTTGGTCTTCATTCTTTGCCTGTATTCAAAGTCCATCATCATCGCTTCAACAAATTGACTTGAGATATAGTAGTATTGATGAGGGCGGATTACTCGTCTTGGCAGAGGCATTAGGTAAAAGCTCAAAGATACAAATGCTAGATGTTAGTCAGAATCTTCACATCACTGTTGAAATTTGGAAGTCATTCTTCTCTCGTTTGGCAAGCTTTTCGTTGGAAGAAGTTTATGCTCAGGGCAATAATATCACGGATGAAGTTGTAGCTGAACTATCACATGCACTGGTTGGTAATAATACATTGAAGACAGTTTCTATTGGTGACTTGTTTCCAATCGGTACCGCTGGCTGGGAGCATGTTCGTCATCTTTTATGCAACAAATCAAGCTTATCCAATTTACACAAGTCAAATCATACTCTTCAATCCTTTGGTTGTGATATTCCCGAGGATGTTCAACAATTGTTGAATATGAATAAGGCTATAAAAAAGAAGGAAGTGGCAAGGGAGAAGGTACTCAAGTATGGAGACAATATTATCGAGACTGTTGTTGGTTTGGAGCTGAATGTTGTACCATCTATGGCATCCTATATCGGAGAGGACGAGAAAGGTTTATCGGTACTTTATCAACTTTGCAAAAGCCTGTTGTTTGAATCGAAACACAAAATGAATTATTCTGGTGTCAAGAGAAAGAGACCCTGTAAATATTGAATATACATAAAGCTAAACATTCTTAAGGTTGGCTTTGTATGTTGGTATCTCGCTTTGGCTTTAATTTACTCGACCATGTTCTCTATCCTATTATACATATCATACCGCTTACCAACTCATCAAACTAAGGAAGCCTATATCTCCTCGTTGAATCATTTCCCAGTGTTCTTAAAATAATACCATATTCTGGATTGTTTGTTTGTATAAAGTTTACTCTTGTTTACATTGCATAAGCACCTCCAAGACTCTTCTCTTTCTTAACCTCTGGTAGTTTACCTCCAGCTTTTCGAACTCTCAAACATGCTTCTCCGCGAGCTTCACCGCTGGAACCGTATTGACATAGGGCCTCATCCTCTGGAAGAATCGAGAAGGAAGAGAGATGATTGTAACATACATATGTTAGTACATGTGAGTTGCAATAGCAATCAAATGAGGCAGATGAAGGTCAAATAAGTAGCTAGATCACCTAGACTTCATATTGACCACACGAATGCACAAAAAGAAGTACAAACGCAGACTTTCCTGAAAGCTTTGGAATGCACTTTGGATCTCGCTTTGGATCACATTTCTGAGTGTCATTCGCAATTTCTGAATTTGCAAACGAGTCAAAGTCTAATGCATTTGCTGTAGATGAAGTAATACCAAAAACTAATGCACCAGATGCCGCAACCTTTGATATGTTATTAATAAAATTTCTTCTGTTGTTCATCATGATTGATGTGGAGGATGTTGTGTGTGTTCTCGAGTTAGATACTGGAGTAGTGTTTGTTGTGAATGCCTGAGCTCCATTCCCATAGAAAATGGCTGCAATAATAAAGAGAATGCGGGTATTCATACTATTAATGTCAATGTTGTTGTGAATGGATAAAGATATAATTGGGGGAAGAATTGATATTATGTAGTTTTGTGGGTATGGTAGTAGATTGATATAGTATAGGTATAATTAAATATGATCGATATGGATGACGAAGTAGCAAACACTGACGATATGATATTGTTGTAGATAGTAGTTGATATATTGGTACAGAATAATATGAGATATGGTTGCTATGAGTAAGAGGATGACGATTGAGGTGATAAGCAATTAATGACGATTGACATTGAATTTTGAATGTGCAATGCATTTTTTTGGTATCCTGAAATCCTATACCCCCGCGCGCGCCGCCCCCGGCCCCCGACCCCAGGCCGGCCATTGATGAGTTTTTGCAACATAATCAACCATAAGGCATACCATAACATTACTTTCAAACTTAAATCAACTTGTCATTAGTTGTTAATTATCATGGTAATAAAACAGTGGCAAAGCATATATAGACCATCCCTATTCCAAGACAAAGTTGCTCTAGTGACTGGCGGTGGATCTGGTATAGGAAGAAGCATTGCAACTGAGTTAGGTAAGTCGAAATGTTGGTACAGAAACAAATATACATATCATACACTACTCGTCTACTTATAATGTTTTGATTATTAAACTTGCAGCTTCATTAGGTGCTACGGTTGTCATTGCATCTCGAGATGAAGATAAATGTTTGGCTGCAGCCGAGGAGATGAATAAAGAGATACAAAATGTAAACATCAACAATCAACAAGATAATAAATGTATTGGAAAAGTTGTAGTCGGTCCTAGTGTATCAATTAGAGATGAAGAGCAAGTCAATAATTTGATTGAGCATGTAATAGAAAAGTACAAGGCTTTAAATTTTCTCGTCAATAATGCTGGAGGTCAATTTGTATGCTCTGCAGAAGAAATGAGTTCAAATGGTTTCAATTCAGTTATCCAAACGAACTTAGTAGGTACATTTCATGTTTGTAAAGCAGCGTATGAATATTATATGAGAGATAATGGTGGTAGTATCGTGAACATTACACTCGGAAACCGAAATGGTATGCCAAATATGAGTCATTCGGGTGCTGCCAGAGCTGGAATAGAGAACATGAGTATAACCCTGTCACAAGAGTGGATAGAAAGTGGTGTCAGAATAAACTGTGTTAGGCCTGGGATCGTATTTACTGAGTCTGGATTTAGAAACTATGGTCCTGCCGGTGATATATTTCTTGATAGAATACTACCTTCAATGCCGGCTGGAAGATTTGCAAGTCCAGAGGAGATATCTAGTGCAGTTTGTTGGTTGTTGAGTGATGGCGCAAGTTATGTAACGGGAAGTGTTGTATCTGTTGATGGAGGTGCAGCATATCATTTTCTCCCTCTGATTGATATTGAGAACTCTTGTCATTTGCCAGTCTATGGCACATTGCCGACAAAAGCTAAATTATAACAAGTAGAATTGGTTCACTTTGTTTGATTGAGTAAATTAACTCTACCAAAGTCTCTTGTACCAAGGTTTTAAACTCTTCAGCTCTCGCTTAGCCAATCTCAGCTCTTCATACATATCATCACGATCTCGCATACTCGATGGATCCTTTAAGTCCTTTTCCAATGTTGTTATTTGATGTTTCAATCTTTGTTCTTGAAGCGAGTCAGTAGAGATATTGGTAGAAGCAGTGGTAGTTGATGTATTGCTAGATCCAGAAGCTACAGATCCCATTGCTGTAGGTGAAGTAACCGGCATGTCTGATTCTGGAAAGAATGTCCACGACGAATGAATTGCAGTGAAATGTCTCAGCTCTTTTGACGAAGAAGCACTCGTTCCTCCTTCTCCCAAACCACTACCCCCCAATACAGAAATATGAGCCACTTCAGCATCATCAAAATTCTCATACGTTATATCTTGCTTCTTATCATTATCATCATCAGCAAAGTCTATCGTCCAGGAACATTCTTCTCTCCAACTCTTAGTCCTCAATCTTTCACCAGTCGATTTTGCTTCAAAGTTTGGATCACTCTCCATCAAGCCACGTCTAACATATTGAGCATCTGATCCTTTAATATGTTCTCGTATTGTGTTCATGTTTGTATTGGCGGGTAAAGTACATTCAGTTATATATCCCGCTGTATCCTCGATATCAATTATATTCCCATCACTTGTGTTAGTATTACATGGAAGTAAAGTAAGACGAGCATTAACTCCCGATGGATTTGAGGCAGTCGATAGATATTTAGATAGTATTGTTTGATCATGACGTATATTGAATGGTGGTTCATTATCAAGCGACAGTGGTACTGATGCATCCTCTTCCTCTATTGTAGTTTGTTCATTTTTATAGGGTGGTGTATACAATCCAAATAATTGCAAAAAGGATGTATAATTATCCTCTTGCCATATCTTTCGAGATCCAGGCGTAACATACTTCATTTGCGGTCTATCAACAGGTGCGGTATAATCCTCATTACCCCAGTAATTTCTAACCAATGAAATAATTCCTTGTGGTGATGTGATAGACGTGTCACTACTACTACCTGTATCCTCATCTTCTATAGCATCACCCAATATCTGATCCCTTAGTTTTGGTGATAATGCAATAGCTTGACCAATAGATAGTGGTACAGCTGCTGCACATGCTGTGTAGAAAGTATATCGTATTGATTTAGGCCATGATGTCTCGTCTTCTTTTTTGGGTGGTGATTTCTTTGCAGTTTGTGATGATTGACCTCCACCTCCTTGCTGTTGTTGACGATGTCTCTGTAGAATATTTTGAGCACGTCTAGACACTATACGGAGTGGTTGCTGAGTTGCCGCTGAAGTGTTCATTATTAGAGTAGAAGAGTGGAGCTAGCTGGCCAAACATAAGGCAATTTTATGAGAGTTGATCTCGCTAAACATGGGCACGCAACTAAGTACGTGGTAGGTAGTAAACCTACGATGAGTCTAGCCCATTTCAATTAACATACCTATAACTCAAACAACTAAACAACTCATCTCTCATGACGGACGACCTTCCCCTCCCTATTCTGACCGCTGTAGCGGCTATTGCAATAACAACAGTAGTTATTTATCTTCTTTTCATCGGTGGCAAATCAAAAGCGGCTCTCGATCCAGTCGAATTCAAAGCGTTACCACTCATTAAAAAAGAAAGCATTAGTCATGACGTATGTCGATTCACCTTTGCATTGCCCAATGGCCCTACTGGTAAACTAGGCTTGCCCGTTGGTCAACATATTACATTAAAGTTTACAGAAACATTATCAGATGGATCAACGAAGAATCATCAACGGAGTTATACTCCCACTACTGGTGACGATACACCGGGTACTGTTACTTTTGTTATCAAGGTATATAAGGCCAATGTCCATCCAAAGTTCCCAGAGGGTGGAAAGATGAGTCAACATTTGGATAGTTTAAAGATTGGTGATACTATGCTGATGAGAGGACCCAAGGGTGAGTTTATCATAATATTGTTTGAAGGCACATATGATATGTGCAAACATATGATATATATACATAACATACCCATGTCTTGGAATCATATCTCTATGGAACGAGCAGCTACTAATATTTCCTCAATGTATTGTATTGTCCTATCTTTCTTCCATTCCTAACACATATCTAATGTTCAAGGACACATGACCTATCATAAGAATGGAAAGTTCACTGTTCATCCCATTCTTAAAAAGAATCCCGATGTACAACGTACTGCAAAACACTTTGGTATGATTGCTGGCGGTACTGGTATTACACCCATGCTTCAAATTATGCATGCAGTATTGCGTGATGAGCCCAACTCGAATGTTACTATATCATTACTCTATGCAAATCAATCGGAAGATGATATTCTTGTGCGTGAGGAATTGGAAGATGCTGTTAAGACATATGCTGGAAGGTTTAAATTACATTACACAGTCGATCGTCCACCAAAGAATTGGAAGTATTCCACTGGTTTCATTACTAAGGAGATGATTGAAGAGCATTTGCCAGCACCGTCATCTGATGGAAGTACACAAATTTTAATGTGCGGGCCACCTCCTATGGTAAAGTTTGCTTGTTTGCCAAACTTGGAAGCACTTGGATTCAAGAAGACGGACTACTTTGTCTTTTAATAGTAGTGTAAATAAGTAGTAAATGTAGAAAACTATGCTAAGCTTTAGATTTAGTAGTAGTATAATCTCAGTACCAGTCACCTCCACCACTCCTTTTATCTACAGTTATAAGATGATATCCGAATTGAGTTTGGACAGGGCCCATTACTACTCCAACTTTTGTATCAGGTGAGAATACCACATCATCAAATTCTTTAACCATAGTTCCAGGACTAAACGATCCCAAAGATCCACCTCTACTCTTTGAAGGACATGTTGAATATTTCTGTGCCAATGACTCAAAACTATTCTCAGATAACTCTCCTGAAACATGAATATAATATGTTTTAGCACAATAAGGCCTCATCAATATGTATTAGCGCAATAAGGTGCAACTCACCTAAAACTTTGTTTGCATCATCCAATGTTGGTACTAATATATGTCTAGCTGTTGCCTTTACTCTAATGTAGTGGAAAATGTAGAATCGTCGTCATTGTTATTGGTTGATCATAAGATGTGAATATGCAAATTTTTAGAATGTGTTAGATACAGGGACCACAAATTAAAACATACATAATTCATACCAGAAGAATACTCACGCATCTGGGGGTTCGCCATACTCTTCATTACCGAAAGCTTTACTAATAGAGTCAAAGATACCCATTTTAAGAGATGAATTTTGTCTTGTCGTTTGACGACTTGTATTCACCGGAGAAAAGGCGTTAACAGCCAATGATGCAGCAACCAATATTACAAGGAATGAAAGGTAGACTGAAGTCATGGTGGTATTGTGGATAGTTGAGTTGTAGCCGCAAAGAGCAATGAGGAAGAGCGATGGTCGTGAGGAGATTATTTTTTTAAGGATACCGTCATTGCTTATAATTTATTGAGTACAAATCGTATGTGGTAGTGGTAGATAGATGTTGAGCCCTCTACTCTCCTTATCTCATACGAATAGATTCAAAATGAATAGCAATTAGGGCTCAATGTTGAGATTGCCTACCATGGGAGAGACATATTGGATGCTGCATTTGTGTGAGCCTCGATGTGATGTCCTTGCTCGGATGTTTCAGATACAAATAATATATGTGCTTGTCGATGATCGACGAGCAATGCAAAATTGGAGATCCTTTTTATTGCATGCCCAATGGATCATAAATAATCCCCTGAAGAAGCACAGCTAAAGCAAAATATCATCTTTTAGATTGCAAGTGTACGAGAGAAGTTGTCGATAGCGGTGGGCGCTCGTCTAGGGAAGATACTTCTTAAAATGACAAATTATGACGCTGACCACAATAGCGACGGTACTTCACCGACCATCAACTCAGAAGTACAATCAAGTGATGAAGATAATATTGAGTCTCCAACAAAAAGATTTAGTTTATCTGATGCACAAATAGTTCTTACTTATGTGCAAGGTATGATGAAGCAGAAAGAGATTGGACATGATGATGTATCTAAATCGATTGTAGACGATGCTTCAATATCGCTGTTGAAAACACGAGAGTCATTGCAAAAACTGCAAGAATATGAGAGTTATATTGAACAATGTGATGATAATGAAGACTGGTCGTTGCCGTTAGTAGACAAGATTCCTAAAATACCTTGGTCACCGCCTCTCCCTCCCTCAAAACCTCTGCCGCTGTCTAGAACTCATGGACGTCTATTAAAATCATTGCCTCCAATAAGGATAACAAATATGAACGACGTTGTAAGTGATATCGAGAGTCCAATAGTCATCTTGGAATCGTATTCAATACATGAGAGTTATGGGGGGGGGGGGGGGGGGGGTAGCAACTCATAGAGGCACGAAGAGGTGATTGTTGGTAGGAGTACTAGTTAACTTAGCAATATTCTGTTAATACCGCATATGGTTGCTATCTGTCAAGACCGTGCAATAGCTATCTGAGGATTTCTCTAAGTAAACAAGATATCATATATGCACATAGTTTAAAGCGAAATATTTGCATTAAGTTTATCAAACTGCAAAGGTATAAACCAAGCAGCATTGCAGAGTATATCTCGCTCTATATGTTATCTTGTAGGAACATAGTACATCTCAACAAGAACTGTACCCCCAAGTATAAGTCTAGAACCAACGCCCAAGAGTAACAGTATATAGCCATAGCCAAAAGGAGATGAATCTCATTTTAAATGAATGAATAATCACCCCTTTCCCTTAGCACCAATCCATCCAACATCCAACCAAAATCCATTGCCAAATCTCTAATTGTTTTTCATTAAAATATGTATGAAGATAAAGGACTTTTTTATGTTTAGTCCTCCTTCAATGGAGGGGCAAGGAAAAGGATAAGGGCAGCAACTGAAGCAAGTCCGGCAACAGGGAAGAAAAGACCACCGTTATCTCCACTGCTTGTAGCAACAATATTAGCTGTGTTAACTGCTGATTCTACTACTGATCCATCAATTACCATATTTGGTGTTGTTGGGATTGACCGTCCAGTCATGGCTATCATTTTAGTGGTGAGATAAGGAAGGGAACGTGTGAGATAATGTGTACATAAAGTAAAATCATACTAGAGGTATCCAGCAAAGATTTATTTGGAAACCACCCGCATAGAATCAGCATTTATATCCGACAGTAGCGGTATACCAAACTATATAAAGCACAAGAAGGAGGCCAAACTGATAATATTACACCTCTAACATCTCCCAACATCAAAGATACCCAATGAACGTAATTGCAAATCTTCACCGCTAAAATTATCTTACCAACAGCCTTATTGGCGGGGGCCACGAAGGCGGAGGCAGCGGCAACAAGGAGGGAGAGTAGGAAAAACGATTTCATGGCTATTAGAGTGTTATTATAACGATAGTAGTCTGTGTGATGAGGTTGATTGTGTTGCCTCCGCAGCCCATCTTGAAGTTAACGTCATCGGTATCCTTGAAAGATATTATCGTACTACATCAGCCTTTGCAAAGGGTTAAACACTTGCAATACGGAGATACAAATGCATGATGGATAAGAATCAATGAGGGATCACCAATATAGTTAGTAACTAACTTGTCTATATATAAATTATATGTTTATAAAGAGTAAACACATATCGTACTTTCTCAGTCTACCTACAACGTTTGACTCTTGAATTTCCATTCCTTGATCTTATTCGCCGCCCTTACAAGAGAGATCTGCTCCTTCTTTGACGTTGCCAAGTCGAGGGCATATGCTCTTCTTCTATCTTTAGTCCATCGAATAGACTCTTTCCTGACATCATGTTCATACCATGATATGTCAACTTCGCCGTCAGCCCAGTAATATACTCCTAATCCGTGCTTTTTATTAAGCTTCCAGCCTCCGTCGTAGACATCAGTATTTACTAGGTATAGACAACCATGTCCACTTCGTCTACCAAGCTCCCATTGACCATGATACACTTCACCTTGACGATATTTGGCCCTACCAAAACCGTGTCGCTTACCAGCCTTCCACTGACCAGAGTAGTCATTACCAGAGGTTGATTTGTAGGTGTAATACCCGTCTGGAAGTCCCTTCTTGAATGGCGTCGCATCTTTGTTTGTCTCTGGGGGTAATGTGGGAGGTTTATATCGAGGAACCATGTACTTTTCATTATCAGTTGAAGTGACCAACACTTGTCTACCCTCAGTACGTGAGTTAATATCCTTTCCTCCATCTTCTACATGTAGTAAGTCCTCTGTTGTTAATGATCCTTGACGGTTGTAGAGATGCTTTCGACTAAGACGAGACTTAAGAGTCTCATCTTGCAGCACAAGTTTGGAGGATGACGTATATTGTGATACTACACTGTGGTAGTTGCCTATCGACCGATCTCCATCGATACCAGTATCGAGTTGTTCCTTCACTTTGTCAATGGTCTCGGCTAGAACTTTCTTATCTTCTGCTGCTGAAGTGATTCGGGCTTGGGTGCCGTCTGTGATAGCTGTAGCCGATGTCATGACAGTACTCACATCAGATCGATGGTTCTTTGGCAAAACATTGATCGATGTAGGAATATCACTCAGCTCACAAAGGGTCTCATCGTCATCAACGAGGCAAGCTTGAGATGCCTCATTTCCAGTTTCATCCTCTTCGACCTGTTGTTCGTCTTGAAGTGAGTCAGGTATATCCGAGTTTACTTCGATTGTTTGAGACGGTACATCATCCATCTCCTGAGACTTTGAGGAGACGACGTCTGGTTCTAGAGCATCTTCATTGGAGCTCTCAACGACTTCACTTGGCTCGCATTCACTATTTATCTCATCGACTACCTCTTCCAATTGTTCTCCCTCCTGGCTATTATTATCATCCTTTGGCTCCTTGGCAATATAGTTATCGTCATCAGTTTCATAATCATCATCAATATCTTGCTCCAATTCTTCGTTTTGACTCGTTTGGTCTTCGTATGCAGTATGAATACCGTAAACACTCTCTATCGCGTCATGGCTTTCTGCATATTGGGGAAGTAAAATAGTGCCATGTTGAGTAACTTTCTCAACACTATTCGTCTCTTCTGAGCTACAAGTGTTGCTGTCGTTCATATCTTGCATGTCTGCTTTCTCTGAGTCATCACTATCAACTTGTTGATCCACACTTGCACTGCTAATTGGCACCTGTATTTGATCTTCCAGTTTATATTCTCTTTCTTCCGTTGATGAATCTGATTGGTCACTAGTATCATCGATGGATAGCTTATCAACACGTTGATTCACAATATCATCTGACTTCAATTGTTCTTCGGCTTGCTCGTCTTTGCATGAAATTTCTTCAATAATACTGCCCTCAGCAGAAATGACATCCTCTTGTTCCGTCTTTTCTGTCTCATTATTTGAAATAGTATCAACCCTATCTCCATCTTCACTAATAATGACTGAATTATCATCGTCATTAACGGCATTATCATGCTCTTCTTCTTCTTTGGTTAAATCTTGTAGAGTGATACTACCGTTTGCAATGAGTTCAATAGGTTCTAAATCAGTCAGAGCAATCTCTTTTGGATTGGATAAAGGGCGTGAGTTTGGTTTAATAAATGCTAGTGGCGGCTCTTTCGGATGTACAACATCGTCATCTTGTCTCTTATCATTATTCACATTGGGCCAATATCTATCAGCCGTATCTCTCAAGAAGTCAATCCATATATTCCAATGTTCTTTCCTAACATACTCCAATGGTGTACTTCCTCGTGAATCCATGAGACATAGTAACCATGGATCTATATGCAGTAATAGTTGTATTATCTCAAAGTTTGGACTTGCAGTCCAGAACGCGTCATGTAAAGGCGTTCTACCGAAGTCATCTACAACTTGAACAGATGCATCTGCTTCAATTAAGACTTGAATCATTGCATAATCACCCCGTCGACATGCCGCATGGAGAACTGATTCTCCAAACTCATTGCAGGCATTTGGATGAAGACCGGCATCTAGGAGAGATTGAACTGTAGATATATCAGATGAACGAATGGCCTTTGTTAGTGCCACACCATAACTTGCGGTTTGATATATTGTCGGAGTATTATAATAACCACATTTCAAACTAGAGAAGGTTGTACCCGGATACCCTCTTGCTTGTAATATACATTTGATAAAATACTCTTGTGGTGATAATGTATTCTCTTCCTCCGTATTGCTTTCATCATTATCTTCAACTGACTGTGGTGCATGAAGATTAGTAGTAGAAATATCTTCTCTTGTTGGCGGCTCAACATCCTCTTGTTCCTCACCAACAGGTAACGTTGGCGCCTCATTCTTTTGTTTTTGATGCTCTTCTTCTTGTAGACTTGAGCCACCATCACCACCGCGACCAAATATAGATGTTACACTATCCCATATATTCACTCCGTCGGTCTGTTGCGATGATGATACCCTTTCAATCTCATCTTTATTACTTTTCTCCAATATAACAGAATCATCATCATCATTTTCATCTCCATTCCTCAAATGACGTATAACTCGCTTTAATGTATCCTCGGGCTTTTCCATTGATAATATAGTAGTATCATCATTCCTATATTCATTTAATAAATGTTCACGATGTTTAGAATTTGATTTCTTATTTGTTTGTATGGTATGTAGTAATGTTGATAATTCATTTTGTATTACTTGTATTTGATAGTTGTGTATTTGCTTTGTTGATTCTTCCTCATCATTAGTATTATGTTGTGTTTTAGTTGTAGATTGTGCTTTTGCAGCTTCTTCATACTTTGCCTTCCATTCATCTCGTTCTCGACCAAATTCGGATATCTTCTCGGCTGCGGTCTTAAGATTCATTGACAGTTGAGATACTAACTTCTTCTTATGTTCCATCTGTTTATCCTTCTTTACATTTTGACGTTGTAATTTACTTATCTTATTAATGTAGTGGTCTTCTGTTAGTATCATATCATCATCTTCTTGGTTGTTGTATTCCTCATTGGGACTTATATCCATTGATATAGATCTTTGTCGATTGGTTAAACTATCATCAATTTCACTAGTATCTCCTCCTCCATCTAAAGCAGCAGAAGTTAGAGTCTGAACATTTGCTGTCAAGGTTGCATTCAAGTTTTCCAATCTTTCAATTTCAAGTTCATATTCATCCATTGCAACTATCATGGCATCATACTCTTCTTGTTTTTGTACCACTGTTTTGGTTATATTATCCTGAGCTGGTTCTTTAAGATCCATATATTGAATATCAATATCATCATTGCTTATGTCATTTTTTGTGGTAGTACCAAGATGGGTATGTCGGCGTAGCTGTTGCATGCTGTACTAATAAAGCCGCACTCACCGGCAAGTATTAAGGATATCAGGGAGAATACTTGCGATAGAGGTAACTTAGTGCATCCATCAGGTATGATTGAGATCGGCCTCTAGAGAGAATGCTAGGGCTCGTCTATTTTAACCTTTTTCTTTTTCTGATTCCCATATTGAAGCCTCGATGTCTCCTCTCTCTCACACCTTTGACGACTCAAGCTTTGTATATAGAGGTTTGAACATATCATAAATGAACCTCACACGTTAGAGAGAAAGCCTGGTAATCATACCCCGCATAGGGGTCCGGTAGATATACTATACATAAAAGGGTATCCTAAACATAAGTGAATCTCAAATCTTTCATACATATGCTCTACGTATTGCTCTGTATTTGTAGTTTGTTATCATTTAATATATTCTCATTGACATTGAGTGCTCATACTTTTCTTTCCAGGCGTCTCTTTCATTCTCCGTATCTTTTATCTTATCTGCTGCCGCTTTCAAGTTCTCTGCTAATTGAGATACGAGTTGTCTTTCAATCTTTAGCTTCCTCGTCAACTTTCTTATTGTCTTTTGCAGCTTCTCTTCATTGAGGACCATATCAACATATATATCCTCTTCTTCCCGTTGTGCCTTATCAACCATCAGTTGAGCCACCTTTTCTGTTAATGATACATTTACTTCTTCTAGCTTTTGCATATCTCTCTCGTAATCTTTAATAACTGTTTCAAATGTAGATATCTCGGGATCTTCTTCTTGTAATGCATTGGTATCTGCTGTACAATCTCCAATGTCATCTCGGCATAGAACGTCGTTTAATGCGTCGAGTCCTCTTTTCACATCCTCTTTTAATGCAAATGATACCCGATGCATATCATAATGATGTTCATGTTGTGGTATCCTTTCATCTTGACTTCGTTCTGACCTACTAGAGCTCTCACTACTGGATCTGCTCATACTACATGTAGTACTAGACCTATCATCATCGTTGTTCCTTTTCTTTAGGATAGAACATGGTATAACTACTTGATGTGGTGTTTCTTTTGATGAGGAGGATAGGATACTCTCATAATCGGCGGAGTTTGTCGGCATACTTTTGTATCGGTTTAGAGTTTTGTTGACGATGTTTAATGCTACTAATATAATGTCTCTTCAATCGTTTGCTGTTTATTATGAGAGCACTGTTTCATGAGGCGCTCGCTTCTCATTGCAGTACCAGAGGTGCACTTGAAAGATTAATTAAGGTAAGAAAGAATAATATGCCCAAATCCTTCGTAGTGAGATTCGAGGTCTATTTTTTCACAACTTAATCATCAAGCGGCCCCCTCTAATAGACTTAGAATAACCATGGCAACGCACGCGGAAGAAGGATTAAAGGGGAATAAGAAGGGCGTACCGGTGTGGACGTTTGTTAAAAATGCCAGTCTCGCCATTACAATATTTCTATTCTTCTTCACAATTGTCTTAGTTTTAGATGCTTATAAATTTGTATCAGTTCGGGTAAGTTAATAGTATTATATGTGTGTAGATGATTGCAGCTTTGCAATCAAAAGAATACTTTGCTATTACTACCAATTGTATATTATGTGCACTAATATACAATCATCTCTACCCGTATCCCGGATACTAATCATATAACATGCACCAACCATCAAAATACAAAAATATAATCATAGCATGCCAAATTTGCTCGTAAGAAACTCCTTCGTACCCTACAATATATGGATCCATCAATTATCGAGGCACATACTGGTATGAAGGTACTATCAAAGGAAGACTTTAATAACTTACAAACTGATCTTGAAAAGGCGAGAAAGGATGTACGTGAAATGAATACCAAAGTACAAGAGAAGTTTAGTGATGTACTTAAAACCTCAATGGAGTTACAAAATATGAAACAGGATATTGAAGAGTTGAAGAAGTTGATTGCTGAAAAAGAAGCAGCAGCTCCACCACCGGCACCTCCGGCGGAAGCTGAAGCACCTAAGGCAGAGGCTGAAGCAGCAGCAGGATAGGATATGATAGTTTTGATGTGATGGATGGCTTTAGGAGATATCATTAAAACCTCTTATATGAAGATGATATTGTTTGGTTGTAAATTAGAATCGTGGAAAGGGAAAGTGGTGGAAAGTCAAGGAATTAGATATGGGGATTATAAGTAATTAAAGTATTCTATCTCCAAATTAACTTTAACTAGAGCTGTCGATGATTATGAACATAGTCTAATCATCATCTATTCTCTCATAAAAAAGCATATCATCGTCTATTCTCTCATACACAAAAGCTATTTTGCCTTCCGCAATCAATCGACTATGGTAGGGTAATGGTGTACCCTTCAACCCTGCACTCTGTTTAAAGTGTCGTGTATTAGAGTGAAACCCCCTATTTATCTATTTATATCTAGTTGACAATTGACAAACATATTATATGGACACTTTCGTAGCAACTCAAATAATTTAATTGATTATTACCACTAAATAAGAGTCACATTGACACACACAGAAATTGTGTGGACGCAACTCTCTAATAACCACCCTATTAAAGGGTAAAAATAGTACACTATTACATTTCAAATCCCAGCTTCCCCTTCTATCTTTCTAAAATCATATCTTCCCATTATACCTATGCCCCCTCAGCTGCCTGCTCAGCACGGCACTTCTTCCAGCATTCCAAATCGAATAGTGCACAAGTTTCACACTCCCAGGGAAATTCCTTGGTTTGAATTGCCATATAATCGGGTAAAGGACCAGTTGGACGATGTGCGTGTGGTACAAATAAGATATCCTTTATAATTGACAAGACGCAAACAGGTGTGGCAACAACGAATGAAATCTTAATCCATTTCCACATCTCAGCAACCTCCTCGGCATGACTGTGTTGTGTGGCATCCATAATTTCTTTTTGACGACGTACACGTGCACGAAGTTGGGCAATTGCCTCGGCCTCCATCTCAGCCTCAGATCCCATCCTTGGTACTGTTTGGTTGGATCGGCGCTGGGAGATCATGGCACCCCTTCGGGCGACAATGGACGACCTTGATAAGGCACGTGCTGCAAACATTATAGTCCTTCTTTAATAATTGTAACCCAATTGTTTAATGATGTGGTATTGTTGAGAGAGAGGTTTAAAAGGTGAGAATGTGTTTGTATATAATATAGTGATAAATAGTAATATAACAATATAAAGAATCCCCGATATAATAATAACAAAACAGCTCCGCTTTAAACATTTTGCAATGGCAATGGTATATAACAATTCCCCTAGATACATCTTTAATTTTCCTTCAGTTTTGATTTTGCCAAAACTCGTGTGCAAATTTATTGGAGCTGAAGCTGCCCGAATCTGTCGACGTTGATATTATATGGTATAATCCCTCTACATCACCTTTAGCAATCGAAGGGTATATGTATTCAACGTAGTGGCAGCTGCAAACATTGATGCCTATAGGTACTTCAATAGCCCAACCATCAAAAATTAATTTATGCAAAACCAAATCTCATCTTCTAGCGAGCCGTTTACGCCCCCTCCACCGCCATAATTCGTATAAACACCACCATCCTATACTATCTTACGCCACTGTAATCAATACTTCTTGCTCAGTAAACTAACAACCTTACCTATTGGCCTCACTACCTTCTAACTCAACTTTTGTGCGCATACGAGCTATCGTAAGCTTTGTACTCTATTTTGTGCCATAAGTAGTACGGTAGACGGAGCTCCATAGACAAAGTATTTGCTGTGTTGCAAGTTATTGTTGAGCGGTTTGTTATACTCTGACAGTTATTTTCTACATGATTTCATACATATACACCGCAACATATATTGAGTGTTACTCTTTATGAGTATCTACACCTTCATTTGACATAATATGTACAAATCCCACGCATTACACATACCTTCTATCCATACCAACTATCATTATTCAGTCTCATTGCCATCATCATCCCAATGGTGTTCTTCCATGGATGATCCGTCATCAAACTCGGGAAGAAGCTCAGCCGTTAGCGGATCTAAACCATGAAGTCTCAAGCCCATCATCATTTGCTCAGGCAGCTCATCCTCCTTGTTTCCTTGAACAACAAAGCCGAGGTCAATTGTCAGGACTTGTGTATAACTTCTGACTACTGCCAATATATTCCGAGCTGCTGCACTAGATACAATATCTAAATCTGCCTCAAGATATTCACAAAGCCCGTTCTCAGGTGGTTGATATGTATATGTTATGGGCAATTTGTTCCCAACAATTGCTGGTTTGCCTCCAACTACTCGCTTTACAACCCAGGGTCCTTCGACGACGACTGGAACCATCTTCAATACATGATTCTTCTCTTCTGTATCTGCCAAGAGGAAGTTACACAGTGCCCGATCTCCAGCAGGCATATCTGCCAATGAAGGAAGAGGAGAAGTCAGGTCACCATGACCGTTTCCTCTTCGAAGAAATGGTAGAAATCTCTCTGGAATCTCATTGTACGAGAGAAAGACTCCCCATGGCAGTCGATAGTTGATGATAAATGTTGGTACATCTCTCAACTTCCCCTCTAAGATACTTCGATTACGGCCAATATTAACAGGAGGGTTGTCAGTAAGGAATAAATCACATCCACGAGTTGGGAAAAGATATTCCGCTGATGGTACTTTCTTCTTATCTGCCAAATAGTTAGGTCCACGAACATGAAAGTTTGAACTTTCACCTTCAGACCAACAGTTTAGATGAGATCCAATTTTTGCACCCTCGGGAAACTTTGGAAAGGTCTTTGAATAGGCTGCTTTGTCATAGTTGTCTGATTTAAGATCATCGTCTAGACCCACAAAGTTCTTAACACTCCGCATCGAAGCTTGGATGAGACTGAGACGCTTCTCTTTCAGACTGCTCGTAACATCTAGTGTGCCCGTAGACTTTCGTAATAATTCTCGTCGTGATGTTTGTGCCTTTCGGCGATTAGGAGAAGCTTTATGGGGTGATGAGTCTGGAGATACAATTGTCACATGTTTGGAATGAGAATGACTTCTCTCCTCTTTGGCCTTCTTTTGAATATAGGTAGCTGGGAGGGCTAATCGATAACCTAATATCCCACAACCAAGCCCAAACGCCAGCAATACATCCAGCTGGATATTCATCGCACGACCTTCAAATAGTTTGAAAAGTATAACCCCAAAGATTGCAACAATACCAATATCAATAGGATCGTCTGGCAATAGACCCGTGATCATCGGTATCTTTTTTGATGCATCCTCGTTGGAAGTTGCCTCGTTCTCATCCAAAAGGATCAACCCTGACACTGCTTTGCATTTCTTCTCTTCTGCAGCTCTATTAGCATAGCTCGCTCGACGTCTTGTTGTTACCGGCTCAACGGAACTGGTGAGTGAAGACTTTGCCGTATCCCCAATTGTGCCACGCGATACCACTACCAAACTATCTTCAATACTGTCATGGTCAACTTCTTTCATCCCTTGCTCTTCCTCCATGACGACATCCGTCAATAAGAACTTCTCCAAACACTTTATTAATAATTCCAAAGGCTGTGGAATAGAGTCGGCACTGCGCTTTGCTATAGATGCCAAATCAGCAGACTGTAAAGCATGTATCAATTCAGTGAAAGCATTATTAATAATCGTCTTCCTTCGCTCTGCCACACTCTGAATTAAATCATAATTCGTCTTCTTACTGAATTGACGTTTCTCGGAAAAGATTGACTCATAGTATTCATCCACACCTACCATTATCTGACGTACAAAGGTTGGTGAACTTTGGTGTAAGACTGCGGATGTTCTTCTCAGAGAATCTCCTCCTTTTGATTTCTTATCATTACTATGAAAGACACTGTCCAAATCTGATGTTAAATTAGATGTTTTAGGTTCTGAATTGGTAATGTATTGTGCCACCTCGACAGGTTTATGTAATACCTTCTCCAAACTCGACAATACTGTTGATACCGACGATGTACGTTTGTGATGATGTCCTCCTCCTGAAGTAACACTACTAGTTTTACTTCCCTTACTACTGGGTAGCTCTTCAAGCACTTTACTAACTTCATAATACCTAACAATGTCTTCAGCATGAGAACGCATAGCACTAGCCAAATGTCTCATATCGACATACCGTTTAGAGATATGATATTTTTCCAACTCTTGTACTTGTTGTGATTGTGTAGACAATCTGGATTTACTCTCATTGTCAAATTTAACTTTATTAGTGGATTGGACTTCTAATATATAATCAGTTTCAATTGGAGATGATATTCCAGATAACTTATGCATAACAGTTTCATCATCTGAACGACGTATGTCTATTTCAGTGGCCTTTATTTGGAGTGTACCTCTCATTAAGTTTGAGTGCAGGATGGCGTTATTATCACCCCCTTCACTACTTTCGTCATTATTAATTATTGCACTCATAATATTAGTATGGTGTTTAGTAGTTGCTGTATTATTGTATGTTAACTTATTATTCGTTACCTTGGGCTGATGACAATGGATGCAACTGAGAGAAGGTAGCAACAGATTAGCACACCGAAGGCACCGCAGAGGATGATGATTCTGCCGATTATTTATGATGATAGGCGAGTTATTGTTATTGTTGTTGTGGAAACCAAATCTTTCAAAAGAGTACTTCCACACTGTATTCTCTTATCACCAATTGCCATTCATGAATTGCAATTATTGCTTTTTTATGAGAGTAGTGTGGCGGGGCAGAGGGCGGTGCCCCAAATTATAAGGTACCCCCCCTAAATTCGCTGCTTTTCCGCTTTGCATGCCGCCTATCGTATCCCTGAAACAACTTTGCAATATACTTGCAACTTTCAATATACTGAACATATAGAGTTATGTCGTTTGTACGTCATGTTAAACTGCGTGTTCCGTCGGCTACAGCAAGGTATGTAATTCTCTTACCGTGATGTGTTATCTAACAATTGAAATTAATTAACTTGCAAAGCATATGCAGTTATGTGTCAATTATCTATGTATCGTCGTATGCATAAACTGCAAATCATTGTATATTGTTTAGTTAACTAATTCATTCAAATACAACCTTTTTTACTCATAGGCCGGGTCCAGCCATCGGTCAAGGTATGTATACATACATTAATTTTGATATTGATGTGATGTGTGTTATTGAGAAATCAAAATACAAGTATGCAAAAAGGATATCAATTATTAGGATTGTATAATACATGCATACTAGATGTTTTGAAAGCAATGCCTTTCAGAAAGGATGCACATCATTGTGCATATGATATGTACTACTTTATGTTATGTATTACTTTGTGCATATGATATGAATCACAATTTTGACACTTCATCTAAACCACAATTTGCTACTCTTTCTCTCTCTTAGCCCTCGGTCCATTGGGAATTAACATGGCAGAATTCTGTAAACAATTTAATGAAAAGTCAGAACCAATGTATGAAAAGGGTGTGCCATTACAAGTACTATTAAGTGCATTTAGTGATAGATCATTTAAATTTGAAGTCCGATCTCCACCAACAAGTTACCTCGTAATGAAGGCAGCAGGATTAGATAAAGGACCAGCACAACCAAATCCAGAGGAGGCAAGCGGATATATAACGCCAGAACAGGTTTATGAAATTGCAAAGATTAAGCATAGTGATGAGATGATGTGGCATCGTCCATTAGAGGGTGTGGCCAGGAGTGTTGTTGGAACTGCTATATCTTGTGGTATACAATTAAGAGAGTCTAATTGGGATGAAGATGAAGGTGATAGTAGTAATGGTGATGAAGAAAACAATGACGATGGAGGAAAGAGTAAAAAGAAGAAGGAAGGAAAGGGTAAAAAGAGATAACTAAAAGAGCTACTTAATTTTGTTTTCTATTGAATGCACACACTTAGATATTACCTTCGTTAATACTCTGTCACAGAGATAGAAAGCTTACTAGATCCTATAGTAGTATACAACAAGATTATTTTCTTAAGACGGAAAGTGCGTACAACAAAAGATCCCCTAAAAGAGTGGAGCTTTATTTTGCAAGATCTGCTTTTATTCTGCCATCATCTTTTCCAATTGCTTCATCAAAACAAATGCATCCACTTTACCAGACTTGTCCTTCGTCGTGGCAATCATCTTCTTCAAGTCCTTCATTTTCTGTGATGCACCTGCGCTTGCATCCTTGCGCAACTCACGCTCACGCATCTGTCTCACGCCATTATCCTCGCCCTCGACAATCTTGTTAGTTCCAGGTGTGGTAATACCAGGAGAGAATAGTGCCATGGGAGATAATGAGGGATAGTTGCCACCATTTCCACCCGGAGTTCCAGGTAAGAGAGTTCCCATAGAGGAGGGGGCAGTTTGGGCACCTCCCTTGGAAGAAGGAGTACCTACAAGCTTGTCAATAAACATTTTACCCTCTGCTGCCTTGTGTTGATATACCTGATCAAGGGCAGCATCATCCTCACCTAACTTATTCTCCTCATTCCATTCCAAACTTGATCCAATAAGTGGCTTGGCAACAACAATATCCTTCTTTGAACCAGCCCTGTTCTTATTAGTTGTACCACTGCTGCCATCAGTACCATTCATAAAGTCATACAAAGAACTAGACTTTTCATCATGGATGGGAATATCAGCATCCCAATCACTCTTACCACTCTCCTCCAATGTAAATGTTCTATTAATAATAGCAACACTTACACGTGAGATACCAAATCGATCTTCCTTAATTTCATAGTCATCTTTCTCCTCCTCACCGTACATTTCAAGATTGTCAGGCTGGGCATAGTCTGCCCTATCAATACCAACATAGAATGATTCTTCCGAATTTACACTCCAATCATCATTATTACCAATAGAATCATCATCATCATCATTAATATAATTTGTTTTATTATTCTCAAGATTGGACATTAATCCTGATAATTCGACTCCGGTGGCACCTGCCGTGGCCTTTTTGATTTTACGTGATTCCTTCTTATTCTCGGCTTCTTGACGTTCACGTTCTTGTTGCTCAATGAACATACGTCGTTGGGCGTCGACAGAGAAGTCTTTGAGACCACCAAATGAGGAGGAGGCTGGTTGTTGTTCTGTACTCATGATTTATTGTATGTTTTGATACTTGTTTGTTTGTTTTGTATTGCAAAAGGATACCCTAATACCTTAGTTTTTTGACCATGTAATATTAACACCGAGGGCAGCTAAATCCTATTAACAGCAACCTATTGAGGATAACACAGTAATAGAAAGAGTGATTGCAACTAATAAACACTACTACTTGCTGATGAGCAAGGGCAGTTGATGCAATACACTTGTGCCCAAAAAAGATACCACTCGATTCTGGAAACTTTAGAGACCACCACCAATTGAAGCGGTGTGCATATCGCATCTTTAGCTAAGCCCTTTTGCTGTTGCTACAAATTTAGCTGAGCCCTATACTTTCACAAACACAACAAACAATGCTACCTAGGTACGATATAAAGGAGTCTGGTGTTGATAGGGTTTAGTATATCTATATCAAAAGCATGAGAGGATATCAACGAGGTCGTCCATCAGTCGCAAAAAGCAGCGGCGGCGGCGGTGGTATGAAATCACACTTCACAAACATATCATGGAATGTCAAATCACTCGAAAATAAAATGAAGCAGCGACAACATGATTATAATGCTCGTGGACGACAGCAACAGCGGCCTACACCCCAACATACTAACAATAATGAAAGACAGCGTTCCAACAGTGCCAACAATGATAAGAAACAATCAGATAAGAAAAATTTACTAATGATAAACTACTCCAAACATCATGAACAACAACAACGACAAGCTTATAACAAGTCGGTATCATCATCAGACTCGGGTACTGATATTGTACCACCCTCAAACAACAATAATAATGTAGCTCCACCCTCTAAATCACAAAGGGGTAGAACATCAAAGCTTAGTAGTCGTCCATCATTCCTACCCCGAGTAGGACGTCATACTAACAACGACGAAGAGGAATTTCACATGTCAGGCGGTGCCAACTACTTCACTCCACACAACTCATCCTCTTCCAACAACAACAACCGTCCTCGTATAACCAATCGTCTAAAGAGACTGCATAATCCAAACGGCAGTGAATGGATATTACCAATAAATTACAAATATAATATACGAGTTGATATTTGGTTATTATTAAGTATAAGTAGTTGTGCTGCTTTATCTTCTATTGGGTTAGTCTTCTCTTCAAATGCAACTGGAATAGAAATTGGTAATAGTCCAAAGTATGCATTATCAACATGTATACTTTCGTTTACTATTAGTTTAGTTATTAGTATTGGATTACGATATGCACCATTACGTATGGGATTAACTACAAACATTATGCCCTTACCTACTACCCTCTCTTCTTCGTACAATAATCATCGGTCTAACAGTAAGAGATTCTGTTTAAGGAAAGGACAGCAGTTATTACTATACAAAATGAATATAACATATGAGCTGTTGTTACTGAGCTTGTTGTGCTTACTTTGGGTTATTGCTTTACCTATTATTGTTAATGGCGAAGTTTATTATATGGTAAGTCTTCTTTGTTCTTGTTCTTGTTGACGCTGTCGTTCAGCAGCGGCAATGTAATCAGCAGCCAATACATCCGCATCAGGATCCTGTCCACCCCCGAAGTGTTTATTCGCTTTAATATCTGGTGCTGGTAGGAACAGGAATGATTGTTGATCATTACTCTCATCATCGGAAGCATCCTCAACAACAACCCTGTTTCTGTTATTAGTAGTAGCATTCTGCTGGTGTTGTTGTTGTATCATTAAATAACTCTCAACATCATGTTCATCCTCATCTTCATACACAGTGACATCCTCAAGCAATAATCTACTATTCCTACTACTACCTCCCCTGCTACTACTACCACTTTCACCTTCACGAGTAGCACTATAATAGTCCAAATATCTCAAACATAGGTCACAACCCAATAGAAAGTTTATCCAACATGTATAATATAACATACCAACATTATTTCCCGGCCCGCCATTACTTGATGAAGTTATTAATCCAGTATTGATTGATTGGATTAGTAATGTTAGTAGGGCACAGATTGATGATATGTTATTCCGTTTGGATAGACTAACGATGTTACTACTACTTCTACTACTACTGAATCGATCACGTTGTAAGGATGTCATATAACTCAATCGATAAACACCGGCAACTACAAAACAAAGTAATAATTGTAATAAACCACCAAATATAATCGAAAGTAATGCATATTTACAATAGTTTGTTGATCGTAACAAACCATTGGAACACGATGGACTATTGTAAATAACAATAGATGATGATAGTAATATCAGAGTGTTAATGAAGAGTAATGACCATCGTTTTGTATATGTATTGTTTGGTGTATTGCTACTACTTGTTGTTGTACTAGCTTGATTATTGTCGTCAGGACTACACTGTGACTCTCCTCTTGAGGGATCAATATTCTGATCAATCTTGACAATACAACGTCTATTATATGACGTATAAATATCAATCCATAGGTAGATACATAGTATAGTTGATATGTAGGATGAATAGAAGATGTTTGCATTATATATTGATGTACCTGACATTGCCAATGGTATGTTACCATTCTATTGTTCACATGTGTGGTGTTGAGAAAGAGATATAGAGTGAGTGAGAGATGAGTCAAGTGTCAAAGTTAATAGTCAGGAACCTATTGTCAATCAGCCTCGAGACAACCCTCAGAAGCGACAGTCGATGACGAGACAATCTAGTCAACCATTGTCTAAAACCATTCCTCAAGGCATCTCAAACTCAACCTAGCTCTTCACACCGTCACTTTCCTCCGGCCCCGGAGCAAACGATCGACACAGCCTTCCAGCCAGTCTTTCCCCCGCCCCCCCCCCAAGCGACCTTACCCCCAACTGCTCTCGAGTCGGCGTCATCAGCCGTCATCTCATATGTACTTCCGACTCAGCCGTCATCTCAACCGTCGAACAAAACAAAAACA
>Ga0214481_100167_pt1 | contig 32904 bp, 30 predicted proteins | sample M1_20Mar14CPVII9_4_FD_165057 | JGI IMG/M metagenome (GOLD analysis project Ga0214481, IMG submission 165057) | Marine eukaryotic communities from Monterey Bay, California, United States - M1_20Mar14CPVII9sort6BwellG10 | ecosystem: Environmental > Aquatic > Marine > Unclassified | place: USA...
AGATGGTGGCGGTGAAGACATTGTATTTTGCATTGGCATTGGAGGTGGAGGGGGTGCATTGGCGCCAAGTTGTTGCTGCTCTATACCTCCTACTCCTCTATTATTAGCCCCGGGTAACGGTGGTCGTTTACTACTCTCACCAACACCCGGACTTTGATCCATTGGAGGAGGTTGCTCTATCATAATATTATTATGCTGTACCGCATCATCAGCTTTCATTAATTCCTCCTTCTGACTTAACTTCTTCCTATGTTGATATGGTAATAACTGTGGACTTTGTTCATCAATTTCTGGTCCCATCATTCTATTGCTACTTCTGTTGTTTCCACGAATTGGTAGTATATTAGTATCTTTTCTATTGATTGGTTTTTCAGGTGTTTGTACAAAGGATCCGGTATCACTCAAGTCTGCCGAGGGTGATTGTCGTAGGAACATATTAACATTATTTGTTTTGGGTGATAGATTGTTTATACTTGATGTTGTTGATGCATTCCTTTCTATGAACACTGTATATAAATCATGTTTTAATAAGCATACCCCCGAAAAGAAGAGACGTTAGGAACATATCATGTGCACCTCAGCATCAAACGATAAACCCAATCAACTCAGTCCAACAAATTCCAAACACAACAAAAACACACATCAAGAAACGTACCTAAACTACCAGCACCCTCCTCTGTATCACTATCATAAAATCTAGGCATTGCCGCTGGAGGTGATGTAGTTTTACTATTGATACTACTACCGCCAGCTCTATCGGATGTATCCTTCATCGTGTTTACTGATACCGATCCTATTTTGGGTTTGGAGTTTCAAAGGATGATAATAGGAAAGAAGAATAGGGATTGTTTAAGTTAGACATATACTCAAACCCATCCTACCAACAAACTTGAATGTTACACAACAGCATACACAACATCTTATATATATATAGACTTACCCAACGGACTAGAAGGAAACTGTTGACCACCAATACCACCATTTGAATCAGTAACACATGACAATGGAGGTGGTTTAGGTGATCGTTGTTTAGGTGAATTATTAGCAGAACCAGGACCAGAAGTAACATTGCTACCATTGCTGCTTGTTCTAACTCTTGGTGGTCTATCCATATAGTTAGAGTTATTAGTTGAGTTGGTGGTAGAATGATTAGAGGTAGAATGGCCATTCAAACTGTTATTATCTTTGGATGATACAGATAACTTTTGTGATGAGTTTGATGATGATGATTGTATCTGTAATGCTGCTACATTTACATTACTCCCATTATTATTATCAGCTGTTGTACTCTTGGAAGAAGAAGATTGTAATGGTAAACTATCACTTAACATTGATATATCATTCTTATTCCCTTCTTTATTAATTTCGATGGTGATCTACTCCTCGTTACACTACTACCACTTCTAATAGGTGATCGGGGTAACATTTCCTTAGCCCCGCGAGATGAATTGGGTCTATTATAATCTCTTCCTCCATTATTATTATAATCCCTTCCCCCACCCGCAGGTGGCATACCTTCTTCATCATTTAATCCGACTGGCATTAACCGTCCCCACGGCAAAGTTAATGGATCTATAGGTGTTGGTGAATGTATACCATCTTGTGATTGTGTATCGTTCATGTCTAAATTGTCATCATCAAATCCTATACATAAAGAGAGATGGTGTGGATTAGATTAGTAAGAGATTGATATAGAGAAAGGGTATAAGGAAATGTTACCCCGATCACCTATTAGAAGTGGTAGTAGTGTAACGAGGAGTAGATCACCAAGTCCTGGACGTAAATCTGGTGAAAGAGATGATAGTTTTAGTCAATCACCAACACCAAATGTAAATTTCTTGGGTTTGAAGAATTTACTGCCGAGTGATCGATTTAATGAATATATTTTGGGACGTAGTGTCAAGGTAAGATGTTGTTTTTGTTTGATATGTATTTGAATGGTTTGTTGGGATATTATTATATGAAGGCTGGAAGGTGTGATTTTGGTTGCCTTTAATACCTGTGCCTCAACCTATTCGCTTCCCCCTCTTAAAATCCCCGCCGCAACTATTCAATAATATTAGGCTGACGTCTCAGCTCAAAAGTTAGATGTACCACCCCCAATCCAAAGTGAATCATCAACCAACAACAACATAGAAGAATTAGAACAACGTGCCAACGCAAAGCGTAAACGACATGATTATGTTCATGCCATGATATCCAATCGACATTGTAAGGTATACTGCTTACTAAGTGGTACTATTGGTAATAACAACAAATCAAATAATAAAAGCAGCAGTAGTCCATCACCACCCGAGATGGAGGTGTTTGTAGAAGATACCTCCGGAAATGGCACATTAATCAACGGTACGACATTATTACGACGTAATGAACGACGTAAATTACACACTGGTGATGTCATCTGTTTATTAAATCCCAAATTACTATCCAAGAAGTTACGTTCCGTAGCCGAACGGAAAATGTACATGAGTCAATATTCCTATGTATTTGTGAATTTATATGAACAGGAGGCTCGACATGGGTGGGGTGTGAATAGTATGTTGAGTAATAGTATGAGTAGGAGTAGTTTCAGTGGTGGTGGTGGAAGGATGAGTAACCTTAGTGGATCATCTCCTGGTAGGTCTACGGCGAAGAAGAAGGGTGCCGTGAACCCTCGTGCTACGAAGTGTCATTCTATACATACCAAGGGTAAACGGAGCTTGTTTAGTTCAGCTGCCGGAGGTGGGAAGAAGGTACCAATACATCAACTCTCATCATCAAGAAAGAATAATGGCGGTGGTAGGAGTAGTCTAGGTTCATTTCTCAACAAGTCAAATCTACCCTCCTCGAATAACAACAATACGATATCAACATCATCACAACGACGTCGAGTGGAAGAAGAATATGATTTACGTGATCTCCTCGGTACAGGCACATGCGGTGAAGTCCGACGTGCCATACACCGCCGTACCGGTGAAGAACGTGCCATCAAAATCATATCAATCGGTGGACGTAACGCTCAAATGCCTGGCATGTCAACTGAGAAGTTATCATCTATACAAGCCGAGGCACAGATATTACGTAGCTTAGACCATCCGTACATTGTTAAGTTATTTGATATGTACATATCACCCGGCAAGGCTATATATCTAGTTATGGAACTAATCAGGGGTGGAGATTTATTCGATCGTATAGTTGAGAAGGAGCGGTATACCGAGGTACAGGCACGAAGGTTATTCAGGAGGATATTAACGGCTGTTTATTATCTACATGAAGAGCGGGGTATTGTACATCGTGATTTAAAGCCGGAGAACATACTAGTTGTGGATAGGAGGAATGATGTTAATATCAAATTGACAGATTTTGGATTAGGTAAGTTTGTTCTATATTATGGGGTGGGGATTGGGAGGACGTGGCATATTTGTCAAGAGCCCTTCACTAATATCTTCTTTGTCTACCTCTTCTTCCACTGTATTTCATAGCCAAGAACATGACAGCCGAGGGTCTCAAGACTTTCTGTGGTACGCCTCAATACTTTGCACCCGAGGTATTACGCCGTCGACACACTGTCAAAGGTGATGGTCGATACGGGAAAGAGATAGACTGCTGGTCGATTGGTGTCATCCTTTTCATCCTCCTTAGCGGTTCTCCTCCCTTTGATGTAAGTGCCGGCTTTGATGCCGTTGCTAATGCCAAGGTTGCATTCTATGACGATCAATGGAAACATGTATCAAGTGAGGCACGTGATTTGGTAATGAGATTGTTAGAGAAGGATCCACGGAAGAGGATGAGTGTACGTGATGCCTGTAGACATGCGTGGGTATTAGTTAATGATGGGGATACACATTGCCATCCACTCCACGATCCTGTCGTTGCCAATGTTAGTGGTTCGGATGCTATGACAGATGTAGCAAGCAAGGACATTGCAGAAGCTCAGAATAACAATGAACAGAAGAACAATACAACATCTCAACAGGATGAAAAACCTGCCAGCTCGGATGCCCCATCCAAGCCCCAATCAAATCCTCCATCCCAGGAGAGACAGATTTGTGCCCCTGTTGATGCCAATGCACTAAGTCCAAAGCCAAACGCCGTAGAACAGAATACAAAAAAGCCTGCTAATCAAAGATTTCAGTCAATGTCAGCTCCGCAACTATCTAAAGATGAACGTAAACCTTCCATATGGCCAGTAAATCAAAATGATAAGGTTGCCACCAAGGTAATTCAACAAGCATGTGAGGATTCTCAACCTTCTCCCAATGGCAGTCCTATTAAGAAGAAGCAGCTCTTTAATGAATCCGCTGCAGCCGCCGCTGCTGCTAAGGCATCTAATAATAATGATAACGTTACGGATACAACCAAGAAGATGACCAAGCAGGGAGTGGAATCAATTAAGGCTGCTGGGAATACTCTTCCCACTCCAGTAATCAATAAAGAATCACACCTCATTAAGAAAGTAGCCGCACCTAAGAAGAAGGTCCAAAGTACTCTATTCCCAACAGCTAATAATAATACAAGCAAACAACAAGCCAAGGCCACTTCGACAAATCCGCCAGCTGCCCAACCCCAAGTTGGACAAGACAACCAAACGAAGAAGAGAAAGGCAATTGATTTGAAAGCGGTGGGTACCCCGTCAGTTACACCGCCTGGAACCGAGTCGAATACGAACAATGTTGGATTGGTCTTCCAGCTCAATAAGAAGATCAAGGTTGGTGGGAAGAAGAAGAATGTTTCTCCTGGACAGCAGGCTGAAAGTTCAACTGCCGCCGCACCGGAAAAGAAGAAGGCTGAATTGTCAGAAGACGAACTAGAATCGGATTTCAGTGATGATGAGGGTGAAAGTCTCTCCAAATCTCCAATGACTGATAAGAAGCCACTCGAGAAGTACCTACAAAAGAGAAAGATGGAGAGTATAGAGAGCTCCGCTAGTGCCGCCGCCATTGGGAAGAAGAAGCCCCAGAGTACACAAGAAGAATGTGGCTCTTATCAAGGGCAAACAAAGTCTAGCCAAGAGTCTAGTCAAGAATCTCGACGAGTATCAAAGTCTCCACAGAATCCACTCAAATCAGAAGAAGGTGAGATACCCAATAATAATAACTCTACCACTACCACCACAAAGGGCAAGGAGAGAAAGATGAAGCAATCGTACTTATTTGGAAAGCCTCCACCCCCGAATAACGAGCTACCAAATGGCACCGAGGCAAGTAATGATATACCCGCTGCCGCAGATGAGGACGAGGATACCAAGGCAGTAGAGTCTCAGAAAATGCAAATAGACAGAGAGGTAGAACTAGAACGTCAGCCAACAACAGAGTCCAATGGCAGTGGTAACAGTTCTACTTCTGCTCCCAAAGGAAAGCAACGATCTATCAAGAGTTGGTTCGCTCCAAAGAACTGATTAGATTGTTACGCTTGTATGTATCATTTGCTTGTATGTGGTGTTCAGTAGTCTAAAGAATAGAGTATTAGTATGAAAGGTCTACTCAATCATTTATCATGAATAGCATGTATTAATCTCCTTAGTGTTAACTCCTCATACCCGCGATACCAACTGATACCAACTTCTATGAGAAATTTCTCGACCGTCCCCTCATATACAAAATAGAGTTTACATTTATGAAAACTTAGAGATAATCAGATAATAAAAAGACATCTTCCTTATCGATCGTGCTATTTGCCGTGGCGTTATTGCAATGCGGCGGTCCATATCACATATCGAGCAGTGTCAGTATATAGCCTTCTTCATAGTTAACATTGGATTGCAACAATTTGCAAATACAAGCATAGCCTACACGAACTTCCTTCAAAGTGCACCGACATATTATAGACCGACATAATGACACAGACAGATAATAACAATCTAAGTAACAGTATAATAGAACAAGATTCAGACTATATATCACGACGATTAAGTGAAGTTAATAGTATAATATTAGATGGGTCAAGTTTTCATTTAGAAGATGGATTAGAATCTAGTGACCAGCTTCTTGAAAACGGTAGTGATGATAATGATACACAATCTCAAAATAAGATTGATGAACCACAAGATAATGAACAAGCTGTTATAACAACACCACTTCGTCTATCTGATTCAGATGATGTAAAAGAATCATCATCTACATATGAAGAAGAACCATTAACAATACCTCAATCAACACATTCCTTCCTATTTACTGAACCACCTAACACCCTTGATTGCAATTGCAAGTGCAAGTGTTATCAGCTTTTGGAATTCTCAGGTACCTCCTAGCTTCCAGTAGTGCCCATGGAGTGCTAGGACATCGTTTAGTAGCACAAACTCTGGGTTAAAGGCAATAGAGTCTAATAAAGTGATAATGTTCATGTGTGAGAGCAGGAAGTTAAAATTAAAAGTGATTTTGCAATTTCAATTGAAATTTATTTTCATTTTCTTCAATCAACAACTCTAAACTCGTCAACACTTGATATCGATAATGTCATTGGCATTGCCGTGGACAAACTTTCTCAAAGTTAAACACTTTGAGAAAATCCTCCCAAAGATTACAAGAGGTCCTAATGGAAGGGGTGAAGAGAGAGTGTCGATTAGATTAAGACTTGCCAAAAGCCTTGGCACATTCAAACTAAGTAATAATATTGCTCTCTCTGAATTGACCTTCTCTGTGCCCAATCCATCGCGTGAAGCAATTAAAGATCATGTCACTCTAATGAGCAACGTCATTGATAGTAATGCTGCGCAGCTAAAGGCCACTGGGAACAGTGATGATGCCTTCATTTTACTAAAACAATTGCTTCGTCGAGAGAATTTATATTCATCTCGTCTCACTAGTATTGATGAGATTGACCTACAAGACATTGAGCGTCGGGCAGATTCTATTCTCGAAATCATCACTGGATTAGAGACGATTGACTCGATTGTCAAAGTCATTGTATCATCTAGTCGTGATAATCTCATTTCTTGCATGACTGACACATCTGCTGAGATCATTGCCAAATATAATGATTCGTTTGGGAAATTATCACAAGAGATTGTGTCTGCTATGATGCGTAGCACTGACGAGAATCGAGCTGCAATTGCAGATGTGTGTGTTCTTGCTCAGCAACTGAGCATGGGAGCTATAGAGTCTGGTATCAACCTACGTGAAGAGTTTCTACTCTCCAGTGTTCCTGAATTTGACGCTACCAGAGATATGGTATTTACCAATGTCAGGCAATTAGGTAAACTGGCATCTTACTCCAATGTAAAGTCGATGATGCTACGTCTTTTTTGGGATGTCATTACAAGTGATGATCACAACATTTCATATAATTACGCACATGCTGCAGAGGCTATTATCAAAATGAAAGGAAATAGTAGACTATTCGAACTTGTGAAGAATCAAAATGGCAAGTTTAGTGTTGAGGAGGTTAGTTTAGATGATATTGAGGATGAATGTATGCATGGTGGTGGTGTAATCTATCGCAATTTCGCCTCATATGCTAATTCTTGAGGGCGATTATTCATCTTCATCTTCATTGTCAGCATCTAACAACTTACGATCAAAGATATCTTCACTGCCACTACCATCTTCTTCTTCTTCCCCTCCATTCCCGTCATCTTCTTCTTCGCTACTGTCATCTTGTTCACTACTATCATCTTCGCTTCCATCCCAGTTCATATCCAACTTTGCACAGATTGCCATTTGGCATTCTTTGGGTAGTGACTTGAACTTGTCATCATCTTGCATGACTTCCTTCTCCACATCATGAAGAACCCTCATAATATTTGGTATGTGTTTCACTACTTCATCCTTTGATACACTACTATCTCCACTAATATTCTTACATACTGTGTCCGCAATTGTTTTGTATTCGATATCATTCAATCCCTGTCCCCTATATGCCCCATTCGTCGCTTGGCCTCTTTTCTTTTTGAAACTATCTACTTCTTCATTACAATCAACCACTGTTGATCCCCAAACATTGCCTTCTTCAGTCTTTTTATCCTTCATTACTTTGTCAATTTCTTCTTTTAATCCTCCTTCTTTTGCAACATTCACCGCAGCGGTCCTGTTCAACATTTTGTAATTATTCCATTCATCTGTTGTTGTTAACAAATCACTGCTACCATCCATTGGTTGCAATAGTACATCATCCTCATTGATATCACACATGTTCATTACATCATTCTCTAAGCAACCAGAAGTAGAAGGTGCCATCGTTTCATCAAATGAATTAAATAATGCATTAACTTGTCCCTCCACGGACAAGTTACTAGCCGCAATTTTGAGGCCCTCACTATGTGCATTATTCGCCAATGTTACAGCATTAAACTCTGTACCCTCCTCTGTTGATGAAGATTCCGCGGCGGGTGCAGGTTCCTGATTAGGTGCTGTAGATGCCGAGGCTGCTACCATATTAACATCTTCTTCTGGTTCGGGTGCCGAGGCTGATACCGCGGAATCATCCATTTGTACATTGGGTGAGGTTGATACTCGTGCAGATCCATCAATACGTGAAGATACTGGTGCCGAGTCTAGTGCCATAACATCATCTTCATCCTCTTGATTGGGTGCCGAGGTTGATATCGCGGCATTTGTGGTAGAGGTTGCAACAGAAGGTTGTTGTTGTGGTACGACTTGAACATCATCTGTGTGTTGATTGGTATTACCACGGTGACTACTCTTCTTATTTCCAGCAGTATTTACACGCTGACGGATAGCTGGATTTGGTAAACTAGTATCCTAATCCCAAAAAGTGTGAGATAATTAATTGTAATAAGAGAAATAAATAACAATACAATATAAACATACCTCTTGATGTGTTGGTTGTTGAGATGTTGGTGGTAATGGTGATGGATCCATACCCCAAGAAGTAAGAGTACTAGTGGGAATCGTTCGTGTAGAATGTACAATACAACTAATCCTCAATTCATAAATGTTATTATTATTTCTGGTGATTGATTCTACCCTTCCATTTTTAAATGTAACATCATGTGTGATGATTACATTGATAGCAGTAGAAGATAAACCACCAAGCGTTCCTATTTCATTACTAGTTATCTTCATACTATTTTTCTTCATTTTGACAATAATGCTAGGAGTTGACCCATCGTTTGTAAAACTAACAAGTGTATGTCCTCTGGCGATTTTACTAAACCATTTAGGAAGATTGTTTTGGTCCAAATCAACATTTGTGTTAAAGGTAGCGATTCTCATATTGCTGCTTCTGTTGTTGTTGCTGTTAATACGAACTTTCCGCTATATCTTTTATACCTACTTGTTACTACGATACTGGTATTCCGCCATGAGCGTGCCAAAAGTAATAACACCCAGGCGTATCCTAACAATAACAAACCCAAACTTCTAATCCGATCTAGCCTGAGTAATTAGGCTGTAAATCGCGAGAGGTTATACAATACTATACCTCTTTTCTTTTATCATATCAGCAACTGTAGATATGTCGTCTGGTAAAATCCCCGATCCAAAAGTTGTCCTTGAAAAGATTTATTATGCCTGTATTGGTGCATCAGCACTAGCCGAGGCCAAGGGTTTAAAAGAAGATAACCCAGAGTATAATAAACTACAAACCGCTTTAATTGCAAAGTTAGTAACAGAGTTACAAAATGCCAAGGCAGGTTATATGGCAAATATTAATCTTCCACTGTATTGCAAAGCATTCCCTAATATGATGAAAGCAATCATAGAGACTGTGGAGCAGTCAAATCTCTGGAAGAATTGGGTTGAAACACCATTGGGTACTCCAACATCCGCTAGTCTAATGGAATGTATTCATCATGTTGGATACATTCAAGGTGATGGGTGGATCGAAGGAGGTAGACCACGCATTGGAGTTACAATTGGGAAACATGCAACATTGCATCAATTACTTTTAACACGTGGATTCCGTAGAACCAATGATGGAAATGCTGTATCAATTAAGTTATTCGATTTAGTAAAGAACAATATCTACGCAATGTCTGCATTTGATATGGCAGCAGATCTAAAAAGAATGCAATTTGCTATTCTTGGGATGACTTCTACATCGTCACACGAGATGCAAATTGCTGCCTTTACAAGAGGTCAAACTCCTCGATCAACAATATCGAGGAAGGTTAAAAAGTCACTTATTAATAAACTCAACAAGGAACATGGTGTTGGGGTGCCAAAAGGTGTCTTTGTTAGTCAAATGACTAATTTGGCAAATTTTGAGAGGAGGCAATTGAATATGGAGGGCGACGAGAAGAAGTCGTCTATAGTTCCCGTATCTGTAGCGTTTCTAGTTGCATTAGCAGGATTTTGGGGTGCCGATGGATCCGTCGGGTTCGGAAAGTGCGGAGGAAGTATGCAGCTTTATCAGGCAAACAAGGAATATCTACTTGCTATTGCAGATATGCTTGAGAAGATCATCCCAGACTTTGGTCGACCAAGATTAGATTCTAACAACCGAGGATCTGGAAATAGTAAAGTATGCCACACCATGATATTCAATACCAAACAGTCGGAGAAACTACTTCTATTAGTTGGGGCATTTGATTTAAATCGGCAGCTGCAGTACCTTGTTACACTTGTCCTTCGGTTGGTTGTGAATAACAGGAATGAAATCACATCATATGATAAAACACGTCAATTCCTCAAGAATTTATTAAAGAAGATCCGCTGGTATTATCCGTCAGATAAGAAGGATTGGGCCGTTCCAGATCCAGTACAAGATCCCATTACAATTGCTAATGGAATTGCTGCGATGAATGCTGCAATGGCGGCACCATGAATGAATATGGTTAGGGAAATTAATGTTTAAGTTTTATAATGGGGGTCTATTAAACTAAAATATTACACATTCAAAAGTAATTGCATATGAATATACTAGTTGAGTAATTATTCAATACTATGCTGAGTATCTATTTCCAACAGACAGTCATTCAATCCCAAAACTATAACTACACCCGCAATATCATCTCTCATTTTGCTGCATTGTATCATTTGCAAAATGATACACCAACCACTTCTCCTTCCCAAAAGATGTCAATATCGACTTATAGAGCGGCCTTACTAAAAGTAGCGCTGATGTCACCCCCAAACCTATTACCTCCGAGCATCACAGCAGTGCAAATCATCTTCTTGTTCTGTCCTAATAGTTGTGCATTGAGCATATCCCAATGAGGAGAAATACCAGCAGCCTCGGTAGCCTTTACAAATCCAACAATATTGGCACCACGGTACACCGCAATAGCATTACTATCCTCCGCCTGTATAAATAATATAATAGAAGAAGAGAACGTAATGAATGTCAAGAATTCACATCGAATAACTAAATCTCCCAAAATGATTTACAAAAGCTCACATTATTGGGCTGACGCCGAAGAGTCAAATTGGTGTTTGGTGGAACTTTGCCATCACGGTATTGACATCCCACCAAGGTGAGCTGTGTAGATGTAGAGGCCATCTTATATAAACAATAGATAGTATAGTTTTTTGATTGTTGAGTTGAAGTTGAAGAAACGAAGGACGAATGAAGAAGAAGAAATAGTGAGGTGGTTTTGCAATTGTACATTGCAATATCATACACATCTATTGAATGCAAACAATAAAGGACAATAGAGACTACCTTATTAGATTGTACTGTACAACGAGCGTAGAATAATATTAGACGCAAGAGTATTGATGATTACTATTCCTCACTCTAAATTTCTCTCTCACTGGATTTGGCGATCAAACGAAAACCGCATCACTATTATTTGGTGATGGCAGCGACCACTTCCTTCCTGTCTACTGAGAAACACTATGCCATTCTACTTTGGATTTGGTATTTCAGTAATGAGCTTTGTTTGTTTATTATTGGCATTAGTTGATAATGTACAGAATGGTGAGGTACCGTTTAATGTTAATGTTAGTGTGAGGATTGCACAATATTTGAGTATTGTTATTGCCTTGTTGATGGAGGAGGGTAAGTTTTGTTTAGTGTTTTTTTTTGTGCATAAGATGTGTTCTTTTTTGTGTGTCTGTCTGTTAGAGTGCATAGATGTGCGTATACCGCGGTTTATACAGAGAACCTTCATACACACATATGTATATTGACAATAATATATTCCCCTTTTATAGAATTACCAACAGGACTATACCTACTACGAAGAATATCACGACCATATTTAGCATCAAAATTCCCAGAGATTAAGTACTCAAGTTTCGTCTGTTCCTGCATATTACGTATTACGATGGGTTACTTATTCTTAATTAATGTGATTATTATATTGGCACAGGCAAGCGGAGTGGTTGATATCTTTTATGATGTTTTGGGTAAGTTTTATATTCTTTTGTTTTATGTGCACATGATGTGTACTTATTTTAGACTTAGACTAACACACTTCTCCTTCCTTTCTCCTTCCCATGATTTCGGTTAATCTTAGCCTTGCAATTCATACAACAGTTAGATGATATTGCATTTGCTTTATGCAAGTTGGATGTATTGGGGAAGAGGTTGCAACGTGCATCCATGACTCCATATTATACAGTTGAATTTCAGGTATGTATGTCAATTGTGTCTCTTAAATGAATAGAAATCTATACTTTATATAGCTCCTTTATATCTAACCCCCGCACATTTGTCTCTATCCTCTCTTCCTTTATTAAACAGAAACAAAAGAATGAAACTATGGCACCACTGAAAAGGAGGATTAAGATTTTCCTCAAGGGTGCTTATTTCGTGAATCTTCTTGCGTTTCTGGCAGCAATGGTCGTAGTTACTGTACGACAGAACAATAATTATTATCAGTGTAAAAGTATTACTGTTAGAAGTAAGTGTACTTTGGGCTTGTGCAGTCTTTATCATTCCTATTTCACTGCATATGTAATCTAATGTTACTACTTTTCACACTCATATCAAAGTTCAAGAGGAAGTGTGGGAGGAGGCGTATGTCAAGTGGCCAGAAGACTCAGTGCAACTTGGCTTAGTGCCAGGTACGGTTAAAGAGATGATGCTTGTCTATAGCTGGTTCAATGGAGTGTATGTTATAGATGGTAGCAGGACCAATGAAGGGCGTCCGATTTATGTCGAGCAGAAGAAAACTGATGGAACCCCTTTCGATGGTGATTCCCCCTTTAGCAAAACTTTCAATACACCCATGAACCGTATTGTGCCGGCCGAGATTAAGTACTGTGATGGACATTGGGTATTCACCCATGAGTACATTAGCAAGAGTAGAGTGGAAGAGTTGGACGAATCAAATTGTAACTGGCTTTTACGTTCACCCGAGACTGATACGTATGATTTCCTTGAAGTTGGTGATGGAAAGTGGGAGATCTGGGCTGGAGTTATTAGTGAGACAACTGTGAGCTCTAAATGCAACTTGTGTGAAAATGACTCAGATTGTAATCTCAATGGAGATTGTAATCTGGATACCGGTAAATGTGAGTGCCATGATCATCTCGGTGATAACATCACGTTCATAGGGACACATTGTGAAGTCAGAGTAAAAGATCAATGCCGTACCATCATCTCAGAGGAGGGCGATAGATGGTCAATCGATGTGGCAAGAAACTATTCTTCTGATTTGTTTGAATCATATAGCCGTCCAACTTACATATACGTTGATGGTCTTCCAGAGGATGTGGAGACTGAATCAGACGATCTTGCATTGTTGTACTCGGGAAATAGATGGTTCACTGTGTTTATGCGGGGAGCACAACGCAGCGATGATGTTGCATATTGGGACTGGCAAACGGCAAATTATCATGCATTCTGGTCAGAGGTATATAAACCTGGAACTACCCTCCTCATAAGTGATCCTACCACATTATCTACACCCGTAGGGGTAGATTTTTACTCTTTAGGCGAACAAGGTCATCAGTACGGTCCATTCGGGGTATTGAATCCGATTCATAATGTCAGCGGTCAAGGAGCTTACCGCTGTGAAGGAATCGAAAGTATTTGTTCCTTCTGCCCAGGCGGTGTCATTGATGACTTTGTTATACCTGGAAGTGATAATGTGACTTGTGGTGTACTCCCTCCATATGCTTCTACATTGGATCCTCAGTCTTCTCAATGTACTGAGGTACAATTGGCAGAGCAGTTTTGTTGCTCAAGTATTATTAATGAAATCTCCGCAGTGAGTAATACTACCTTGGATACAGATACGGGTAATTCTACCGCAACTCCTAGTGGTACGGCATGTCCATTCTGTTTGGACAAATCGATAGACAAAAGCATTACTATTCCAGAATTCGATACAAACTGTGCAGAGTTGGAAGTCTATGCCTCATCATTGAATGTGAATACAGATCCATGTAACGAGATTCTCCCGGCCGAGGCAATTTGTTGTGTTTGAGACAATTCTAAGGACTACTGGTATTGGTATGTACAGAAGAGTGATGTTCGTTGGTAATGGTAGTTTGTACAAGAGAGAGAGAGAGATGTTTGTTGGTTTGGTAGTAGTATTTGATTGATGACTTAATATGTTAGTTTGACTTGTACTTGTAATTGTATCTCCATGTATTGGTGGCGGTGGCTGCATGCGTATGATGAGTTTCTTTTTGTCAAGTTTCAACTCAAGAGACTTAATATAGCGGTGACGATGGCCACATAAATAAGCCAATCAATTGTAAGAAGTGACCTGTATGTGCCACTTCGAGTTCGAGTGTATCAAGTACTCGATCGAAAGAGAGTTGGTCATTGATCTGCCTATCTCATACCATTATTAGCACCAGTAGTATAAATATAAAGAGAGAAATGGATACACTTACACAAAATATGCTTAAGATGAGCATATCATATGCCATGATGAGAGAAGAGGATGATACTTATATACTGCTGCTGTCTCTACTTTTATCATATAAGGTTTGCTTTATGGTCTCTGGGTTAATTTCTACTCACCCAAGAATGAAGTGTCCTTAGGTGTGTCACAAGTCATATCTCATCTCACAAAGTCACAACATGCCCATGAAGTTATCTCAGAAATTGAAAACGCGACACGTCAACGCGATCCCACCTATCAAAACATTGCAAAGAGGCCTTTATTTAATACATCCAGATTGCCTATACGCCGCTAGTAATATCATGTCCTCGGCATCGAATGGTAGTGGATCAAGTAGTGATCTTGATGATGAGTTCCTCAGAGTACTAGATTCACACGGAGAGGAAGAAGATCAGCCTTCTCCTTCGAGCAGTGGCAGTGATGAGAGAAGGGAGGCAACTATTGTACAAACCTTAGTTTCGGCTGCTGCTGGTGGTGGTACCTCCACTAATGATAATACTGCAAATCCAGCTGATGGCGTCCTCGGTTCACATGTACATGATATTGATCAGAGCAGGCTAGCTCATCAATCTAATACGAATGAAGACCATGACTCCGACTCCAGAGATGGAGGGGTAGATGCTTCCTCAATACCATTGCAACAATTATCTACACCTTCTCATGCTTCTACTATATCCCATAATACAACTACTGACGAGGACACGCTTTCCCAGGCTCTTATGAATCAAGTCAGAGAGTACAACAGACTGCATCAAGCCCACATACAACAACAGACATCTGAGACTGCAGGGGCTGATTGTTTGGCAAATGATGACGAGGATAGATTAAATCATCATACTCACACTGATCATGATATTCAAACGAGCCTTCGAGACTTAATTATACAATCATCTGAACATAAAAGTGATACCAATACTATTGGACGAGCTGCTCATGATTCAGACTCAGAAGTAGAAGGAAACAGAGACAGAAACAGAAGTGTAGACATAGATCAGGAAATACTTAATACGCAAGAGCGTGAATATGAAAGACTACAACAAAGAAGGCTACAAAGTGAACAGGAAATGGAAAGTCAAGCAAATACTCGGCAACTTTCATTTGACCGCTTATTCCCAATGTGTCATATTGAAGATGAAATGGGGCGAAGGCGAAGGGGTAGATTTGTCCAAAACTTTCATCTCGCTACCTCTACCCAAACAGATGTCAATACATATCGTATGGTATGTGCTAGTTGTAGTGCCAATCTATATACATCTCCAACAGCAGTGCTATCCTTCTGTCCAATCTGTAGGAGCACTACCACCACCATCCAAGAAGGAAAGACGCCTGAATGAGAATTAGCATGCTTGAGAGATATGTATCATACTTATGTCAATTCACCCTTGATTGGATGTTTATCATTGAAATGAATCTCAACTGTATATTGAATCTTTGTTTTTGCATACTTAAATTATCATATAGAATGATTAAGCGTTAGTGAACCTTATTATTACTCTATTCTATTCATATCTCTACTAAATCTCTATCTCTCTACTCGTGTACAACATAATCTCTTACATGATCACAGCAATGGACGCTCTTCTTGAGATCGAACTCTTGGGAGGGATATCTGATGTGTCAATGGCTTGTGCTGGTATGAATCTTCTGATGAATTAGTATCCTCTGCCGCCTCTTCGTTCCTTGTACAGGATGTACTTGCTTTGGTATCATCATCACCAGAACCTGAAATGTACCCCCAAAGAATGGTAATCATAATAGGTGAAAAGATTGTAGACAGTCCAATTATCATCCACATTGTTTTGCTATGTCTAACCTCCCCTTCCTCTAAATGTTCTGGACAATACTGTTGGAGTAATACACCACTTAAGAACCCGACGGGTAATTTGGCTAGGAATAAAGGGGCCGAGCTCAAGGCTAATGTAGAAAGCCCAGGTATAGTTAGCCAAGATACATGTTAAAGAAGAGGACAAGATACAACAACATACACATTTATACAACCACTTACCCATGTAGGTACCCTCCCTTCCCTCTTGTGCAACTGACATGGTATAATCATACAGCCGTGGTGACCATATAGCCTCTCCGATAGATAATGCAATCACAAATAGTACACAAGATGGAATACTCGTCCATATTGCCAAGAAGAAGACACTTAGTGCACTAATATATGTACCATAATGTATCATTATCAATGGATCTACTGATGTCGTTGCAGCTGTTATAATTGGTACCAGTATAATGATTAGGAATGGATTGATGGCATATACTTTGCCTTTGGGTGTAACGGCACCGAATTCCCTAATCATATACTTGGGAAGGGTGCCATCTAAATGACGAAAGACCATTCTAACATTAAGTGTTAGTAGACAGACAAGTAGAAATCTACGAAAGTTTGGTTCTCGTATTGTTTCTGATATGATTTGATACGGAGATCCCTTCTCGGGTGTAAAGTTTGATATATTCTTGTTAACTGCTGTTGAATTGTTATTGACTGTATGTGGTTTGGGAGAGTCTTTTGTATTCTCATCAACTTTAATCTCTCGTATACTAAATGCTACAAAGATTGCAATAAAGTTGGCCACTATTCCTGATAATATGATTGCTCTGTTGGATGTCATGGCCCATGTTGAGGTGGTTGAATTCGTATAATCTACATCTGCTACTATCCCATTATCTGATTCTTTATCATTGTAATAAACAGTCAAGGCATCGACCAACGGACCGGCAATTAATGCTCCGATATTCATAACAACATAGAATAAACCAAATGCAAATACTCTATTCTCATTGGTAGTATATCTTCGTATACCGACAGTTAATACCGGAATACCCAAACAATTACTAAATGGTAATGTAACTAATAGACTAAACATTAATATTGCTTTGGATGTTGTTGTGAATATAACTACTCGACTAATGAAACTAAATACGAATCCAATACGTAGACATTTGGCTACACCAAGATTATCTATAATCTACATGAGAAGGTTATATAGCATTTGGGCATATATAGACATTGCAAAAAGATGAAAGTGAGCATAAGTTATGAGTAGACTTGAGCGTCACACACCTCTTGCATATACTCACCGTCCCCGTAAATAGACCGAATATAGTAATTAATGCACCCCATGCCCCATATATTGTGCCTTTATAGAAGCAGGGATGCATACCATAGTGAGCATAAAGAAATCGGTGCACCATACATTGCAATTATTCTAATAATTGCAAGATGACAGATACTTACCAGCCACAACATCATCCATGCCAAATTCATCACTTAAAAATAGTGTAAATATTAATGCAAATGAAAAGTAGCTATATGAATCTAAAAACTTTAATATATATGTCTTGTATAATTCACTTGGTGATGATGAGAGGGAGTAGAATCCTAATGTTACTTTTTGATATTGATTTTGTAGATATGTCATGATACTTGAGTAGAAGAACTAACGACTCTAAAGTCTATACCTCTTATTACACTCTATTATATACCATTACTTCTTCCCTCGATGTATATCCTCCCTTTATTCCGTCCTCTATTGCAACCAATTGCAATTCTGATCATTTATTTACAAATAGTTTTTTCATGCTGAAAACTCCTTTATTTTCCGTCACCGTACATACCAATTGAAAGAGTATTGGGCAGCAGTAAGAAATAGCAAATCCAATGATATGGAGGAGAGGTGAGAGGACCGTCAGTCGTCAGCTTTTAATTCCAGCTAGGTAGTAGTGTGCTTCTTCATATCTAATATTGGAGGTAGTCAAGCGGTATCCTAGTGAAAGGGCTGAAGAGATTTATTAGAGAACGTATTGTTAGTTGCAAGAGTTGTACTATTGTCTCTCTTCTTTTGCCATCGGTGTTTGGCGGTACAAAGATAGTATATCCATGTGTGCCAATTGCGGCAAGGGTGAAGAAGAAAGTGTCAACCTGAAAATATGCGAGAAGTGTAAGATGGTGAAGTACTGTAGCGATTCTTGCAAGGAGGCACACCGTGAGCAACACGAAAACATATGCAAAGAGATTTACGATGATGCACTATTCAAGGATCATCCTCCTCGGGATGATTGTCCAATTTGCCTCATCCCCTTGCCGGGTGTTGAATTAGTAGGTTTCGAAACATGCTGTGGGAAACATATATGCAGTGGCTGTATTCTTGAGATTTGTGCAAGTGATAAAAAATCTGGAGGTAATCAACAAGAGAAATGCCCATATTGTAGGGAGCGTGATTCACGTACAGATAAACAAGCAATCAAGAGATTGAAGAAGCTCATGAAGGCTGGTAATGGGGAAGCATTTAATGTGTTAGCTATGGATTACGAAAATGGCACGTGTGGTATGCCACAAGATTATCACAAGGCAAATGAGTTATTTCTCCGAGGTGGGGAGCTTGGATGTGCTATGGCATATCACAATTTGGGTAATTCCTATCAATATGGCACTGGTGTGGAAGTAGATAAGGTGAAAGCTAAACATTACTTTGAACTTGCGGCTATGAACGGGTGCATCTATGCAAGGCATAATCTTGGCTTTATCGAACTTGATGGTGGTAATAATGACCGAGCATACAGGCACTTTATCATTTCGGCGAGGGATGGGGATAAGAATTCGTTAGGTGAAGTTATGAAAGGGTATAAAAAGGGATTAGTTACAAAAGATGATTATGCAAGTACTTTACGTGCCTATCAAAAGCGGCAAGATGAGATGAAGAGTGCCGCAAGGGATAAGATGGCTGCGCATGTCGAAGGCGTTCCTACCAAACCCTGGAAAGGTGGTATATTATACTGACATGGTGGGGCTAGATATAATATAGAGAACTATTTGTGACAATGATCACCACTTATACTCTATACGTTGTTGTTCCAGGGGAGATCTTGGGAAATGAACACATGATATGTACCAAATCAAATCTTCCTTGTTGAATTAGTAGGTGCAAGCAGATGATAGTATAATAGTACAAGTAAGACATGATTAGGTTTGTTTTGGAATGCCTCCTTATGCTGTTTGACTTAGTTAAATTATCTTTTGTGGTTGTGTTGTGCTCTTAAAACGGCACCCAACCTACTTAATCATTACAATAGTAGTTCAAACTAATAACTAATAATCGTATGCACCATTTAAGGCAGCAAGAACTGCACCGGCATCATTATCCCAAGGCTTCACTCCCTGTTTTAAAAGATCTTCAACGTCTGCACCACTGAATCCATTACACGAACCGAATAAATAATCATCATCTTCTTCGTCTTCCTCATAATCGAATTCCAACCTCTCTTCAGAGGTGGGACACCTTCCCCTGTTTTTCAGTGGCAGAGTGGTGAATTGCCTTGTTAACATCCATTCAGGCCTAGGATCCAAGAGATGATCTTGCACTGCCTTCATAAACTTGAATGCACGATCCTCATATACCCTTTCCATATTTTCAAATGACACTCATGAACTGGTTCTTTAACCCCTTCTCCCTTCCCAAATTGACTTCTCATCCTTTCCATATTCATCATCATCATTCCTTGTTCTAGATTAAGTAATGGTGGGTGTTCTACTCCAACTCTACGGAAGGTATCGTGAAAGATACAGTTCAATGCCTGGATTAATTCAATACATGATCCAGTAGTTGACATTTCCTTTGATAGTTTGTCCAATTGATACTTGTGCATCTTTGTATCCTTCTCATACTCTTTCCAATAGTTGATAAGCTGATCTGGCGTATCATAGGCAAGATGATTTGCCCATTCCATCCATTCAAAGTATGTTCCCATGCAAATACCCACCCCAAACGGATCTCTAACTGTACGCCATATATGTTCAAGTGCATCATCTAATGCCTCCTCGGACCCCTTCGGATGCTGTGTGGCGACTTTGTCTTCATCTTTATCAATTGATGCTTTTGCTAACTCATCGCTTAATCCATCGTCATATCCACCACTACGCCTTTGTTCGGTAGGAGCTAACTTCTTGTCATATACTGTCCATTCAATACCAAAATTTTTATCGCCTTTATCACCGCCGCTACTACTCGGCGGCTTCTTGTTGCTTTTGGATTTAGGGTTACGACGCTTGCTCTTCTTTCCCATGATATAAGATCGGAAGCTCTACTAATAATATAGATTGTACTATATCTAAACCAATGAGAAGGGTGCACCGTATTGTTTTTTTTAATATCCCGACAGATGTATACGATATGACGACTTAAGTAGAAAACTAACGACTCAACGCCCGAAACACACTATCTCCTTATCGACTATATACTTCTTCCCTCGATGTATTCCTCCCTCATATATAATCCCGTCGCCTCTATCGTCTAATGCAAAATATTTATCGACCTCATTTTTAACAACAGTTTTCATGCTGAAAACTTCTTTAAACTCCGTCACCGTGCACACCAATTGAAAGAGTAAGGCCGGTGACTTCTAGAATGATGTGAGTACAGCAGTAAGAAGAATAGCTACCAAGCCATGTCCTTACCACGCCTTACTTAACCACTGCGGATGATCGATGAGAAGAAGAATCAATGCTGAAGCGGTATCCTTCAGCCGGGTGGCCATGCTCAACACACCCCATCCGGTACTCAAGGGTTAATCTTAGGGTTAATTTGAGACGCCGTGAAAAACACTCTTTTATTTTTATTTGCTAAGTTGGAAATTCTTTCATATATAACCATATACGAAAATGTTGCAACACAAAGAATCATTTTCATATGTATAGATATACGAAACTTTTTATTGCATATGTATAGATATATGAATTTCATATATGTACACATAAGACAATTTGAGTTTCATATGTCTTGATATATGCAACAATATGCAATGATATTCTGCGTTTTTTTCATATGTGTAGATATATGAAATTTCATATGTATACATATATGATAATATTTCATATATATACATTTATGCAATATTTTCAGACTTAGAGAAATAAAAAAAGCAAATCAATCCATAACATCAGACATCAGCAAGACACGCATCTGCTTTTGGGGAGCGTCTCACATTAACCCTAATATTAACCCCTGAGTGCCGGTTGGGGTGTGTTGACCACCCCTCCAGAAAATTTCTTCTCAATAAATTGCAAAGTAGCAAACACGCAGGAAGACGATAAGCAGTATATTGATAACATTGCAGCGAAGATGGCAAATCAATTTATTCAAAGGGTAGCAAATTATCTTGCTAATGTAAGTTATGTATGTGTTTGATCGGCGGCGGCGGTATTCTAGAGAGCTAGAGAGAGTATTCGAGAATAAGAGGATGACAATTTTGTTCTTTGCATTGTGTTTTTGCAATGCATATCTAATTTATACTCATTGTACGTATACATACTTCTCTTCCACCCAATACAATAACAATACAAACATCATAATACAACAGGAGGTATTTATAAAAGGATTAGCAGAATCAAAGACATTTCAAAGAGTTGCCGTACATACCGATCGACATATACAAAAGTACAAAAAGGTGCGTTTTGTATTGTTTTATGTGTTTTGAATTCATGTGTTCAATATCAAAAGTCTCGGCGGGTATATCATATGTACTAACATATATGTTATAATCACACCTTTCTTTCATCTTTACAAACAACAATGGTAACGCGCATATACTTCCAGGAGGGATTAGAAACTGTTAATTCACATATAGATGAATTACATAAACAAGCTACAAAAGCTGCTTATTCTACAAGTAGTAGTAGTACGAGTGGTGCAAGTAGTAGTGGAGGTGGATTAAAGCCACCGATAAAACCACAGGAGGGTATAGCGGGATTCTTTCAAGCAATGGGGAAGGTGATAAGGAGAGATTTGGGTATTAAATGATAATAAGAAATTAGTACAGAGATAGTAGCATTCGGGATTTAGATGATTGATGTGAAGTGGAGATATGATAGGTATGGAAGTTTGTATAGTAGATTGGGTGGTGTATGTAGTAGTATGGGGTTTTGCTTAAAGTGGGGATCGATCCTATTCTCCACTGGGGGAATCGGGAAGTAAGCAGAGCATTCAGATATTAACATAAGAGATAGACAATTCAAAAACAGTTTCTATAATACAATTATAAGTTTACTATTGATTGATTAAGATTTCAATTAAGATTAGAGTATTAATAAGTTCACTAATGCTTAATCATTCTATGTGATAATGTACTTATGCAAAAACAAAGATTCAATATACAGTAAAGATTCATTTCAATGATACACATCCGATTAAGGGTGGGACAAAACTAACACGATATGGTATACCCGGTTAAGCATGCTTCTCAGCATTCATCCTTCTTGGATGGTAGTAGTAATGTTTTTACAGGTTGGACAGAAGGATAGCACTGCTGTTGAAGCTGTATATAGATTGGCACTACAACTAGCACATACCATACGATATGTATTGACATCTGTTTGGGTAGAGGTAGAGAGATGAAAGTTTTGGACAAATCTACCCCTTCGCCTTCGCCCCATTTCATCTTCAATATGACACATTGGAAATAAACGGTCAAATGCATGCTTCCAATGAGCTTGTCTTTCCATTTCCTGTTCATGTTGTTGTCTTCTTTGTTGTAGTCTTTCATATTCACGCTCTTGTGCATTAAGTATGTCCTGATCTATGTCTACACTTCTTTCTCTGTTTCTGTTTCCTTCTACTTCTGAGTCTGAATCATGAGCAGCTCGTCCAATAGTATTGGTATCACTTTTATGTTCAGATGATTGTATAATTAAGTCTCGAAGGCTCGTTTGAATATCATGATCAGTATAAGTATGCGCTGATCTATTCTCATGATCATTAGCCTCCATGATACGCTCAGCCCCAGCAGTCTCAGATGTCTGTATGTGGGCTTGATGCAGTCTGTTGTACTCTCTGACTTGATTCATAAGAGCTTGGGAAAGCGTGTCCTCGTCAGTTGTACGTGATGTAGTAGAAGCATGAGAAGGTGTAGCTTGTTGCAATGGCATCGAGGAGGCATCTACCCCTCCATCTCTGTAGTCGGAGTTGCCATGGTCATCATTCGTATTAGATTGATGAGCTAGCCTGCTTTGTTCAATATCATGTACATTTGAACTTGAACTGTCAGTAGCTGTAGCATTATCAGTAGAGGTACCACCACCTACAGCAGCTGAGACCAGGTTTTGTACGATGGTAGTCTCCCTTCTCTCATCACTGCTCGAAGGAGAAGGCTGATCTTCTGAGTCCTCCTCCTCTTCTCGCTGTTGTGAATCTAGTACTCTGAGGAACTCATCATCAAGATCACTACTGGATCCACTACCACCAGGAGCAGGTGCCGAGGACATGATATTACTAGCGGCGTAGGCAATAGGCTGGAATGAGTGGCTATTAGTCTATTGCAATTGCAGTAATTTTGTCTCAGAATTAACCTGTCCTCAAAAACTGCATAGGTATGTTGTGGCCTTGTGAGTAGAGATGTGTTTTTGTGAGTGACTTTATTCTTGCTTTAAAACATCTAATTCAAGTGTTTCAATAAGTAAGTGTGTCGTATTAGCTTGTACTTTAGTAGCGGTGAGATAGACCATAAGGTTAATTGCATAAACCTTATTTTAGTGGAAGTAGTGTTCATGCACGAAGCAGCCTACTTAAACATAAGTGCAGCCAGTCCTCATATCATATGTATTAACGAATACCTTTCGTTTTTATGTCATGTGTAATCAAGGAAACAAAGTGGTCACTCGATATCATGAGCAAGCAAGGAAACATTCATATTCATATCGTATAGTCATAGTATCTTTAAATCAATCTATATGGAACCATGACACAAGATATGACACTAGTGTTGGTGAGCAGCAAATATGCTCTGGAGTCTGGCTCGATTCTAAGAGACCTTACACTTTCAGTCTGGTATCTGTTAGTCTAAAGCTATTTCATACGGTGGCTCTAGGATCTGCTTCTAAACTGTTTTATCTTAGATGGCACTTCAGAAGAATGAAGAAGATGGACTGATGGTAAGTATATGTTTGTTGGCAAGAGCATGGACAGTATAAACAAATGAAGACTGAAGTGTCGAGCTTACTATACTCTGGTTTCATCAGGGGAGATTGGACTCATTGGCATCTGTTGATGAGCAGCAGTGGTAGCAAAGGCAAAGTCTTGTGATAACATTGGATTTGGATTATAGTTGTATGCAAGGTGCATATGTTGAGAAGCAAAAGTCTCATACATCTGCGGGCAAACTTCATGCATAAGCATAGGAGCCATCGGAAGAGTTTGGATAGGTTGTATGAACATTTGTATGGGCTGAGGATCAGCGACAGGAGCTAGATGCAAAGGTGCCGGTAGTGCCAAACCACTGCCGCCGCCACCGACATTCATCGTGTTGTGAACTCCTCCGCCGACTTGTCCAGTGGGGACTAAACTAGCACCTTAGATAGTTGATAACACAATGGAGAGATGTATTAGATGACACGAACACCTAATATACATTAAGAAGCATGACTAAACAACAAAGAAGAAGACACACACGACGTACCCAAATAGTTGTGCATGTCTTGAGGTGAAATAGGATACACCCAACGAAACGATCGTGCTTCACTACCCGCATTCTTCTTCTGAATGACACCAATTGATTGTAATACGTTGGCAATGTCATACAACCGACGACACTTCTGCTTCATTGCCTTTTGCCTATCTGCCTGTTCAGCGGCGGTGAATGGCATGATTTCCTCAGCAGCATCTGTTATGGCAATCTCTGTTCGTCCAGATACGAGAAAGATTTGGATGAGTCGTTGAGCCGTCTGGGTCATACCCTTCATCTTTCCTCCGTTAGCGATGCTCGATGAAACATCCAAAGCTTTGGCAGCTTCTTCTTCCAATCCTGATCGTTGTAACTCGGCAAACCAACGTGGTAATCCCTCCTTGCCATTCCAACGATATGTATTCTTCTTCACACGACATACTACGTCAATAGCTTCTAATACATTGACAATATCATAGATACGTCTACGCTTGACACCTAAATGCTCCGTGAGCTGACAAATCTCAACAGTCGTGCCAGTATTATCACGAGTGGGTGGCGGAGCATTCTTGAACAGTTCGAGGAAGTTGCTACAAAGTGCACTTAAGGACTTTGTTGGTTGAGAAGATGCCGGCTGACCCTTGGCCGATTCATCAATCTGTAATTGAGGAGGTGCCATGATCAACGGGCAAGGTAGAGGATCGGGCATTGACGTAGCAGACTCTTCCTCCTTCGGTGGTGATGCTACTTCTTCTGACTTGACGGGTGCTTGTAAACGTTTCGAACGACGTACTACGGGTTGTTCTACTACTTCTGTCTTGACCTTCTTGTTTGGCGGCGGAGAGGACGATGGTTCAGCCTCCTTTGATGCCGCAGATTCGTTGAATTCATTTGTTAGTGGATGATCATTCGTTTCACCCAATAAGTATTCGTAATCATTTGTTGAATAAACTTCGTGTGGATTGAGTTCTTCGTCAGTCATTGTTATTGGTTTGTGTGGCGTGGTAGTAGATGTAATGATTATTGTTTGCGGTTGTGTATTTGATTAGTTTGTCATTATTGGTTTGTTGATTCTATTTGTTGAAAAAGTGAGCCTCTCGATGTATGTACCTACATACTGCTTAACTTTCATATACGGACTCTTATCTCTCTTTTTACTTCCGAGAAGCAATAACACCGTAATTAGACGCCAATGATACCAGATACCCGTGCCTAATCAATAATCATTGCCATATAAGAATGCCTCACCGACCGCTGTATCTGAATCCAGATGCTATCACTCGGCAGCCCTGTCTCATGTTTATAAGGGGTGTTGAACACCACAAGAAGGCAGTCACTGATAGCCTTGAACCGATCAACTACTTACCAGCAGCAGCTATACCGGAGCGTTTATCCCATCCCAACTTTGTTAATGGATGTGTAACTTTATATACATGACCACCAAGTACTACCGTTCCATCTCCTCGTTGATGATATTGTTTCACCAATTCCTTAACATCTGGTAATGGTGTAGGGCGATTTAACATTGATTGACGCACTTCCTCCTCCTCATCACCATCTTCTACCGGTGGTGGCGGAACTATACTCGATAGTAAACACTGCACAACATGTCTTCCAATACCCAAACTAGCAGTTAATCCCGTACTACGTATACCACCCACGGTAATAAAGTTAGATTTGGTATGTAACTGTAATTGATAATCACGTTTGGTAGTTCCTGGACGTATACCTACATATTGACCGATTAATTGTTTGTTATTAAACGTGTGTCCTAATATACGTGAGGCATGCGATGTTAGTTCATTTGCAACATTTAAGTCTATTGTATCATCTGTTCGTGATGATTGATCTTGAGCTGTAGGCCCAACGACGATTTGATCATATAATGTTGAATAGACGAAGATGCCTTTCGTGAATTGAGAAGGCACTGGTTGTATTGGACGTGTTGGTATATCATCTGGAGGCGCTGCAAAGATTGCATATTGACCTCTCCTTGGCCGTGCCTCAAAAGTAGGTCGAGGTAGTAGTGAGGTGTTATCATCCTCACTACTACCTGCTGATGATGCTTGTGATTGTACCAAATCTGAATCAATACCAGCTGCATTAATGACACATCTAGCTGTAAATGTAACAGTTGTATCCTTTTCATCCTCCTCACTCGATGTTGCTTTTCTAGTAACAATGGTCCACAATCCACTCTCCTCATCAAAAGTAGACTCCTCCATAATAACTCGTCTACCAGTATAAATCACATCATCGTCTTCTCCACAATCATGCCTACTCTTCTTCTTTCTCTTTGCATTATGAATCTCTCTAGAATGAGTAGCAAATGCCAAAGGGAATAACCAAGGATCAACAACTGTCTCGCCTGGGATATGAACTGCACCTCTACATTCTGTTGATAATGATGGTTCTATCTTTGATATTGATTTTGATGATAGGAAGGTTGCATCGGTATCTCCTGCAATATGTGATTCATGTAATGCTTGTTGCAATCTATCTCTGCTAATCTTCTCCTCGTCGTCTAACAAACCATCAAACTTCTTCTCATCTACTCTACTGTCATTAGTATCCTCATCCCAAGGCCATAAGCATACCAAACTACCACATTCTCTCATCGGTACATTAAACTTTACACAAAATTCTCTAACTCGAGATATAGAATCACGTATCAATGCTCTTTCCAAACTATTACTTGGTGCATCAACTCCTGTACATAATATACCCGAATTACGACCTGATGCTTTGTCTAGTAGATGTAAGTTTTGTTCAATTAATATTGTATTGTAGTTTGATAATAGGGAGGAGTGGAGGATTGATAGGCCGATTACTCCCCCTCCTATTATTATTGCATCGTATATCATTATGTCGTATTGTGTTTATGGTGTAGTGAGTATGTTGTTTGTTGTGTATTGCAATTATGAGAGTATAATATGATGATATTATCTCGCCAAAACAATCGATGGCAAATCAGTCTATAAATATCAATAATGTAGATTCAAAGGAAATGCTATTCAGAGTCGGCTTTGTTGTCTTCTTCGGCCTCCTTCATTATTCTTTGTGATATGCATGCGCCATGCCAACTCACTATCACTTACGATAGTTTTCATGCGCTTTGGATTATGAAATCTCCTTCTTAGCATTCCACATGTAAGCATTTCAGCAAAGTTCAACTCTCATAAAAATGAAATTGAACGTAAGATGTGCACCTAATAGTATTGATAGCAATAAAAGCGTTTAGTATACCATCAGTACTATTACTACATCTCTATTTAACACACTTTCGACCGGCAGTGGTTTGGTGGCGGTTATCATAGTCTTAGTGAGAACCAGAGTCGATTCTACCAAAAATATTTTTTGTGCATCATCATATGCCTAACAGCTGATTGTTGTATATCTCAACTATATATCAACAATCTGTATACCATAAAGAACGCAAGAACTAAATATAATAATCTTATGTTCAACGGCATTAATTGCAATCACTCTGCGTTTTAGAGACACATATTGAGATTTAGTATTGCAAAGGATTACACTTACACGATCCTCAACCATAAACTTTCCATACAAATACATACGGACAAAGAGACTATTACGAATGGACGATCAAACAGATAATGAATGCGGTATATGTTTAGAGACACTAACGTCAGCGGTCACACTACCATGTTCACATAAGTTCTGTGCTGATTGTTTGGATGGGTGGAAATCAAAGTTTGGTGCTTCTTTTCATAATGATAATATCGGTATCGATAAGAAAGAGAGGAGCAAGTCGTGTCCTTTGTGTAGAGAGAAGATTCCTCCGTCTAAAGAGATGTTTATTCAATTAGATTATCACCGTAAAAAGAAATGTGAGTTTGAGGCCAAAGGAGATACATCTTCGCGACGCTATATGGATCAAGTAGAAAAGATCAGAGAATTGGAAGCAGAGATTGGTGATTATGATGGGACAGGCCTAGATTATGATGGATGTATAGAACTACCAAAGTATATCTTCGACGCGGTGGATACTAATAACATTAAGTTGATTATGAAATGGTTGGGATCTCCTGTTGATAAGAAGAGATTGAGTGCAAGATATCCTGATCATTTATACTCGTCATTAACTCACTTGGCAAGTAACCGTGGCAATTCTGACTTGCTATCGATATTGTTGCAATACGGTGCAGATGTCAACGCATTGAATGCCAAAGGATGGAATCTTCTCATGCTTGCAACAGTAGATGGTTTTGAGCTGGCTAAGATAGTGCTAGAATGGGGTGCTGAGATGTCGTTACCCCGTTCCTTTTCGCATCTTCAAGAAAAAATTGGACTGTCCAATAGAGATGCATTCATTCAGGCGTGCATCTTGTCTGGAAATAACAAAATGGCTAACCTTGTTTCATCAGAGTTTGGAGGTCGAAGGTGCGAGGTGATCAACTTACCGAATCATCCACAATTGAATGGCAAGACATGTGTAGTAGAAAAGTATATTACAAAGAAGGACAAGTATAAGATTATATTTGAGGGATCGGGTAATGCGGCACTTGTCGGTCCAAACAATCTCAAGCGTCATGATAGAACACCATTGGATTGTGGGTATTATATCACGTTTAAGAATGGTAAAATGTCTCGTCGAGAGTTTGCTACAAAAGAAGAGTGTCAAGCATATGTAACTTCAGGCAGAGATGTAGAGGAGACTACCAAGGAGTTGGCAAGTTTGAAGGTATGACTATGAGAAGATTCTATAATGACATTAGACGATTGTGGTGAATAAAAGGATCTCTACGGATTAACGCCTGGGAATGGGAAGAGTAGGAGAGTTACTTCTATGATGCAGTGATGAATAATGATCTTAAAAGTGTTATGAATTGGCTGGGATCTCCTGTTGATATGAAAAGATTAAGTGCAAGATACCCGGATTATCTAAACTCCCCATTAGTACACTTGGCAATTTGTACAGTCAATTCTGACTTGCTATCGATACTATTACAATACGGGGCAGATGTCAACGCATTGAATGCTAGATGGTTTAATCTTTTAGTACTTGCAGCATGCAAAAAAATGGTGAATGATAGAGTTGGTTTAGTTCAGGCTATATTGCTAGAATGGGGTGCTGAGATATCTTTGCCCTGGGATATTGTTCATACACTTCAAGTTCAAGAGGGACGTGCACTATCTGATAAAGACGCATTCATTCAGGTAACAAAGCAATGTGGGAACACCAAATTGGCCAACCTTATCTCGTCAGAGTTTGGGGGTCGAAGATGTGAGGTTATCAATCTACCAAATCATCCACAATTGAATGGCAAAACATGTGTAGTAGAAAAGTATATTGCCAAGAAGATTAAGTATAAGATCATATTCGAGGGATCGGGTAATGCAGCACTTGTCGGTCCAGACAATCTCAAGCGTCGAGATAGAACTCCATTGGATTGTGGATATTACATCTCGTTCAAGAGGGGTAAAATGACTCGTCATGAGTTTGCTAATAAAGGAGAGTGTCAAGCATACGTGTCTTCATTAGGTGGCGGAGATGTGACGGCGGGGACTGCAGAGGAGTTGTCAAGTTTGAAGTTATGAGAATCTATATTGTTATTGATATTGATACAGCCGATTGGTGAATAAAAGGATCTATTATCTACTTAACACCTGGAGACTGGGAATGGGAAGAGTTCGAGATAGAGTTAGCGATTAGTAGATAGGTCATAAGGATAAGCTGTGTATCTTGTTACTATATAGATATCAAGAGTCGTCTTCTTACTGCCTTCACTACGCCGTCCTTCTCGGTCACTTAAGAGTAGAGTAGTTTTTTATGCCAGTTTCGATTGGTGGATACCATAATGAACGTCTCTAATTATTCCACGTAAGTATTTCAACTCTCATAAAAATAAAATGAACATAAGATGTGCACCTATGTAAATTGAAGTGTCAATTATCTATTGCAATATAAGCATTTCGTATACCATTAGTACTGTTGATACATCTCTATTCAGTGCTATTTCGATCGGCAGTGGTTTAGTGGTGTTTATCGTTGAACAAGAGATATTATATATTCAACCAACATAGTAATTTTTTTGTGCAATACCTTATGCACCTTAATTTATACAGCTCAATAAAGCCTCCAAGAATACAATATACACGTATAAGAGCACAAGAATAAGTGTAAATAATAATCTGATTGTCAACCTGACGGCATTATCGCACTTACGGCAGAGACACATATTTAGATTTAGTATTGCAAAAGATACCAAAAACACATACTGACACACAACCATTTCATAAAAATCAAAGACAGTATACAAATGACGCCGGATGATCAAACAGTTAATGATGAATGCGGTATATGTTTAGATACAATAACTGCCGTTGCACTTACACTACCATGCAATCATAAGTTCTGTGCCAGTTGTTTGGATGGATGGAAATCAAAGTTTGGTGCTTCTCTCTATGATAATGATAATATCAATAAGAAAGAGAGGAGTAAATCATGTCCTTTGTGTAGAAAGAAGATCCCCCCATCAAAAGATATGCTAATTCAATTAGAACATCATCGTAAAGAGAAACGTAGGTTGGAGGATAAAGGTGATACAACTTCGGGCATGTACTTGAATCATTTAGAACTGATCAATAGATTAGAGGCAGAAATTGGTACTTATGAAGGAAAAGGCCTAGATTATGATGGATGCATAGAAATACCAAAATATATCTTCAATGCGGTGAAGAATAATGATATTAAAAGTGTTATGGATTGGCTGGGATCTCCTGTTGATAAGAAGAGACTGAATGCAAGATATCCAGATTATTTAAACGCTACATTAATTCACTTGGCAGTGGCAGATCATGCTGCCAATTCTGATTTTCTGTCTATATTGTTGCAATACGGAGCAGATGTTAATGCATTGGATGCTAATGGATATAGTTGTCTCATACATGCAGCAAAGCATAGTTTCGAGCAAGCTAAGATATTGCTAGAATGGGGTGCTGAGATATCTATGCCACGTGAGTTTGTACAAACAGTTAAACAATGTAGATTGGGAATATCTGATAGGGAATTATTCATTTTGGCGATGGACAAATCTGGGAATGACAAATTAGCCAACCTCATCTCATCAGAGTTTGGAGGTCGAAGGTGTGAGGTAATGAACCTGCCGAATCATCCACAATTGAATGGCAAGACATGCGTAGTAGAAAAGTATATTACCAAGAAGGACAGGTATAAGATCATATTTGAAGGATCGGGTAATGCAGCACTTGTCGGTCCAAACAATCTCAAGCGTCATGATAGAACTCCACTTGATTGTGGGTATTATATCTCGTTCAAGAATGGTAGGATGTCTTGTCGTGAGTTTGTTATAAGGGAAGAGTGTCAAGCATATGTGACTTCAATAGGTAGTAGTAATGGAGAAGATGTAGAGGAGACTACCGAGGAATTGGCAAGTTTAAAACTATAATCTATATCATACACTGGTGATAGAGAGGTAGACGAATAATGATAAGGGGGTGGAATAGAGCAGGGGGTAAAGGTATAGAGATTAGAGATTAGCACGAGATATGGCGGTATTATGATAAGCTGATTATTACAAATACAAATGTCGTTACATGTCGCCAATGTTATGTATACTGCTGCTATATTGATCGTGACGCTCATTGTTTGTGGTGTACGAGTCTGCTTCGTCCACTTCATCGTAAATCATTACCTAAACCTGTCATTACCTAAACCCAGGAGCCTTGACGTCATTTAGACCTTGTAATGACTTCTTCATTCCCTTGGGATCAGCCCATTGACTATTCAAGTAATCATC